>CXWJ01005275.1_pt1 | contig 24297 bp, 19 predicted proteins | sample 590841 | NCBI WGS metagenome assembly CXWJ01 (sample SAMEA3498367, study PRJEB10139) | wastewater metagenome | biome: wastewater treatment plant; material: activated sludge | place: Austria | collected 2015-01-21 | reverse complement strand
ACCTTGGGCGTCGTCGTGCGCAGATGGACGCCGAACTTCGACAGCGCCTTGTGGATGGCGATGTCGAGATGGGCCATGCCCATGCCGGCCAGGATCGTCTCGTGGGTCGATGGCTCCGTCGACCAGCGCAGGGTCGTGTCCTCGGCCACCAGCCGGTTCAATGACTGGCTCAACTTGGCTGTGTCGGCCTGGGTCACCGGATGGACGGCGACCGAGGCCAGCGGATTGGGTTGGGCGATGGGGGCCAGGGTCAGCATCTTGCCGCGGTCGCCCAGGGTGTCGTTGATGGTCACTTCGCCCAGCTTGACGACCGTGCCGATGTCGCCGGCATGGAGCCTGGTCACCGGGCTGGTCTCTTTGCCGCTGGAGACTTGCAGCGTGCCCACGCGCACCTCGGCCCCGTGGACGCTGTCCCAGATGCGCGAATCGGAGGTCAACGTGCCGCCAAAGACGCGCAGATAGCTCGTCTTGCCGAAGTTGTCCTCGCGGCTCTTGAAGACGAAGACGGCCAGTGGCGAGGTATCGCTGACGTCCCGGCGAACCGCCTCGCCCTTGGGGTCGGTGGCCTCGAAGCCGCCGGTCTCGTTGGGCGCGGGCATGATCTCCACCAGGGCATCGAGCAGGGCATCGACGCCAATGCCGCTCTCACCGGCGCAGTAGAGGATGGGCACGATGACGCCGCTGGACGTGGCTTCCTTCAGGCCGCGCGCCACTTCCGCCCCACTCAGTTCGATGCCTTCCAGGAATTTCTCCAGCAGTTCGTCGTCGCCCTCGGCCGCGGCTTCTACCAGGTCGGCGCGCGCGTCATCGGCCGCGGCCAGCATATCGGCCGGAATCGGGGCCTTGTCCCCCTTCTCGCCCAGCCGGGCCTCCATGTGCAGCAGATCGACCACGCCCTTGAAGCCCGGCCCCTCGCCGATGGGCAATTGCAGGTTCACGAAATGGCCGTGGAGATTGTTTTTGATGCTCTCCATGACCCGGCGCACGCGCACGTTCTCGCGATCCATCTTGTTGACGATGATGATGCGCGGGCGCTTGTAGGCGTCGGTCGCGGCCCAGACGGCCTCGGTGCCGACCTCGACGCCGGAGACGGCCTCGACCAGCACGGCGGCGCTGTCGACCACTTTCATGGCGCTGTTCACCTCGCCGACGAAGTCCAGGAAGCCGGGGGTGTCCAGCAGATTCAGCTTGACGCCTTTCCATTCGACGGGGGCAATGGCCGTGGCAATGGAGCTATTGCGGGCCACTTCCTCTTCCTCGAAGTCCATATGGGCCGTGCCGTTGAGCACATTGCCCATGCGGGTGATCGCCCCAGTCTTGAAGAGGATGCGCTCGACCAGCGTCGTTTTTCCGGCGCCATTGTGCGAGACGAGGGCGATATTGCGGATCTGTCCGGTCTGATATTCCTTCATGAGTTGGTAAACCTCTAAGGGGTTTTGGTTTTACTGGAAAATCGGCCTCGGCGAGCACAGCCGCTACGCCGAAACCCGTTTTCCTGAGTAAGATGGCTAAAGGTCACTGCCCGATTTTAGTCGAAACTGACTAGAGGGGCAACACGTATAGGGGAGTGGCGGGTGGCGTGTGGCGTGTGAAGAGCGCGCTTCAGTTGGCAACTATTTTGCGTAGAGGTGACCCATGACCGAATATGAATCGAAACTTGAGGAAGAGCCGGGCGAGGCGAAGCAGGAACCAAAGGGTGCGCCGGCGGCGCGACGCGGCAGCCGTTCGCTCTTCGCGCCTGTGGTGCTCATCGCCGCCGGTGTGTTCTTCCTGCTCGATAATGTGGGCGTCATCGGCGGTTTGAATTGGCCGGCGGCGTGGTCGTTCTGGCCGCTGGCGCTCATCTTTGTGGGGCTAAATGTGTTGGTGGTACCGCTTCGGCCGCCCTTGGGCACGGTGCTCAGCGGGTTGTTGGGTCTGGCGGCCGTCAGCGCTTTCGGCTATCTGCTCCTGAGCGGGTCGCCGGGCGTGGCCGCGGGTCGTTCCGTCAACCGCGAGCGGCGCGAGGAGGCCTTCAGTGTGCCCCTGGCCGGCGTGGAATCGGCTGAGATCACCCTCGATCTGGGAAATGCGCCGGCCGAGATCGGCGCGGCCGATAGCGGCGATCTGATCAGTGGATCGATCTTTACCACCGCCGGGCTGGACACGGAACTGGATGTAGAAGACGGCCATGCCGACTATGAAGTTGGCGAGCGATCGATTGGTTTCTCGCTAAACCCGGCCGATTGGGGCGGCGGCGACGGCGGCCAACCCTGGACGTTCGCCCTCAACCCGGCCGTGCCCATCGATCTGACCATCGACGCCGGCAACGGGATCACCAGCGCCGAACTGAGCCAGCTTCTTCTAAGCGGCCTTGCCATTGACGGCGGTAACGCCGCGCTCAATGCCACGCTGCCCGATGGCGACTACGACGTCGCAATCGACGGCGGCAACGCCGGCATCAGCCTGGCCCTGCCCGCCGGCGGCACGCGCGAGGTCAACGTCGATGGCGGCAACGCGCCCATCCACCTGTTTTTGCCGGTCGGCGTGGCGGCGCGGGTGGTGTATGACGGGCGCGAAGGCGGGATTCGTCTGGACGAGCGTTTTGCCCTCGTCAGCATCAGTGACGACGATGATGAGGATGTCTATCAGACGGATGACTACGACCAGGCGGCCGACCGGGTGCTGTTTGTGATCGATGGCGGCAACAGTCCGGTCACCATCACCTCGGAGTGAGGGCGAGAGATTTCCGGCCGCCGATACGGTACGGAGTGGGAAGGGACNNCACCGGCCAGTAGCGCAGGATGCCCGGCCCCAGGCCGAAGAAGCCGCCGAAGATGGCAAAGGCGGCCAGCCCGCCGAGGAACATCATCATCCCCACCCCCCGCGCCTGGCGCAGTTCGCGGTCATAGAGGCCGCCAATCACCATGCCCAGACCGGCCAGCGCGGGCAGCAGCGCCCAGACATAGGCCCAACTCTCCCAATTGCCGGTGCTGTCCTGGTAATAGAAGATGCCGCCCAGCCCCAATAAGGTGAGGCCGGGGATCATCATCCCGCCCACGCGGCCAATCAGCGAGCCAAGCGTGAAAATTCCTCCCAAAGCCACCAGAATCCACGGCCAACGAAAGCCGCCGAACAAGCCGGGGTTGAGCTGATAGACCAGAAACCCTACCCCCAACAGGATAAGGAAGATGCCCCACACGATGTTTTCTCGTTTCATGCTCGCTCCTCATCAGTAGAAACCGAGTATCTCGGCCGAAACTCGGTTTCTACGTTTCAACTATTCTGCCCATCAGCACTTCTTAATCTGAGAAATCCGTGCAATCTGTGGATTTCTTCTCTTTGCCTACGCCGGTAGCGCCAACTTGCCGGCGGCAATCGCTCGCCGCCGCCCCAGCCAGGCAACGAACAGCGCGCCCAGCGCCAGCGTGCCCACGATAAAGGCCAGGATAAAGCCTAGAATGGGCACGGCCCGCAGGAGCTGGAAAAGAATGACGCCCACGAATACATAGAGGAACTGCATCCCCCGGCCCGGCGTCGGCCCGCCCAGCCGCGACAGCAGCCCCCGCCCGACCAGATGGCCCACCACCAGCCAGGCCATCATGTAGACGAAGAACAAGAAGAGGAACAAGGCGAAGACCCAGAAGCTGGCCGACAAGCCCAGGATGGCCGCCGTGTAGCGGCCGAAGGTGACCAGGTTGACGGCGAGTGCCAGGAGGACAATCAGGATCAGGCCACCGATCAGACCAAGGGGGAAGAGCACCAGATAGACGAGCAACCCCCAGCCCAGGCTGGGCAGTGGTTGGCGGCGCAGTGCGTCGCTGACGGCGGGGATGAAGCGCGGGGCGACGGCGATGATGACCAGCGCCGTCAATAGCAGGCCAATCGTCTCGCCGATGCGATTGAGCAGCCAGATGGGCAGCCCCAGGAAGCCCGTCGTCGGCGCGGGTGTCGGCACTACTTCGCGGGCCACTATCTCGCCACCGATCTGCGCTTCCGGCGCAACGCGCAGGCCGGGGGCCAGCATCGTGACGGCCGGTAAGCCGGGCATGGCAAAGGGCATCTGCGGCGCGGCCGTGCCGGAGGGAGCCGTCTGGCCGATCAGGTCGCCGCCGACCGCGCCGTTCACATCCAGCCCACTCACGCTGACGGTCAGGTCGCCGCCAATCGTCCCGTTGTGGGTCATCTGTGACGCGGCGACGTGGGCGGCGCGCTCCACATTGCTTTGCGGGTGGGTGAGCAGACTGAAGCCGCCGAAAAACAGATTGCGCCCCACGGCCGCGCCGTCCAGCAAGCGCATGGCGTAGCCCGCGGCGTAGAGGCTGCCGTCGATCTGACCGGCGACGTCGATGGTCTGGGCGGCCAGGGCGGCGCTGCCGCCGACCGCGCCGCGCACCACGATCTGGCTGCCGGTGGCAATGAGATCGCCGGTGATCGTGCCGTCGATTTCGATGAGATTGGCGCTGATGATCAGATCGTCGTCGATGATCTCGTCGGCGGCAATGATAACGTGGTCGCCGGCGCGGATGTCGGCCGCCGAGGCCCGTGGGCTGGGCCACAAAAGCGCCGCCAGGAGAAGGAAGCCGATCAACAGAACGGATAACAGAATATTTCTACGCATGATTTACCTCCTTGGGAAATGCGTCCACCCAGTATTGTACTATACGTAGCAGCCGGATGCCGGGTTGTCGGCGAGTCGTGATGCCCCTGTCAAAAATTGTATAGCCTCACACGCCGGCCGGATGATACGCTCGGCGGGCAGAAGTCGCTCAATTACGGTATGATAATTATGTCAACACCATGCTCATTCCTCACCCGGCGCGGCCGTCCCTGCCGCAACCGGGCCGCCCTGGGTACGAACCCGCCCGCTTGCGCTCGCCATCGCGGCCACAACAAGGGCCAGCCGGTGCAATTGCCGTTGCCGCTGACCTTGCCGCCGGTCGAAAAGCGAACGCGGCCGGCAGAGGCGGGCGGCGCGGCTGAGCCTGTCGCGGCCGTAGCCATTCAACTGCCGCTACCGTTGACATTGCCGCCGGAGAAAACGCGGAGCGCGACCCAAAACCTATCATCGCCAAACTTCTACTTTCCCGCGCCGACGGCCGACGAACAAGACGCGCTGGACGATGCCGGGCTGGAGGCCAATCTGCGGCCGGAGGTGGTTCTGGTGCGCGTCGTCCTGCGCCGGCTGCTGGCTTATCTGGATGAGAATGCCGGGCAGTTGCCGCCCGACGAATTGCGCCGCGTGGCCGGGCTGGTCTTCAGCGGCGCGCGCACCGTGGCCCAACTGCTCAACCATCAAACGACCAACACGGCCGAGGCCCAGCAGTGGCTGGCCGCCGCCCTGGCCGAGATGTCGTCCGGCCTGCCTGTGGAACTGTAATGCCTGACCCAAGGACACACGCTGCCGCGGCAGTCTTGGCCGATATCGAGCGTTTCTCGCGCCATGTCATCGGCCTGCCGCTCTATCCTTACCAGGTCGAACCGTTGCGGGCCATCATCGACTCCATTCTTCACCGGCGCGGGCGCGAATTCCTGTTGGTGTTTCCCCGCCAGTCGGGCAAAAATGAGGCCGTAGCCCATTTGCTGGTCTACCTGCTGACGCTTTTCCAGCGGCGCGGCGGGCAAATCGTCTATGGCGCGGTGGGCGATGGGCTGGGGCGCGGCATGATGCGGCTGGAGCAGCGGCTCGATACGCCCTGGACGCGCGGCCGTTGGCGACGCGGCGGCCGGCCACGCCGCTACAGCCTGGGCCGGGCGTCGGTTGTCTTCATCAGCAGCCATCCCGGCGCGGCCAGCCGGGGCGAGACAGCCGACCACCTGCTGATACTCGACGAAGCCCAGGATCACGACCCGGCCCACGTCGAAGCCGTCTTCACCCCCATGCGCGCCGCCCACAACGCCACGGCCGTCTATCTGGGCACGGCCCGCACCACGACCGATTTTCTATGGACGAAGAAGGGGGATCTGGAAGCGGCTGAGGCGGCCGACGGGGCGCGGCGTGTCTTCCTGATCAGGCCGGAGCTTGTCGCCTCCGCCAACCCGGCCTATGCCGCCTTTCTGGCCGAGCAGGTGCGTCGCTACGGCCGCCGCCACCCCATCGTGGCCGCCGAGTATTTCCTGGAGCCGATCGACGGCGCGGGCGGCCTCTTCCCGCCCTGGCGGCTGGCGCTCATGCGCGGCGACCACCCGCGCCTGGCCGCGCCCATCCCCGGCGAACTGTACGTGGCGACCATCGATCCCGCCGGGCAGGATGCCGCCGCCGCCGAACCGGGCGCGCCGCTGGACAACCCCGACCGCGATTTCACCGTGGCGACCATCTTCCGCGTCGCCGCCCCGGCCGAAGCCGGCGGCGGCCCCATCTATGAAGCGGTAGACGTCTTCGTCGATCAGGGTTCGCGTCACTTCCAGGCCGCGCCTGGCCGGGCGCGCCTGGCCGATCTGCTGGCCGCCTATCTGCGCCGCTGGAATGCGGCCCACGTCCTGATCGATGCCGCCGGCGTGGGGCAGGGGCTGGCCGATTGGCTGGCCGCGGCCCTGGGGCGCGAGCGCGTGACCCCCTTCCTGTGGGGCGGAGCGAGCGTCAAGGCCCGCCTGGGCAGCGACTTCCTGGCCCTCATCGACACCGGCCGTTTTCACTACTGGACGGGGGATGAAGACGAACCGCTGTCCGATGGCTGGTGGTTCCGCCGCCAGGCCGAGGCCTGCGCCTATTCGCTGGGGCCGGGCGGGCGCTTCGACCACGATTTGCGCTGGGGCGTGCCCGCCGCCACCCGCGCCGACACGCCCCTCGGCCCGCGCCCCATCCACGACGACCGGTTGCTGTCGGCGGCGCTGGTGGCCGAGATCGAACGCCGCCGCGCCGGCGGCCGGCTGCATCTCGGCGCGTCGCTCAGCCGGGTCGTGGCGGCGGCCGATCCGCTGAAATGACCGTGGTTGGTGGTCGTGTATAATCCCGTCATGGATCAACGCATCCGCGACCGCTACACGCCCGACATCCTGGCCGAGGCCCAGCGCCGCTACGACATCGCTCCCGGCAACATCGACAAGGGCGACGGCTTCGAGAGCTACATCTACCACTTCAGCCGCGGCGGCGAGCGCTTCATCCTGCGCATCACCCATACCTACCGCCGCACACCGGAACTGATCCACGGCGAGGTGGATTGGATCAATTACCTGGCCGCCGGCGGGGTCAGTGTGGCGCGGGCCGTACCGTCGGCGCGAGGTGCGTGGGTCGAGCGGATCGACGACGGCGCGGGCGGCCAATTCCTGGCGACGGCCTTCACCCACGCCCCCGGACGGCCGCCCCGGCAGGTCGGCTGGTCGCCGACGCTCATGGAGAGCTACGGCCGCCTCATCGGCCGGATGCACGCCCTGACCAAGCGCTACGAGCCGGGCGACCCCACCTGGCGTCACCGCGTCTGGCCGGACGAGGACACGGCCGAGATCGAGCGCATCTTGGCGACGGCCGATCCGGCTACGCTGGCTCTCTACCTCGACCTTGTCGACCGGGTGAGCCGCCTGCCCCGCGACCGCGATAGCTATGGCCTGATTCATTTCGATGCCCACGAGGCCAACTTTTTTGTCGATGACGCGGGGCAGATCACGCTCTTTGACTTCGACGACCGGGCCTACAACTGGTTCGCCAACGACATCGCCATGGTGCTGTTCTACAAGGTCGCCAATACCGACGACCCGCCGGCCGTCGCCGCCGATTTCCTGCCCCATTTCCTGCGCGGCTACGCCGCCGAAAACAGGCTCGATCCGGCCTGGGCCGCGCCGATTCCCGACTTTATGAAGATGCGCGAGATCGACCTGTACGCGGTCATCATGCGCAGCTACGGCATTGGCCCCGACGACGCCGAACATATCCCCCACGACTGGACGCGCCGCTTTATGACCGGCCGCCGCGAGCGTATTACGGCCGGCGTGCCCTTTCTGAATTATGAGGTGGCGTGGTGAAAGGCAGTAGGTCAGTGTATCAGTAGGTCAGTAGATCATTAAGCCGCCAATTTGTGGAGCAAATTATGACCATCGAACTGTTTATCCGTTTGGCGCTCATTTTTGTGGGCATTTTCTTTTTGCTGCTGGCCGCGGCCGGGGCGTTGCTGGAACTGGCGCAGCGTTCGCGTCTGGAAGGGGTCGGTTCCAATCCCCTCGACGGCATCACCAAGCTCCTTGAGGCGCTCAAGGCATTGTTCGCCACGCTGGCCGCCGCGCCGCGCTGGCTGGGAATGGGCGGGTTTGGCGTGCTGCTCATTCTGCTGGGCGCGTTCTTGCCGCTGGGGTTTTTGAATTAAGCCGAGGCCCCGAAACCATGACCGACGTGTACTACATCTCCCACCCGGACGTGATCAAAGACCCGACCGTGCCCGTGCCGCGCTGGCCGTTGTCGGCGCGGGGCCGGGAGCGGATGACGGCCATGCTGGCCCGCCCCTGGGTGGGCGGCCTCGGCGCGATCTATTGCAGCGATGAGCAAAAGGCGCTCGATGGCGCGGGAATCCTCGCCGCGCATTTGGGCTTGCCACCACAGGTGCGGCCGGAATTGGGCGAGATCGACCGCTCCTCAACCGGCTATTTGCCCGAAGCGGAACATGCCGTCGCCGCCCGCCTGTTGTTCGAGCGGCCGGATGAGAGTGTACGCGGTTGGGAGACAGCCCGTCAGGCGCAGGCGCGGATCATACGGGCGGTCGAGGCTGTGGTAGAAACCGAGCTTTCAAGAAAAAGCTCGGTTTCAACAAGCGGCGGCGACATCGCACTTGTGGCCCACGGCGCGGTGGGGACGCTCTACCTGCTCCATCTCCTGGGCGAGCCAATCGGCTTCCACCACCTCCAGCCGGGGCGCGACGGTGGGCATTACTACTGCTTTGACGCGGCCACGCGCGTGTTGCGCCACGAATGGCGGCGCATCGAGCCGGAATAGCCAATCGCCGTTCATTCTCGTCGTAAGGTTCCGCCCCTACAATGGTAGGCGCATGACACCGCGCCGCCATCGTATTTCCCCGCTTCGCCTGATACCCGCACTCTTCTTCCTGCTGCTGGCCGGCGTCGCGTTGCTTGCCGCCCGGCTGTCGGCCGAATCGGCGGCGACCACGCGCTACGTATCGCCAGCCGGCAGCGACGGCGGGGCCAACCTGTGCCTAGATTCGGCCGCGCCCTGCGCCACGCTGGCCCGCGCGCTGCTGGTCGCCCAGCCCGGCGACACCATCCAACCAGCCCCCGGCGACTACCACGAAGCCGGGCTGGTCATCGACAAGGCGATTGTCATTCGCGGGGAGGCGGCGGCGACCACCCGACTCGACGGCGACGACGGCGATACGCTGCTGATCGTTACCGGCGGCGAGGATTTGACCATCGAAGGACTGACGCTACAGGGTGGAGCCGGGCGGCGCGGCGGCGCATTGCAAGGGCAGCCCGGCAGCGCGCTGACGTTGCGCGGTGTTGTCCTCCAGAACAACACCGCTGACCAGGGCGGGGCCATCTTCGCCGACGGGGCCAGCCTGACCATTGAGGATTCGCGTCTGGCGGCCAATTCAGCGGGCGTGGGTGGTGCGGTCTACGTCAGCGGCGGGCCGTTGGCGATGGCCCGCACCATCGTCGAAAGCAATGAGGCCGGCGCGGGTGGCGGCCTCTATATCGGTCCGGCGGCTACGGCCACCGTGCGCGCCGTCACCCTCGCCGCCAATCAGGCCGAAACAGTGGGCGGCGGCGTCTATATCCAGAATGGCGCGTTTACCATGGCCAACGTCGTGCTGAGCGCCAACCGGGCTGCCGCTCGCGGCGGCGGCCTGTTCAATGACGGCGGCTCGGCCGAGAGCGACTATACCACGTGGCTCGACAACGTCGCCCCGGCCGGCGCGGCGATAGCGACCCATGCCGGCGGCCTAACCCATCTTGGTACCAGCATTTTGCGCGGCTCCGGCCTGTGCGCGGGACCAATTACGGGTGTGGGAATCCTGAGCGACGATAGCAGTTGCGGCGTGACGGCACAGCCGGCGACCGGTCTCGACGCCGACGGCCGTCCGACCTACGGCAGCAATGCCATTGATGCCGGGCCATTTGGGCCATGCGTAGCCGCCGGGGCGTTGCTCAGCGATGATCGCCGCGGCGAACCCCGACCCGCGGGTGACGGCAGCGGCGCGGCCCGCTGCGACGTCGGCGCGTATGAGTTCCAACCGCGTCTCACCATTCGCCACGTCCCCAATATGAGCGACGGCACACGCTTTGGCTATAGCGGCGATCTGGGCGAATTCATATTGATAGCCGGCGAACGGCCGCGCGCCGTATTCGAGGCCGCCACCGGCTCCATCCGTATATCCCAGAGTCAGGAGCCGGGTTGGAAACTGACCGGGATCAGTTGCAGCGGGGACGCCGACAATGGTAGCCTCGTTGACGTAGACGCCCGTGGCGTGACGGTCGATCTGGACGCGGGCGAAAGCATCAGTTGCGTCTTCACCAGCCGTGCCAACCGGGATACGATCGGCGTGAGTGTGCGTGGCCCGGCGGGAGCCGACCCGACCGTGGCGTTCGACGGCGGGCTGGGCACGTTCGAGTTGCGCCCGGCTGGTCAGACCGACATGCGCAGTGGGCGGCTGGCCGCCGGCGTCTATTCGGTTCACGCCGCGCCGCCCGCCGGTTGGCGCGTGGCGGCCATCGCCTGTGCCGGTGACGCCGACGCGGGCACGACCACCAACCCGGCCGCCGGGCTGGTTGTAGTCGATCTGGATACCGATGAAGCCATCGGCTGTAGCTTCACCCTGGCCCCAAACGGCGCCACATCTCTGACCATTCGCCACGAAGTGACCCCGGCGGGAGCCGCGGCCGGCGCTTCCTTCGTCTATAGCGGCGATCTGGGGGTGTTTGCGTTGCAGCCGGGCGTCCAAACGACCCAAACTTTCGCTCCCTCGCCCGGATTATACAGACTACGCGAAATTCTCCATCCCGCCTGGGCGCTCAGCCAACTGAGTTGCGCCGGTGACCTGGACAGCGGCAGCATCCTGTCGCCCGAAGAGGCCACGGCCCTGATCGACCTGGATGAAGGCGAGGCCATCACCTGCGTTTTCGGCCACGTCCCGGCCACATCGGGCCGAGGGACGATCCTCATCGAACACGCCCCCACTCCCGCCGACGACACCGAGTTTCCTTTCAACGGCGCATTGGGCGATTTCACGCTCTCGTCGCCCGGCAATCCCACGCGCGCCTTTGCCCAACTGACGCCAGGCGGCTATACCGTGCGCCAGCTAACACCGGCCGGCTGGCTGTTGAGCGGCATCACCTGCGAGGGCGACGCCGACAACGGCACGACCTTACTGCCGGACGAGGCCACGGCCATCATCGACCTGGACGAGGATGAGGTCATCCGCTGCGTCTACAGCACCGCCCGCCCGACCCAGAGCGGGGCCATCACCATCATCCACGAGACGACCCCGGCCGACGAGACGCAATTCCGCTACAACGGCACGTTGGGCGGCTTCAATCTGCGCGCGCCGTCGCGGCCGAGCCGGGCCTTTATCGATCTGACGCCCGGCAGCTATATGGTCGGCGCTCGGCCGCAGGATGGCTGGACGCTATTGGGCATCACCTGCGAAGGGGATAGCGACAGCGGCAGCGCGATTAGCCTGCCTGACCGACAGGCTAATATCGATCTGGACGCCGGCGAGGCCATCGTTTGCCGCTTCAGCCACGTCGGACCGGGCGTCACCGTGACGCCCGCGCCCAGTCCGACGCCGCCCCCGGCCACGGCGACGCCGACGGCGGGAGCCACCGTTTTTGTCTACTTACCGATCATCCGCTGAGGGATTTTATGCTATACTAGTCGCTGGCAATTAAGCAGTCATTTGGTCGATGAGAGGTGAAAAGGGTGAATCGGATCACAGTTGACCCGGAAATACATTTCGGCAAGCCATGCGTAGCCGGTACGCGTATCACCGTTCAGAGCGTTCTGGAGTTGATCGATGAAGGCTTAACCTTCGATCAGATCCTTGCCGATTATTATCCCGACCTCGAACTGGAAGATATCCATGCCTGCTTGCAATACGCGATCGCGTTAATCGCCAACGAGGAAATCCACTTCTCTCCTACCGCAGTATGAAGTTCCTCACCGATCAGGACGTTTACGCGCTAACAACTCGTTACTTGCGCGATCTTGGACACGATGTTGTGACAGCCGCCGAATTGGGGCTTGCTCAGGCACCTGACGAACTCTTGCTCAAACGCGCTGGAGACGAGCAACGCATTTTTGTCAGCCGCGATCGTGACATCGGCGGGCTGGTGTTTCTGAGAGGCATCTCAACCGGGGTTATCTATTTGCGGATCAAACCGGCATCGTTGAACGCAGTTCACGCAGAATTGGCCCATATTCTTGAAACCTATTCCGATCAAATATTACGGAACTCGTTTATCGTTGTCATGCCCGATGGGCATCGTATTCGAAATATGAGCCAAATAAACAAAGACATATAAGATTTACAAATGGCCGCCCGCAGATCAGCATCATCTGCGGGCGGCCATTTTGCAGTTAGACTCTATCGCCGCCTACCCAATCCGCCGCGCCAGGTACTCCTGCGTCAACGTCTCCTTCGGCTCATTGAAGAACGTCTGCGCCGGGCCATGCTCTACCAGTTCGCCCAGCCACATGAACATCACGTAGTCGGCCAACCGCCGCGCCTGGGCGATGTTGTGGGTCACGATGACCAGCGTGTAGCGTCCGCGCAGTTCCAATAGCAGCGACTCGATCCCTTGCGCGGCGATGGGGTCGAGCGAGGCCGTCGATTCATCGCACAGCAGGATTTCCGGCTCCACGGCGATGGCCCGCGCCAGGCATAGCCGCTGCTGCTGGCCGCCCGATAGTCCGGTGGCCGGGGCCTTCAGCCGTTCGGCCACTTCGCTCCAAAGCCCCACGGCCTGCAACGCCTTTTCCACGCCCTCGGCCATGCGGCCGTTTTGCATCCCATGGACGCGCATGCCGTAGGCCACGTTGTCATAGATCGACATGGGCAAGGGGAAGGGCTTCTGGGCCAGCATCCCGATCCGGGTGCGCACGTCCGTAACGTCCACGCCCGGGCCGTAGATGTTTTCGCCATCCAGCAGCACCTCTCCTTCCACGCGAACGGCCTCGTTGAGTTCCAGCAGCCGGTTGAGGCTCTTCAAAAAGGTCGATTTGCCACAGCCCGACGGGCCGATGATGGCCGTGATCTCGCGGATGGGCAGGTCGATGTTGATGTTCTTCAGGGCGTGTTGCTGCCCATACCACACGTTCAGGTTTCGCGCGGCGAGTGATTGTTGCATGGTGATTCTCCTAAGAGAACCCACAGATTACACAGATTTCACAGATTAGTGGGTAGCAGGTAGTGGACAGTGGGCAGTCCTAACTATTTATTGCCCGACTGACCTTCTGATCACTGCCCACTACCCACTGCTCACTCATTTCAATCTGTGAAATCTGTGTAATCTGTGGATTTCTTTATCTTTATCGAATGACATTTCGCCCCAGCTTGCGCGACGTATATTGCGCCAGGAAGCTGATGGTCAGAATGATGAAAGTCAGGATGAGCGCCGACGCATAGGCGCGAGTCTGCACGCTTTGGAAAGGCGCGCTGAGCTGGAAGAAGATCGACAGCGGCAGCGTCGCCACCGGCTGGCCCAGGCCGCTCGGCAGCCGGTCGGTATAGCCGGCGGTGAACATGGGCGCGGCCCCGTCGCCGATGGCCCGGCCGAAGGCCAGCAGGACGGCCGTCAGCAAGCCGGGCATCGTCTGGCGCAACAACATGCCCAACATCTCCAGCCGCGTCGTGCCCAGCGATAGGGTCGATTCGCGCAACTCCTTGGGCACGAGCATGAGCACTTCGTCAAAGGTACGGGCCAGGATGGGCAGGGCCACGAAGGCCACGGTGACGATGCCGGCCAGCAGCGAAGCGCGCACACCCATCATCAGCATCAGCGAAAAGCCGAACGCGCCATAGACGATGCTGGGGATGCCCCACATCACGTCCAGGGCCAGTCGCAACCAATTCGCCAGGCGGCTGCGCCCGGCGTAGGTGTGGATGTAGAGCACCACCGGCACGGCGATGATACTCGCCAGAATGGTGGCCCCGGTTGCCAGCAGCAGCGAGCCGAGAATGGCGTTGAGCACGCCGCCGCCGCCACCCAAGTAGAAGCTACCCTCCGGCGGTTGGCTGATCATCTCCCAGCTGAGGCCGGGCAGCCCGCGCCAGGTGATGACGCCGAGGATGAGCAACAGCACGGCCGCCGCGCCGCCAATGGCCAAACGCAGCACCCAACGCATTGATTTATCGATTAATTTGCGTCTCTGGTTGTGATTCATTACGCGCACCCCGCTCCCAGGCGGCAAATGACTCGCCGCGCCACAATGTTGAACATCAATACGATGACCAGCAAGACCAGCGCCGCCAGCATCAGCGCCGACTGGTAGAGCGGCACGGACATCATCTCGCTATAGGCATTGGCGATGAGCGCCGGCAGCGGATAGGCCGCGTCGAAGATGGAGCGCGGGATTTGGGGCGTGTTACCGATGACCATCATAATCGCCAGCGTCTCGCCAAAGGCGCGCGAGAAGGCCAGCACGATGGACGCAGCGATGCCCGGCAGGCCGGCGCGACGCACCACCAGCCAGGTCGTCTCCCAGCGCGTGGCCCCCAACGCCAGCGCCGACTCCCGCAACTGGGCCGGGATGTTGCGCAGTACTTCGTCGGTGACGGCCACAATGAGCGGGAAGACCATGATCGCCAGCACGATGGCCCCGGCCAGCACGCTGTAGCCGCTGGGGTTGGTGGCGGCAAACAGAGGAAAGCGCGCGCCCAGGGTGCTATCCAGCGCCGGGGCGATCACCTCGCGAATGAGCGGGACGACGAACAGCACGCCCCACAGACCATAGACCACCGACGGAATGCCCGCCAGCAGATCGACAATGGGCTTGACCATCGTCCGCCGCCGGGCCGAGGTGTATTCGGCCAGGTAGATGCCGCTGAGCACGGCCGGGGCGACGCCCAGCAACATGGCAAAGACGGTAACGATGAAACTACCGGCGATGAACGGCAACAGGCCGAACGCCATTTGTGTCGGATGCCAGTTCTGCGAGGTCAGAATGTCGATGAGCGAAGTCACGCGCAGGATGGGCAGCGCCTCGCGCACCAGCACCACGCCGATGAGCACCAGCAACAGAATGAGCAGCACGGCGGCGGTAAACAGCACGCGACGGGCCACGTTGTTCTTCAGCGCGCGGGCCGCCCCACGGCCGCGCGGGGCGACGGGGCCGGCCTTTTCTCGCGTGGGGACAGGTTTACCCGGAAAAGCCGCCGCGCTATCGGGCGGGTTGAGGTTCAGTTTATCCGGCCTTGTTATTTCCATCAGTTTCTCCGTGGGCGCGTCGCGGACGGGCGATCACGCGGGTAAGCTCGAATGGCCGATGGGCATATCCGGCCATTCGAGCTTTGGTTCACTTCCCTTACGGCTGCGGCTGTGTGGTAGCCAATACTCCTTTTGGTTTCGCTATTGGCCGATGAGTGCCTGGGCCTCGGTCAGCCGGTCGGGGCTGAGGGTCACAAAGCCGGCGTCGCCCACGAGGGCTTGCCCATCTGTTAGAATCCAGCGGTACAGGTCAACGATGGCCGCATCCGGCTCGCCTTTGGTCACCAGATATAGCTCGCGGGCGGGCGGGAACGGGTAGGTGCGGGCGGCAATCGCCGCGGTAATATCGTCCTTGGTGGCGTAGAAATCCTCGTCCTCGCTGATGGTTCCGTCACCGTTCAGGTCGAGCGGGATGACCCGCAGGCCGTCCAGTTGGCCGCCGGTCTCCAGGTTATAGGCGAAGCCGATATTGTTGAAGCCGATGCCCAGCGCGTCCTGGCGCACAGCCTCGGCCAGACCGGGGTCGCCGTTGACGGCCGTGCCCATCAGGTCTTCCTGCACCGAGCCGCCCATGTACTTGGCCCATACCTCGGCCGCGCCGGCGGCGTCGGAGCGGGTGTAGACGGTGATGGCCTCCGTGGCGTCCGTGCCCAGCAGTTGGCCCCAGGTGGTCGTCGTCCGGTTCATCCAGATGGCCGCCGCCGCTTCGGGCGTCAGGCCGTGGGCCAAAATCTGGTCGAGATAGGGGTTATCGGCGTTGACCGTGGCGACCACGGCGTCGATGGTGACGGGCACGCCAAACGCGCCCTGGTTGGTCTCTTCAGGCTTCAGTTCGCGTGACACCATGGCGATGTCCACCGCCCCGGCCAACACGTCGGTCATGCCCTTGCCCGCGCCGCCGCCCTGCACATCGAAGGTGATGGTGGGGTGCAGCGCCGTGTATTGCTCGGCCCAGACCGTCATCATGGGGAACAGGGCGAACGCGCCGGAGACAGCGATGGTGCGCTCCTCGGCCTCGGCCGCCGGCTCTTCGGCGGCTGTTTCGGCGGCCGGCTCAGCGACCGTATCTTCAGCTCCGGTCTGCGCCGCCGGTTCGGCCGCGCCGCCGCAGGCAACAAGCAGTGCCGCCAGCATGACCAAAGCAATCATTGTGAATAGTTTCATTAAACGTGACATGGAATCGACTCTTCTCCTAATTCCTAATTCCTAATTCGTAATTCCTAATTACTCCAGCCGCACCGGCGGTTTCACCACCAGCACCGGCCGGCGCGGCCACACATTTTCGCACTCGATGCGCGACAGCACTTGCCATACGAACGCGCCCTGCGCTTCGGCGGCCATAACCAGCAAGGCATAATCGCCGGCGGCCAGTTCGTTGACGATTTGGGTGGCCGGGTCGCCCTGGCTCAGGCGCACCTCGACCCGCGCCTGATGGCGCTCCAGGTCTTGCATGAAGGTATTCAGATGGCGGCGGGCCGGGGCGCGGTCGTCCAGCAGGTCGTTGAGCCGGCTGGCCCCGGAGCGCGACAGCGGTAATACCGTGGCATCGGCGCCGTCGCGGGCCACCATCGGGAAAACCCGATCCAGCGTCTCGCGGTCGGAGCCGAAGCCGCGTAGGGCTACCAGCACTCGGTCGACCGGCGCATATTCGCCGCGCACCAGCAGCAGCGATACGGGCGATTGGCGCACCAGTCGCGCCAGCGACGCCTCGTCCGACACCCGCGCCGCCAGCAGCGAGAAGTCGTAGCCCGCGCGGGCCAGCACTTCATCGAGCGTGGCCGACGAATCGAGGATGACCACCGGCCGCCCGGCCACCCGACCGAATGCTTTGGCCGTTTCCGTCACCGTCTCCGTCCAGGCCGGATCGTCGCTCCAGACCATGATCGCCCCTTCTCCCGGGGCGATCTCCGGGTAGATGCGGGCGATGGCCTGTTGCATTTCGTCCTCGCTGGTGCTGACGGGCACGACGGCGGCCTGTAGCAGCCGCTCCAACACCCGCAGGGCGGCCACGTTGTCGGGATAGGCCGTTGCCACGGTGACACGGTTGTCCTCGCCGGCCAGCGGCACGGCCAGGTAATACGTCGCCAGCCGCCGATCGACGCGCCGCAAGAGATCACTGTCGGCCAGATTGTGGTCGGCCGAATCGGCCAATGCGTTCAAATCAAAATATAAGGTCATAGCGCCGCCTGATAAGCAGAAGGATAGCAGCCGCCGGTAACGGCGGCGGTCGCCGGGCGGTAACAAAGAGGTAACAAGGGACAGGGGACAGTGGGTAGTGGACAGTGGACAGTGGACAGTGGGCAGTGGGCAGTGGGTAGCGGGTGGCAGGTAGCGAGTGGCGGGTGGCGGGTAGTGGGCGAGTAGATCAGTAATCAGGGGGGCAGTGGGCGATCCGACCGCCCACTGCCCCTGATTACTGNNGATCAGTAATCAGGGGCAGTGGGCGGTCGGATCGCCCACTGCCCCCCGCCCCTACCCGCCGCCAAAGGCATACCCAATGCCCGGCACGGTTTCGATGAAGGCCGTCGGCGTGGCGTCGTCCTCGATCTTGGCCCGCAGGCGGTAGACTAGTTGTTTGAGCATGGTGCGGTCGCCGCCTTCCGGCCCCCAGACGGCGGCGATGAGCGCGTCGGCCGGCAGCACCCGGCCGGGGTCGCGCATGAGGGCTTCCAGCAACCTCAATTCCAGCGTCGTCAGCCGCACGGGGGGCAGGTCGCCGCGCCGGGCCTCGCCGCGCGAGCGGTCGAGGGACAGCCCGCCGGCCTCCAGCGTGCCCGGCGTGGCCTGCACACCGGCCCGGCGCGTGACGGCGCGGATGCGGGCCACCAGTTGCGTCGGACTGAAGGGCTTGACCATGTAGTCGTCGGCGCCCATCTCCAGGCCGCGCACCACGGCCTCGTCCTCGCCGCGCACGCTCAGGATGATGATCGGGGCCTCGCTGACGGCCCGCACCCGCCGGCAGACGCCCAACCCATCCAACCGCGGCAGGTTCAGGTCGAGCAGCAGCAAATCGGGCGCGGTGGCCTCAAACGCTTCCAGCGCGGCCAGCCCATCGTAGGCCACCGTGACCTCATAGCCCGCGCGCCGCAGGGTGAAGGAGACGACGTCGGACAGGGCCAGATCATCTTCAACGAGGAGCACTTTCATAGCGTACCATTGTATAGTAATTACGAATTACGAATTACGAATTACGAATGAAGAGCGCGTCGGTCGTTGGTTACTCGACGGTTGGCAACTCCAGCCAGAACACCGCGCCGCCGCCCGGCCGGTTGTCCACGCCCACCGTGCCGCCGTGGGCTTCGGCGATGCGCTTGGTCAGATATAGCCCCAAACCGATGCCATACTGCTCATCCCCCTCGGCGTGCAGGCGGCGGAAGCGGCGAAAGAGATTCTCCTGGTCATTGGCCGAAATACCCGGCCCGCGATCGGCCACGGCCAGCCGCAGCCCGCCGGGCCGCTGTTCCACCTGTAAATCGATGGGGCTGCCGATGGGGCTATATTTGGAAGCGTTCGAGAGGAGATTGACCAGCGCCTGAGTCAGCCGGGCGCGATCGACCTCCGGGGGGGCCAGACTGCCCGGCTCGGTGACGGCCACGGTCTGCCGCCGCCGTTCTATGAGCGGCCGAACGATGGTCAGCGCGTCGCCGATGATCGCGTCGAGGGCCACCGGCCGCCGCCGCAGGGCAAACATACCCGATTCGATGCTGCTGCTCTCCAGCAGGTTATCGATCAACGTTTGCAGGCTGAGCAGGCTGAGATGGGTCGGCTTCAGCAGTTCGCGGATGTCGTCGGCCGACAGATCGTCGGCCTCCTCCAGCAGCAACTCCAGCGAGGCATTGAGCGTGCTCAACGGCGTGCGAAACTCGTGGGAAATATTAGCCAGGAAGAAGGAGCGCAGATTGCGCAACGCCTGCTCCTCGGTCACGTCACGCAGCACCAGGGCTACCTGCACCGTGTCGCTGCCGGGCGGGGCCAGGCGCGCGCCGGTGGCGGCCAGCACCAGGCTCTTGCCGGCGCGGGTGAGGGTCTCGATCTCGCGCTTTTCGCCGGCGGGCGGCAGGCGGTCGAGAAAGGTCTCGCCCTCGCGGGGGTCGGCCGGGGGCAACAGGTCGTTGATGGCCCGGCCGATGGCCTCGTCGCGCGTCCAGCCGGTCATTATTTCCGCGCCCTGACTCATAAACGTGACCCGGCCGCGGGTGTCGAAGGTGATGACGCCTTCGACGACGGACTGGATAAGGGCAATGAGCCAATCGCGGGCCTGGGAGCGCTCGACGAGGGCTTCCAGCATCGTGGCCTGGCTGCGTTCCAGCGCCGCCGATAGCGTCGCCACCTCCGGCGGCTGGCCGAAGCGGGGGATGGTGGCGCTCAGTTGCCCGGCGCTGATCTGCTCGGCGGTATGGGTCAGGACGCTCAGCGGCGCGGTCAGGCGGCGGATGAACCACGCGCCGATGATGCCGCCGGCCAGGGCCACCAGGGCGCTACCGGCGACGAGGATGGTCAACGCGACGCGCTCGGTCTCGATTAGCGTGGCGACAGGCACGGCCACCTCGGCATAGAGGCGGCTACCCTGGCCTGGCAAAGGGAACTGGGCGGCGAAGAAGGGCATCCCGCCGGCCTGGATGACCCAGCCCTCCGGCGCAAGTTCAGCAGTGATCGGCCCGGCGGGCAGCGTGGAAACGATCGCGCCGCCATTCCCGGCCAGGATCGACTGATCGACGCCGGTGTTGGCGCTCAACTGGGCCAGGAATTCACCGTCGAGGCGCACCCCGGCCACCACGACGCCCAACTCCTCCGGCGCGCCGTCGCCGCGAATGACCCGGCGGGCCAACAGCGCCGGCCGTTCCTCGATGAAAACCACGCCCGCCTCGAGGGTGTCATCGACGGCGGCGCACAGATCGACCGGCGCGCCCACGGCCACAAATGCGCCGGACTCCGCGCAAATCTGGATGAAATCGAGATCGCTCTGCTCGCGAAAGGCCAGCAGGTAGGATTGCAGGGCGGCCGGGTCGTTGTCGGCCATGAGGCGGCGCAGCGTCGGGCGCTCGGCCAAAAGCGCCGTCAAATCAACCACGCGGCTGAGGGCGGCGGCGTAGAGGGATTCGGTGGCCCGGCGCGTGGCGTCCACCTGCGCCCAGGCCTGCGTCTCTAGCTGGCGGCGGGCCAACAGGAAGGCCGGCACCCCGGCGCTGAGCGTCGTCAGGATGATCAGCACGACCAGGGCGATGACCAGGCGGGTCGCCAGGCCGGTGTTGGCGAGAGTTCGTGTCGCCTTCGTCACTCGCTCCGGTTCCAACGCACCGTCAGGCCGTCGCTCTCCCCCAGCGTCCCACGCAAGAGGGCCAGCAGTTCGCCGTCCGCGCCGCGGGCCTCCAGGTAATCAAGGGTGGCCGGTTCGAGATAGTAATCCTGATCTTCCAGCGACTCCTCTTCCATGCTGTCTTGCAGGAATTGCAATTGGGCCTCGGTGATGGTGCCGATATGTCGTTTGTGGGTATCGTAGAGGTTGATCATGGTGGGTCTCCTTATTGCGGATTAAAGATGCTTTCGTACAACCAACAACGGGCCGCCCATCGCCGGCGGCCGACACGTTCCTTCAATCTGTGAAATCTGTGTAATCTGTGGATTCTCTTTCTTCTCTCGTCATTCGTCATTCGTCATTCTGACCACGGCCGTCATCCCCCAGCGCAGCGGTAACTCCGTGTCGTCAAGGGCCACCCGGACGCGATAGACCACGTCGCCACGGGCCGTCTCCGGGGCGCGGCCGACGTCGATCACCGTGCCGTGCAACGTCTCGCCCGGCAGCGCGTCGAGTGTCACTTCGGCCGCCTGCCCCTCGCTGACAAACGGCGCGTCCAGTTCCACCAGGTCGCTCGTCTCCACGACCCAGCCGGGCGAGGCCAAGCGGACGACGGCCACGCCGGGGGCGACCAGTTCGCCGGCTTCCACATCGATAGTCGTCGCCACCCCGGCAAAGGGCGCGACCAGGACATGACGATCCAGCGCGGCGTGGGCGGCATCGACTCCGGCCGCGGCGGCTTCCACGCCGGCCTCGGCCTGGGCCACGGCGGCGTCGGCCTCGGTCGCGGCCACGACAGCCCGCTCCTGCCCCAGCTGCGCCCGTTCCACGCCAATCGCGGCCAGTTCGACTTGCTCCGGCCGCGCCCCGGCCTCAAGCAGGGCCAGTTGGGCCGCGGCGGCGTCGCGCTGGGCGGCGGCCACGGCCACGGTGGCATCGGCGGCGCGGGTTTCCCCAGCGGTGGCCCCGGCGCGCGCCTCGGCCAGGGCCAACTGGGCCGCGGCATAAGCGGCCTCGGCCGCGGCCACCTGGGCGCGGGCGTTCTCCTCCGGTGCGCCGAGCAGCGGGCAAATCTCCTCGCCGTCGGGCAGGGTGACACAGGTGGTCAGGATGGTGTCGTAGGCCTGTTGCAGGGCGGTCAGGCGCGAGAGGGCGGCGGCCACCTGGGCCTCGGCCGCGCCAACGGCCGCCCCACTGACATCGAGGGCCGCGTCGCGCTCGGCCGCTGCCCGGCTCAAGCCCGCCTCGGCCGCGGCCACTTGCCGCTCGGCGGCCAGCCGTTCTTCGGCCCGCGCCCCGGCCTGGGTCTGGGCCAGACGGGCTTCGGCCGCGGCCAGCCCCGCCGTGGCCGTCTGTTGCCCGGCGGCGGCCAGCGCCGCCCCGGCCCGCGCCGCCGCCAGCGCCGCCTCGGCCGCGGCCAGGTCGGCTTCAGCCCCGGCCAGCGCGGCGGCCACGGCGCTATCATCCAGGCGCACCAGCGGCTCCCCGGCGGCCACGGCCTGCCCCTCGGCGGCCACGACCTCGGCCACGACGCCGCCGGTGGCGAAGGCCAATTCGGCGGCCGTGGCCGGCAAGACGATGCCCTCGGCCACGATCTCATCGGGGGTGGCGGCGGCGACCGCTTCGGCTTCCCCCTCGGGGTCGATGGTGGCGAAAACGGTCATGCCCCAGCGCAAGGGGGCGTCGGTCGGATCGAGGCGGATGGTGACCGGGTAGACGGTGTCGCCCTGGTCATCGCCGGCCACGCCGCCGACGGCCGTCACCGCGCCGGTCAGTTGATCGCCGGGCAGAGCGTCGGCGCGGGCCACGGCCGGCGCGCCAACGGCGACGCGCACGGCATCGGCCTCGCGCAGATCAGTCGTCTCGATCAGCCAGCCGGACAGGTCGGCCACGACGGCGGCCGGCGCGCCGGCGGCCACCACTTCGCCCACGGCCAGGGGCAGGTCGGCCACTACCCCGGCGAAGGGTGCGGCAAGCGTGCGGTCAGCGAGAGCCGACTGGGCCGCCGTGACGGCTGCTTCCGCGCCCATCACGGCCGCTTCGGCCTGGGCGGCGGCGGCTTCGGCGGCGGTCAGGCGGGCCTGGGCCTCAGCCAGGGCGGCCGACGCGCCATCGGCCCCGGCCTGAGCGACGGTCACCGCTTCGGCCGAACCGCCGGCCAGCGCCAGATCAAGCTCGGCCTGGGCCGCGTCGCGCGCGGCGGCGGCGGCGCCCACGCCCCCGGCCACGGCGGCGCGTTGGGCAGCGGTGGCCCCGGCCTCAACTTCGGCCAGGGCGATGCGGGCCGCCTCAATGGCCGACTGGGCGGCGGCCTGGGCGCGCTCGGCCTCGGCCAGATCGTCGGCATCGGGGTCGTCGGCGGCGCGCAGATCTTCCAGGCGCAGGCGGGCGGGCAGGGCGGCGGCCTCGGCGGCGGCCAGTTCGGCTTCAGCGGCGCGCACGGCGGCCGTTCCGCCACCCTCCAACACCTGGGCCTGGGCCGCGGCGGCCGCGGCCAGACGGGCTTCGGCCAGGGCCAGGCCGCTCTCGGCCAGGGCGATCTCCTCCGGCCGGGGGGCGGCGGCGGCCAGGGCCAGTTCGGCGGCGGCCACGCGCACGCCCAATTCGGCCTCGGCCACGGCCGTCCGGGCGGCATCCACGGCGGCGGCGGCGGCATCCCGGTTGGCGTTGGCGCGGGCCAGGCCGGCCGTCGCGCCGCGCAGGGCGGCTTGCTGCTCGGCGTCGTCCAGGCGCAGGATGGGGTCGCCGGCGGCAACCGGGCTGCCCTCGGCGGCGACGATTTCGGCGATCGCGCCCGAGGCGGTGAAGGCCAGCGTGGCCTGGCGCAGGGGCAGGATGCGCCCCTCGGCCGGGACGCCGCCCAACGCGGCGACACGCTCGGCGGCCACCGTCGCCGCGGCCGTGGCCTGGCCCTCCGGCGCGGCCGTCTCGTCGACGGCGAAGTAGTTGACGTAGGTATACACGCCCCCGGCCAGCAGCACGGCGATGACGACCAGGGCGAGGAGAGCGCGGCGAAGAGTCATAAAACTCCGGAATAGGGGCTAGGGGTTAGGTGCTAGGTGCTAGGGAACGTGTTCTTCATTCGTCATTCGTCATTCGCCATTCGTCATTTCGGCGAAGATGTTATTGGCGATGCCGAAGACGTTGGTCGGGTCGGCGACGGCTTTGATCTCGCGCAGCATGTCGGCCGCGGCGGGCGGGATGACCTGATCCATGAAGTCGCGGCGCAATTTGCCCACGCCGTGGTGGTGGCTGATCGAGCCGCCGTGGGCCATGATCGTCTCGCGCATGGCGTGCTCGATCTGGGCGAAAATATGGTCGGGGCGGTCGACGCCGCGGGCCGAGAAGCCGTGGGTGAAGTAGATGCACACCCCGGTGTGGTAAAGCTGGGTGATGCGCGGCGAGACGTAGGACTTGCCCGGCAGGCCAAAGGCGCGGTGCATCTCGGTAGAACGCTGCTCGACGGCGGCGATGACCTCGTGGATGCGGCTCCAGGGCACGGTCGTCTCGTAGGTCTCGCCGATGATGTGGTAGTCGGTCAGGAAGTCGCGAATGTAGGCGATGGCGTAGGTGAGCATGTAGCCGCGCTGGCCGTTGTGCGACCCGCCCGACATGCCGCCGTGTTGCCCGGCGATGCGCTTGATCTGCTCGGCCTGAAA
>CXWJ01001831.1_pt1 | contig 24455 bp, 27 predicted proteins | sample 590841 | NCBI WGS metagenome assembly CXWJ01 (sample SAMEA3498367, study PRJEB10139) | wastewater metagenome | biome: wastewater treatment plant; material: activated sludge | place: Austria | collected 2015-01-21 | reverse complement strand
CGCTAGATCATAGTCCAACTGGAGCCCGAGCCAGACTTCAGGACTGCTGCCGAACGCCTTGGACAGCCGAATCGCCATATCAGGAGAGATGCCTGCTCGCTCATTGACGAGGTTGTTGAGTGTTTGTCGCGTCACGCGTAAATGTTTGGCCGCATCAGTGACGGTCAGTCCAAGCGGCTCGATGCATTCCTGTCGCACAATCCGGCCTGGATGTGGGGGGTATTTCATCGGCATCGACCGCTCCTCCTAATGATAGTCGAGAAAATCCACATCATACGCATGACCATTCTCAAACCTGAAGATCACGCGGTAATTCGCCCGAACGGTTACGGCATAGAAACCGTTGAGACGGCCCTTCAAGGGATGGAGTCGAAAACCAGGGAGATTCATATCCTCCGGCGTTCTGGCGCGGTGTAACACGGCGAGAATGTTCTCCACCTTCTCACGGTACTCAGCGAGGATGCTCTTACGGTCGCCATCCTCGAACAGCCGTTTCAGGCCTTTGTGCCGAAAACTGCGAATCACGTCTTGCACAGTACAATGATAAGTGACGCTTGTCAATTGGCATGTCAATGGTGTGAATGGTGGAGGAGCGCATCCGCTCGTGCATGCGTCGATCTGGAGGAATGAGCGCAGGCGCAGTGCGTTGCTTAATCATCCGTCTGGAGACTCCATGCCGAGCCTGAGGATCGGACCCTCACCACAAGGCTGCGGGAAGCTGGAGACCTCCTGTGCGTCAGACTCCTCGACTCGCTTATTCTTGGTGACGATCTGGTTCTGACACAGCAGTCGCCTAAAAAATGGGCAACCTGCTGAACGCCGCATGCTTCGCGGTGCCGCTTACGCATTGTTCTACTTGCTCACAAGGTTATCCCCAGAATATGGGGAGGATGGGGTGCGCGTGATGGTCCCGGTCTCCGGCTGCTAGGTGCTGTATGAGGTGGAAGAAGATGCGAGATAAGCAAAGCTTGAAGTTGGAGAGAACTCTGTCTGCCAAGGCGAGGGAATCCATTTGGATCCGCCCTGTATCAAATCCGATTCACTTGAGCGAATGGGTCTTCTCCATTTTCAGGCAAACTCTGAACATATCACGCACATCGATCCGGTGAGTAATCGGCACGATGTTTGCGTTGAAGCTATGTGCAGGCATCAACTCATCTCTCGTTCAATTTCAGCTGCCTTCAATAGGGTGACAAGTCGTGGATCCATGGATCCGATTTACAACGAGCAGCAAGTCCGAGCACAAGTAGAACGTAGACCCCATACTTACGATTCATGAGGTGAGCGATGGCGCCAATCACGCAAGTCACATGTCGCGCGAGTGTTCTGGTCATTCGAATGTTCTGTCTCGTGATCCTTCTGGTTGGGTGCAATGATACCGTGAACGTGCTGAACGGGAGTGGGCAGCCCGTCGGCTTGCTGGTTGATGGGCAGAACGCGAGTGGGCAGTTGAACGATCGCGCTGTCGTGTCAGTCGCATCACCGATCACCGTCGGCCAGCTCAGTGCCTCACCGCAGACCAACGAGGTAGCCGGTTTCACCAACGACCGCCCACCTGCGTACCTGAGTACGCCCTGGACGAACGGACGTGATGAGTTTAGCTTAGGGTTTCGGTCCGTGATTGGAATCCCCGTGACCGTTTGGATCGTGAAGGGCCCATTTGCAGAGCAACGGCAGCACGCGATCGAAGCGTGCATTCGTACCTCGGCGATTTGGCGAAATGAACGCATGGGCGTCATTTTCACACCATTCAATATTATTGATGCGACGGCCGATCCTGAGGCGCCGTTACACTACGCGTTCCCGAATGGCGATGTGGGGGACGTGGTATGGAAGCCGTTGCGCGACGATATCGGCTTTGTGGCGGGCCNNTGTGGCGGGCCAGCTGAACATTTACTGGGTGGATACGGTCAATGGCGGAACGGGCAGCGGCTGGTCGAATTTCGGTGCTCAGATTGCGATGGGCAAGAATTCCGGCGATGAATTGCTTTCTCATGAGATTGGGCACGCGTTCAGTCTGACCCATGTCAATGCGGACGCCAACTTCAATGTCGACAACATCATGCATAGTGCAAGCAACACGCGTCAGTACGCGACCGAAGGCCAGCTCTTTCGCGCCCATCTCAATCCAGAGTCCATTCTGAATGCCCTGTATAACGCACGCCCAGGTGAGGTAACTCGTTTCTGTGCTTACAACAACACCGCGACTTTTCCCTGTCCGGCCATTCAAAAACGAGTGTGGGCCGACGGAGGCTTTCCCCCAAATTGAGAGGTTCATGATGAAACGACTGATCATCCTTGTCCTGCTGATGTGGGGTTCGTCCTGGGCCGGTGCGGAGACGTCTTCAGGCCGTCCGTCCTTTGCCACGTTGCAACCGGAAGCGCAGAGACTTGTCCAGACATGGTTGAATACCAACTGCGGTTCCGCAGAGCACATGGCCTTTGAAAATAAGCTGTCCACGTTCGGGGCCGCACTTGAATCGGCGTTCTGGGAGGCGTTCCGTTTGGGGCCGACTGAGGAAGAGATCAAAACGATTCGTGCAGCGGTGGCCGCGCGATATGAGGAGCGTCAGAGCTGGCTTCGGCAGTATGGTGACGCGCAAATGGGGAAAGAAGAAACGGCTCGGCAACTGGCGATCTCCGAAAGGCAGTACGCCGACCGTGAGCTCACGCAATACATAGAGCGCTACGAGTCTGCGGCGTTAGCCGGTTTGGGATTGGTCGGTACGCAGCGATTTGAAACCGAACTGAAGCGCATTGCCGAGGATGACAAGAATCCGGTGCAAATCTCGGCTCAGGAGGCGCTAAAAGGAATCCGTCGTAAGCGGTCTTAACCGAGCGAAGGTCCGCATTTCGGCAGCATTGGTTCCGATGTGAAGCAGGTTGCCTCGTCCCCAGGTAGTCCTTTGTTTCCAACGGGTGATGCAGTATCAGCACTAAGCGACGATGGAGATCTATCTTGAACAGGTGCAGCGCCTACTGGATGGCGCGGAGGATGCGGTCACGCAGATCTAACCCAGCGTCATCCGTGATCGTTCTCGCGGTGTATGCATGCACGAGCTCACGTTCTTACTTTGAGCTACCCGAATTGGGATGTCCTCTCTTCATGAGTTCGTAAATACGCATTCTCTCTTCTGATCAATACCACACAATCCATACCGCCGAAGCAGCGCTGCACAAATATGAGTGTTTCACTGTGAAACACTTCTTCTTTCCCATCACAGTATCTTTTTCGATTCACCCTGAATCGAATTGGATTCAGTCGAGCTTTCAGGTCCGCTATCTCAACAGCACCTACGTTGAATGTTCCAGGAAATTCAGACCTTGGTGAACAAAAAACATTCTGGCCAGCGTAGCATCAATTTTGCTCAAGAGTTTAGGCGTGGCAGGACTGTGAGATGTGGTCTGCGTTGATGTACAAAACATCGGAATGGCACAGGTAAGGCCAGATGCACCTACCATTGCTTGGGCCGTTATGATAGATCCATTATTAAAATACTACCTACTGGATTTGCGAATGGACCTATTGATCATGTAGTGCCTCTGTCATTGCTGGTGTGCTAGCGGTGAGAAGTATGGAACTGTCGATTGCGATTGTCCACCATCACAGGCTGCTGCGAGAGGCGTTAGTCCTAGGGCTTTTCCAAAATGCGTTTCCAATCGTTCATCAGGCCCACGATGTAGAACAACTCACCGCTGATACAAAAGATATCAGCCCCGATGTTCTTCTAGCAGAGGCCTGTCGTCCACTCGACAAATGTCTCGATTGCCTTCGTCGGTTTCGTTGTGTCGCGCCCGAATGCAAAGTGATCATGTTGGAGGTCCCGAATCAGGATGAGACGATCTTGGCCTGTATCGAGGTGGGCGGCATCTCGGGCTATGTGGTAGAGGAAGGTTCGTTCAATGACCTCATAAGAACGGTTCGAGCCATTAGTGCTGGAGAGAGTATTTGTTCACCGCGTCTCGCCAATCTCGCCTTCAGGAGGATTTCAACACTGGCGAATCGATTCTACGACTCACGCACCTCAGAAATAAGCTGGGTTCGCGATGGGCATTCAATTCGACGAGATCGATCGGAAAGCCTATCAGGCTGCACGCGCCACCCGCGGGAGGTAAGCGGCCCATTCATTGCGCACCACATAAAGATTCGAAACCCTTGCTTCGCGCCAATTCGATCTTGGACGTAGACGCCATCCCGGTCAGGCCGATGTCCCGCATGCGAACAGGGCAAGACATGCTGTTGAGGCTAAGCCGATCTTCCAGCCGAAATCAGGGTCCAGACTGTCAATAAGTGGGTTCAGATGTCGAAGGCCTTTGAGGTTCCATAACAGCGCACGTAGGCTGATACCAACGTTGGTCCTGTGCGGAGTGGTCGCCAGCAAACTGGCTATGGTGAGATTGAGTTCGTGGGTGTTTATGGACCCATGTCAAAGGCGGGTCACCAAAGACACAGTGTTTATCACGCACACTTCGATGGAAAGGCAAAAGTTTGGTCTCAGTCGATGTGTTGTTCAGCCTGGCAGATAGTTTGCTTTATTTTGGGGAGAACATGAGTCTCTGGCATTTCCTGTAGCGGCTTGACCGTGTGGATTACCTCTACACGTGTGGATTACCTCTACAATTGTATAACGTAATACTTGGCCAAAATGTTGAAGCAAGGCACACAGACTCACGGGAACAATTTCAGTAAGAGTCCTAACGCACAGCAAGATGCCATGCTCGCTCCTCTGATCGAGGCGGGAGAGTTTGCCCTCCTAGCCATGATTGGTGCGTCACGCGTTTTCAAGGAAACGGTCCGGCGTATCGGGCGCATCGCACTATGTGACGCCCCAGTACTGATTGAAGGCGAGACCGGTTCTGGGAAAGAAATGGCAGCACGTGCGACTCATTACCTCGGCGCGCGACGCGATCGCCCCTTCATTCCTGTTAATTGCGGTGCAGTGCCCGATACTCTCATTGAGGCAGAATTTTTCGGCCATGGCCGCGGCGCTTTTACCGATGCCCGTGAAGCACGGTCGGGTCTGATTGCGCAAGCCAACGGTGGGACATTATTCTTGGACGAGATCGATGCACTGTCGTCCAAGGCTCAGGTTTCCCTATTACGTTTTCTGCAGGATCAAAGGTATCGCCCCGTCGGGATGGATGTTGAGCTCAAAGCCGATGTGCGTATCATTGCGGCGACCAATCAGCCTCTAACAGAAATGGGGGACGGCGAGGGCTTTCGAAGTGATTTATTATACCGGCTTAATATCCTTTATTTGTACATTCCTCCACTTCGTGACCGCGATGGCGATTCTGAGCTGCTTGCGCAACACTTCCTGCGCCATTACGCGAAAAAATACAAGTTGTCAAACAAGTATTTCTCTCCCGAAGCGCTGCGTTGGATTCGGCAGCACACATGGCCGGGCAACGTGCGTGAACTAGAGAACATCGTACATCGGGAATTGCTCATGTCGGAAGGTGCCGAGATCACATTCACTGGAAGTATTCTTCCATCGGAGTCGATTGTCAAGGAAGTAGCATTTGATAGAGAAGTCCGTGAAGCCATCGATTTTCGTAGCGCGAAAGCGAGGGTTATCCAAGACTTCGAATACACGTATCTTATGAGGGTGCTCGAAATCGCACATGGGAACATCAGTGTGGCTGCGCGTATCGCAAAGAAGGAGCGGCGCGCACTCGGGAAGTTGCTCAAAAAGTACGGGATAAGCCGAGAACAGTTCTGCGGATAACGCTCTCTTAACTACTCAGTGAATTTCAAGGATCTTCATAACGAAATACCAAGCCTCGCATCTCATTAGTACCCACTGAGTGAGCAGTAACTCAGCATCATTCACGATTGAGATCCAGCCAGCATTTACGCGTATAACCAGTAACGGTACGCATCTTGCTCAGATGCATTTGTAGGCTGCTACACAATGAATGACCCCAATGCATATCCTGTAGAGCGTCTCATCACTCAGATTGCACGGTACCTTCGCGTTAACCCATATGCTGCTGATACCATTGCGGGAATTCAAAAATGGTGGCTGTCGGGTGTGGTGCATGGAGAGGACATTCGTGCGATCGAGAATGCGATTCAAGTGATGCTGTACCGTGGAATGCTGGAGTGTCGGACGTTGCCTGATGGGACGCGAGTTTACTCGCGTCCGCTCCCAACAGTACCGAGCAGCCAAGACCTCTCCTAACATCCGATGTAATAATTCCTAAGACTGCCCAGTGGGTTGTTGATGACCCACCTTGAAACTTCCCAACATGCTCGAATCATGACGTTGAGATGCAAGTTGGCAACGCGAAATCTGGGTCAGATTGAACCCAGAGGGGCATCGACGGCTAGGAGTGCTCAGCTCTCGATTTGAGGTTTATTGAGAGATTAGACCAGATTTTTGAGTTAGTAGTTGGAGTGGAATGATATTTGCTCATGGGTGTGTTCCGTCAGGGGTGGAAAAGGACAGAGACAGACGCAGTCAGAATTCTTTCTCAAGAGATGTGTTTACGCGTGAGATGAAGACAATCTTATGAAGCCGCATATAACAGTAGCTTTGCGCAATCCATTGCCTATAGCAGCAATACCGTATTGGATCGACGCGATAACGCACCCTCAAGTCCATAGCGAAACATTTGTGCCTCAAGTGGATGCGCTGTTTGCGCAGTACGGTTTGGGGTTTATGGCGACGCGTGAGTATGTACCGGCTGGAGACTGCTGGTCACCGGAGGAAATTGCCAGTGGGATGGATCGCGTATTCCGTCTCGTATTGACGACGAACACAAAGATTCCTCCCGAGCTGATCGAATCAATTCGCCTATTGCCCAATATTGAGCGAGTACGCACCGGAGCGATCGACGGTATGGATCTCAGACCACGGCGTGCCATGTCGCTTAGTGTTCGTACCGATCGTGCATCGCGCGATGCGATCGGTTTGGACGAAGCGCACGCGTACAGCTTGGGAGAGGAGGCAATCACAGTAGCGGTGCTTGACACTGGTGTCGGACTAGATCATCCAGAGTACAGCCACGCATTGCTTGATGGTTACGATTTTGTCGACATTCTAGATGGAGCCCAGGATTTTATCGGGGACTATCTTGGTGTCGATGCCACTCCCGAGGACGAAGTCGGTCACGGTACGCATGTTGCCGGCATCATCGCCGGGCAAGGTAAACGCATGCCACGTGGCGTCGCACCTAGATGTCGAATTCTGCCAGTGCGAGTGCTGGCAGCGATGAGCAAGGATGGTCGCCCAGTTGGGGCCGGTTTAGTGGACAACATTAACAATGGTGTGAAGTGGGCCGTGGACCATGGCGCGGACGTAATCAATATGTCACTTGGAGTGCGTCATACCGGCGGGGGCCTGCCACATAGGGAAGTAATCGATTACGCGCAGCGCAAGGGGGTCACCGTTGTTGCGGCATCCGGTAATGATGGACGTATGGAGCTTTACTATCCTGGGGCATTTCCCGGCGTCATCGCTGTCGGCGCCGCCGACGATCAAGGCGAAGTCGCTGAGTTTTCCACATATGGCGATCACGTGTCGTTTATTGCACCTGGCGTCGATGTGTACAGCAGTTCCCTGAAGAACGGTTATGCGTTTTCTACGGGAACCTCACATGCTGCACCGTTCATCACCGGCGCCATCGCACTGATGAAATCCTACGCTCGTGCGAACGGTGTCGCGCTGGGTGACAGGCAGGTCAAACACCTTCTCAAGCATACAGCCGACAAGGTGGACCGTAACTTTAAGCATCCCAAGGCAGGGTATGGGCGACTGAACATCGCCGACAGCTTGCGATATCTCGACTACAAACTCAATTCGGGAAGGAGAACTTTCCATGTCCCCAACCAAGCAAACCGTTGAGAGAACCGGAAGCGAGGGTGGCTTGAAGCATACCAAGCTATCCGGTCGGAACTCTCCCTCTAGCGGTGGAAAACAAGACGAGGATCTGGTGGATTTCAACCGCTTTCGACGGCCTAAACTGGACTTTGACGACGATGAGGTTAAGCCGCAATGGGAAAAGATCATCGATCGCAAGCGTGAGGAATTAGAAACCGAGATGCTTCAGATCACTGAGCCACGCGCCAAGCTAGACCAGATCGCAAGACAAGTACTGGACGGATTACTTGCCAAACTAATCTGCCCTGACGAGCGAGGTAAAGAAGGCGGAGGTGGTAGTTCGGTGATGCTAAAAACTTTAGAAAAACACGTGCGTACCTTCATTTTTGAAAAAGGTATTGCGAGTGAGGTGAAGAAAGTTACTCTCAGGCTCAACGCGCGACGCATGACTGACGGCCGGCGTTGGGTACTATCAAAAACCTATGTATGGCTCCTCAATAATCTATTCCAGGACAAGAGTGTCAAGCAGGACAAGAATTCCAAGATCGATACTCTAGTGCAAGACGATCTCGGTGTGGCAGAAAGGATCATGCTCGATCTCGAGGCGAAGAAGGGTCCGATTGACATCTTTGCTCAACTGCTTGTGAAAGCGGTGATGGAGCGCAACCGCATCGGCGAAAGCGAGACGCTTCTGCAACTGGTAGCCCAACAAGTCCGCAGTACGATCTAAAGAGGAGATTCCTATGTCTGTGATTGATGACAGACCAGTTATTGTGTCAGTCGCTGAAGGGAGACTCGAACCCAGCATTCTGAAATGCGTATACCAGTTCAATGAGCAGTCACAGCTGCCAGTATTGGTCGATATCTATATTAGACGTTCAAAAGTTGACAAGTCGCGATTCACGCCAGAGATTCGTGCGGCGATGGTCGAGTACCTCCTTGAGCGCGGAATCAACTTCACCAAGATCAAGGCTGCGGAAGATGGCCATTATGACGAGTTGTGTGCCCTAGCCTACGAGGATGCCGTGATGCGCAAGGCTGGGCGTAACGATCCGATTGACGCTGCACGTCAGCCAGGCGGTGGCGTGGCCGGTGCCGGCTGGAATTTCAGTGTTGACCTCTTCGAGGAAGTCGAGCAGCAGGGCGTAGTCCGCGACAACATCCTTGCTAGTGGTGCGATCGATTACATTTTCGAACTCGGTGAGCACATGGGCGTATTCAAGCTGGTCGACGCACTGGTGCTCAACTGGTCATCCGGCTCAATCGATGTTGTCGAGGGCGACGTGGTCTCCCGTCTGTACCGTTACTGGAAGCTGCGCGATGAGCGGCCATCAGTCGAGGAGCGCGGCATGGTGTACCGGNNGTGTACCGGCGCGTCTTGAACAAGGGAAACGTCGACGTGCTGGAGCGCATGGTCGTCAACGAGGCCTTCCCGAACTTGTGGCACAATCTCATGGCTGAGGTTGCAGACTACATCGACAAGACAGAAAAAGTCACGAACGGTACCTCTGAATCATCGCCGGTGTCACGCTCCCGTATCTTCCAGGCTGTGAAAGACTTGCAATATAACCTCACTGAGTACTGCACAGGGATGGCGCATATCCAGGCACGGGAGCTCTACGCACAATTGCAAGAATGTGTCGATCTCCTAAGGGATCCAGAGATCCTCGCGTACTTCGGTGGGAATCGAAGAAAAAGCTTATGGACCGTCATAGAAAAGTTGTCCAAACAAGAGTTCGGTGCAAGCCCTAACATCGCTGCCTTGCGCTCGCTCGCGGTCGATGGCAACACGCTCTTCCGTTTCATCGCGGACTTCACTGATGGTGGGGTGCGGCAGGAAGAATTCAACCGTTTCCTCCAAGCAGCGGAAGCCTACATCCTTAACTTCTCCACGGTCGGTGGTGAGATCGACTCGATTGGTAGTGGCGAAGAAGAAGATGACTCAGAGATTGAGGAAGAGTCAACCGAAGATGAGTTTTGACCGTGGTCTTTCTCGTTTCAACGAGGTGAGAGAGCGAACGGACGAATGAAAAGGAGTTTGCACTCATGACTGAATCGCAAGCGGTGAGGGACTTGGCCCGCACATACACGCGCGAGGAGCTCAATGTTCCGACATTCAGGCAACTCGGTGTGGAAGACCAGCGAGCACTATATCGCGATGTCTATCAGCGCCATGTGAAACGCTTGACCCAAGCTCCACAGGCCACAGCATTCGCGCAGCCGAAGCGGGCCAGCGACCTAATTGATGATACACGTCACCTGAATCAACGTATAGACCAAGCTGGGGAGCTAGCCGGTGATTTTGTCGACGAGGTGGATTTTCCGGGCTTTGTGAAAGACCTCCTCAAAGGTGTGTTTGACGCAAACCTAAAAGTGACGCTCGATCAGATGGAAGCCTATCAGAAATTGCTCAAAGCCGCGACGCAATCACTGACCGCGTTCATGAGTAAGATCAAGCCGGAGGCTGCGTTCGGTTATCTGGCCGAGAATAGCAGCGACGAGTTCGGGCTGTCGTTCAGCGACAAGGAAGGCGACACCGACGCTGAGGGTAATCGTAAGGTCGTGCTCACCGACAAGGACGGCAACGCGGTTGACACCGAAGACACACGCATCAAAACGCGCATCATGGATGCAACCTTGCAGATGGCACGAGAGCAGCGCGCGATGTTGCGTGAAACAATTCTGATGGGTATCACGCGTCTGGTGGTCGAGCGCGGCAATGTGAAGGCGTCGGTGCTATTCGACATCAAGGCTAGCGAGAAGATTGAAAAAGGCGACAAGGCCGCGATCTCCGAACAGGTATCGAAGAGTAGCAGTGTTACTGCAAGCGGCGGTTTGATCGGCTCAATTTTCGGTGGACCATCGGGAGGTATGACCTCAAGCCAACGCAGGTCGAAACTTAGTGTTTCGTCGGCCAAGAGCGTCGCAAGTACGGAGCTGGCAGCCAAGCTCACCGGCTCAGTCGACATCACGTTCAAGTCAGACTACTTCAAGCTCGACAATTTCGCAGCTATGTATGGCCCGCTGGGCGGCGCCGGTGGACCATCGCCGACGGCCGCAGCACCGGGCGTGCCGGGTGGCGCACCGGCGGCATCGCCGCCTGGCGCAGCGGTCCCTCCGGTGCCAGGGGTGCCGGGTGCAGCACCGGCGATGCGCTGACGATGAACGTCAATGGCGCTCGCGCTATTATGGGCCGAAGACACGGGAGCCAAAAGCGACGCGCTGCTCATGCGCTTCGACATCGGCCACAATCGCTTCTATGCGTGGCAGATCGGCGATGAGGAGACGATCAATAGAAACGGAATCGTGCGCCTCGCCAACGTCCAACAGCGCTCAGGCGTATTTGGTCCGCTGCCGGAAAGCGCACGCGGCCTGGGTGTACTGGAGATTCCGGGCGAGCTGATTACAAAGGATAGGCGGTTCGCGCAGTTACTGAGTTTTCGAACCGAAGACGGCATCGGACCAGCGATTTCGCCGATTGTGGAGCTGGATTGGACGAGCGTCGCGCGGGCAGTGAATCGCTCAGTTCCAGAAGAGGACTTACCTCCGCCGGAGCCTTGGGAGCAAACCCGTGTACGCGAGAGGCCAGTGTCTTCAAGTCAAAGTCCCTGGGGCCCTGCTTTCGCAGGGCTGACGATGAATGTGGGAGGTTCGCATGGAGGTCTGGCAATGACGATGTCACCCAGTGTTTCCCTTGCCCGTGCACAACCGGTCGATGCAGCGCCGCTGCGTTGGCGTGAACGCGACCTGAGTCAGGGGATGTTTCTGCAAGGGCTGTTCGCAGCCTTGCCGTCGATCCTGCCTAACTTGGTGCCGATGATCGGAAATGTGCTGACCAGTGCGGCGCCCGCCATTGGCCAGATCGTCGGCGGGGCAGGCGGTGCGGCGAGCGGGAGTCCGCAGCTTGCACAGCTGATCGAGCAGATCCTGCGTGGTGTGGGCGGGTCTGCGAAGGAAACGCTGACTGCCGACACGATCAACAAGATCACAGCCGCCATCGGCGGTGGCGCGTCCGGCGCGCCAGCGGGCGCGAAATCGATGGCGCTCGGTTCGCTCGGGCGGCGTGCCGCGCAATGTGCACCGAAAGAGTACGCGCGATCGCGCATGGTCGGACTGGGCGGGTGGCGTTTGCCGGTGCGCGCGTTGACATACACACCCAGCACCACGACCTACGCACAGGCACAGGGTTATAGCGAGGCGATGGTCGCGCCTGCGTTGCTCGCGGCGTTGCCGGCACTGATGCCACTCTTGCAGCAAGTGTTGTCGCCGGAAAACATCAAGACGCTGGTCGACGCGCCACAGAAGATGACCGGACAGGTCATCAACGGCGTGCTCGATATGGCTAAACTCGGCCTGCAGGCGACCGAAGCGGAGCGCGAGCACCTGCGCAAACTCAATCCCGGCGTCGATGATCCTGCGTTGCACCAGCTGTTGATGAGCATGAGCCGCGGCTTCGCAGCTGCGCACCGCCTGAACTACCGTCGGGTTGCGAGCGTGAAACTCAGTTTCGACAACGTGCAGACGCAGATGTTATTCGGGCGCGAGCGGGTGCTCTATCGCCACGACCGTGCATTGCAGTTTCCGCTCAGCGTGATCACGCCCCAGACCATCGGCAATGCGCGCCTCGCCATCCAGGTCAAGCATCCGGATACGCTCGCGGTGCTGGTCGAAGACGGCGAGGACGTTGGAGAGTTATCCAGCGGCCCGATCCCGCTCGTGCCGCGCATCGACGAAGCGCAAATCGCGAAGCTGGAACCGAATCAGGATTACATCGTGGTTGCGACCTTGATGTGGAAAACCAAGAAGGGCACGCAGGTCGGCACCTCGATGCAGCAGCGCATTACGTTGATCGGGGAATACTCGTTCGATCGTGTCGAGGAAAGCGGCGAGCCGCTCGCGGCGTCAGACTTCGAGCAGTATCGCGACCTGTGGCATAAGGTGTGGGAAGGCGACTTCGGCGGTGCTGGCACGCGCGCGGCGCGGTTGGATTGCCGCTACTATCTCGTGCTGAACCCCAAGCGCACGAATAACGCGCGCCTCGATACCCACATCGAATCCGACGGCGACGAGAAGCTCGGCGGCAAATTGAAGTCGGGAATGGAATACAGCCCATACGTGCTGAATCATCTAATGTCGCGCCTTGATCCCGGCAGCACGCCCCTGAGCGATGCTGAACTCGACGCTCTGAGCGGCGGCGATTTCGTCGAGCGCTTCAATCAGGCTGGGCAATTCAGCAGCAAGCTGAAAGGGCGCAAGGGCGAACGCGGCGCGCTATGGGTGTATCCCGAGTTCAAGATTCAGACGCTAGTGCTGACGCGCGCCGAAGATGTGGACGATAACGGAAACGTGCGCACGCTGAACGAAACACGGGTGAAATTTCCGATGCCGGTACTGGTGCACTTCGTGGGAGTGAAAGGCGCATGAAACAGAAACGCAAGGCGCGCGGCTTCGCGCAAGAGACTGAGATCGTTCCCAAGCTCGAAGGGATGGAGATCGAGTTCGACGAGAAGGTCACGCTGTTTCCTGTGGAGCTGGAGGAAATGCGAAACGTGGTTCCAAAGACTACGTCAAGGACAACGCGTAGCCGCATCGGGATGCACTAACGTTGCGCGTTCCCAGATGTTGGTGCCCTCGCGGGCCATCATTCGGGCTATGTGAGAAGGAAGCGTATGAAAATATTTGAATCCGACCGCTTACCCGGGCTCGCCGATTTTCTCGGCGGGCTGGNNTTCAGCTCGGCTCGATCACAGACCGGCAGATTCGCGAGACCGTGAACGAACCCATTTCGCGCGACGATATCGCCATCGACAAGCTCGAAGGTGTCGACGACGACGTGAAGAACGAGTTGCGTAAGGTGGGGGTGCATTCAACTCGCGATCTGGAGCGGCTCGATCAGCGCAACGTGAACGTGGAGAAGGTCGTCGAGGATAAGACTCAGGGCGCGAAGAAACTTGATTACGGCGATCTCGCCAACATCATTAACAAGGCGCGGCGGCGCAAGTTCGCGCCACAGCTATCGGCGGCGCAGGGTGTTTCCGACGCCGATGGACTAAGCCTGACGCTGCGCGGCAACAACTTCGTGTTGTCCGGCGTAACCGATCCGCGCTTTCCGATCGCGGTGCTGAACGGCGAGCGTGTGCAGGTGTTGTCAGCGACGCCGGACGCGATTGAGATCAAGGCGCCACGGGGTTGCATCAAGGCTGGTGCGAATCAACTGAGCGTTGCGCTCGATCCCTACGCCGTCGTCAACATGGAGATCAAGCAGCCGTGAAAAGTAACTCGTCGCGCCTGCACACGTTGGAACGCAGCCTGAAGAAGCCGCCCAAGTCACGGGTCCGCGCCAAGGCGCGCGCGCTGACTGTGCTGCGGCTGGAGGGTGCGACTGGCCGCGATGCGGCGCAGCACGTGCCGGCCAAGTTGCCGCAGGACTTGGAGGAACAAATTGCGGTGGTGCGCGGGCGCGCGGCGGCCAAGCCGTCGCGTGGTTTGCTGCAACTCGAGGAGCGCTTGTTGCGCACCGGTGAAATGGAAACACGCGGGCCCGTAATTCAGCGTTATGACCACGGCGTGCCACCGGCACCGGTTCCGGCGGCGCCGGTCGTAAATCAGGCGCACGCGCTGAGCGCCGAACCGCCGTTGGCGGGAAGTGCCTTCGGCGGGCGTTTCAATGTCGAATCGTTCGAGGAGACGTCGGCTCCGGGCGTGGGGCAGTGCATTGGTCTTCCCAGCACTGATTACAAGGCGTTTCCACCTGCGGACGCCGGAGTGAAGACGGAACTCAACGTAAGTACACCCCCGGCCACAATCGCGGTGCCGCCGCGCGTGGACGCCGTGGGTGCGGTGCCGTGGGCCGGCGCGCAAAGCCGCGCTGATCGCGCACGCGTGTTGAACGACGAACAGAAAGCCGTCGCCGAGAATTTCCACCGCGACCTTGCAGCAATGCTCAGTGATACCTCGCCCAAGGTGGAAGCACCGGAAGACAAGCAGTGGGCCGACAAACTACGCATGACCGCGCAAACGCCACCGGCCTCGCCTCAGCCTGTCGTCGAGCCAGCAACTCCACCGGTGCCAAAGACTGCCGCCCACGAAGTATTTAACCAGATGGGCCTGGCAATGAACTATGCCAACCGCTTCGATCTTGGGGCGGTAGAACTGTCGGCGCGCTTCAATCAGTTCGATAGGGAAATGGCAGAGGAATCGAAGCCGACAACAGTATCGTCGGTTCCGGTCGAGGCACATACGCTTGACGAGTTCGATCTGGTGGCGGATTTGAGCGAAATCGCAGGAACACAGCCCGACCCGATAATGCCATCATCCGCGCGTCCAGCCACCTCATCCGCCACTGCTACCGAGCCGGATGTAATCTCTTCCCCTTAAACGAGAGGATAGGACCATGATGAACCGCCTGGCTGACTTGGAGATGACCATTACACGCTCGCATAAGAAGAGGAAGCCCCTGCACAAGACACCCGTGAAACCGTCTCGCAAGCCGCAGGGCGTGTTGACGCGCGTCAGTACCGAGGCACCCGCGCCAGCCGTTTCGAAAGGGCTGAGCGATCTGGTCAGCAAGTGGCCGAGCCTCGCGGCGAGTTACACACGGGCGTTCGCGGCGATCGACTACAAGGTCCCGGGAGTCTTCGGCCCGTTAGCACAGCCGAGTGGGAATTCCTGCTGGGCCACGGTGTTCACCATGCTGGTGTCGTGGCGTCGCCAGCAATCACTGCGCATCGAAGACGCACTCGCGACGGTCGGTAAGCAGTGGGTCGATCTGTTCACGGCCGACAACGGATTGCCGGGTGACCAGAAATCTGCATTCTTGACCGCGGCCGGACTGATCGCTGAGCCGCCGCAAAGTTACTCGCTCGAAGGCTGGGAGCAGTTGCTACGCAACTACGGCCCGATCTGGGTAACCACCGACGAAGCGCCCGGCAAGGCGTGGGCGATCCACGCGCGCGTGATCACTGCGATCAAGGGCGACGGCACGCCGGAGAAAACGTTCTTCACTATCGTCGATCCGGCCGGCGGCAAGCAGTACCAGGAGTCGAGCACAACATTTATACCTAAGTATGAGGAGGAAGTTATCCGTAGCGGTTACATGCGCATACAGGTCGTGCACTGGTCGGCCGATGCGCGTGCCGAGGTGAAAGCGCAGTCGTTCGGGCGCAGCATGGCACGCGCGGCGCGACGGGCGAGCGCGATGAACGCGCCGGTCGTCGTGCCGATTGCCTCGGCGATCATCAACGCGACGATGACGCGCATTCTGAACAACGAAGGCGACATATCGTGGGAGTTGGATCAACTACAAGGGCTCAAGCACGTCGGCGATAACCCGGCGAACGCAGGGTCGGCGTCTTACCAGAACAAGACCATCACCATCGAGGGGCCGCGTGCCTGGACCACGATCTTCAAGGATCACATCGGCGTCGATACTGAGATCGTGTTTCAGTACAACGGCCGGTCACTGGGTAATGTGCAAGTCTCGGTCGTCTACGCGAACGATGCCGTCGCTGCGTCGCTGGTGGTGAAGGAAAACATCAACAACGATGCCAATGCGTATACGCGCGGTGCGGGTGGACCCAGCTTCGCCGCAATTAGGATGCGTATCCACTATTTCTTCACGTTCACCGTGCGCAGTAGCTACATCTACATCGATGACATCACGCTGTATGCCGATGGCACCTACTCGCGCTTGTTGCGCAAAACACAATAACCGGAGGCGAACATGAAGCGTTCGCGCGGATTCGCGGAAAGTTCTCCGCAACAAGTTCATTTCACCGACATCCCTCTGGACATCGTTCAGGCGGTGCAGGTGGCACAGGCCCAGTCGCGCGCGTTGGCAGGCGATACGCCATCGGGGCCGGTACATTTCACCGAGACGCCACCCGACATCGTGCAGGACGTACGAGTGGTCGCCGCCTTGAGTGCGTTTGCGACGGCGACTACACCACCACCGGCGGAACTCGCCGGCACCATCGATCAGCTGCGCAAGCAGGGCGTGAGCGACGACGAGATTCGCCAATTTCTGCAACAACTTGGTACTTCGTACACGTTCGCGCTGGGCGAACCGCAGGGCGTGAGCTTCACCTTGCCTGGCGGACATGTGCTCTCGCCGGTGCAGAGCCGGTTGTTGCTGGCGGCGATTTCTACCCAGCTGGCAATGGTGAATCCAGTACTGGCGCCAGTGTTGTTGCCGCTGTTCCAGCTGCTGCCTGAAGTCGCAAACCGCTTTAACGTGACGATTGGGATAGGCCCGTCATTGACCGGAGCAGGAGTTGCCGGTGCCTCGCTCAGCGCAGGCATTTTGTTAGCACCGGGTAGTCGGGTCGGAGTCTACGGTTCGATCAGTGCCGTGCTCGGCGCCATCGTTAGTATCAGCGCCACGATGCAGGTCACCATTGTGAAGGGTGGGCCGGAAGTTTTCGGGGGCACTGCGCTGGCCGTGTCGATCGGCGGTGGAGAGGGTGTCGTCGGCAGTGCTAGTGCGTTGATGAGCGGCGACAAATTCATCGGTGTGTCGTTCGCGATGGGCGTCGGAGCGGGGATTACACCGATCGAAGCGTATGCACAATACCAGTACACGCCGACGTCACTCGGTCTGGGATGGGCAACAGCGTAGAGGTAAAGTTAGCAGGCTGTTAACAAGCCAGTCTGCTGATTACGCTGCGACTGCTGAATAGGGGAGGCAAACTTGAATGACTGATAGCGACATCGAAAGAACTCGCATGGAACTCCTGAAGACCTATCCTGGGTGCCACGTTAAGGTGACCGGAGATGGACTAGAGATGGTTGCCGAGATAACTGCTACTCGAGCAGTCGCCGTCATCGAGCGGAGTCAGCCCCACTTCCATGTCAAGATGCGAGAAATTTACCGCGTGCTGCGTGGCGTCCTGTATGTGGCTTGTGGAGGACAGGGTCACGTCTTACATGAGGGCGAATCCCTCACCATCAACCCAGGCTTGATCCACTATGCGAGATCGGTCGGTAAACCCGCCTGGATAGATGTCCAATCCGAACCACCTTGGGCCTCGAACGACCATCATGTTCTGTAGGAACACTGGTCATAAGGGAAGACCTAGATGAACAGACTATTTGAGTGCCGTGATACCAACTTTTTCAAAGTTCCAGATGGGACACTGGTCAATCCATTTCTCAATCCCAAGGACATCATGAGCGGCCTGCCGTGGGATACTCTGGATGGTCTCAGTATTGCTGCTGGTTCCATCAAACCAGGAACCATTTCTTCAATACACGTACATCCATTTATCTCAGTGGTCACTGTGTTGATCTCAGGGACACTCGACATTCACATGAAGGATCCAGGAAATCTAGATGCGCCGTACATCGTTCGACTAAGGCGGCCAGCCTCAATAGGAAAATCTTGGTTCACAACGGCTGCCGCTCTTGCGTTACCTGGGACGTTCCAACAACTTGACAACTCATGCGGCTCTGAACCCGCACATGTTCTGTATCTCAATACCCCGAGCTACATTTTCGAACCAGGCCAGACCACAGATGCCCCACCTCTATATGACGATGCCGTTACGTTAGGTAGCGATTGGAAGCGCTTAGCTCAGTACAATTGGAACCCGCCTGAGCTGTCTGATACAGCACGAAGTTATGCTTCGCGGTACAATGCGATACAGCGACTGGCCAAGAGAAGTCGTACCAGTGATCCCGCTTGACGTGAGGAAAGTCCTCTGTCTGAGTTCAGCGAATGGGGTCTGGCCTGACTATTAACGTACAAACGGAACGATCCACATAAAAAGAATGGGAATCCCACATCCAGTCTAATTGCGCGGGAGTTCCCCACCTGGGAGGGTGGGGGTGAGAGCAGGGCGCCGTCTGTTGCTCGCCTGGTGCTATGATGGCCGTTGATGAAGCTCCATCGACAGGCTCATGTGGTCTACAAGACCCAGTACCATTTGGTATGGGTGACACGGTACCGGCGGAAAATCCTCGTGCCCGGAATAGCAGAATATCTCAAGAAGGTCCTTCGGACAGTGCGGGAATTTCACCCCGATTGGTTTCTGGAGGAGATTGGGGTGGAACGGGACCATGTTCATCTGCACATGGTGATTCCGCCGAAGTACGCGGTCTCAAGGGTGGTGGAGACCTTGAANNCCTTGAAAAGCGTGACCAGTCGGCAGCTGAAAGAGAAATTCCCGCACGTGCTGAGCAAAGTGTACTGGGATGGTGGCGGGGGCTGGGCACGAGGGTTTTTCCCCTCCACGGTGGGCATCAACGAGGCCACGATTCGGCACTATGTTCAGCACCAAGGCGAGCAGGAGACGGGTCAAGCGCAGCTTGAATTGTAAGGAGACCCCGCCTGGAAGGGCGGGGTTCTTCATTGTTCTGACCAACTCGCACATCCTCTGTGAGCCTAGGAAAACGATGTGCACGCGAGAGCGACTCGAGACTTCTGAGAGGCTATCCTGAAGGACGTCAATAAGCAATTGGCGCTGATGAAATAGCGGCGTGATATGTAGAGGCGAAGGCTTGTGGTTCGGGAGGGTGCCGTCAGACAAACTCGCCTTTCGCCGTCTGAAGGGAGTAGAGACCGAAGAGAGAAGATTCTGAATTACTAACTCAGTAGTGTTTATCTGTCGAGATTTGCCATTGTCTTAATGGGATTCGGGGGGATAGGCATGTTTGGGATTCTGTTCAAGGCACAGGTCAAGCCGGATAAACGCAAAGACTTCATTAAGTTCATCCAATGGGACGCGTCCGTGGCTCAAAAGAAGGAAGGAGGCACGCTACGGTTCGACCTGTACCAAGACCCGAAAAATAAAAATGCCTTCTATGTGTACGAGCTGTATCAGGACAGAGAGGCATTCAAGGTTCATCAGGGTAATGACCCGTATCAGCTGTGGGAGCCTACTGTCGAAAAAGAGATGCTGGTGGGTCGCCTCCAGCATTTTTTCAAAAGCAACTCGTTGTGTGCTCTAGGAGACAGACTTTGTGACAAGGATCAAAACGAATTAGAACGTCTCAATGAATGTGTCGCTACCATGGAACGGCGGCGTGGAGCCAAGGCGAAAGCGTGGTTCGGTAAGGTCCTCTCAGATGAACTTGTCTTTCGGCGTGCTAACGGTACAGTCATTGACAAACAAGCATTTCTGAATGGACTGGATAGTCCGAATCCCTTTGTCTCTCGCAGGACCGAAGGTATCCGAGTCATGCCGTTGGACGATCGAGCATTGGTGACGTTGATCGTTCGTACCAAGAAACGCGACGGCACCACGAGTCGGTACCGCAACATCCGTCTGTTTTCTAAGCAAGACAAGAGCTGGACCCTCGAAGCTTGGTACAACTACGAGAGCACCTAGCTAACGCGCCACTAAGCATTGATCAATCGTCTCACAATACGGCAAGTATTGCGGGGTTTCTATCGTGAACAGGACCACGCTAACTGATCGGGAAGGTAGCCATTGAAGCTCTAGCCTGCCATCAGAATGCTGAGCGTTGATTACAGCGAGGGAGGAATAAGTCAATTATGTCAGTCTCGTCATCCAACCTTCGTAGCACATTTGTCTCTATGAGAGGGCATCACGTCGCTCTTCGTGTTCGTGACTTTGAAGGGAGCAAGAATTGGTTCGTCGAGAAGCTCGATTTCCGTGTGCTGAAAGTGTGGTGGTTTAAGAATCGGCAACATGCCTATCTTGCCCCTCCCAACGACAATACGTTCCACCTTGAAATATTAGGGGGAGCCCCCATGACGCGACCCGAGCGTGTCTATGTGGATCTGAAGGATAGTCTCTGCGACGCCGGCTACCATCACTTTTGCCTCGTCGTCGATGATATTAATAAAACGATCGACGAGTTACGCCGGCGTGGAGTCTCAATAGTAGAAGAACCGTTCGATATTGTAGAGATCAACCGCCGTCTCGCCTTCGTTGCCGATCCATGGGGAAATTTGATCGAACTTGCTCAAGTCCTCCCTCCTAAGACTCTGCCTAAATTGAATAAACGGGCAGGTATGCGGCGATCGAGATAGATCTTCAGGCGGGCAGCGGTCTGCTCAACAGACTCCACCTTCCCGCCGACCGCGTGTATCAGACCAATTCGGATTAAGAATAGCCATACCTTTGTCGATCACGTATCCTGAACTCAAGGTAGTATTTACCATACGGTCTGCAATCTCAGCGGGAGGTGCGTAGTGAACCGGATACCTGCTTCCGTCAAGGACCACGCGCCGATTCTTCATCGTTCACTATCAGAAATCTGTTTCCGCGTCGATGAGGTCGAGCCCTGCCTCGAACCCTGTATCCCTATCAGGACACGTACGCGTGTGAAACAAGATGTGGGAAGGCCTGTGCTTGCCTGTAGTCATGATGAATCCTCAGAAGTCATTCTCGAAGGGGGAGCCGCCACACATGGTCTGGTGAATGCGGTGTATGTGGCATTCAGCCAGCATCGGCCGCTTGTGCTGACTCCTGATGCGATCTGGATCACCCTCGCCCAGGGATTTGCCCATCACATTACGAATCATGCCGAGGCGCTCCGTTCCAGCGTCGTCCGGCATACAGGCAAAATGACCTTACAGGCCGAGACGGTCGACCTTTCCTCAGCTCAGCACTGGGCCGAGGTCGTTCAGCAATGGAGCGAGGGGATTCGGCAGCATGTGCAGAGCGATCTGTACCAACTCATGATTTGCGATTTCAGCACGACCTCGCCCGTGATCCGCACCGCAAGCCAGGTCGTGATGATGGATGCGTTCCAACAATATTTTGATTACGGGTTGAGCTGTATTTGCGGCATTCCCTCGATTACCGTTACAGGCACTGTGGACGATTGGGTCCGTATTCGTGAGCGCGTCGATGTGATGGCGACATTTCATCTCGATTGGTGGACTGATCGACTCAAACCGATCTGCGACGGGTTCATCGCGACGGTGCAGAGTACTCCGTCACAACGGTTTTGGAAGCACATCTATAGTCCCAAGGAGATGTATGGGGGCGATCTCATCACAGGCTGGGTCGCCGACCTCTTTCCCTATCTCACGCATCCCGTTACCAATGCACCAACGATCAGAAATCCGANNCAGAAATCCGATTCTAGCCATACCACGAGAGAAGTTGACTGAAAAAGACGGGCTCTCGTCCGCGAAGGTCCCCGCGGGTCTATCGCGAGCCCCGTTCGTACTCAAATCAGCATCCGCCGATGACTCAAAGGAGTTAGAGATCGTTGCCGGCTTCCTGGGTGTTAGAGAACATGGGGACGGTGGCCAGCTCGAACCGGAGATCGGGTGGGCGGTCGTGGAACCCGATGCGTTCACCCACGTGTTGAACAAGATCGCACGAGCAGGGACGCGTGACGCCACTTCGAAGCCGCTCGTAACAGACCAACAAGATCACCCCTTGAGAGAGCTGCTCGATGTTGGCATCCCCAAAGAGCTGGTGCAGTTGATGGATCGGTTTGCCGAGGGGCAAGTGTTTTACGAGGAAACGCCTCATGCCTTGTTGTTAAAGCTGCCCTCAGAGCTGACCCAACGAGAGGTCTTGAGCGACAACTTCCACATCTTCATGCCGGCGCTCCATTTCATGGATCTGACAGATGGACGGGCGATTGCCTATGTGTCATTTGCACCCAACAAGTTTGAGCGATCTTATTCGTGGATCCTTGTCGGCACTCCAGAGGGTGAAGCGTTTCGTCAGGGGAGTGTGACTGTCATCGCCAAGGGCTTCGTGCAGTTTCTTCAACGACTCCTGGGTGCCGATGGGCGTTACTACTTTGACGAACCAGACTTTCAACCAGACGTGGTGTTATAGAGCAGGTTGCATCGCATTCCGTAGGACTTGAATCGTCAGAGATGTATTCCCTTCGCTGCGGTTATTCACCAAGGCCTACGCCCTGCGATTTTCTCCGACTGCCTTCTTCACCAGCTCCACGGTGTCTTGCCCCATCTCTGGAAGCTCTTCCGCAATCTTCCTGTACGACTCCGCTCGTTTCTTCGCCGCTTCAGAGGACATCTTGAGCGGCGTCCGGAGGCGCAAGACCGTGAAGGAGGCCTTCTCAATGCGATTCTTTCAAAGCCGAAGGGTTATCGAAGAACCTTGCAGTCGACCTGATAAGATCTCCTCACTGAGGTAGGTGAGCTGTTGTGATATCTGTGTTGGCAGAGCTGCAAAAACTTTATGTATGTTCACATCGACGCTGACTAAGGCCGTAGTGTTCACTTGCAGAGTAAATTGTACATCCAGCCTGTCGTGAGAACCTACCGACCGTTGAAGATTTTCTATCACAGACTTTATCTTGATCCAGACATCTGAGCCAACATTCGATACGATCCCCCGGCCCGTTTCTGAGAATGAGAAGGTCAGGACGACGAGCACTTTCGCAGTTGTCCAGTCACACTTCGTGAATGGAACGTCATGGACGCCAACTTGCACCGGGTAGAATTCCTCCAGCGTGCGAATTTCATCCGTGAGCTCCTGGGGCAGTGTTCTTGTGATCATCTCGTCCTCATGAGTTTCCCTCTCGGTAAATGACAATCTTGCATCACGTGCTGGTCATCGGAGTGTACTGCTAAGTGCGGACTTCTTCTAGCAGGCTGCGGAAAAACTTATTTTGACCCGTGTCGCCGTCACGGATATTGAGCTGTGAGAGGACGTTGAATATTCTTGCAGGATGCGCAAAAAGGCCGTCCAGCAAGGCCGCAGCGAGCGAAGAGGCGAATCGTACTCTGGGCCGTACGTTGAGCCTCTGAGCGATGCGAGAACGCCGGTGGCGGTCTTTTTCCACATCCTACTAGAGATTTGGCAAGGGAGAAAAAGTGGGGGCAGGCACCCTCAATTCGCCGGGAGCATCTCATGTCGTAATCGTCGTTGGTGATTCTCGGCGAGCAGAATTTCATCAATAGGGAAGCGCTGCACGCGATCTCGAGGCTCGCCTGCGTTCAGTGCAAGACGGGGATGGACAATCTCCGTAGTTTCAAATGCCACAGTTGCGTCTATGGCATTGGCGTCTTGCATAAGGTGATTCAGCAGGTGCCGCGCACGTCCTCGGTACGATCATCTAAGGCGAGGTAACAAGGGGGCAGCGTCATGTATGAGCAGGCAGATCGACGATGGACGGAGGAAACATCCGAACAGATATCGTGGACCTCGTGTCGTTCGATCATGCCTAGGAGGGAAGTACCTCGAGGATGCCCAACATGTGTGAGACGGTGACGACTTGTATGCTGCGGGCCCGTAAGAATCGACGGACGAGCGGATCATGTTTGATGTCGTCATCCCGCGTGACGAGATATTGCACGTTTCCGACAACCGCGGTTTCGAGAATGCGGTCGTCATCGGGATCGCGGCAGATTGTGACAGTTCCGGTGAGAGGAACGAGGATGGCGCGGGCGGCAATGAGCTCGCAGTACTTTGCGATGTCTGTTTCGGGAATGCGGTATTTTCGCTTGATACGAGGTCGTCGCAGGACATCCTGTACTTCAGCCAGCAGCGGAAGGGAGGCTACCACATCTACTCTGCCCGCTAACCAGGCATCTACTAATTGTGCCGGGGCACCGACCGGATTGAGCAATGCGGATATCCAAACGTTGGAATCAAACAGCGCGGCGGGTTGCACGTCGTTTGGCTCGGACTTCAGTGCGGGCAGCTGTGATGTCTGCTTCGATCGTCTGCG
>CXWJ01010955.1_pt1 | contig 24479 bp, 29 predicted proteins | sample 590841 | NCBI WGS metagenome assembly CXWJ01 (sample SAMEA3498367, study PRJEB10139) | wastewater metagenome | biome: wastewater treatment plant; material: activated sludge | place: Austria | collected 2015-01-21 | reverse complement strand
ACCATCATCGGCGGCGTGACACTGCATGTCACCGTTACGCCGCCCGCGTCGCTGTCGCACAAAACGGCGCTGCCGGCCACCTCATTTGAATCATTTGTACCGTTATTAACGTCGTATAGTTCGCTAACGCTGCCGCTGCTACTCCATGCCCACGTCGGATTACTGCCCGCATTAGACGACACAGCCAGCAGGCACAGCCCACCCGTCGCCCACAGGCCAACATTAATATCAAATTCACCGTCGGTGTCTTTCTCTCGCGCCGACCGACCGGCCGGATAGGTTTGATGCACCCCATACAGCGTAATGGCCGAAATGATGCACCCGGCCATCGCATTGTCTGGCGTCACCACAATGTCGCCCGTTGAAACGCTTGGAGCCACTAGATACCAGATACCTACATAGTTACTCCGGCTCGTAGAAATCCCCGACGAATGATCGCCTTCAGTAAGCGCCACGCCGCCGAACGTCACGCCGCTCACCTTGATACCGTTCTCATTCGACCTGAGCAACGACACAACCACGGCCAACACCCGATTACTACCGCTGCCGACGACATACGACCCCAACGTATAGCTGCTGGCGTTGGTCGTCGAGCGCGTAACCTGATGATTGGCCGTCGTGATCGTCGTCGTCACAATCCGGCCCCCCGCCGCGCTATCAGCCTGTCCAGTGTCCGCGTGGCCTCTTCCGGCGTGAACTCCATGACCCCGGCCAGTGCGTCGAAACTCGTCTCCCCCACCCGAAACGACCGGAGTTCGGCCGCGGCGGGCGAAACCGTCGGCGACAGGTTGCGTAGCGTCAGTGTGTCGCCCGCCCGCAGCCAGTAGAGCGGCCACTGAGAGCCGTTGGCGTCATACAGCCGGTCAAACGACACCGCCGCGCGGGCCTGGTGAAGCGCATGATCGCTCAGCCACAAATCCCGATGCATCTCAGCCTCCTCCAAGCTCGTCGTCTCCGCGCTCACGTTTCCCCGTCGCGTCAGGCCATATCGTGCCCGGCTATCGTCGTCACCGGCCGCCGCCGTCCGCAGCGTCCGGCCGTCGGCCGACCGATAAACACCGTAAGCGTTGTTGCGAACGTTCTCTAGCGACCGTTGCACCTCTCCCAGTGCCAGCGCGTCCACAAACCACTGCCGCCCGCCGCTCCCTTTTGGCCGGAACGACAGCCGCCGGCCTTTCCACACCGACCACTCATAGCCGTGCAAAAAAGCCAACCGATTCAGAATGTCCGCCGGATAGAGGTCTTCATACAGCTCGTCTTTCAGGTCGGTCGTCGTCGTCTCGATCAGTTCATCGCCGCTATACACCTGCGACGTATTCAGCGCGTCCAGCCACGCCGCCAACGCCGCCGCGATTTCCGACGCCGACACCAGCCCGCTGGCCGTCGTCTTGATGCGGATGTTGGTCAGTTTGGCGTACAGTTCGCCCGATTCTTCGGTGATCGTGTCCGCCGCGCCCGTGTCGTTCGCTATTGACCAAATTAGCCGCCGCGCGGCCGTCGTCGTCAGGTTGATGCTGCCGGTCTGCAATGACCCGGTGGCCGTCAGCGCCCACTCCGTATTCGCCATTGCAAAATTGTCCGAATCGGTCAGGACGCGCGCCTTCCAGCCCGCCGGCAACAGCACGGCGTAGTCGGCCGAGAAACGGACGATATTCCGCGCCCCGCCGTGCGGCCCGGCATAGCTCAGTTCGCCCACGTCGGTCAACGCGAAACTAAACGTCTCTCCTTTGCGCGGTGCGATGTAGAGACGATTGTTGTTGTCCATCTCATACATCTTCGGACTGGCGTTCGACCGCTGATCCTCGGTCACTTCCTTCCAATCCGCCGTGCTCGTCCTGCTCCAAAGCGCCGTGTAGGGCGCATCCGAGTAAGCCCGCTGATACCCCAGCGCCCGCAGCGACACCCCGCCGTCGGCAATGGCAATGTCTTCCAGCCGCCCTTCCCAGACGACCGCCGATGCATAATCGCTCACCACCACGCGCGGCGTCCCCGGCCATTCGTACACCTCGAACGCCTCGGCCAGCGCCATCGGCACGAACGGCGCTTCCAGCGTCGCAAAACCGTGCGCGTTCGTCGTAAAACGCAGCCCGCCGCCGGGGGGGTGCAACCGACCGGTCAAGTCGGCCCACTTTCCACCGCTACTCAGTTCGCCATAAATCTGCAAGGCCAGCATCATCACACCGGGATCGCGTACATCTTGCGCGTCGTCAAATACCACTTGTTGGTAAACACCGTGCCGCCCGAATTAGACGGCCGCCAATGCGTCGGGTTGTGCACCCCGCCGCAGGCCAGCCACGCGGCGTAGACGTTTACCCCCTTTAGAAACACCGTCGCGTCGGTGCGATAAGTCATCATCACGTCGCCCGTCTCATCGTAATAAACGGCCGGCGTCGGCCGCGTCAACAGCCGATGGTCGATGATCAGATCGTCACCCGTCAAACTGGAATTAACGCCATTCACCCCCATCTCGATGACCCGGCTCGTGTCGGCCGCGTCCAGCGCGATGTAGGCGATCACGTCAAAATCAATCGACCCCGCCGCCGCGGCCGCCGTCACCCATAAGTTGGTGCGGGTCAGCGGCCCCGGCCCCGACACCGCGCCCAGGAACGCATAGCGCGGCGCGCTCACCCCGCCGGGCACGATCAACTCCGGCGTGAAATCGATCCAGCCATAGCCGGCCAGCGCCATCTTGACCCGAAACGAGGTCGTGGCGTGGTTATTTCGATAGCTCACGAACACGCCCCAGCGCCGCGCGTCCGTGTCCAGAAATGACACGTTCCAATCCGACGAAACTTTGACCGTCGTCGCCGGCGGCGTGTAGCGCAGCACCGTGCTCCCGTTGGCCGGCTTCTTGCTCGAGTCGTTCACCGTCGTAAAGCCTTCGGCCGGCAAATCATGCACAATCGCGCCGGTGATGCGGATGCGCGTGTCATTCACGTCCGTAGACGGCGCGCTCCCCAACAAGATGTATGATTCCTGAACGTGATCCGACCACTGGCCCACGCCCTCCATACGTACCCTCACCGGATAGCCAATCGCGCTCAAATCCGGCACGACCACCTGCTCCACGACCGGCATTGTTTGCGCCGTGCCGCTGTCATACGTCGCTTCCGCGCCCAACCACACCCCCAGCCGCCGGAAGCGCAGCCCCACCGGCTCGATCATCTGCGTCGCCGGCCCCAGGGCATACGTGCCCGGCAATTCCAGCATCGCCGCGTCGCCGTCCGGCCCCAGGATGACCGTTTTCAATTCCTCGCTGCTCGCCTCCGGCTTGTAATGCAACAGCACCGCCGCTTCCGGTTCGCCGCGCGTCCACCGTTCAGCCTGATCCATCAACTGCTGTAATGTCTGCAACTTGGTTAGCGTCTGACTGCCGGACACAGATATGGTCATTGCCTCGACCACATCCTCATACGGCCCCCGGCCGCCCAATTCGCCCTTTCGCCGCGTCGGCACGGCCGGACTCCAGCTTGACACCCGGTACGCCGCGTCATTGATAAAATCGACCGTCGTTGTCCCATCGCTGATTTTCAATATTGACGCCATTGCAAATTCCTGTTTGCCGGAGCGGATTCTTATCCGCCTATGCCGTCCTCATTCGCAAGTCAGCCTTCACGCCATACTCGCGCATCACGTCTTCCACCACGCGCCTTATGTCCCGATCCACCCCGCGCGCCGCGCCCCGCGCGTCGATGTTGACCACCGTCGAAGCCCCGGCCCCAGCCATCCGGCCCGCCGCGGTCGTCGTCACGCCCCCCACGCTACTCGTGAAAGAGCCGTTCGTTCCCGTGCCGGTAGTCGAACGCTTACCCGGCGGGTTCCACTCCGGCCACTCGATATGAATCCTGAATGACTTGCCATTCAGCCAGTTAAAGAAACTTTGCACCGCCGACACAAAGCGATCCCAGGCTTGTTTCACGCCTTCCACGACGCCCTTGATTGCCCCAATCGAGCTATCCCAGGCATCCTTTAGCGAACGCGCCGCGCCTGGTAGGGTCTCGGTCAGCCACGTTTTCAACGTTTCCCAAATCGGCTTAATCACATCTTCCCAGGCCGCGCGTAGGGCTTCCTTGATTGCCGGCCAGATTTCCTCTGTCCAGAGCGTTGCAAAATCCTGAATCGCCGGTAACAGCGTGTCGATGATAAACGCCCGCAGCGCCTCTAAGGCCGGTTGGATCACGTCATTCCAGGCCGTTTCCAGCGCCGCCGATATGGCCGGCCAGGCCGTATCCACCCAAAAATGATAGATGTCTTCGACCGTTGGAATCACGGCCGTCTTGATCACGTTGACGAGCGTGTCCAAAATGGACGAAATAATCGGCCACACAAATTCAATCGCGCCCTGAATCGCCGGCCAGGCCGTATCCACCCAGAAGGCCCGTAGCGCCTCCAACCCGGCCGGCACGTGAACCGATAGCCATTCCTTGATCGTCTGAAAGAGCGGCTGGATGAAGGCCCACACCGCCGCCACCTTTTCTTGGATGCCCCCCCAATTGTTTTCCCAGGCATTGCGGAGGAGGGCCACCACGGCTATCACCGCGCCGATGGTCAGCAGGATCGGGGCCATACTGAGTACCAGCCCCACCACAGCCGGAATAACTGCCGACAGGATGGCGACGCCCAGGCCAATCAAAACGTCCTTCAACTGCACATTATTCTGTACCCAGGTCACAATCGGATCGACAATATTGTGAAAAGCCGTCATCAGCCCCGGCAAAATATTGTCACGAAAATTAATCAGCGCGTCCAACACCGGCTGCGGCGCAATGTCCCAAATGGCCTCGATAAACGAGTCAATGGGCGACATCCCCTCCCGCAGGTTGCGGATGAAACCCGAAACAACTTCCGTGATTTCGGCCACAACCAGCGCGACAGGTTGTAACCAGCCGGGCAATTGCCGCAGCTTCTCGAAAATTGGCTCCATCCCTCCGGGCGCGGCGGCGATTGTGATCAATTCAAAAAAATCACCGAGAATATCGCCCGTCCGCTCAATTACGCCGGAATTGACCAGCCACCCCAACCCCTCTTTCGCTAAATCAAAAAATGGCTTCAACCCCTCCGCCGCCGCCATACTCAGCGAGTCCTGAAGCGTCGCCATCATGCCCGACCACGTACCCGCTTGCTTTTCCATCGCCCCGCCGAACGAATCAAAGTGCTCCTGCAACACGCCGAAAATCTCATCATTCGACGCCCCGGCTTCCTTCAATTCATTCATCCGCGCGATCACGTCCGGCGACACCGCCCCCATCTGCATGAGGTTCTGAGCCGCCTCACCGAACGGCTGGCCGCCCTGAATGGCGGCATAGGCCCGGCCCACCCAGAACCCGATGTCCTCAATCGGCGCGCCCACCGCCGCCGCCGTGTCGCCAATCCGGGTCAGATTCTCATCCGTATTCAACGCGTCGCCGCCAAACACCTGCATCCGGCGGCTGGCCTCAATAATCGGCCCCGTCTCAAATGGCGTTTTCGCCGCAAAGTCAAACAGCGATTGCACGTGCGCCGCCGCCCGGTCGCTGTCCCCCATCAACGTCTCGAACTGCAACGTTGATGTTTCCAGTGTCGAGTTCATATCGATAGCCGCGCCCATCGCCACACCAAAACCCGCGCCCAGCACACCGATACCGGCCGCCGCCGCGCCCAGCCCCACCGTGCCGATGGTGCGCAAGTGGCCGCCGATGCCGCTCAGGACGCCGCTGGCCTTATCCTCGGCCGTTACGATGATCTCGACTTCGTTCTTAGCCATTTACTGATTGTGCTTTTCTTTATCGCGCCCGGCGCGGGCTACCTCGCTATCGTACGCTCCACGCCGCAGTAGCCAAATGATGCGGTTGGGCGGCTGCTCGCCGGTAATTTCCCACGGCGGACAACCCCACGCCGCCGCCGCTTGGAGAATCCCCACCCAACCCGGTAACGGCATATCAACCTGGGGAAGCTGGGCGGCAGTATAAATCTGCCGCCTTACTCGTTTGGGACGGCCACCTCATTGACCTCGCCCATGATAGATTCAAATGCGGCCAGCATCTGCCGCACCGTCATTTTGCGCACCACGGCCCGCGCCGCCTCGGCCGGCAGATATTCGCCGGCCTCATCCACCGCGAACAGCCCCACGATGCGGCCGATAATGCGCGGGTCTTGGCTGCCGTCCTGAATGTCCATCAAGTCGCCCATTTCGATGTCGGCCGTCCGTTCCCGCGTCACGTGAAACCGCGCCGTGAGCACCGTAGCCTCCACGGCCGCCGCCGATGGTTTGGACTTCTCTACTACACCGTTGACCTTGCTCATACGTTCCTCCTGCTAATCGGCTACGGCACAGACGCCAATTCATTAACCACGGTGACATTTAGCCCCAGCGCCGCCGTCGGGTCATACCCCACCCGCGCCTTCACCGTCACAATGTTGTTGCCCTCATCGGCGTCAATGGCTGACCACTCGGTATATTTGGCCGCCGCGTCGATGCGCAGCGTCTTGAACGAGTAGGTCGTGCCGTTCGTCGCCAACGCGCTGCCGGGAATCTGCACCCGAAACAACCGCGGCGTGCCCGCCCGGAAGAGGGCCTTTTGCGCAACGGCCGTCGCGTCGTGCTCAAATGTCAGCGATAGTTCCGCCTCAAACGAATCCCGGTCGAAGTAATGGAAGTTGTAATACAGCTGCCCGGCGTCCACCGTCCACTTGCCGCGCCAGCCGGTCGTCACCGACAATTCCCAGGCCAGCAGCGTGCCCGTGATAGCCGTCGTGCCCACCGTGCCGCCCACCGCGTCGATGTAGAACGCGCCCTTGCCGGTGATAATCTCCTCCACCGTCGGCACGCTCAGCGACCCGGTGAACGTCGTATCCGTCACCTGACGGCCCATCCAATCGGCCGACATCATCACCGGCTTACCCCGCTCGCCGCTCAAGGTGAACTTCTCCACGAACGAATACTCCATCTCCTCGGCCTGCTGATTGTCGCCGGTTTCGATGGTATACGTCTTGATCGTGTTGACACTGGTCGTCGGCGTCGTGTAGGCGTAGACCTTGCCGCTACCCACGCCATCGGCCGCGCCCGTGCCGACCGTCTTGATACCCGCCTCAAGAATGTGCAGCAATTGTTCAAACGTTGCCGGTGTCGCCGCCATCGACAGCGCCCCGGCCAACTGGCTGATATAGCCCCGGTTGGTGTTGATAGCGATGCCGATTAGCTCATCGACCATTTCCACCGTCCGCTTATCCTCCAACATGCCGCCGACGCCGCGCCAGATAGAAGTAGCGGGAACTGCGGTTCCGGCAACTGTCTCGCGGCCGAGGTTTATACGTTGCGCCCACTTCTGACCCATGATTATTTCTCCGTTGATTAACCCTCTTCCTGTTGGGCCGTCTTGTCGGCCGCCTTGCCCGGCGCGGCCTTGCCCGCCTGTTTCTCGTCAACGTCGGCATAGAGGCCGCTGGCCTTCAGCACCCGCAGCCCGCCGTGTTCCCTGACCTCAGCTTCCGTCAGGTCTCTGGCCGGTACGCCCGGCAGGAACCCCGCGCCGACGTATTTCAATTTAATTTCATCGCTCATAGCGTCCTCTGAATCTTCACTTCTTCCAGGTCAATCATGGCCCCAAAATACCACACGTCGCCCCACTGGATCGGCCCGTAGGTGAACACAACTTGCTCGATATTCTGGCAGTTGGCGAACCCCGCCCCTCTCAGGCGATTCCAAATCGCCTCAATCACCGGCTCAATTTGCGGCAATATCCGCTGATTGGCCGTGGCGATATTGTCCATACCCGTCACCAGCGCCACATGCACCGTGTGATGGTACGTCGCCACTTCCGGCGGCCCGATGACCGACCGACCGTCAGTCAGCCATATCAGCGCCGCCGGGCTGGTCGCAATCTGCGACGGCGGGTCATCCGGGACATAGCGCATCCCACTCGCCGCCCGCACAACGCCGATTAGCTCATCGAGAAAGCCTTCCAGCGACGGCCCGGCCATCACAGCACCCGCCGGTCAATGGCCTGTAGCAGCGCCATCACGTCGCTATCGGCCGTGATTTTGGCGTGAACGACCGTCACTCCCAGCCCCGGCGTACCGGCCACGCCGAAAATAGCATCACGCCGCCGGTAGAGCCGCATGGCAACGAGTAGACACGCCTGCCTCACAACCGCCGGGGCCACGCCATAGCCGAAACTGCCGGTCACTTCCACCCCGCCCGATAGCCTGGGGAACGCATGACGCCCCAGCTCGCGGTTGATACGAATCTGCCGGTAAGGCCGGCCCTGGCCCGGATTACCGCGCGGTTCCAGGACGTAATCCGACGCCGACCACACGGTTTCATACACCCCGTCGCCGTTCTCATCGGTCTTCACGGCCGTCACCGCCGTCGCGTCGTCGATGTACAGCAGGTCATACCATTCGGCAGTGTAGATGCGCGGGCCAACTGTCAGGTAGAAGCGCGAGCCGGTCGTCTCATCAATCCACCGGCTCGCCGCCTCGATTGCCACCTCCATCAGCCCATGCTCAGCCGCCGCAAACGACGCCGCGCCCGTCGGGTCAAGCGCCGCTTGCAACTCTTCGACCGTCACATAGCCGTTGGAAATCGCCATTGTTGCTAATCCTGCTTCTTGACCGCGGGCTTGGCGGGCGGCGGCGCGGGTTCCTCGACCCGGGCAACGTGCCCCTTCTCAATGAGCCGTTTCAGCGTCGCCCCGTCATACCGCCCAACCGGGATTTCAGCCCCCGGCCGGAACTCGTCAATAAACCGTTTGGCGATGATCTTCATGGCCTACCCCACGATCTCATCAACCGACGCCAGATCGTAGTCGCTGGCCGGCCCATACGTCGGGTTAAAGCCCAACACAACCGCCGCGCCCAGACTGGCCGCCGTCGCCGTGGTCACACTCAGCGCCACGTAGCGAAAGCCGCCTTCCACGTCCAACAGGTCGCCCCGCGTCTGCAAGATGACCTGCTTATTGTCATCCGACCCGGCTTTCGTCAACTGCGTGACGGCCGCGCCGCTGATGTCCTTCACGCCCGTGCCGCTGGAATCCGTGGCCTGCACCAGCTTGGCGTCAACCGTGCCGTTGGTCGTAATCGCGCCCAACAGCAGAATCGCCATGACCTGCTCGAAATCGGCCATGTCCACGTAATCGCTCACGTAGGTGTTGGCGGTCAAGCTGGCCGGGTCAATCGTGGCGACAATCGCCGCCTTCTCAGATGGTTTCCATGCCATTTCTTCACTATCTCCTATCGATAATCAATGCTCTTTGTGCCCTTGATCAGGTTGCACTGCCGACAAAGCGGCTGAATATTGTCGATTCCATTACTGCCGCCCTTCGATAGGGGGATAACGTGATCGACCGAAAGTTGAATCTCAGGTTCCGATTACTCTGTCGGATTTACGTTATGTCAATCGTTATGAAAAACGAATGGCGATAAAGTATAACTACCCGTCGGATCGGCCAGCGTCACCGGGGCCTGATACCACGGCTGCCCGTCGTTGCGGGCCGTGAACCGCCACACCCCGGCGTCACGGGTGAACGCGGCGTGCTCGGAGTAGGCCACGCTGAGGCCCTGCCGCTCGAACATGACATAGGCGCTCAGGTCGGCCAGCAGCACGTCGTCGCCGTTGGCCTGAGGCATGTGCTCGCTCAGGATGATCGGATAGCCCAGCAGCGTGTTCGGTTGCCCGTTCGCCAGATTCCCGGCCCACACCACCGGCGAACCGCTGGCGACCGTCATCACGCCCAGGTCAGGCAACACCGACGGGTGCATGATCCACACCGGCGAGCCGCCGCCAAACGCCTTGAACCGCGCCCACATCGCCAGCGCGTCGGCGTAGGCGAACACGTTGTCGGTGGCGGTCGTGATACCCACGGCGACCGGGCTATTGAGAATGCCCAGCGGCTCACCTGCGCCCGTGCCGCGCAGGATATTGCGCTCATTGCGCGCGCCGATAGCGATGCTGAACAGCCGCCGCAGCAGCGCCTCAATCGACACGGCCGAATCGGCGATCAACTCATTACTGACTTCCACCTTGCCGCCGATCTTGTGCACCCGCCATTCCAAATTCTTGAACGTCGGCTGCACCTCGGTCAGTTCGGTCAGTTCCGGCGTCACGTCGGCCGCGATCCCGGCCGCGCCATACGTGCCGCCGCTGCCCGCCGTCGGTGCGGCGAACACATTCAGCACTGGGAAATCGCCCGCGTCGCTCGTCACCGGGATTTTCGTCACGCGCTGGTAGATGGGCGACTGCTCAGCCGCCAACTCCATCAGCCGCGTCACGTGCTCTTGTGGCACAAGATACCCACCGGCCGCGCCGCTGGCCTCATACATATCCTTCGTCGCCCCGTAGACCGCGCCCAGGCGCTTGTTGTCGCCCCGCTTCACGGCCAGCAAGAAATCGCCGAAGCTCTTATGCGTCGGGTCAGCCGCCCCGCCGTCATCCGTCGCGTAGCCCGCCGATTTCAACGCCGGGCTTTTCTCGATAATGTCCACCAACTGATTGACGCGATCCGACAGTGCCTTGATCTGCTCATCGACGGCCGGTTGCGCCTTGTCCTGTTCGCTCATCTCATTTAACTCCGTTACTGTGATGTTTTTCCGGCCGCCCTGCTGGGCGCGGAACGATTTCACCGCCTCAACCCACTCCCGGCGCTCTTCCACCTGCACCCAGGTATCACGCGCCGCGATTTCGACCGCGCGGCCGGTCTGGGTGAAATCGACCTGCCAGAACGCCGCGTCCAATCGGGCTATCAGCCGGTCGTCATAGACCTCGATAACCCACCAATCGATATACTCCTCGGTCTTGGGGGCCGGATATTGCGCCATGAAGGCGTTTTCAATCCGGCGTCGCCGCGCGTCCAGGCTCTCATCCCCTGCCATCGCCTCATCATCCGCGGCTGTACCGGCCGCCTCTGTGACAAGCGCCTTTAAGCTCGGATTCAGCCCGGCTACAGTTTTTAATCGCTCGACCCCCACCGTGCGGGGTTCCGCCGGGGTGAGGGTGATAGATTCCTCAACGATAGGCCAGCGGGTGATCGTCTTGCCCTCCCGCCGCGCCAAATGGCCGATAGTGCCGCTGGACAACCCGGCCTTACCCGTGCCGATCATCTGCTCGACAATGCGCCAATAACGGTTGGCCTTTTCCACCTGTAGGCGCATGTACAGCCCAACGTCGTCCGGCGTGACTTCCAGCACCTGCCCCACCGGCTCATCAATCGCGGCCAGCCTCACTCGCTTACCCGCCTCATCGGTCAAATAGGTCTCGGCACTGTGGTCGATGAAAAACAACTTCACCGGCACTAAATCCAGCATGAAATCGGTGTCGGGGGTGAACGTTTCCCCTTCCAGGTCTTCACCGCCGAACACGACGCCATAGCCGCCGATAATGGCGCTGTTGTCATCCTGACTGAGTATTTTGAGTGCGTACATAAACGCTCCAGGCAACAAAAAACCGGGCGCGGAACAGAGCGTTATCGCTCATCATTCCGCGCCCGGTGGAATTCCAGGGGGCACAATACCTATACAACTGTCGTCATTCTACAGCAGTTGTTTAATATATGTCAAGTGTTGCGCGTGTTCCAAAACGCCACTGCCCTCTCGTCCGTCTCGGCTATCGGCCCCCGCGTGCCGCACGCCTCACACGAAACGTAATAGTTGGTCCGCTTCCAGGTGTTCATAAAATCGTCTGTGTGCGCTGTCATCGCTAATTTAGTAGACGCGCAAAAGGGGCACGGCAACGCGGGAACCCTTTCCCCCGACATTAGTAGCGGAACTAGACACAGCAATGGATCATCCATAGCTCTATTATACCTCAATGCGGCCGTCGCCGCGCCGGAATCGATTGCGGCAGATTCAGCATATCCTCAATCTTGCGTAGCTCGGTGATGATCGCCCGCCGCCGCTCGCGCAGATAATCGAGCAACGCCGCCGGCAACGGCTCATCGACAATGAGCGCCGTTTCCTCATCGGTTCGCTCATCCGTAACGTAAATCACGCGCGGCTCGCTCATTGCGTCAAATCCCGTATCTCATCCTCGAAAAAGCCGACCACCTTATCGGCCTCTTTGTCGGCCACCTGCTCATCCGTCACCCAGCCCCGCGCCGCGTGGAAGGCCGCCTGCTGCTCGGCGCTCTGGACAAACGGCCCGTAGCTGGCATTGTTGCCCACCACGCCGCGCCGGCCGTCGGCGTCCACCTCATGCGTCCACCGCCGCCCCAGCGTCTCGCTCGTCGGCCACGCCCGCCCCGTCCGCGTCCGCGTCCCGAAGCCGCGCTCATACCACGAATAGCCGTTGGCCGGGCTATTCGCCGTCGTCGCCGGGGGATACTTCGCTATCCGGTCGTGCAGGTGAGCCACCGCCTTCGTCATCGGCCGCCTTAGTGCCCCCGGCCCGCCGACCTTCTCCAGCTTCCCGATCACCTTGTCCAGACCCTTTATCTGCACGCTCATCGTCGTACTCCAGCGTAATATCGCCCGGCAACCATACAAATTTGCCTTCCGGCGGCATAGCCTCTTGTTCCGGTGTTAGCTTTTTTCTAGGAAGTGTCATGGTAATATCGCCTCCAAAAATATCTTGGTCAGGGTAACACGGCCGCCGAATGGTATACTGACCGATTCAACGCCCGTCCCTGTTATTCTGAAACGAGTTCCACGTGCCACCAGGAACTCATACTCGCCGCCTATAGACGAGATGCCTTCCAGGTACGCGCCTTGCATCCCCGCCGGCAGCGCGATCTCCGCCAGAAGCGGAGTTTCGCCGCCATGTTCCGCTTTCCAATTCGCAAACTTGGCCGCCATCCCTTTCGTCAACGAGGTACTGGCATATCCTGCATCCGTAATTATATCTCCAATTGCCTTCCCAGGCTCACCCTTACCCAATACACTCAGTGGAAGCCCGCGATAGACAGTGGTATTCTCGGCCAACGGCTGTCGCGCCAATAAATCGTCTAGCCTCGCGTGCCACTGGCGTGATATGGCATTAATACCCACCCCCGACCGTAGCTCTTCGTTGATCCACTTGTATTCCGTCGAGGTATAACCTTGAATCGCGTCAAGGTCATCCGGGCTTGAGCGAACGCCCTCCTGCCACCGGCCGTAATGCTGTCGCCCCCACTCATCAGCCGCGCCGGGTGAATCAAACGTCCGATACGTCGGCGATTCCGCCTCATCATCTACCACCGGCGTACACCAGCATCTACAGCGAGGATGTGCCGGCGGCCCGTCTATCTCGCCGGGAAACGGCTCATCTAACCCCACGACCTGCCCCGACAGCGGCCCGCAGACCGGGCATACCTTCTCATCGGCGTTAGTCTGCCACCGCCGCCGCTCAATCACGCCACTGGCCTTCCATGCCGCCTGATTGCCACGCGCATAGGCCCGCGTCACCTCGGTGACGGCAATCATCCGCGCCCGTTCCTCTGAGAACCCGCTACCGGCCCTAATCCGCGCCGTCAACTGCCCAATCGTTTCACTGTTGCGGATGTACTCAGCCACCTCGGCCTGTAGCGCGTCCCGCGTCGTCTGTAGCAGCCCGCGCACCAACTCGTACCCGTAGCTCATGGCCCACTCGGTCGCCGCGTTGTTCGCCAGTTCCCACATGCCGACTTCGATTGCTTTCCGCGTGCCGAAAACGTAGGTCTCCACCTGTTCGCGGCCGAACTCCGAACCGGCCAGCGCCACCCGCTGCAACTGACGCACAATCGCATCCTGAAACGGCCGCGTCACCGCCTCATCATCCAGCCGCGCCGTCAACTGCCCCACATTGCCGTCATTCAACCCGCGCACCAGATCAAGCCGCAACGCATTCAGCGCCCGGCCCACCGCCGCCTGAAACTCGCGCTCCATCCGGCGCATGGCCCGGCCGTCCGGGTCAATCTTACGGATAGCCTTGCCAGTCGTGGGGGCCGCTACCGTCGCCGCGAAAGGGGGCATCATCGGCGCTTGCCGCCTCCAGTAGCGCCGCCTTCGCCTCACGCGATAAGACGACGCTCTCGAATTGCTCCGGGTCAGGATTGGCTCGTTTCTTGGCCCACCGCAAAAACCGCCGCGTCTCCTCCACGCGCTCAGCCTCATCCATCCTGTCAATCCCGTCAATCCTGTCCGCCGCCTGCTGCCCGGTGAACGGCAACAGTTGCGGCGGCGTGGCCGCGGCCGGCTCACGTAGCTCCATCCCTTCCGGCAGATCGTAGCCCAGGATGGCGGCCGCCATTTCCAGCGACATCCCCGCCTCTACCAGAATCTTTAGCGACTGCGCCCGCTGGGCCTCGTCCTCCTGCATAATCGGCAACGACTCCGGCAGAAACACCAACGACAACCCCATCGGCCCCAACAATTGCCGGTTGATCGTCGCCGCCAGCCAGCGGCACTCCGGCGCGATAGTGTCCTGAATGAACATAAGATCGTCACCTTGTTTCGTTGCGTAGTTGGCCGCGTTCGCCGTCACCTTCGACTGCGGCACGCCCAACGCCGTGCAGACTGATTCCCGCTGCTCAGCCGTCAATGCCGTGTTCTGTAGGTCCTTTAGTCCTTCCCCGATGACGACCGGCTCAAAGTCGCCGCGAATAACCTGAGACGAAAACGCATTCCTGACGCCGCGCGCCACGCGATTCCACCACTCCTTGACCCGATCCCCCTCCTCCTTGCTAATTGTCGCCGTGTATTTAAGCAGTGTCGCCTTGATCAAGCCCCGGTCGAAAAAGCCGCCAAGAAAATCATCCATAGAATTCAACACCCCGGCCGCTTTCAGCGCCGCCTTGCCGGGATAATGCTCAGCCGGCCCGATCTCCACGAACGGGTCAGGCAACCAGAAATACACCAGGTCTTCGGCTTCCAGGGGGACAGAGCGATTTGCCAGCCGGCGCTCGAATCCGTTCAACCCGTTTTCGTCAAGCTGCGGCCTCACGCTATCCGGCCGCAGCCAGCGGACAGCCAACGTCCTGAGCAGGTTGCGCTCACGGAACCAATACGCCCGGCCGGTCAACGTTACCGCCGCTTCGGTTCGGTAAAGCAACCCGGCCAGGTCATTCAGCCACGTGAATTTATCCGGCGCGTCATCATCCTGCGTCATCACGACTGTTTCCCCGCGGCGGATTTCCCACGGCATATTAGCCACCGCCCCGGCCCGGATGTCCACACAGCGATACAGCCACGACACCACCGCGTAGAGCTTGGCCGCCTCGCCCCCCTCGCTCCCCTCGCCCACGATGATGCGCCAAGCCTCTTCCGGCAGGTCTTCCAGCCGGACGGCTTTATAGCCAGTAAACAATTTTCCCGATACTGATTTCATTACGCTTACCTCACAAAAAAACCGGCATTGATTGCTCTAAATCACACTGCGCCAACATCGTCGCCTCGCCTACGTCCGGCGACCGTCCGATCCGTTTCTTGATCGCCTCTTTCTCCTCGATCTGGATGACCCCGCCGGCCAGCACCTTGTACCGCGCCGCGCACAAGTCAGCCACAATCTCATTCCCCGGCGGCAAGGCCAGGTCTGCCCCGCCGTCCGGGTCAAGCGCCTCGCGGAAGCGCCAATACATCTCGGCCCGCTTGTTTTTCATCCTGAAGAGCGGCTCCGGCCGCTCGGCTTTCGACATGACCACGTAATCGCTGCCGGCGGCCACGTTCACCGGCTTGGCGATCCCCGGCCACATGGCCGCCGCCGAGTCGTAAGCCGACGAGCCAACGCCGATCACGTCGAAATTGATGTAACCAATGTGCCGCTCGTGTTCCAACTCATGGAACACCACCCCCGCCGCCGTCGGCCCGTCCTGCACGTCCACCCCCGGCGTTTTGGCCGGCTCAGCAAACCACGTTCCGTAGCGTCTGACGACGACCATACTATCGCGCCCACCCCGCGCCACGTCCACGCCCACGCCCGACAGCGGCATGTCCGGCCGCTCTCGCTCTAGCCAACGCGCCTGGGCCAACTTGACCCACGCCGTCGGGATAACCTGCCACGGGTCGGCCACACCCTGGGCGGCGAAGTCGCCGCGCAATAGTTGCGACCGCAGCGGCTCCGGCAACGCCTGGAGCGTGCTCCGGTAACTCGTTTCAGCCAGATGCGGGTTATCTTCCAACCGCGCCGGAATGAACGTCCGCGACCGCGGCCGGATCGTCTCGCCGTCATGCTCGAATGGCGTTGCGTCGGCACACTCCGTTTCGCGGCCGTCAATCGTCGCGTACCAACGCAGTTCGCCCGGCGCTGCCGGCCGCGGGTGCGTGAATTGCGCGGGAAACAGATAGGCAAACCACGGCAGAAAATAGTCAATCACCCATCCGCCGCTTTCGTCGCTGGGCGGGTTAAACGTCAGCACAATCCGGCAACGCTGGCCGGGCACGGTCGAACGGTTCCAGGCCGTGATAAACTCAAATTGCGACCGGGTGAACTCCGTGGCCTCATCGAAACCGTAGAAGTCTCTTGGCCGGCCACGCTGCTTCTCCCTGTCCTTCTCGAACTGGCACGCCTCAAACTCGACGTGCCGGCCATCGGGCATCTTCCAGCGATGCAGCATGTCGTTGTAGGCCCCGTCCGTGAAGATAGCCCGGCTCTCCTCGATGATTCCCCGCAGGTTGGGAAACACCCGCCGGAAGATGGCGCTGCGCCGATGCCGTGTTGCCGCCAGCCCCAGCAACAGCGCCGACTTGCCCCCACCGGCCGCGCCCCCATAACCCATAATGTCGGCCCGGCTCTCATAAGCCAACCGTTGCGGGTTAGGGCGGCCGCCAGGGTGATCCGGGTTAGGCGTCCAGACCGGCGTCGTCCGCGTCGTCGTACTCGCCGTCTTCGGCGACCACCTCTGCAATCTGCGGTCGATCCGTTCCAGCGCCGCCAGCATGTCGCTCATTGAACCTCGCGTCCAACATCTGCTTCACGAACATGATCTCAGCCATTAACTTCATCGCCCCGGCCACCGCGTGAACCATATTAGGGTCTTTGGGGCTGCCCTGCTTCGCTGCCCGTTCGATGAAGTCCGCCCCGGCCCCCAACGTCGCCGGAAAGCGGTCAATCCAACCCTGCTCGGCCAGCGCCCTTTTACGCTGGACAAGTGAGGACAAAGCGTCGTCTTCATCCATCCGGGCGCGGTAGCGGCGAATCGTTCGCTCGTTGACGCCCCACAGCCGCGCCGCCTCTTCATCGCCTCTGTAGGCCGCGTCTACCAGCACCGACGCCGCCTTGTCATAGTCGAAAACACTCACTACGGATACCACTCCACGAACGGCAAGAACGCCCCCGGCTCGGCCACCGGATAAGGAGCCGGGTACGGTTCCGCCGTCGGTTCCGGGCCGGGGTAGCTCGCTGCTGTGGGCGTCGGTAGCGTCACCGGCGTCGCGTCCGGCGCGGGCACGGTCTGTGTCGGCCACTCCGGCGGCGATAACCCTTCCCCGGCCGGCGTCGCCAGTTCCAGCAGCGTCTGGTCAGCCGATGACCCCGCCAACGACACGGCGACGAACCCGGCCACGACGACCAGCGCCACGGCAATGATCAGGCAGATGCGGTCAATGTGGTGTTTCATTGATTCCTCTCGTACGCGATAAGTTTCCGACCGATCCACTGTGTATATGCCGGCGGGATGGCCTGAGCCAAGCCGCCTTCACCGCAAAATAGGCCGAGCAATCGCGGCGCGCTCACTCGTACTCCCCGTCATCTTCTCTGACGGTCAGCCGGTCGGCCGCGGCGCGGCAGAGTGACCAGACCCAGGCGAACAGCAAGACGGCGGCGACGATAGCGACTGCAACTACACTTGTGGTCATCGCCGGTCGTCCTCATCCCGAATGTCATACCGTGACGGCGCACTCAGGTACATTTTCACGAGTTGCCCCAGAGCAATGACCATGAGAATTGCCAGGAAGATCAGAATCATCGGGTTCATCTTCCACCTGCCTGGACGCGCCAGGATGGCACATCCCACATACCCACCATTTGGCCGACGGGCGACATCTCGTTCAGCCGATCCCAGGCGCGCCGGCCGATCCACTCGGCCAGTTCTCCGTTTTGGATGCTGAGGTTCGTCGTCACAATCAACGGCACACCTCGGTCGTAGCAGAAATCGATGAACCGGAACCAGCGGGATTGACGCTCAAACGTCTGATAGTCCACGCCGACGAATGGGATAACCCCCTCCCCCCCCAGGTCATCGACCACTGCAAACGGAGCCGCGCCGATAAGTGAGCCTACCGAGGCGTATTCCACCGTGCGATACTCGGTTTGGGTTGGGGCCAGTTTGAGGATCAGGTCAGCAGCGTCGAACCAGCGGCCGGCCGGCCGCGCCATCGACAGCATCGGCTCGCCGTCCTCGCCCACCGGGCAACTGACCCGTGACCACTGAATCGCGCGTGCGATGTGTGTCTTACCCGTGCCGTTTGGGCCAGACAGAACGAGCGACGGCGCGCGCGGCGTGTCTTCGATGAACGGATCGCACGCAGCGTTGTAGCGATTGCGCCACAGATAGACGGCATCGACGGCGCGGCGCACGCCGGGATGGGCCGTGTCCAGTTGGTCGAGTGTGGGCCGGTTGTTGTAGACATACCGGGAATCGCCGGATCGCACGAGTGGCCGGCCATCGGACAGGAAGCCGCCCCCGGCGCTTTCACGAATAGCCTCGACATTTTGCGTAATCTGACTTATGTGCCTCATAACATCCTCAATACAGCCCCGGCGCAACCTCTTTCAGTTGCACGGCCGGCCCAGCTTGAACCTGCCGTCCTTTGCCGTTCTTGAAACGATCATGCGGCTGCCAATCCGGCCGCTGCCTTATCTCGTCGTACCAGTCAGCAATGCCCAGCCAGTTGTTGATCTTGTTGCCCGACAGCCGCCATAGCTCCACCGCCCGGCTAAGGGCGCTCTCGTCGGGCGAATTCCCAAAGCGCTCGACCAGCGCCGGGGCCACGTCCACGCCCGGCCAGTAGGACGTGAGCTTGTGCAACAGAACCGCAATAGGCGGGCTGTTGGCAACAGCCGGCGAAGGGGCAGGATCGCCGCGCCGTCTCTTAGCCTCTTTGACCGCCGGAGGAACATCCTGAAAAGCAGGCGACGGGGCGGGGGTGGGCGGCGGCGCGGATGCGCCGCGCTCTGCCTCTCCCCCTGCATCTGCATCTGCATCTGCATCTGCATCTGCATCTGCATCTGCATCTGCATCTAACGCGGACTTACTTCCGACCAACTCCCGACCTACTCCGGCGCAACTCTCGACTAACTCAGGAGCAGGGTACGGGCTGGGCGCTTCCTTGTCCGTAGCGCCCTGATACCGCGTCCAATTGACGATCTGGAAATAGCGCCGACCTGCGACAGAGTAGCGCATCACCATCCCATGCGCGGCGAAATCAGCCATCGCCGCCTCGATCATGGCCGGCGTCACGTCCTCGCGCAGCGGGTAAATCCGACCTATCAGCCACGTGGAAATGTCAATGCCACGTCCCTCTCGACAGGCCACCAGCGGCAATAAGCACCAGGTGAGCCGAGAGAAGTCATTACCCAGGCCGTTGAAATCGAATGATTCAAGAGTTTTTGTTGCGAGCTTACGATATTGCGGCATAGCCCCCTCTCACTCCGGCACAGTCTCCGCCCCCGCCGCTTCCAAATGCCGCGCCGCAATATGCAAATGCCGCGACATCTCCAGCAGATCGTGCTCCAGGCCATGCCGTGTAAACTCCCCGCGTTCGACCCGCGACATCAGCCGGTCGAGCCGGGTCAACGCGACGTTTAACTCCTCCGCCGCGCGGTCTCTGTGCACTCGCATCACGTTCGGCCACGGGCGAGCGGTAGTCATCTCTCATTTTGCCTCCGGGGGGATTCCGCGCGCCGGGCGCGGACGTAACGATACATATCACCCAGCGCCGGCAACAATCCCGACGCCGCAAACAGCACAAATAGCGCCAACACCGCCGGCCAGCCGACAACAAACGAGGCCGAGATCAGCGTCACCGCGACGCCGACCACGACCTCCAGCCACACATAGCCATCATTCAGGCCGCGGCGGTGCAACTCGTGAATGAGCAGATTGTAGACAATCCCGAACAGCAGCAACCCCAGCGCCACGGCCGGCAGCGCGGGCCAGTTGACGCCGGAATCAATACCTGATTGGCTACCCGATTCAAGAAACGCCAAAACCGATGTATCCTGTAGTCGATTCACATTTCACCCACGGCCGGTATGGAGGCCGGCCACCATCGAACGGTTGGGACGCTGCGAACGTCCCAACCGTTTCCCGTTGGAGTACCGAATGAAAACCAAGTCGCAAACTGTCAACCAACTCTATGCCGAATTCCTCTCGCGCCGTCCCAGCCGCCTGGGGAACGGCTCCCCCTACAACCGCCGCAACTACGAACAGCGGCTAAGACGATTTAGGGAACTCTACGGCGAGACGGCCGTCTCCAAAATCACCAGCGAACACGTAGACGGCTGGATCGCCGAGATTGCCCATCCCGGCCTACGCCCGGCCACCCTCACCGGCTACCGGCAGGCGATCAAGGCCCTGTTTAATTACGCTGTCTCAAAGGGGAAAATCCGCGAATCTCCAGCCGCGCATCTGGCGACCGGCTCGACCATCTCGCAACGGCCACAAAAACCGCCGCGCGCCGCCGTGGATCGCATCACCGACCTGGCGCTTCGCTGGCTCCAATCCGACCGCCGCGTTGATCTGCGCGACGGCCTGATCTTCATGCTCAGTCGTTCATGCGGCCCCCGGCGCGGCGAGATCATCGCCCTGCGATGCCGCGATGTCGTCGCCGCGCTCCAGGCCGGGCCGAACGAACTCGGCATCTATCAGGTTGGATCGTTCGGGAAAACGGGGGAATCTGTCGTCCGCTTCAGCGAGGTCATTGCCAGCGGTGTATGCCGGTGGCTGGCCGTCCGGCCGGACAGCCCGACCGACGCCCTGTTCACGACTACGCGCCGGCCCTATGGGCCGCTCCACATCGGCGGCATCAACCACATCTACGAGCGTGTCAGCGCCGCCGCCGGGCTATCCCGGACGATCCGCAGCCACGCCCTGCGCCACTTCGTCGGCGACGAAACCACCCGCCGGCACGGCGCGAAAGTTGCGGCCATGCTGCTGAATCACGCCGACGCCGACACGGCCGCGACGGCGATAGCGTACTACCACCATCCCGACGATGCAGACGTTAGCATTGCAGTTGCGGAGATGATCGGGCCGGCCCCGGCCGAGTTGGCCGAGATGCGGCGACTGTTCGGGCTGGCGTAATCGTGTGCCCGCCCAACGGGACACGACTCAAAATCGTGTTCCGAAAGGAGTGTGGGTTCGATTCCCACCTTCGGCATCCACCAGTGGATTATAGGGCCGGCCCGAAAGGCGGGCAAGCGATGGCTTCCAGAGATGGGGGCCATTTTTGTTGGGGGAAGAAAGAAGAATCCACAGATTACACAGAGCAAGAGCCATCGCTCATCACGTGCGGCCGAACTGGCGGGCCAGCAATGTCGCCGACAGGTGGATCAGCGTCGGCCGGCCGTGGGGGCAGGTGTGGGGCACGTCGCACGCCTCCAGCTGGGCGATCAGCGCCTCCATCTCCGGACGGGCCAGCGTCTGCCCGGCCTTCACCGCCGCCGTCTTGCATACCCGCTTGATGACCAGCGCCTCCGTCTCCGATTTCAGCGGCGCGGTCTCGTTCTCCAGATCGATGACCACGGCGGCCAACGCCTGGGCCGGATCGGCGCGGCCGAGGATGGCCGGCACAGCCCGCACGCGGAAGGCGTTCGGCCCAAAAGCCTCGATCTCGAACCCCAACGACGCCAGCAGCGGCAGATGCTCCTCCACCAGATGGGCCTGCGATGGCGACAGATAGACCGTCGCCGCGGCCATTAGCCCTTGCGAGGCGACCTGCTGGCCGCGGCGCTGGGCCAGGAACTGCTCATAGAGGATGCGCTCGTGGGCGGCGTGCTGGTCGATGAGATATAGCCCCTCCGGCCCCTCGGCCACGATGTAAGCCGCGCCGACCTGACCGATGACGCGCATGAGCGGCAGACGCGTCTCGGCCGCGCCGGGCAGGGTCGGCGCGGCGGGCGCCGACGCATCCGTCCCTTCGTCATCGGGGGCCGGGCCGCGCAATTGCCAGGGGATGTCGAGTTGGGTGTGGGGCAGATCGCGCCCATCGGCCGCCGCGCCAAAGCCGCCCCAGCCCGACGCCGATTGGCCCATCGCCGGCCAGCCGCCCAGGCCGCGCGCCGGGGCCGTCTCCAGGATGGCGGCGCGCACAGCCCGCTGTACCGCGCCGAACACCGCGCCGTCGTCGCGGAAGCGCACTTCGATCTTGGTCGGATGGACGTTGACGTCCACTTCATCCGGCGGCATGTTGATGAACAGCAGCGCCAGCGGAAAGCGGCCGACGGGCAACAGGGTGTGATAGGCCTGGACAACGGCAAACGTCAGGCGCGTGTCGCGGATGGCCCGGCCGTTGACGAACAACTGGATGTGGTTGCGGGCCGAATAGGTGAGGGCCGGGTCGCTGACGTAGCCCTGCACCACCACCGCCGGCCGGCCGCCAACCGCCGATGGCGGAGCGTCGGCCGCAGGTTCGGGCGGCAAGAGTTCGATCAGTTGGCGGGCCGTGTCGGGGCCATAGGCGGCCAGCAGCACGTCGGCCGTCCGGCCGCTGCCGGCGGTCTGGAATGTCACGCGGCCGTCGTGGCTGAGGCGGAAGCGAATCGCCGGATAGGCCAGGGCGTAGCGGGTGACGAATTCGTCGATGAGGCGCTTCTCGGTGGTGATGCTCTTGAGAAACTTGAGCCGCGCCGGCACGTTGTAGAACAGATTCTCGACGGCGATGACTGTGCCGGCCGGCGCGCCGATGGTCTCGCGGGTCAGCACCGCGCCGCCATCGAGCACCAGGCGAATGCCGGCCGTGGCCTCGCGCGCCCGGCTAACCACCGTCAGGCGGCTGACGGCGGCAATGGACGCCAGCGCCTCGCCGCGAAAGCCCAGGGTGCGAATGGCCCACAGGTCATCGGCCGAGGTCAGTTTCGACGTGGCGTGGCGCAGAAAGGCCGTCTCGATCTCGTCGGCGGCGATACCCGCGCCGTTGTCGGCCACCTGCACTAGTTCCCGGCCGCCGCCGCGCACGTCGATGGTGATGGCCGTCGCTCCGGCGTCGATGGCGTTCTCGACCAGCTCCTTGACCACCGACGACGGCCGCTCGACCACTTCGCCGGCGGCGATCTGCGAGGCCAATTGGTCGGACAATACGTGAATCGTCATGCCCCCATTGTATCAGATTCCGCTCAGGATGATTGCCGCCCGGCGTGCCAGACCTTATACTTCGCCAAGAGGTCTCACTATGCCATTTCAACCTGATTACGATGTACATGCGGATCGGCGGCCCTATACGCTGGCCGGCCGGTCGGAAGATGGCCGCCGGGTGGGCGCGCTGGTCCTGCATGGGTTCATGGGTAGCCCGCTCAGTTCGCGGCCGTTGGCCCACTATCTGAATGAGCGGGGCTTATTCCTCCATTGCCCGCTGCTGCCCGGCCACGGCAGCTACCCCGGCGCGCTGCGCGGCGCGAGCCGCCACTCGTGGCTGGCCGAGGCCGAGGAAGGGTTTCGTCTGGCCCGCGAGCAATGCGACGACCTGTTCCTTATCGGCCATTCGATGGGCAACGTCCTGGCCGCCCACGTCGCCCTGAAATTCGGTGGGGTGCGCGGCGTGGCGATGCTGGCCCCGGTGATCGACGTACCCGATCCACGATTGCGTTATGTCAAGTATGCTCGCTTTTTCATGCCCTGGTACTACCCGCACAAGAGCAAGCGCGAGAGTATGCAACATCTGGTGCGCGAGCGCGTCCTCGATTTTGATCCGACCATCGACTTCGACAGCCCCGAATTCCAGTCCCAACTGCCCCACGTCAGTCGCGTGCCCATCGCCGGGATGCACGAGATGGTGAGCATGATCCAGGAAGGGCGCAAGTTGTGGCCGCGGCTGGACGTGCCCGTGCGCATCTATGCCGGCGAGGACGACAGCGCCGCCCCGCCCGCTAACGCCCGGCAGATCTACGCCCTCCTGCCCGGCCAGGATAAAGAGCTGACCGTCTACCCCCACGTCGGCCATGAATTGATGCGGCCGTTTGAACCGATCCATGCCACGGTGTGGGAGTCGATCGCCACATTCATTGAAGCCCACGTCAAAACTCCCCAGCCGGCAAAGTTGTAGGGCGGGATGGCATCCCGCCCCAAGCCCGGTAGCGTGGAAAGAGGGCGGGTTGGCAACCCGCCCTACATTTCGTGGAAATTTGTTGTCATTTCCCGCATCTTGCGCCACAATAGATTCTGGAAGTGCGGGCAGAGGATGGGGTGAAGGAACGTCCACGATACGCCGGATGCCCAGGCATTGACAACTTACCCGACCTTTCTACCCAACGAATTGCCCCTGCTTACCTTAATGTTCCGTAATTGCAAGGAGAAGAGATAGATATGAAACGTAACATGCTGTTGATTACCGGATTGCTGTTGCTGGCTCTGCTGGCGGTGGCGTGCGGCGGTGGCGGCGGTACGGCTACCGAGCCGACG
>CXWJ01000745.1_pt1 | contig 24543 bp, 16 predicted proteins | sample 590841 | NCBI WGS metagenome assembly CXWJ01 (sample SAMEA3498367, study PRJEB10139) | wastewater metagenome | biome: wastewater treatment plant; material: activated sludge | place: Austria | collected 2015-01-21 | reverse complement strand
CGTAATGGTAGCACCTTCTTTTGGTAAATATAGCGCACCATAGTTATCTACATTCCATAAATGTTTTTCATCATAAGGAAACAATCTTTGGTAAGGGCTTGGTGTACCGACAGGCTGAAATTTCGATTCAACAGCTTTTACGTATGGTAATTTTTTTAACGCATCTACTTTTTCTTTGGTAAGCAAAAACTCATAAATGCCGGGAGCCAGCATTGCTCCCTCTCTTATTTTCAAATCTTCGAGCAATTGCGGATTAAACGTAGTTCCGTCCGTTATTACATTGTATGTAAACTGACCTTTATCAGTTAACGGAACTGCTTTGTTGTTTACGTAAAGTAATCCGTCAACAATTTTTACTGAATCGCCAGGTATGCCGACACAACGTTTTATGTAATGTGTTTTTTTATCAATGGGTCTTTTCAAATCATCATCGGGGTAAAAAATATTACCGGGGTAATTAAAAACCACAATATCGTTATTCTTTATATCTGAAAAACCAGGTAACCTGTAATAAGGCAACTTAACGCTTTCTATATATGACTTGGTTTTAATGATGGGCATTTCCTGATGTACAAAAGGAAACGAAAGCGGAGTCATTGGTGTACGCGCGCCATAACTGATTTTGCTTACAAATAAAAAATCGCCCACCAGCAATTCTTTTTCCATTGATGGTGTTGGAATAGTAAATGCTTCAATAAAAAAAGTTCGGATAATAGTAGCTGCAATAACTGCAAAAATCAAAGCATCTATCCATTCGCGGGTTTTACTTTTTCTGCCTGTTGATTGCCAGAATTTCCAGTTTATGTTTTTGAACATATTTATTTTAAGATTGCTATTGCGGACGAAAATAAAAGAAGCTAAAGGAAATGCACATGAACCATTCTTTATTTATGAACATGGCAGGAATAAAAAGCCAATTGGCAAAAGGGCAATTGGCAAGGAAGCACGGAGGTGACGTATGACCATTCACAATTGACCATTCACCATTACATTTGTGCGCCATTTAATATGTTTATATTTCCATCATCATCACTTCTTACTGCAGAGTTTGATAAAATAAAAGAACTGATAACAGAATATTGTTCTGCTGTTCCGGGTAAGAAGTTAGCCTTACAACTTTCACCATCGGCTGATTTTTCGTTTGCTGAAACTGCCTTAAAACAGACCGCGTCTTTTAAATCTATTATGGATGCAGCGGCAGGATTTCCATCTTTGGTTTATAAAGATGTTTCAAAAGAGTTAGCGGCTTTGCGCGTTGACAACAGCGTTTTGCAAGGCTACCAGCTGGCTGATGTACTTTTAAATACAATTACAACAAAAGATGTGTTCAGGTTTTTTGAATTTCGCAAAGAACAATATCCCGAACTTGAAAGTATAATTACGGATGTTGAATTTGAAAAAGCAATTATTGAAATTATTGTAGAAGTAATTGATGATAATGGCGTTATTAAATCAACTGCATCGGCAGAGCTTGCGCGCATACGTAAAAGTATTTCCAAACAAAGAATTGAAGCCGACAGAATTTATGTTTCAGTAATAAACCGTTATAGAAAGGAAGGCTGGTTAACTGATGCTGCCGAAAGTTACCGCAGCGGAAGAAGAGTATTGTCTGTTAATGCCGAGCAAAAACGCGCTTTAAAGGGAATTGTGCATGATGTGAGCGCCACAGGCAAAACTGCATTTATTGAACCCGAAGAAGTTGTTGGCATAAACAATATTATTGCTGAACTTACGGAGGAAGAAAAAAAAGAAATCCAAATTATTTTAAAAGAGACAACAGCAAAACTCAGGCGGTATCATGGTTTGCTTGAATCATATCTTTACATACTTGCCGCATTTGATTTTATAAGAGCAAAGGCAATACTTGCATCACACACAAATAGCCAATATCCGCATTTTTTAAACAAGCCTTTTATACAATTAAAAAATGCAAGGCATCCCTTGCTTTTTTTACATAACAAACGTCACCACAAAAGCACCATTCCTTTTGATTTACGATTAGATGGCACAAACCGCATACTGGTAATTAGCGGACCAAATGCAGGCGGTAAAACAGTTTGCCTTAAAACATTGGGCTTGTTGCAAATGATGCTTCAATCGGGTATGCTGGTGCCGTTAGATGCTGAAAGTACGATGGGGTTTTTTGCCAATCTTATGGTGGATATTGGCGACTCGCAAAGTATAGAATATGAACTGAGCACTTACAGTTCAAGACTAAAACACATGAAAGTATTTTTAGAAAAAGCCGGAGCATCTAGCCTTTTTTTAATTGATGAGTTTGGCTCCGGCACCGATCCCGATTTGGGCGGTGCACTTGCCGAAGCGGTGTTAGAAGAACTCAACCATAAAAATGCTTTTGGAATAATTACTACGCATTACATGAACCTTAAAGTTTTGGCAGATAAAACAAAAGGAATTATTAATGGCAACATGGCTTTTGATTCTAAAAATTTAAAACCGTTGTACAGGCTTAATGTAGGCAAGCCAGGCAGCTCTTACACTTTTGTAGTGGCGGAACGCAGTGGGCTTTCAGGCGCTCTAATTAATAATGCAAGGCAAAAAGTAAATAAGAAACATGTTTTGCTTGAGCAGCTTTTAAATAAAGTTGAAAAAGAAAAATCTTTTGTTCAAAAGAAATCGGAAGAAGCCTTAGTAAAAGAAAAAAAATTGGGAGAACTTTTGAAGCAAAACGAAAAAATGATTTTTGCTAATGAGGAGTTAAAAAATTCTTTAGAGAAAGAAATAAAAAGGCGAGAGCAAAAAGTAATAAATCAATGGGAGCAACAAGTTAAAAAATTTGCAAAGGATTTTAAGGGAGCTAAAAACAGAAAATATGTTTTAGATAAATTTTTTTCGCAACTTGGTCTTTCAAAAGAAAGATTAAATGAGAAAAATAAAGTTGAAAGAACTATTGACCCCAATATTAAAAAGGGTACTGTAGTAAAATTATACAACGGAAGAGTAGCCGGTGTGGTTGAAGAAATAAAAGGGGAGAAAGCTGTGGTAGTGTTTGAAAATGTTAAAACAACATGCAAGCTTGTGGATTTGGTGAGGGAGGAAAAACCTTAAAACAGCTTTATTGTATCTCCCAAATTTCTCTTCCTCTTAAAAGCTTATCTAAATCTCCTGCACCTTTTGTTTTAATAACGTTATCTATCTGGTTAATTAAATCATCTTCGTAACAGGCACGCTGTTCGGTATAAAAAACACCAAATGGCCGAGGGAAATGTCCTTGTTTTTTAGGGTCGTCAAAAAAGCGTGATAGTATTCCTGCCTTTACTCTGTCAGTTTCGTCATGCACCCAAAGGTCGTTTACAGAGTTTCCGTCTTCAGCTATATTTACAATAACAGGTTTAAAGCCATCTAACTTTATTCCAAGCTCACTGTTTTGTCCGAACACAAGCGGCTTGCCATTCTCCACAAAAATAGCTTCAGCTTTTTTTGAACTTTTCTCCGTATAAACTTCAAAAGCACCATCATTAAAAACATTACAATTTTGGTAAATTTCTAAAAAGGAAGTTCCTTTATGTGCATTTGCTCGTCTGAGCATGTCTTTTAAATGCACAGGATCTCTGTCCATGCTGCGTGCAATAAAAGTTGCATCGGCACCCATTGCCAAAGCAATAGGATTAAAAGGATGGTCTAACGAACCAAACGGTGTGCTCTTGGTTACTTTACCTTCTTCGCTTGTGGGAGAGTATTGTCCTTTTGTTAATCCATAAATCTGGTTGTTAAACAAAAGAATATTTACATTGAAATTTCTGCGCAGCAAATGGATAAAGTGATTGCCTCCTATGGAAGTTGAATCGCCATCACCTGTTACGATCCAAACACTTAAATCGGGGCGGGCTCCTTTTAAACCACTTGCAATGGCAGTTGCTCGTCCGTGTATAGAGTGCATACCAAAAGTTTCCATATAGTAAGGAAAGCGTGATGAGCAGCCAATGCCCGATATAAAAACAATTTGCTCACGTGGTATTCCTAATTCGGGCACTACTGTTTGCACTTGTTTTAAAATTGAATAGTCGCCACATCCGGGGCACCATCTTACATCCTGGTCGGTTACAAGTTCTTTTGAGGTTAACGCGGGGGTTGCAGTATTTTCCATTTTAGTATTTTCTTCTTTTAATAAAAATGATTTTAGTTTGCTTTTAGCATTTCAACAATTTTTTCTTTTACCTCACCTGCAGTAAAAGGCAATCCTTTTATTTTATTTAAACCAACGGCAGGTATTAAATATTTGTCACGTATAATTTTAATAAGCTGACCTGTATTCATTTCTGGAATTAAAACTTTATCAAAACCATACAACAACTCTCCAAGATTTTTTGGGAAAGGCTTAATATATCTTACTTGAGCATGAGAAACTTCATAACCTTCTTTACGTGCTTCTATGCAAGCAGTTTTAATAGCACCGTAAGTACTTCCCCAACCTAACACTAGCAATTTTCCTTTCTCGCTTCCCGAATCTAATTTTTGAAGTGGAATACTGTCTGCAACTTTTTCAACTTTTGCATCGCGCATGTGAACCATAAATTCGTGGTTCTCCGGGTCGTAACTAATGTTGCCAGTTTCGTGCTGCTTTTCTATACCGCCAATGCGGTGCTCCAAACCCTTGGTGCCGGGTATTGCCCATGGGCGGGATAGTTTTTCATCGCGCTTGTATGGCAAATACTTATCGCCATTTTTTTCTTTAATGAAAGAAACTTTTATCTCTTTTAAATCTTTTGCATTGGGGAATCTCCAGGGTTCTGATCCATTTGCAATGTAACCATCGCTTAAGAAAATAACGGGTGTCATATACTCCACAGCAATGCGGCATGCTTCAAAAATAGTTTCAAAACAATCTGCCGGGCTCGATGCTGAAATTACAGGCATTGGCGCTTCACCGTTTCTTCCATACAACGATTGAAATAAATCGCTCTGCTCTGTTTTTGTTGGCAGTCCTGTTGATGGACCGCCACGTTGTATGTTGCAAATTACCAAAGGTATTTCAAGCATTACCGCCAAGCCCATTGCTTCGCCCTTTAATGCAATGCCCGGACCGGATGATGCCGTTACTCCTAAACTTCCGCCAAACGATGCACCAATAGAAGAACATATTGCGGCAATTTCATCTTCAGCCTGAAATGTTTTTACGCCAAACGATTTATGTTTTGCAAGCTCGTGCAAAATATCTGATGCAGGAGTAATTGGATACGTTCCGTAAAAAAGAGGAAGATTAGATTTTTGAGATGCAGCTATTAATCCCATTGCCGTTGCCTGGTTTCCCATAATGTTTCTGTAAACACCGGGAGGCATTGGCGCAGGCTGCACTTCGTAGCGAGTAGTAAATGTTTCGCTGGTATCGCCAAAATGGTAACCGGCTTTTAAAATTTTAATATTGGCATCTAGTATTTCCGGTTTCTTGCCAAACTTCTCTTCTAAAAATTTTACTGAGTTTTCTAAAGAACGATTGTACATCCAATATAAAAAGCCCAACACAAACATATTTTTTGCACGGTCAATTTCTTTTGTACCTAAACCCGAATCGGTAAGTGCTAATCGTGTCATCTTGGTTACGTCTATAGTAACTAAGCGGTAGTTACTTAATGAGCCATCCTCAATCGGATTTTTTCCATCGGGGTAATTAGCAAGACGCAAATTTTTAGGATCAAAACCATCGGTGTTTGCAATTATGGTTCCGCCATTTTTTAAGTTGCGCAAATTTGCTTTTAATGCTGCAGCATTCATTGCTACAAGTACATCGCACTTATCGCCAGGAGAATAAATATTGATAGAACCAAAATGTAATTGATAGCCCGATACGCCTGCAAGTGTTCCTTGCGGGGCACGAATTTCGGCAGGAAAATCGGGGAACGTACTTAAATCATTTCCAAACAAAGCAGCTGTGTTTGTAAACTGTGTCCCGGTAAGTTGCATTCCATCGCCTGAGTCGCCTGCAAATTTTATAATGACTCTGTCTAATACTTCAGTTGATTTTGACATTGTAATAATTTGTTAATGCAACGAAAGTAGAAATTTTTTTGTTTTCGGTTTTCATAAACTTTGGCAAATAAAAAAACGCTGTCTCTCTTTTGGAGGGACAGCGTTTTATCATTTAAAGATTAACGATTATCCTTTTTTCTTTTTATTCTTTTGAAATCCCACAGGGCTGCCCACTCTAATCATAGAGCAACGGAAGCCTATCCAATCAGTAGATTGCGCCTGATCGTAATATCTTCTCGCACCAGGGCTCATCCAATATGCCCTGTCTTTCCATGAGCCTCCTTTAACTACATGCGCATTGTCATCAATTAAAGTAGTTCCTGAATATTTGTATTCAATATTATCGGGCTCATCACCGTCTTCAGCATTTATATAATCTGATTTGGTGTAGTTTCTTCTGCCAACGTTTTCAGTTTCGCCCACTTCACGATAAACAATACGTCCTAAACTGTCCTTTTCTGCTGTTTGTCCTTCCTCATCTAAAAGTTGTGTTACAAAAATATTTCCGCGATATGAGTTAAAGTCATCCATATCTTCAGGTGAAAGCGGACGATAAACATCCTTTACCCACTCAGCCACATTGCCTCCCATATTGTATAAACCAAAATCGTTGGGTAAATAAGAAACAACAGGAGCAGAAATATCAGCGTTATCATTTAACTTACCTGCCGTACCCATGTTATCACCACGTCCGCGTTTGAAGTTACCAAGCATTTCGCCACGGTATTTTTCATCGGCATCTCTTACGCCATGCCCGTTCCATGGATATATTTTACGGTCGGTTACTCTTTCAAACATCGTGTTACCAATTAATCCGCTTGCAGCATACTCCCACTGCGCTTCTGTTGGCAGTTCGTAGCGAGGCAACAAAATTCCATCTTCCATTCTTACTTTACGTGTATCGCGGTTTGGATTCAAGTCGCGCAAGTTGCTTTTTACCAAGCCTTCGTATTGTCCGGCAAGGTATGCATCCGTATTAAAGTTATCCTCGTTAACCTGTGCAGGATTTACACGTAAAATTCCTTCTCTGATAAGAATTTGTTCGTTAACACGATCTGTTCTCCAAGCTGCAAAATCGTTTGCCTGCAACCAGTTTACACCTACTACAGGATAATATTGGTAAGCAGGATGACGTAAATACAATTCAACCATTGGCTCGTTGTAAGCAAGTTTGCTTCGCCATACCTGAGTATCAGGCAAAGCCTTTTTATAAACTTCGGGATAATCGGTTCCGAAAACGCGATCTAACCAATATAAGTATTCTAAATAGTGAACATTGGCAACTTCTGTTTCATCCATATAAAAAGATGAAACAGTTACACGCCTTGGAATATTATCCCAGTTATATGCAACTTCCTGCTCGGTGCGACCCATTGTAAAAGTTCCGCCCTCGATAAGCACTAAACCAGGGCCGGTTTCCTGTTCGGTATAGGGAGTAACCTCAAAGCCTCCGTTTTTTTCATCGTTGTAATTCCATCCTGTAACAGAAGATCTTTCTTTTTTACAAGAGGTGCCTGCAACCAGCATTAATGCCGATGCAATTGCAATTTTACCAATGAACTTGTTTTTCATTTTATAATGGATATGTGATTTTACTGTGGTTTTTTACTCTTAAAATGTAGGACAACTAATAGCTTTAAATCTTTTTTTCTTTGGTTTACATTCAAACTGCATTCCAAAAGAAATTTCGTGCGAACCGGCTGTAACATTGTTACTTAAGCGCGAAACAGTTACGTCATACGAGTAGCCAAACTTAAACAAATCTTTTTGAATTCCAATCAAAGCAATAAATGAGTCGCCAGAGATAAATTTGTCACCTTTAAAGTAACCTCTGTACCATAAGCCGCCAACTATTGGAGATTTTTGTACGTACATGCCAATATTTAACTGGTTAAACGCAGCTTGTTGTTGGTAAAGTATGTTGGGCGAAAGAAATGTTCCTTCGTATTTTCCCTGATAAATAGAAGCTCCTCTAACCGGAAGCATTGCACCAATGTGGGCAGTATATTTTCTGGGCAATGGACTTGATCCCTCAACAATAAATGCCTGATCGGGTTCTGTAATATGATGCACTGCCACACCACCATAAACTTTGTTGCTATAAAGTAAAAGCCCTCCGCCAAAATCAATAAAAGAATGTCCTTCATCAGGACGAACTTCCTGCGTTTCGTAAATGTACCCAAAGCGAGGATCTATTTCATCGCCAAATGTGAGTTTATCCCAGTTAACTTTTTCTTGTACATAAGTTGCCTGTAATGCTGCTCTAATGGTAAAATTTCTGTTAATGTTAACCTGATAGCTGTACATTCCGGCAATATCCGTTTTTGCTAGAGTTCCTTCACCAGCCTTGTCATTCATTATCAATAAACCAACGCCTCCACCAATTGCATCTACATGCTGATCGTAAGAAGCGCTATAAGTAATAAATGTTCTTGATAAGCCAGGCCATTGATTACGATAATTAAGTGCCAACCGCGGGCAACGCGCTGCTCCCGCAAAAGCAGGATTCAAATAAATGGGGTTGGCATAGAACTGAGAAAACTCAGGGTCCTGTGCTTGAACAACATCTGATTGAATAGTGATGAGAACTAAAAATAAGAGAATAAGTTTTTTCATTACTTGTGGTTCTTTTAATGAATTTTATACGCATTGCATTAAATAAGTTGCATTTTGGTAAAACAAAACGGGCAGCAGCGTATTTTATTTTGACAAATATATCTTTTAAAAATTTTAATATCAAACAAAATAAAACGTCAAATTACAAGTTATAGGAGGCAGAAAAAAGGTAATACCCTAAATTTACACCCTTTAATAATCACCTGAAATGAAGTACAAAATCAATTTAATTCTAACGATAGTGATATTTGCAATTACTGCCTATTCTGTTTTAGCACAAAATAAAGGCAATGCAGCTTCTTATGCTGTGAACTGGAAAACGAGCAATGCAACTGATATCAGCAGGTTGTCTACTAAAGTTTTAGTTAGAAAGCCTACATTAAATGAATACGGAATTCCTGTTATTACAATTTCACTTCCACTACCAGATGCGGGTTTTGAATACAAATCAATTTTAAAGAATATCTCTGCTTCTGCTTTTTCTAAATCAGATTTTGAAATTGATTTTCCTGCAGTAGCCGCAAACGATTTTGAAACAAAAACCACTATTTCTTACAATCGGAAAATGCCTGAACTTTTTATTGAAGTTACTTGTTTACGAAGCTTTGGCGGCTCACTTCAAAAATTAAATTCTTTTGAAATTGATATTCAAAAAGCAGGAGTTACCCAACCGCAAGTTAACCGGGTTTACGCTGCAAACTCTGTTCTAAAAGACGGCACATGGTATAAAATAGGTGTTACCAAAGATGGGGTTTATAAAATCAATTACGATTTTTTAAAAAACAAATTGGGGGTTGATGCCTCCAATACAAACCCTGCTAACATTAGGTTGTTTGGGAATGGTGGCGGCATGGTTCCGTTTTTAAATTCTATTGACAGAAAAGATGATTTAACCGAAAATGCAATTGAAATAGTTGACAACGGAACTATTGGTGTTTTAGATAACCAGGATTATATCTTGTTTTACGGACAAGGACCCGACCGTTGGACTTTAAACACCTCCAACAATAAGTTTTATCATCAAAAACATTTGTATTCAGATAGTACTTATTATTTTCTTTCTACAGATTTTAACGATGGCACATCACCTAAAAGAATACAAAGTGTAAATTCTTCTTCGTCAACACCAAATGTTAACGTAACAAGTTTTAACGACTATGCATTTCACGAAGAAGACTTGCGAAACTTTATTAAATCGGGCAGAGAATTTTACGGTGAAGTTTTTGATCTGAACCTCACCCAGTCGTATTCCTTTTACTTTCCAAACCTTACAACCGATACTGTTTTTGTGCGAACATCGTTTGCAACCCGCTCGCCAGGAACTAAGAGTTACACAAAATATTTTTGTAACAGCAATTTATTATATACCGATTCTATTCAAACAGGTACTAATTATATTGATGATTATGCTTATGAATCAAACAGGTTTAAATCTGTAATTCCTAACGGAAGCAATAACATTGATTTTTCTTTGCAATTTATTCCTGCTAACAGCGGTTGTTATGGCTACTTAAATTATTTAGAAGTAAATGCCAGAAGAAGTTTGGCGTTTGGGGTAAACAACGGAGTTGATCAACTTCAGTTCAGAGATTTGAATTCGGTAGGTTCGGGTAATGTTGCGCAGTTTGCTATTTCAAATTCAACCTCATCACTAAAAATTTGGAATGTTACCGATCCCACTACCGTTTTTCAGCAACTAAACAATGGTAATAACGGTATGTTTAATGCGCAAACAGATTTGCTCAATCAATACGTAGCCTTTGGAGGTAATACATTTTTTACACCGGTATTCTCCGAAAAAGTAGTCAATCAAAACTTGCATGCAATTGTCCAAGCAGACTATATTGTTGTGGCAGCACCATCATTCTTAGATCAGGCAAACCGCCTTGCCGATTTTCACCGCACAAAAAGCAATTTATCAGTTAATGTTATTCCAACCAATCAAATTTATAACGAATTCTCTTCAGGTGCGCAGGATGCAAGTGCCATACGCGATTTTGTAAAAATGTTTTACGACAGGGCTACCACATTGGGAACTCCTCCCCAGTATCTTCTACTTTTTGGTGATGGGTCTTATATTAATAAGAGCACAACATCCTCCAATGGAAATTTAATTCCTACTTACCAGAGTGTAAACTCTGTTTCATACATCAACTCTTACGTTACCGATGATTTTTATGGATTACTTGACGATAATGAAGGACTTTGCGGTAACTCCGAAAAAATTGATGTTGGGGTTGGAAGATTTAATTGCAGAAGTAAAGAAGAAGCTGGCTTGCTAACTGACAAAACAATTACCTACGGCTCTGAAAGCTTAAATAACACAGGCAACTGCAACAGTAACACTTCTGGTGTGTATGGCGATTGGCGCAATACGCTCACCTTTATTGCCGATGATGAGGATGGTAACCTTCATTTGCGACAGGCTGATTCACTCGGCTCATTTATATTCAATAACGCAAGGCAATTTAATCTTGATAAAATATATTTAGATTCTTACGAGCAGGTTGCAACCCCTGCCGGGCAGGCATACCCGGGGGCAACAGAAGCTATTAACCGTAGAATGGAAAAAGGCTCACTATTGATAAACTATACCGGACATGGTGGTGAAGTGGGTTGGGCTCAAGAGGGTGTAATTGATAATTCTGTAATTCTTGGATGGAAAAATGCTACAAGGTTGCCGGTTTTTGTAACTGCCACGTGTGAGTTTAGCCGTTGGGATGATCCTGCAAGAGTATCAGCCGGAGAAAACGTTTTCTTAAATCCTGATGGTGGCGGTGTTGCACTTTTTTCTACAACACGACTCGTATATGCATCATTTAACGAAGATCTAAACAACAGTATCATACATCAAATGTTTACAAGGGTAAACGGAGAGTATCCGCGCCTTGGAGATATTTACAGATTGAGCAAAACGGAGCCCGTAAATCTTAATCAAAACACGCGTAACTTTAGTTTGCTTGGCGATCCTGCGCTGAAAATGGTTTACCCTAAATATAAAATTGAGGCTACCGAAATGAATGGCGCTCCAATAATTGCTTATACCGATACCATTGGTGCGTTGCAAAAAGTTACCATGAAAGGAATTATTACCGACCAAAACGGTCAAAAAATCAATTCCTTTAACGGTTACATTTATCCTACTGTGTTTGATAAACCCAATAGGATTCAAACATTAAACAACGATGCGGGAAGTCCAAAAACAAATTTTGTACTTCAAAAAAATATTTTACATAAAGGCAAAGCATCGGTTACAAATGGCGATTGGGAATTTACTTTTATAGTTCCTAAAGATATTGCCTATAACTATGGCGTTGGCAAGTTTAGTTTTTATGCCGAAAACGGGATTACTGATGCATCGGGCTATAATGACAGTATTGTAATAGGTGGTTCATCTGCAAATAATATTTCAGATAACGATGGCCCGCAAATAAAACTTTATATGAACGATGAGAAATTTGTAACTGGTGGTTTAACAAACGAAAATCCTAAAATATATGCTGTGGTTTACGACTCAACAGGAATTAATACCGTAGGCAATGGAATTGGGCATGACATAACCGCAACGCTTGATGGAAAAATTGATCCGGTTTATGTTTTAAACGATTACTACGAATCGGACTTAAACCAATACCAAAGCGGAAAAATAATATACCCGTTGCAAAATTTGAGTGACGGCAGGCACACCCTAAAAATAAAAGTGTGGGATATTTTAAATAATTCTACCGAAGCTAATACTGAATTTGTGGTGGCAGAATCAGCTGAACTTGCGCTAAAACATGTATTCAATTATCCCAATCCGTTTACCACCAACACTGCATTTTTCTTTGAACACAACATGCCATGCGAGCCTTTAAACGTGCAAGTGGCAATTTATACTGTAACCGGAAAATTGATAAGGACTATAAATAAAACCACCACCTGCGAAGGTTTCAGGTCAGATAATATTTCGTGGGATGGCAGGGATGATTTTGGTGACCGAATCGGCAGAGGGGTCTATGTTTACAGATTAAAAGTAAATACCTATGAAGGCCTAACTGCTTCAAAAACAGAAAAGTTGGTGCTGCTTAAATAGAAACAAAAGTTAATTTTTAACGTATATATTTGCCACCTCTCTAAAAGAACCATAATAATTATTTTCAAAAATTAAATTTAAGTACATGATTTTAAACAGATTGAAGAAGTTCTTTGTCGTTACTTTAATTGCAACATTCTTCACCAACAATTTTGCGTTTTCACAATCAACAGATAAGTCAAATTTGTTGGGCCAGATTAATACCATTACCACAGCCGTACCTTTTCTTATGATTTCGCCTGATGCACGCGCAGGCGGAATGGGCGATGCGGGTGTTGCATCATCTCCCGATGTAAACTCCATTCACTGGAACCCTGCTAAAATGACTTTTAATGAAAAGAAAATTGGAATAGGAATTTCATACACACCATGGTTACGAGCATTGGTTCCAGATATTAACTTAGCTTACGTTTCGGCATTTTCTAAGTTAGGTGATGGTAACCAGGCGTTAAGCGGCTCGTTACGTTTTTTCTCTTTGGGTAATATTGATTTTACAGATGTGGATGGAAACAACATTGGTCAGTTTAACCCAAGCGAGTTTTCTATTGATGGAAGCTACTCACGTAAACTTGGCGAAAATTTTTCAGGCGGTGTTTCATTGCGTTACATACACTCAAATTTAACAGGAGGCATAGCAGTGCCGGGCAGCAATACTCAAACCAAAGCAGGTAATTCAGTAGCTGCTGATGTTTCGGGTTATTTCCAAAAAGAAATTGAACTATCGGGTAAAGATGCTGTATTTAGTGCAGGCTTTAACATCTCAAACATAGGTTCAAAAATTACCTATTCCGAAACGGGCACTAAAGATTTTATTCCAATTAATCTGCGTATAGGGCCTGCATTAAAAATTAAGCTGAATGAATACAACGATTTGGCTTTTATGGTTGACTTTAACAAATTGCTGGTACCTACTCCACCTGTTTTTTCCGATTCTGTAGTTGATGGCGAATACTTAATATTAGCAGGTAAAGATCCTGATGTGGGTGTACCACAGGGAATTTTTCAATCGTTTGGCGATGCACCGGGTGGTGGTAAAGAAGAGTTAAGAGAAATAAATATTTGTGGTGGTATGGAATATTGGTACGATAAGCAATTTGCTTTTCGTGCGGGTTACTTTTACGAACACGCAACCAAAGGCAACCGAAAATATTTTACCCTTGGTGCAGGCTTACGTTATAATGTGTTTGGGTTAGATTTCGCATATCTTATACCAACCGAGCAGCGTAATCCCCTCGAAAATACTTTACGTTTTACGCTTTCGTTCGACTTTGAAGCGCTTAGTGGCGGTGCCGATGATGGTGGCGAATAACATCCGCTTTTCTCACTTAAAAAAATAAATAGTCTTGAAACCACGTATAGGTTTTGGTTTTGACGTTCATCAACTAAAAGATAACCATACTTTTACTTTAGGAGGCATTGTGGTGCCTCACAGCAAAGGCGCGTACGGGCATTCAGATGCCGATGTAATTATTCACGCAATATGCGATTCGTTGTTGGGTGCAGCCAACCTTGGCGACATTGGCAAACATTTTCCTGATACATCAGAAAAATATAAAGGCATTGACAGCAAAATTTTATTGAAAGAAGTTTGCAACCTCATCAACGAAAAAAATTATACCATAGGAAACATTGATGTAACACTTTGTTTAGAAAAACCTAAAATAAAACCGCACATTGGCCAAATGCAAAAAGTATTGAGCGATGTAATGAAAATAACTGAAGAAGATATTTCCATAAAAGCCACCACCAACGAAAAAATGGGTTTTATTGGCAGAGAAGAAGGAGTAACTGCTTATGCGGTGGCAATTATTTTTAAAGGATAGCCATTTTCTTATTCTATTAATATTTCATTTCTTCCACTGTCAACTCCATTTCAAATATTTACTTTCGCCTCTGAAAGCAAACCGTCTTGCCGCTCTGCTTTATAAAGCAGGGAGGAAAGTCCGGGCAGCAAAGAGCGTTCTGCCTTGTGTTAAACAAGGGTGCAACATAGCAATGTGTTGCAACAGAAAGTGCCGCAGAAAAGTAAACTACCTGCGCAAGATTTGTTCTGCGGAGGAAAAGGTGAAAAAGTGGGGTAAGAGCCCACGCCATTTATCAGCAATGGTAATTGATGGAAAACCTCAGAAGCTGCAAAACCACATATATCATTGGCTCAGGGCTGCTCGCTCTGCATTACGTTGCAAAACGTATAACAATGAAGGGTAGGTTGCTCAGATAAATGGCAAGACGTTTATGCCTAAAAACATAAACGACAGAACCCGGCTTACAGGTTTGCTTTTATTTTTACATTTTTAAAATCAGTCTTAATTTTTGAACTCTTAAATCACCTCTACCCCAGCCCCTCTCCTCGGTAGAGGAGGGCGCTCCCGAAACTCAAAACTCCTCCCGAAACTTCGGGACTAAAAACTAAAAACTCCATTGAGCGAACTCACCATACCACTTACAATTGACGACCCGGTTGCTTTCCTTGGCGTTAACGAAATAAACTTAGAAGTAATACGAAACAAGTTTCCGGCATTTAAAATAATTGCACGCGGCAATGAAATAAAAATATTGGGCGATGAAAAACAACTCACTGCAGTTGCCTCACAAATCTATGCTGCCATTGAAAAATTTCAGCAAACCGGAAAATTTGATAAAGATGATTTTGATGCCGGAGAAAAAAATTCTGCTGACGAAAAAAAACAAAATGGCAGCTCAACAACAGATGCGGGCAATGATGTAATAGTTTACGGCAACAATGGTATTGTTGTAAAAGCGCGCACTGCCAATCAAAAAAGAATGGTGTCAAGCAGTGTAGATAATGATATTGTTTTTGCAATAGGACCTGCCGGAACAGGTAAGACTTACACAGCAGTTGCCTTGGCAGTTCGTGCATTGCGTAATAAAGAAATTAGGAGAATTATACTTACACGTCCCGCTGTTGAAGCAGGAGAAAATCTTGGTTTTTTGCCCGGTGATTTAAAAGAAAAAATTGACCCTTACCTGCGCCCGCTCTACGATGCTTTATACGATATGATTCCGGGAGAAAAATTAAAATTGTTTTTAGAGAATGGCGTTATAGAAGTTGCACCGCTTGCTTTTATGCGTGGCAGAACGCTTGATAACGCTTTTGTTATTTTAGATGAGGCGCAAAATGCAACCGAGAGCCAGCTTAAAATGTTTCTTACAAGAATGGGGCCTTCGGCTAAGTTTATTGTNNCACAGGCTTGTGCGCGATATTATTAAGGCTTATCACAAAAAAGAGAATGAAGAGAAAAAGCCGTGAGTTTGTTTTAGGTTTAACCTTTTTGATGGCGGTTTTTTTTCTTTCAACCGCTTGTCAGAAAGATCACTTGTTTGATTGCTTTAAAGGAACGGGAAATACCGTAACAGAAAAACGTGTGATTAGTGGTTTTACAGAAATTGAAATGAATGATAATGTTGATGTAGTGGTAAAGCCGGGTGCAGATTTTGAAATAACTGTTGAAGCTGGAAGTAAATTAATTGATGGCATTGTTACAGAAAAAGAAGGCAACAGACTTTTTATCAGGAATGAAAATAAATGCAACTGGGTTAGAAGTTTTAAAAATAAATTTACGGTTACAGTTTCCTTACCCGAAATAATAAAATTTGAAAGCTATGGCAGTGGCAACGTAAATTTTATTGATACCATCAGAACCAACGAATTTCAATTTGATAATTCGGGCGGTTCGGGTAGTTTTAATTTTTTAATGAATGTAGGAAGCTGCCGCACCAATGTACACACGGGTGTGTGCGATGTAAATTACTACGGGCACATAGGCGTACACTATTTTTATTACAACGGCAATGGTCCGTTTAACACATTAAACTGCCAAAGCGATATTGTGTTTACCGAAAACAAAGGAACCAACGATATAAAAATTTTTGCCACAAAATTTTTAGATGCAAAATCAACTTATGTAGGCAACATTTATTACAAAGGTACACCCGATTCATTGCGCGTACGTGAGTTTGACAAAGGAAAAATTATTAGAATAGATTGATATGTTGAAGTTGACAATTTTCCCCTTAAGGCTTTTTTTGTTTTGGTTAATTCTCACAAATTTTTTCAGGTTGGCATTATTGCTAACGCAATATTTTTTAAATCCGTTGCCAATTGCCCAATCGTTGCTTGTTTTTCCGTCAGGTTTTATGCTTGATCTTTCAATGATTTGTTACATAAGCATTATTCCATTACTGCTTTATTTTGTTTTACAATTTGCCGAGAGTAACATCCTTAAGGTTATAATACACTTTTTTAACTGTCTGTTAATTGTTTTGGTTATACTCATTTCACTTGCCAATATTATTTTGTTAAAACAATGGGGCACGCTTATTAACTATAGGGCACTTTCTTATTTAGACGATGTGCAAACGGCTCTTGCATCGGTAAATAATTTGCAGCTGATTGCGCTGATTACAATTTTAACTCTTACAATTTATGCCTTCGTTAAATTTTATAATTTTTTTGTACGAGTGGCTTTAAAAAAATATCCGGTAACTGTACCAATAAAAATTGCTGTGGCTGTTGTTTTATTAGTTATAACAGGCGCATATACACGTGGTGGCTTTCAGCAAATTCCCATTAACGAAAGTGCAGCGTATTTTTCTACCAACAACAAACTTAACTTAATTTCTACAAATCCATCGTGGCATTTAATGCACAGCATTTTGCAGGCAAGTAAAGGACATAACAACTCCTATAAATTTTATACTGATGATGTTGCTGAAAAAGCAACCAATAGCCTTGTTGTTAATACCGATACACTACCACAACTTTTCACGCAAAAAAACCCAAACATTGTTTTTATTTTATTGGAAAGTTTTACAGCCGATGCTGTTGCCGAACTGGGAGGTGAGGCAGGTGTTTCGCCTAACCTGAGTAAACTAATAAGCGATGGCTTGTTTTTTACGCGAATATATTCGAGCGGTGCGCGAACGGATGTTGCGCTGCCATCTGTTTTTAGCGGATTTCCGGCACAGCCCAATCACAGCATTATGCGCTTTACGGAGAAAAGTGCAAAACTTCCATCTTTACTAACACCATTTGAAAATGAAAACTACCATACTTCATTTTATTATGGAGGCGATTTAAAATTCAGCAACATGCTTAGCTACCTTACTGCAACAGGCTTTGATAAAATAATTGGTAAAGATGATTTTGACAGTAAACAATTTAACAGCAAGTGGGGCGCACAAGATGAGTTTGTATTTGCAAAGCAACTCAATGATTTGAATAATGTTAAAGAGCCATTTTTTTCAGCATTGCTAACACTAAGTTCTCATGAGCCTTATGAATCTCCCTTACAATCTCCTTTTAATACTTTAACTGAAGTCGGAAAATTTAAAAACGTACTTTGGTATACCGATTATTGCCTTGGTAAATATTTTGAAGACGCTCGTAATTCAACATGGTATAAAAACACCATGTTTATTGTAATGGCTGACCATGGTAATGGTCTTATAAAAAAGAGAAGTTTTTATGAAACGGGTTTAAGGCATATACCGCTATTAATTTTTGGGGAACCACTTTTGCCATTTTTTAAAGGCAGGCGTATAAATGGCACTGGAGCGCAGCATGATATAGCAGCCACCGTTCTTGCGCAATTAAATTTTGATGTAAGCGAATTTGTTTTCAGTAATAATTTGATTAACCCCAAAAGAAAAAATTATGCCTACCAGAATATGGACGATGCGGTGGGTTGGGTAACGGACAGTGGCAGTTTTGTTTTCAATTTTGAACAGAAAAGGTTTTTGGAAAAAGAACCAAAAAGCTGTTTGACAGATACATTTATCTCTAAGGCATACGTGCAAACTGTTTACAGCAAGTTTTTAAAGTACTAACCTGTTTATTAAAGAAACCTACCCCATGTTTCCATCGTAAAAACACTTTAAATCAAAAGTTTATATAAAAAGTATTGCCTTTGATTTAACTTTTATTAATTTGCACCCTTACTGAAGAATAAAATAGTATGGAAGATCAGAATACAATTTATGCTGATGTTGATAAACGTGAAGAGAACTCACGCAAAATGCTGGTATTGGTAATTATATCAGTATTAATTGGTTTTAACGGATTTTTACTTTGGCAGTTTTTTGACAAAAAAGCACAGGTAGAAGAGGTTACCAAAACTCTTGAAACAACATCGGCAGAGCGCGATGCTTTATCTGCAGAGTTACAACGTGTAAAATCAGAATATGATAAAATTAACCAGGAGAACACCGGTTTGCTAGCACAAGTAACTGCAAAAGACGAGGAAATAAAAGCCAAGATGGCTGAAATTAAACGGCTTATTGACTCAGGCGATGCTGTTCAGTTACAAAAAGCTAAGAATGAACTTGCACAACTTAAAGCGCTAAATCAGGGTTATTTGGCTGAATTAGATTCTGCACGTTCATACAGCAGATCGTTGGTTGACCAAAATCAATCTTTAAACACTACACTTGCCGATGCTAATAATAAACTCAATTCCCTTAAGCAGGAAAATACTTCTCTTGCCAGTAAAGTGGCTGTGGCTTCTATGCTAAAAACGGGCAATGTAACTGCACTTGGGGTTCGATATAAAAATAATGGTAAGGAAATAGAATCGCCTAAGGCGGCAGCAACTCAAAAAATTAAAACCTGCTTTAATATTTTAGAAAATATTGTGGCTTCGCCCGGAAATAAGGACATTTTTGTTAGAATATTAACCCCTGATGGTTCTGTGCTTACAAATGGTAGCGAAACATTTATGGTACAAGGACAGGCTTCGCTATATACCGTTAAGGAAACTTTTGAATACAGCAACAAGGAAACAAATATTTGCATGTATTGGGAAAAAGGCTCTGCGTATGCAAGCGGAACCTATACTGCCGAAATTTATTGTGATGGATCATTAATTGGCAACTCTTCTTTTGAGTTAAAGTAAATCAGCCGTTAACTTTATTATTTTAGCCTGCAATCAAAATTATTGTATTGCTTTTTATTGCATGTGTAGTGTAACCCGCAGGGTAGTTTATTGCCAGATAGTTTCTATTTCTTTATGGCTGACATTTATTTGTCTTTTTTGCCATGATGTAACAGCGCAAAACACAACAGATTTTTTATCTGTTTTTGAACATTCCAACACACAGAACCCATTTGAAGATTTACAGAGTAAGCGCAAGGGACCATTAAAGGAATCGCTGGCATTTAACGAAAGGAGATTGAAAACTGCCGAGTCAGCAGGCAATATCAAAGTTGCAGGAGTTGCAGCAAACAATCTTGCCATATTGTGGCTGCAAAAAGGAGATTTTGAAAAAGCCATCTCCTATGCACAAAAATCTTTAAAGGCATTTGAACAAACTAACGACCTGCGTGCTGTTGCAGTTATTACAGGTGAGATAGGCTACGTATATGACAAAATGAATGACGATGCCAAAGCGCTTACTTTTTATAATAATGCAATGACAAAACTTGAAAAAACAACAGCGCCCAAAATTGTAGCAGCCATTGCAGGTAATCAATCCATTATTTATTCCGAAAGAAATGATACAGCAAATGCAACCAACTCAATTTTAATTGCTGTAAAAAATTTTCAATTGGCAAATGATAAAACCGGTGAAGGAAACCTTCATTTAAAGCTGGGTGAAATATTTGTACAAAAAAATAATTCAATTAAAGCCATTAGCAGTTTTGAAAAGGCGCTTGCACTTTTTAAGCAAGTGCAAAATAAAAAACTTACTGCTATTGCTTACCGTAATATTGGTATTGTTTATTTTAAGAAGGGAGATTATGAAAAGGCATTACACTTCTTTGAAAAAAGTGTGGCTGATGATAACCAAATGTTGGTACAAAAGCTTATTAAAGATACATACCTTAAAATTGTAACGGTAAGCAGTTTTAAAAAAGACTTTGAAAAAGCAGATGCCTACCACGAAAAATATCGCTCGCTCAAGTCTACTTTAGCCAATCTGGAAAACGTTAAAAAACAAAACCCATTAAACCTTCAGGAAGAGGTTGCGCAGAAAGAGAAGATTATCCAGTTACTTAGTCAGCAAAATGCCGAGCAAAGTAAAATTTTAACACAACAGGATTATGAACTAAGCCAGCAACTTACCGCTACTGAAATAGAAAGACAGAGCAAAGAAAAAGCACTGGAAGAATTAAGCCTTACTTCGCAACAAAAAGCTGAAAAAGAAAAGCAGGTTCAATTGCTGTCAAAAGAAAAAGCATTGCAGGAATTGGAGTTAAGTAAAAAAGAATTAGAGATTGAGCGGCAAAATAAATTTCGTAATTACCTGATCATTGCATCGGTTTTCGCTGTGTTGCTTGTTTTTTTTCTTTACAGCCGTTACAGATATAAAAAACGTTCGCTTGAAAGTTTAAACCAGGCACACGATCAGTTGCAGGAAACACACTCGCAACTTAAAGCTGCACAACAGCAATTGATACAAAGTGAAAAAATGGCATCATTAGGTCAGCTAACCGCAGGCATAGCGCACGAAATACAAAACCCACTCAACTTTGTAAATAATTTTTCGAAGCTGAGTGCCGAGAGTATGGATGAGTTCTTGAAATCAAATGATGCGCAGGAAAGGGAAGATATAATTAAGGATGTAAAAGTGAATCTTGAAAAAATTAATCACCACGGCAAACGTATTTCTGATATTGTAAAAGGAATGTTGCAGCACAGCCGCAGCGATTCGGGAGAGAAAGTGATGACCGATATTAACGCCCTTATTAATGATGCAGTTTTGCTGGCATACCACGGCAAGCGCTCAACAGAACTCGACTTTAATTGTACTATTGAAGAATCTTTTGATAAAAATATTCCATCGTTAAAAATTGTACAACAGGATTTCAGACGTGTTATTTTAAACTTTGCCAATAATGCTTTTTATGCTGTTCATGAAAAAGAACAGCAATTAATGCAAAACAATTTGTTAAACGGCTACGTGCCTAAGCTAAACGTAAGCACCATTAAACAAGGTAATAATGTAGCTGTTATTTTGCGGGATAACGGCACGGGCATACCCGATGAAATAAAAGACAAAATATTTAATCCCTTTTTTACCTCAAAACCTACGGGAAAAGGAACCGGATTAGGGCTTTCTATCAGCTATGATATTATTACCAAAGTTCATAATGGAAAACTTACTTTTGAATCGGAAAAAAATAAAGGCAGCACATTTTTTATCACCATTCCTATCACTTAAATTTTGAAATTGAAAAATTTTTATTTCTTTATTTTATCCTTGCTTTTGTTAGGAGTTACAACCAGGAATTCTTATGCACAAACCAATATTGATAATTACACCAAACGAGAAACAGGCTGTATAAGCGGTAGGTGCGACAATGGCTGGGGCGTATATGTTTACACTACCGGCAATAAATATGAGGGAAGCTTTATTAATAACCAACCCAATGGAAAGGGAACGTACTTTTTCAAAAACGGCAATCGTTATGAAGGCGATTTTTTAAACAGCAAAAAACACGGTAAAGGAATTTTTTATTATACAGACAGTAGCCGTTACGAAGGCGATTTTATGAATGATAAATTAGAGGGCACCGGCATTTTTAATTATGCAAGTGGCAATAAATATATTGGCAAATTCACCGATGGAAAAAAGAATGGTGAGGGTACTTACTTTTTCAAAGACAGCAGCCGCTATATTGGAAACTTTAAAAATGATTTGGCTGATGGCGAAGGCAAATGGTTTTATGCCAATGGCGATTATTACGAAGGAGGGTTTACTAAAAATAAAAAAAATGGCAAAGGTATTTATGTTTTTGCCGACAGCAGCCGCTACGAAGGCGATTTTGTGTTTGATATTTTTGAAGGACGAGGTGTGTTTACTTTCAGAGACGGTGGTGTTTATGTGGGCGGGTTTGATAATGATTTGTTTAACGGCAGCGGTGTTTGCTACTATGCCAATGGCGATGTGTTTATTGGGCAGTTTAAAAATGGCGGCTACGAAGGTAACGGCAAATATATTTACGTAACAGGCGATAGGTATGAAGGTGGTTTTGCTTCCAATACATTTAACGGCATGGGTACGTATATTGATGACGATGGTACAAAAACAATTTCAACCTACGAGTTTGGAAGAATTGTAGGTGAAAGCACTGTTATACCTGTTCCATCGGCAGCGGTTTTTACTCCTGCACCAAAAAAGGATGAACCCTCCAAGCCTGTTATAAAATCAACTTGCGATGTATGTAATGGTAAAGGACGCATTTATCAAGCTGAAGTAAAACGAAACCGCGTAATCACAAAGGACATAAGCAATGGATTAGGCCCGCGCAACTTTGTTACTTATAGCGTTAGCGAAGTAGTAAAACCATCTACTAATTTTACTTGCCGTAATTGTGGTGGCTCAGGGATAAGGTAGTTTATACCAGTGTTTTAATTGTTATTAATTTTTCAACATTGTTTAGCATAATGAATTTTGTTATTCCTGATAACTACAATTTCTGGAACATTGGTTTTGGATTATACATAGCCAACACGGTTCGATATATAATAATTGCGGGTGGGGCGTTTTTAATTTTTTATGTCGCGTTTAAAAACAAATTTGCTTCAAAAAGAATACAAAAAAAATTTCCTTCCAATAAAGATTTTGCTCGAGAAATTATTTACTCTCTTCTCACCTTTGTAATATTCTCATTTATCGGAATTTTTATCTCGTTGTGCAAACGCAATGGCCTTACACTTATGTATAACAACATTAGTGATTACGGAATTGCATGGTTTATAATCAGTATTGTTTTAATGATGCTTTTGCACGACACTTACTTTTACTGGACACACCGGTTAATGCATCATAAAAAAATTTTCTCTGTTTTTCATAAGGTACATCATCTTTCCAATAATCCTTCACCATGGGCTGCATTTGCATTTCACCCTTTAGAAGCAGTGATAGAGGGAGGCATTTTAATATTAATTGTATTTGTAATACCCTCGCATCTTTCGGCCATACTTATTTTTTTGGTGATAATGACGGTGATGAATGTGATTGGGCATTTAGGATATGAGTTATATCCGAAAAACTTTTTAAAAAATTCATTCAGCAAACTCAATAACACCAGCACACATCATAACATGCACCACAGGTTGGTTAATTGCAACTATGGTTTGTATTTTAACTGGTGGGATAAATGGATGGGTACTAACCATAAAGCCTATCCTACGGAGTTTATAGAAAAGTCATCAGGAGAGCGTACTTTGCATTAGCCTAATTGATATTATTACAATCATTTGCAGGATTCAAATGCAGTCATTACTTTTGAGGAAACATTTTAAATCTTTAATTCATAACTCATAATTTAAAATTCTTTGCCAATGTATTTCAGTGAAAACATAAAACTACTGCGCAAGCGTAAAAACCGCACACAAGATATTGTTGCGGGCGAGCTTGGTTTCTCACGCTCTACTTTAAACAGCTATGAGAATGGCTCCGTTGTGAACCCTACCGTAGAGGCTCTTATTAGTTTTTCTAACTATTATAAAATTTCTATTGATACCATGTTGCGAATTGACATGAATAAATTAAGTGATTTAAAACTTCGCGAGTTGGAATTGGGTTATGACGATTATGTTAGAGGAAGCAAACTGCGTGTGCTTGCCACTACGGTTGACAGTAAAAATCGGGAAAATATTGAATTGGTTCCTGTAAAAGCCAAAGCAGGGTACACGGCAGGCTACAACGATCCTGAATATATACGAACGCTTCCAACCTTTCAATTGCCGTTTTTATCTCCCGATAAAAAATACCGCACCTTTCAGATTAATGGCGACAGTATGCTACCCATTCCTGACAAATCCTACATCACCTGCGAATTTGTTGAAGACTGGAATCAGGTAAAAGATGGTAATGCTTATATTATTTTAACAGTT
>CXWJ01033837.1_pt1 | contig 24552 bp, 15 predicted proteins | sample 590841 | NCBI WGS metagenome assembly CXWJ01 (sample SAMEA3498367, study PRJEB10139) | wastewater metagenome | biome: wastewater treatment plant; material: activated sludge | place: Austria | collected 2015-01-21 | reverse complement strand
CGGCTGCACCACGGTCGCCGGCTGTCCGGTGGCCGCCACGGCCACGGGAGCGGCCACCGCGCCTGGTGCCCCCACCGTTGAATACGCGGCAATCGTTTGGAGCAAGTGGACCGCCGCAGGTGGCAGCGTTCCCGGCGGCTGATAGAACATCGCGTCCGCCCTCGGATCCATGGAAATCACCGCACCGTCGATCGATACGCCAATAAACGCGCCGCGCGCGCGGGCGTACGTCATAATCTCCGCTTGTAGCGAAACATCGGTCGCTCCCGCAGCCTGGCGTCCCACCGGTCCCGCCGCGGCCGACGCCCCCACGCCGATCTTCAACGTGCCGGCCAGCAAGTTCGCTACGCTCTGCTGCGTGCGAAACACCAGCACCAAATCGCTGGACTGAATGCCAATTTGATACCCAAAGCTCCCCCCTGTGATTTGGATCATCCGCGGCGCTTGCCATGTGCCGGTGCCGTCGCGAATCACCAGCACGCCCCGCCCATGCTGCACGCCGAACACGAACGCTCCGCGCAGCGTGTTTGGGATAATGGAGATGGCCTGGGCGCCAGCCAGCAAAGACTGCGGAATGCTGTTCCCCGGCGTGTTCATCGTCTCGACGAGCACATTCGTAGCATCAATGACGATCTGCTGCGCCGCCGGCGGCGGCCCCAGAAGCTGACCGAAGCTGAGCGGAGCTTCGAATAACACGAATACCAACATTCCGACGCCACAAAAAAACACGCGTTTTGTCATCGTTCACTCACACACTGCGTTGCGGTAGGGATAAAAATTCGGAGTCGTTTCGGCCGTTACTGTTTGGGCCTGAACAGCTTATCAAACGCCTTGTTCAATTCGCCGCCGATTGCCGCACCGGCCGCCTTTTGCATTAACTGTTGCGAAAGGCCGGCGATCGCCCGCTGGTCCATCTGCGGTCGGTTGAGCGTGCCGGTCACGGGAATCGCCAAGGATTGACCCTTCAGGCCGACGAGAAACTGCTGCCCTTCAATCCAGCGGTCTTGAATCGGAATTCTCAGCACGAGCTGCAAAGTCTCATCGAAACCTACTGAGCCTTCCGATTGCATCGTCACGTCGCCAATTTGGAACTGCATCCCTTGATGGTACACACGCCCTTCAGCGACTTTGAAATTCACTTGCTGGTCTTGAACCGTCAGCAACGTGACCTGGTTTTGCGAGGGAGAGGTGCGTTTAGCGATGGCCTCGATTTGCCGGGCCAGAGCTACCCAATCGCGGGCCATGGGGCCGGGAACCACGCGAACGGAATGGACCACCATCTGGCCGGCAACGTCCGCACGCTTCGTGTCGTCCAGCGGCACTCGTGCCCCTTCCAGTTGCAGTGAGAACTGACCTTCGCTCTGTGTGGCTCCGGCCAGCACCGGCGCCATGTATTTGAGCATCGCTTCGCTGACTTCCGGCGAAATCCGCACATTGGTGATCAGCGGACCTTGCGGCAGTGTGAGTTGGCTGGGAGGCGGATCGAGCTGGATGTTCGGCGCGGCAGTCAGCGTTCCTTCGCCGACGGTCAGCGACAGCGGCTCAATGCGAATGGCCCCAGTGCCGAGCGCGGCGGCCAACTTGCCGGGGCCAATCGGCAGGCCGTACACGTTCGCGCCAGACCAGGGCACTTCGAGCTGACCTTGCAGACGCCGCGACCAAGGGACCGTCGGTTGAGCGACTTGTGAGGAGAAAGGCGATGTATTTGCGCGATACGGGTCGCTGGCAATTGTTGTGAATTGTGCCGCTTGAGTAGCATCCCGAAGTTGCCCCACCAGCGCAAACCGCGCCTGTTCGCGGCCTGTCAATTGCACCCCGGGCCCCACATAGGGCCGCAACAGAGGCGTGACCTGAGCCAGGTCGTAATTTACGGTTCCGTGCAAGTTAGCGTCGGCCGTCGTCGAAAGCTTTTCGATCTCTCCGCTCGCGCTGGCCTGGAGTGTGTTCGACTGGACCTGAAATTGGTCGAGCCTGAGTCGGTTAGCTGCCGCGTCGTAGTTCGCCAAGCCGCGAGCCGAAAGTTGCGGCTCTTGCCAAATGGTTTCATAGGTCCCCGCCGTTGGGCCAGACAAGGAACGCTGGGCGAGGACGAAGTTTTGGCCGTTGGCATTCAGTTCGCCTGTAATTTGGCCCGCTTGCTGAGCAAATCTTAAATTGCCCAACAGTTCGCCGCGTGTTTGATACGTCGGTTGCTGGCCCGGCGTCGCCTGCCAGGCAGCCAGTCTTGCCAAATCGGCCCGAAACGCGCAAGCCCCCGCGAGTTGATCGATGCCCTGCTGCGCGGGACGGTAATGTACGTCTTTCGCCGCCAGCGAAACAGCGCTCGTCACGAATTGAGCGGACGTCGCGGATACTTCGCCCGTAAGCCCATCCCAATGGGCGTCGCCTGACGCTTTGACAAGCGGCTCGTTGATGTTCCAGCCATGACCTGTTGCCTGCAGATTATTGATCGAGAGCTGTGTGTCGGTCACATCGACGGTTCGATTGACCACGCGTACGTTTGTTGTCAATTCGCTCTGACCGTCAATTTGCCAGCCGTTCATCGCTAGCCAGGGCCGCGCCCGCGTCAGCCAGCGGGCGATGCTGCCAGAAGCGCGCACAGAGATTGGCCAGGCTGGCGCGGCGCTAGTTAGTTCGACTGGTGCGGTAAGCTGAGCATCGAGTTGATCGCCCTGTCCGTTGAGTTGCGCCCGGCCGTTAGCCACCCGCGCGGGTCTCTTGGTGATTGGATCGATTGCGCCAGCCGATTCTGCACGAATCGTAAGCTGCGGCTCCGCCCAAACTGCGCCGTCCCCCAAAGTCACGCGAAGCTGCGACAACTCCCCCTCCGCGACCGCCGAAAATTCTTCGTCCCCCACCTGTTTCCAGTTCACACGCGCCGTGCCCGTGCCGGTCGGCTCAATGCCGCTCAAATCGACGAATTGGCCTAGTTGTTCTGCCAGCCGGTTGAGATCGAATTGGGCCGTGGCAGAGAATTCCTGCGGCGTACCGGTGGCGGCGATTTTGAGGAAGTCGGAATCACACTGAAACGTGTCCACGCGCCAAGCCGCCTGTACATGCCGCAGCGCGAAGGTCGCATTCACCGGTTGATCCCAACTCAGCGGTCGTCCGTCATTCGTAGCTGTTAAATTCGCCGTGCGTAGCGAACCGGTGACAAGCTGGCCCACATCGGCTGGCTGGTATCGGCCCATTAGTTCCACGGATCCGGACGTGATCGTGGTCCCTTCGCGAATTCGCATCGCCCGCGGCAGCATGGCGGCCAGTTGTTTGAGATCGAGCGAGCCGCGCATTTCGACATCGTGTTTCGCGAGAGTTGCCGAGGTGGCAGTGTCCGCCGATGTCGAAGACAGCCAAGCGGCTGGATCGATCACGCCACGCACGGCCGCTTGACCCAGCTCGCTGTGAAGTTGTAGGTCTTCGATAACGATCCCAGCCGGTTTGCTCGCCAGCCGCCAGGGCATTTCGACCCGCGCGAGCCGCACACGGTCACCGGCGAGGGCCGGCGCGGTGGCATCGAGTCGGTCGATAGTCAGCGAACCTGAAGAAACCAGATCAATCGGCAAAGGAGATTCGCCCTCCATCCAGGAAGCTGTTCCTTGCGCCGAGATCACGCCGCTGACTTCAGCAGCCGTGACAAATCGCCGCAGCCAAGGCTCTACCAGCGCCAACTCGAGCCCCGCCGCCTGGCAGTTGAATTCTTGTTTTCCTGGCGCATCGCCCGGTTGCAGCGAAATGGCAAACTGGCCAGCCGGCACGACGGTTTGATTGGCGCCGACCGTCTCAATTTGCCCCGACAGTTTCCCACGTCCCAAAAGGCCGTGGATGCCGTGCGTATCGTATTGCAAATCCACGTTGGCCACGCGCCACCGTCGGCCCGTGGCAACCTCTTCGGCCAGGATCGTCCCTTCGATAACCTGCACGGCCACGGCCACCGGCTGCGAGGGAGCATTTCCGGTCGTTGTCGATGTCGCATCGGATCCTAATGTTGCGGCTAGTTGGTGAAGCACATCCTCCAGGTTGGTGCCGTCCGGGCGCATGGTGACGTACAGCGTTGGCCGAACAATTTGTACGACACCCAAGTCGCGCGGATTGGTGAGCAGCGTCCCCGGCACGCGGTCGGTCGAGATGGCCTCTGCCGTCAGCAGCAACTGGCCGGCCGAGTCTTTCACCTCAACTGCCGAGAGAGACGGTGCGGTAAACCAGCCTAGTGAGGCATCCCCCACTTTGAGCTGCAAGAGATTGTGGGGAACGACCAAGCTGAGCAGCCGATCACGTAACGGAGTTTTGGCGATGACCACCGGCAGCAGGGCGATAAAAACTGCCAGGATCAAGAGAAACGTGAACAGCTTCCGGCCCTTGCGGCGAGCAGGCGGAGGCGCAACGGCAGTGGGGGGCGGATCAAGTCGAACACGCTCCTTCCGTTTCTCGCTGCGCATGCAGCGGATTCTAGGCAGATTGCGCGCATGGGCCTAGATCGAGGCGATTGCGCAGCAGTGCTGGCAGTGCCAGCGGAGTAGTGGATCAAACCACTTTAACGGCCAGTTATGGAATCAACTGAAATGATTGGCCACTCGCATCGCGATAGATAGCAAAATCGCGACGATCGAGCGTGAATACCGTCTTGATACCCTCTCTTTCCGCCAAGTAGATGAGGGAAAGATCTGCGAAGTCTGGCCGAATATCAGCGTATCGCTTTCGGGATCGACTCCTGTTCATTACGCAGTAACCATGCAGCTTCCGTCAAGATAGGCCAAGTAGTGAGGAATGGCCGTGGAAGATCTTTTGATTTTTCGACGCAACGGACGTGATCCGCATCATCCCTAGCCAAGAGTGCGACCAAGGGACCGGTGTCAACGAGAATTCGCTCACGAATCACGCTTGCCGAAACCTTCCATGTATTTCTTGTTAGTGCTCAAGTCGGACGGCGTACCAGAGATGCACCCGACAAATCCTAGTCGAGAGGCAGCGTCGTAGAACGATTCCTCGCCCAAATCAGATGCTTCCGAAGCGATACTTACCCGTACCCGCTGGTGCTCTATCAAGTGAACCGGCTGTAGCGGCTTAAGAACTCCGTCTTCGAAAATGGCTTGAACGTGCTGTAACATGACTTTGATCCTAACAGAATCCACAAACGACTGCCAACTATCCTAGCCGACGTCCTACAGCTCAAAATTAAACGTCCGCGAGGCATACCGCATGAGCCGCTCCGCGAGTGTGCGCGGCTTGGTGGTGATCTTGGCCGAACCGACCAGGCCGATCCGCAGCAACCCGTGCGGATCTTCCTCCGGTAATGGGACGAGCGCTTCGAACACAGGATTCATGGGATGCGCCACGCCCCCAGGGCCCATTTGCGTCGTAAGTGGGCCGCCGTGGAGACTGGATAAGTGTGTGGGACTGACCTTCAAATCCACGGAAGCTTTCTTTTCAATCTGGCTCACGTAAGCGTATTCCGCAGACTGAGCCAACATGATTTTGACCCTTTGCCCTGGCTCCACAAATTCGATGTCCCCTTGGTCGATCACCAAAATCGCTTCCAAGCGGCGTGGATCGCCAATCTGGCACAACTTCGTGCCGCTGACGAGCGCCGCGCCTAAATTCTCCGGCTCGAACGGAGAGCCCGCCCACGTTGCCAAGTGCATGCCATCGTCCGGTTGTTCTTCCACCAGCGGGGCGGGCAACACGGTGCCAGCCTCCGGGGCCACCAGACGCAGTTTTTCCCGATCCGACTCTCGCTGCGCTAGTTGCTCCTGCACACTTTCCAATGCTTTGGTCACCTGAGTTATCTGCGCGGCGGCCCGCTCGTCGTCGAAACTGACACGATTCAAGCCCTCTAACTGAGCTTCGTATACTTCACGCTGGCCGGTCAGATCGGCGATGGAGAGGTCGATGTCGATGTTGCGCAGCTGGGCGAGGAGTTGACCTTTTTCGACCTGGTCTCCCGGCTTCACCAAAACCTTCTCCAGAATGCCATCCACCTCCACATACACTGAGGCCGCATCGCGGGCCTGCACTTCCAGCGGGCAGTAGACATGCGACGGCAGCGGCAGGAAGAACACGGCGCTAAGTATGGCCGCGATCACCCCCAGAGAGATATACATCCGCGTGCGATTCACTTTCCCTAACCTCCCGGGCACGGCGAAAAACTTGTAGAGAGTTACAAAAGGCTGGACTACTAAACCGTAAACCGCGCCTAGCGCAATCAACTGCCCCAAAATCTTCAGCCCATACGGCTCGAACACTTTATTCAAGAAGTACAGAATTGAAAGAACCACTACCCAGCGATAAATGGCCGCCGCAACCGTGTACGTGGCAAAGAGCCATTGCTTCCGCTTCGGCAGAAACGGATCCTCGGGCTCTTCGATGCCCAGACACCAATAACCCAGCTTGCGGTTGAGAATCGTGGAGGCTTTTTGGCGAAGATTCGGAATCTCCAAAATATCGCTAAGGATGTAGTAGCCGTCGTACCGCAACAGCGGATTGGCGTTGAACATCACCGTGCTCACGGAGCTAATGAACATCACGTTCAGGCACAAGTAATTCAGCGGTCCCGGCTCGGTGAACCACCAGATGAACGTACAAATCGAAGCCAGGCAAAGCTCCACGTACATGCCGGCCGCGCCGATGGCCGCCCGTTGCCAACGATTCGGCAGCATCCAGGAGTCAGACACGTTGCAATAGAGGCAAGGCGTCAGCACCAGGAACATCACGCCAATCTCGTGGCATTCGCCCCCAAAATGCTTGCAGGATAAGCCGTGGCCGAACTCGTGCAGAATCTTGGTCCCCGCGAGCGTGATCGCCAGCCACAACCAGTTCTGCGCGGCAAAAAATGTGTGGAACTCCGGCAGCCGCGAGCGAAACACGTCGAACTGCACGATCACGAGCGTCAGCGCCGCCAAGGCCAACGTGATGAAAAAGACCATCGCCCGCACGGAGAAGAACCAACGGACGTACGGGTAGATAAAGTTAAAAAATCGTTCTGGGTCAATCCCTTTGAACCGCAGCGAGAGGATGTTCGAAAGGGTCGCCAGGCGTTGTTTGTTGACCCGCTCATCGCGGCGCTTCTTGAGTTGCAAACCCTGACCAGCCGAATCGGTAATGATTAAGCCGCTGCGGTGGAGCATGCCAATGAACTGTTGCAGCTCCTCGGTGCGAATGGTTTGTGGAGGGAATTCGCGCTCAAAACGCGCGGCAATCTCGTCCAGGCTGGAGTGGCCGTCCAGCATTTGCAGGATGGCGTATTCCTCTTCCTCGAAGCGGTAATATTGTAGACCCACCGGATCCTTGACGACCCAGTAGACGCGACCCTGGTAGCGGTGTTTCCGCGCGCGCAAATCGGGCCGCTTGCGAACGGGCATTTTCCGCGATGAGCTGGAGACCAGACTGTCAGCAAGTGTGGCCATCGCGGGGAGGGGGACAAAGGTCAGAGGTGAAAGACAGTAAGAGACAAGGAGAAGAGGAGACACGGAAACAAGGAGGGTTTCCGCGGGCCAATTCTCTCCGTGTCTCCACTTCTCTTTATCTGGTTAGCTACTTCGCGCGGCTGATATCCATCGCGGCTTTGCCGCCAGTGTTCAGGTGAATGGTCATCGTCGCAGGCAGGCCGTGGCGCAGCAGCCAATGGCCGTTTTCCTGCACATTGGCAATCTCGGCCCGCACTAGGTATTTCTTGTCGCCGCGCACCAACGAGCTAACCATTGTGATTCGGCCAGGAAGTGTTTTTTTCTGACCATGTGCCATTTCAACGTCTACGGTCACCTCGCACCCTCGTAGCTCATACGGTTCGAATTCGCTCTGTTCGACGGCCCCTTCGACACGCATCGTGTCCAGCCGGACAAGCCGCAGGATAGGTTCGCCCGGGTTGACCCACTCCTCTTGTTTGCGAATCACTCCTACTACCTCGCCGTCGAATGGCGCGACGATTGTGCGGCGTTGTATTTTCATCTCTGCGGCGTCGAACTCGGTCTGCTTCGTATACGCCTCGAACTTGGCTAGCTCCTTTTCATGTTGGGCCTTCTCGATAGCCAGCGTTGAGCGCTCCCACTCCAGCTTTTTGGCGCGGACCTCGACAAGGGGAATCGCCTTTTCAGCCTGTCGGTTCGTTTCGAGCATCAACTCGTGCTCCGCCTTGGCTACCTCGGCGGCTTTGGTGGAATATCGAATTTCCACATCGTCTTCGAATTTCTTCACCGCCGCCGCCCAGGCGTAATTGGCGGCCTTTTTCTGCATTTGCGGCTCGCTGTCGTCGATCTGCGCGAGCTTGTCCCCCGCTTTTACCTGCGAGCCTTCCTCGACGGCCAGATGAACGATCACGCCTGCTTCCTTGGAAGGCAACTTGATATCGTCGTCCACCTTGACCAAACAGCCGGTCAATACCGGATGGGCGGAAGAACCGGCGTACGGAGGATCCGCGGCCGTAGCAGAGAGTGCGATGAGCATCGCCGGCGTAGCGAATAGGCGGCCGAGCATTTTGTGAAATGTGTGGAGCATTTGAGTCGGTCTCATGAAAAGTACCGGAACAGTATCTTAGCCCGGATGAAATCAATCAGGTCGTGCAAATACTTGTAACCAATCGATCGCGTGCCACAGTGGACCTTGGCCGTGGCGCCAGCGCCGATTTTTGGATCATTGACAGCCTCGCGCAGCTTCGCCTGATCGAACGATATCCGCAGCAAAACGGTGTTCCCTTCTTCCCCGCGAACTTCGGCGCTGCGCTGAATCTCTTCTACCTTGCCTTCCAGTTTGTCAGCCGGATTGGTGGCCAGGAAGAATGTGACGGGTAGATTGCCGTTTGTGTCCTTGCCCGCCTTGGCGACGTGCCCCATGCGATTTTCGGGCATTGTTAACTCAAGCTCCCAGTCGCTGGCAGGGTCGGCCACTTCCAATAATTCCTGCCCAAGTTTCACGGGACGGTTCTGCAACAGTTCGGCCACTTTCCACGTGACGACGCGGCCGCTGATTGGGCTGCGAACCACGAGCATCGCTTGCTTCTCACTATTGAGATTCAACTGATTCTGCAGGCTCAATTGCTTTTCATTAAGCTGTGCGATGCGCGATTCCTTTTGGCTCTTTTCGACCTCCGTCAACTCGCTCGTGTCGAGCATACTCTGGTTCGTGGCCTCAATATCCGCAATCGTTTCCTTCAATTGCCCCTGAATCGTTTCCCGCTCTTTTTCTAAATCGGGACTTTTTTGCACGAGCAGAATCTGGTCTTGCTTCACGACATCGTCGTGATCGACGCGGACGTCGGTTACGTAGCCATCAAGGCCGGCGAAAACGTGGCGGCGGACTTTGGGCCGGAGCCGGCCTTTGCCTTCCAGCGTGAAGTCAGCCGGGTAGAAACAAAGGAATGCCAACAAGGCCAACGCGCCTCCGGCAATAGCCAGCGTTTTGGGGAGCGCCCGACCGCGGAAGTATTTCGTTCCTTTGCCCAAAAATCGCCATACCGGCATCAGGAACAGCCCTTCGTATTCCAGGGCGTTATAAAGCGCGGTCGAGCTGTGGCTGCGGACCACTTCGACCCGTTGCAAGAAGCCCTCCGGTGTTCGGCTATCGACCATTTGTTCCACGATCAACGCGCCGATCACCTGCGCCGGCGGTCGCTCTTCTTCGTCCGCGATTTTTTCTTCTGCGTCGCGCGGTTCGGTGAGAGGCAGGATGGCAATCGCTTTGCTGTGCGATTCGTCCACGTACGCGTCCAAGGCCGCTTCCACCTGCGGTGCCATATTGGAGGTATCGCCCGAATACCAGACGTCTTCCCCCGTCTTGGCAACGGCGGCAGCCAGCTTGCCGAGGAGGACGGTGACGTTCGAGCGTTTGTCGAATGTGTCCTGGCCGCTGATCGCTTCGATCGGACAGTTGCTGCCACGGACGATGCCAATGCTCACGCGATCGCAGCCGACCAGCCGCCGGCCTTCGTTGACGATGGTGTAGGCAGTCTGCCGCACGTCCAGCTTCTCGTGGGTGGAGCGCGTGAAGGTTTCCAGCTGTTCCCACAAAGTCTGTTTCTCTGACAGGTGCCGCAGTCGGCGGCCTTTCAGGTAGTCACCGGCAAACTCACAGATCTGCAACAAGAAACGTAAATAGCCGCGCTGCGTGGCCACTCGCGCGCCGGGTCGTTGAAAAACTTCCACGATTCCCTGCGGCCCTTGGTCGTTCATCACCGGCGCTAGGACCAACAAGAATTCTGTCGGGTTGGCGGCCGCGTTTTCGTCATTGTCGCTGGCGTCCCCCGTGCCGGAGTGAGGTGCGACGAGCGCGCCTTCCGGGGAGCCGTACATGACCTGATGCAGCAGCCGACCATGTTGTGATTGGCCGATTGGGTTTTCGATCAGGCCCGTTTCGCGGAGATTGATTTGGTAAACCAGTTGCAGGCCGCCGGCGTCGGAGAGAGTCCACACAGCCCCCCCAGGAGCGGCGAGCGCGGCCACCACCTTGTTCAGCATCGCGTCGTAAAACTCAGCCGGCGAGGCTTCTGTCCGCGACAGTTCCGCAATCTCTTGCACCAGTCCTTGGATTTCGCGCTTTGCGCGCTCCACCTGCTCCGCATCGACACTCGATGCCGAGGAGCGCTCGGAGCTATGGGACTGGGAATATTCTGAAGTGCTCACAGGCAAGTAACGGCGAATGTTCGCAGATGGTGTTCAGACGGAAATAGGGAAGTCGTGAAACGATAATGTGCAGTACGTTTCTGGAGGGTATCCACCCGGTCCGGGGACCGTACTTAACTGTACCGCAAAGCCGGAAATTAAAAGATAGCTAGTCCATTTCTTAACGGGCAAATTGCCCACTTTCCACGGCGTACGGGCAAACCCCTACAGACCTTCTAATCGATAGAACCGCCGATAACCTTGAGGGTGCCGGGGCCGCCCACATTGGCTGTGCGAGGAAATGGTCGGTTTGCGGGATAAGTGCCCTCTCTCCGTAAGATGGACATTCTTATCCATCCTGTACGTTGATTTATGGACCGTGGTCGAGATTTATGCGTTCTACGGGGTAACTCCGCGTTCCTTCTTCATTCGTACTGGACCGGGATACGTGATAAATGCTAGGATTATTAGATTAGGCAGTTTTCTCGACACCGCGCAACTGGTTGGGTTAGCAGCCGCCGTGTGTCGGTCCCCTTGATGAGAGCTTTATGGCAAACCAAAAGGAAGAAGCTTTGGAGGTGGAGGGCGTTGTGACCCAAGCCCTCGCCAACACGCGTTTTCGCGTCGAGATTGAAGGCGGTCATCTGGTCATGGCCCATGTGGCCGGGCGGATGCGCAAGCACTTCATCCGTATTGTACCGGGCGACCGTGTCCGGGTCGAACTCTCGCCCTACGATCTGACCAAAGGTCGGATTGTCTATCGCGAGCGCTAATTGGGCGGCGGGCGTTAGCTGCGTCCCCGTTCCGCTTTCCCCGCAAGCGCACCAAGCCTCCCGTGCTGATTTCATCGCGAATCCCTCCGGTTCATGAATTCTTAGCGCGGTGATTCTTCTATTTTCGGAACGAGTGCATCCGATTTTTCCAGCTTTTTTCGTGGACCTCACCTTGGCTTCCAAAGATTCAGGACAATTTGGCGAACTCTACTCGGGCCGAATCCTGTATACTTTTGGGTCGACTTTCCCGCCCCCACCAACTTTCCGGCCGCTGCTCGCCAGTCTGCCATTGGCCGGCACGCAGTTTGGAAAACCACTCCACAAATCAATCTGCCCTTTCGGAGACATCCTGTGAACATCGTCGCCAATTCTCGCCGCCTGTTATTTTCGCTTTCGGCTTTAGTGCTCCTGGTTGCCGCTAGTGGGCAGTTCGCGTTGGCCGATGCGGAATCAGGTTCAGCGAAGACCTTTGCCGTCGTCGCGGCCACGAGCTTTGACGAGTTGATGAAGGACGTCAAATTTCTGGGCACGCTGTTCGGCCGGCCGACCGCCGCGCAAGAGGCCGAAGGCTTGATCGCGTTCTTTACTCAAGGCAAGGGGCTCGATGCGATCGACCGCACGAAGCCTTGGGGCGTGATCTTGCAGAGCGATGGCGCCAGCGTTTTGCCCGTCGCCTGTCTGCCGGTGAAGAAACTCGACGACTTGCTGGCTGTGGCGACCGCCTACGGAGTGCAGACGAATGACGGTGACAACGGTGTGAAAGAGTTGACGTTGCCCAACCAGCAAACGCTTTTTGTAAAGCCGAATGAAGGCTGGGCGTTCCTCAGCCGCTCGGGCGACGCCCTTGCTCAACTTCCTGCGAATCCTGACGCCGAGTTCGCCAAGTTGGCCGCTGACTACGATCTGGCCGCCAGCATCACTGTGCAGAATGTGCCGGAGAGCTTGCGCAAAGGGATGATCGACGCCATGCAGATGGGTATGAAGCAAGGCCTCGCGAAGCAAGACTCTAGCGACCCAGACCAGCAAGCCCGCGCTGAGGAAATAGCCAAGGCTCAGTTGGAGCAGGTACAGCGGCTGATCGAGGATTTGGAATCGGTTACATTTGGCTGGTCGATTGATGACAAGCAGCAACAAACGTTCATGGATTTCACCTATCATTTCCTGCCGAAGAGCAAGATGGCGGAGCAATTGGCTGCTTACGGCCAGCCCCAGACGAATTTCGCTGGCTTCTATCAACCCGATGCAGCCGTTACCGCCACGGTCTCCTCGAAGGCCGATCCGAAACTCATCGCCACCGATTTGAAGCAGTTTGAGACGATGATGGCCCAGTTCCGCGACGGCTTCAACAAGGGCGTCGATAAGAACGAAAAAATCGAGGACGAAAAAGTGCGCGAGGCGATCAAGGCCTGCGGCAGCGATTGGTTCGACGCCTTCGAAGCCACAATCAAAGCGGGCGAAATCGACGGCGGCGGTTCGCTGAAGTTAAGTTCCGATTCGCTTACGCTGGTTGTCGGTGCTCACGTCAAGGAACCAGAAAAATTGGAGAGCGGCTTGAAGAAGTTGGAAGCTGCCCGCGCTAGCGCGCCGGAAGTTCCAGAGATCAAGTGGAACGCGGAGAACCACGCTGGCGTGAACTTCCACACCTGGAGCATCCCTGTGCCGGAGGAGCAAGAATCGCCCCGTCAGTTGCTGGGGGATAACCTGGATATCGCCGTCGGAATTGGTCCGGAGACGGTTTACTTGGCGGCAGGTAAAGAAAACATGGCCGCCATCAAGCAAGCGATCGACGCCTCCAAAGCCGACACGAACAAAGCGGTTCCGCCCTTTGAACTTGCTATTTCGCTGGCTCCGATCATGGAAGCCGCGGCACCCCAAATACCGCAAGATGCGCAGCGGGAAATGGTGGAATCCATTGCCACCACGCTCCGCAACGAGTCTCAAGGACGCGATCACATCCGCGCGATTGGAAAACTGATTCCGAATGGTCTCCAGTATCGCCTCGAAATAGAGGAAGGCGTACTCCGCGCGGTCGGCAAGGCGGCCGCAGCGGCTCAACAGCGAGCCCTAGCCCAATAGCGAGAATTTTTGCAGCTATGACGAGCGTTTTTCCTGATTCGGGCTCTATCGCGGAAATAGCCGGGATTTCGATTCCCCAACTCGCGCAACAGTTCGGCACACCGGTCTATGTTTATGATGCGGCCTGTATTACACGCCGCATCGCCGATTTAGCTCCGTTCGATGTTGTGCGCTTTGCCCAAAAAGCCTGCTCGAATTTGGCGATCGTCGATTTGGTCCGCCGCCATGGCGGCTTGGTCGATTGCGTGAGCGCGGGCGAAGTGCAGCGCGCGATGGCCGTCGGTTTCAAGCCGGGCCAACAGCATCCGCCGGAGTTGGTCTACACGGCCGATCTGTTCGATCGCGACGCGCTCGACTTAATCGTCCAGCACGATGTTCATGTCAACTTCGGATCGCCGGACATGATCGACCAATATGGCGAGCGCATGCCGGGGCGGCCGATCACGCTGCGAATCAATCCCGGCTTTGGCCACGGCCACAGCCAAAAAACCAACACCGGCGGCACCCAGTCCAAACATGGCATCTGGCATGAACAGCTGGAAGAGTGCATCGAGCGGGCCACGAAGTATAAGCTGACGATCTCAACGCTTCACATGCACATTGGCTCAGGCACGGACCTTTCGCACCTGAGCAAAGTGTGTGGCGCGATGGAAAAGGCTGCCCTCACGGTGGGGGCTTCGATCACTTCGATCAGCGCCGGTGGCGGGCTCCCCATTGCTTACCGGGAAGGGCAGCAGTTCGTCGATATCGCCGCCTACTTTGAGTTGTGGAACACCACGCGTCACAAACTAGCGAATCAGTTTGGCCATGAAATCACGCTGGAGATCGAACCGGGCCGCTACTTGGTGGCCGAGAGCGGCAATCTCATCACCGAAATCCGTTCTGTGAAAACGGCCGGCGAGAATGAGTTTTATTTGCTCGATGCCGGCTTCAATAATCTGGCCCGGCCGATTCTGTACGGCGCTTATCACCCTATGGCTATTTGCGTTGCCAATGGCGCAGCGGGTAAAGCATCAATGCGCGAAGTCGTCGTCGGGGGCCCTCTTTGCGAATCGGGGGATATTTTCACGCAGGAAGAGGGGGGCTTCGTCTCCCGCCGTCGTCTGCCGGAAGCAAAAGTCGGCGATTATCTGGTAATCGGCTGTGCCGGTGCCTACGGTTACGTGATGGGGAGCAACTACAACACCAAGCCGCTGGTAGCCGAGGTGCTAATCGAAAACGGCAACGCCCAGCTCATCCGCCGCCGACAAACGTTTGACGACATGGTCCGCGGCGAGACGATACCAGGCCGAAATGGCTAGCTTGGGCTTGAAATACTTCGCCGGAGCATTGCCCGCCACTTGCGCCGCTGTCGCAGGTGGATCCTACCCCTGAGGGAGCTTTCACCAAAGACCGACTTGGCCGACGACCGATGGTAGTCTAAGATTGTGATAGATTTCACAAGCCAGCCTTGAACCGTCGGCTTGTATCCTCACCAAGCTTTGTGGCTCTCGACCTTAGATTCTCGACCCTCAACTTCCCATGGCCAAAGAAGGTCCACGCAAAAAAGTTCCGAAAGAGTTGGCGGTAATCAATGCCGACAACTGCACGGGTTGCGAGTCCTGTCTGGAGGTCTGCCCCGTCGATTGCATCGAGCTGAAGAAGATCGACCGCGGGGTCGTGAAAGGGGTGCAGCAGTGGTGCGAGATCGATCTCGAGCGATGCGTCGGCTGCGAGGTCTGCGTCCACATCCCGCAGAAGAAGACCAATCCGTACGAGTTGACGGTCTGCCCATGGGACGCGATCGAAATGGTGCCGACCGAAAATGTGGCCGTTGTGGTGGCTCAAATCGGCGGCCCGCCTGAATACATCTACGAAAACTGGGATCGGCTCGTCGGTTCGGCCCAGCATCTAGCCGAGCTGCGCGGCGCGAGCGCTTAACAGGCGGTCTCGCTTCCCAGATTTATGGCGTCACACGCTTGCTAGTACGCGCTGCATATACTCAATACTCTCTCGCGCAATCTCATCTGGGCTCGGCTCGTATTTGAAGACTTCGACGCTCACCCAGCCGTCGTACTTGATCTCACGTAGTGCAGCAAAGATCGGCCGGAAGTCCACGTTCCCCATGCCGGGACCTAGCAGATTCGGGTCGTTCGCGTGGAAGTGAACCATCCACTGGCGGCTGTCTCGGATCACGTCCGCAATCGGCTTTGCTTCCGTGCTCATCGCTTTGACATCGAGATGCAATTTGCAATGGGGCGAATCGACCATCTTGGCTAGCCGGATGCCTGATTCGGCGGTCATCATAAAGTCGCCTTCGGCCGGGCCGAGCGGTTCCAGTCCGATCGTCACGCCATACTCTTTGCATGCCGGGATTGCCCCGTGGAGCACTTCTGTCGCGTACGCTTCGGCCTCTTCGTAACTCACGCCGGGCAGCAAGTTTCGCTGCTTGGGTGAGCCGAGCACCATTACCCAGCCCCCCAGGTCGACACACAGTTCGGCCAGCGCTTTCAAGTAATCGCTCGTGCGCCGCCGCGTTGTCGGATCGGGGCTCGTCAGGTAGAGTCCTTCGGTCTTCACCAGCAGCCAGTGGAGGCCGATGATCTCCAGGCCGACGTCCTCCGCCATCATCCGCACATCGACGATCTTCTCCGCCGGCACCTTGCGAACATCAAAAGGCTCTACGCCCGGCAGGAGCGTAAACGGTGCGATCTCTACGCCCGTGTAACCGAGTTTGCGGATTGTGGAAAATGTGTCGGCAAAAGAACGATCACCGAACATCTCGTTGCAAAGGGCAAACTTCATGAGAATTGGATCCGTGCGTGGTCAAACGAATAGTGGCGACTTGCGGCTAAGCAACTGTTTTACCATATTGAAGTTCGCGCTTCATCCACCTTCTTATGCTTGTCAGGGACATCTGTCATGACGGTCCAGACCGAGTCGATCGCAAAATCCGTGCTCGTAACGAACAAGATACACCAAGGCGACTGCCTGGACTTCATGCGGCAGATCGAAACGGGCACAATCGACCTTGCTTTTGCCGATCCGCCGTTCAACATTGGCTATAACTACGACGAATACCACGACCGCCAGGATCCAGACGAATACATCGCCTGGAGCCGCGCGTGGATCGCCGAAATCCATCGCATACTGAAGCCGAACGGCACGTTCTGGTTGGCGATTGGCGATGAGTACGCCGCCGAGTTGAAGGTGGCCGCGCAGCATCAGGTCGGCTTCTCCACGCGGAGTTGGGTCGTCTGGTACTACACGTTCGGCGTGAATTGCAAAAACAAGTTTTCCCGCTCACATGTCCACTTGTTTCATTTCGTGAAGGACGAAAACAATTTCACGTTCAACGCGGCGGACCGGCAGGTTCGCGTCCCTTCGGCACGAGCCCTTGTTTACGCAGACAAGCGCGCGAACCCGGCCGGCCGGCTGCCAGACGACACCTGGATTGTGCGGCCCGCGGCCGACGACAGTTGGGTGCTGCGCCCGCAGGATCTGCCCGATGGTTTTCAGCCGACCGACGACACTTGGTACTACGCCCGCGTGGCCGGCACATTCAAAGAACGTCAAGGCTTCCATGGCTGCCAAATGCCAGAGCAATTGTTGGGTCGCATCGTCCGGGCCAGCAGCAACCCGGGCGATTTGGTGTTCGATCCCTTCGCCGGCAGCGGCACGACGTTGGCCGTCGCCAAAAAGCTTGGCCGGCAGTGGATGGGCTGCGAACTGTCGGAAGAGTACGTTCGTGCCGCGACCGACCGCTTGGCCGCGATTCAGGACGGGGACGGATTGGACGGACCAGCGGACCCCATCGCCAGTGCGCCGAGTACAGCGAACGGCCGGCGGCTAGATGGCCGGTCGCATGCCACTGGCATTGCCACTGCCCTTCGGGACGAGGGTCAGATACTCGACAATCGCGATACGCAAGTTGATGCTGGTCGCCATCAAACACTGCCGGAGCCAGTGGCACCCGCGACAGCAACTAAACGCGAGGTCCGCGATCTGATCCGCGATACAATCGTGGGAGCGTTTTTCAGCGCGCACGACGGCCATTCGATCGACTGGTTGCTCGCCAAGCCTGATTTGCAAACTGCGTTTCACGAAGCCTGCCGCGATTCCGGCCTCATCGGCAACGCCGCCGATTGGAACCGCGAGCTATTGCGCATTCGCAAAACGGGCGGTTTCCCGAAGCGCGGCAAGATCGAAAAGATCCATGTATCCGATGAGGAGATGGATGCCTATCGTTTTGCCGCCGAAATTGCCTGGCGACTCACGAACGATAAGTTTGGCGACGTCTCGCTGGACGAAATCTTGTGCGACCCGGTCAAGACGTCTCATTTCGACCGCGCCGCCGCCCGCTTTGCCCCTGGCTTTGCTCCGGCTCAATATCGCTGGGCCGCCCTGCGCCTCCGTAAAGCGAGTCGCGACTTGGTGGAGGACGTGAAACAATTTCACTTTATCTTCGCGCGGCGCGATTTCACCAAGTTTCAAACGTGGAGCCGCTTCAATCCGTCCCGCGTCGCCGGCCAGCCCGGCATTTACCTCCTTCGCGGTGCCGAGAAAGAGCCCCTGTACGTTGGCCACACGTGTGACCTTCGCCTCCGCCTTACCCAGCATGCCGATTGCCGGGCGCTGGAAGACGCCGTAGAGCACGTCTCCATCATTTCACCCGAGGAGTTGCCGGGCGAAGAATACCGGGATGCCTTCAAGGAGGATCTCGTTCGTCGCTACCAGCCTCGCTGGAACGTAAACCTTGTGGGACTCCACAAGACCTCCGTCGAGTGAGTTGCTGAAGACCGATCAACCGGTCGTGCGCATCCCCGTTGCGATTCCTTTTACGACCAGGTGCTTGAGTCGCGTGAGGTCTGCGATTTGGTCCTCGTTGGTGAGTGTGTCGCCGCGCGTTTGTAGTTCGGCCTGGACCAGATTCAGCGGATCGACGTAACCGTTGCGAGCCTGGATCGATCGCTTGAGCCACGGAACGTCGTCAAGTAATTCGCTGCAGCCTGTCACGGCTCGAAGCGCCGCGTCCGTCCGTCGCCATTCGGCTTCAATCATGGCCACGATCTCGCGGCAACCTTGGTCCGGGCCTGCCAGCTCAAAGTAGCGTTGGAAAACCGGTCGGTTGGACTTTGCCACGGCCAGCACCGCGTTGTCAATTGTGGCGCGAAAGAACGGCCATTCACTGTACATGCGGCGGATTTCGTCGATCGCGGCTGGCGACGAATCGACAAATTCTCCAAGAGCGGCGCCCAAGCCGAACCAGGCCGGGATAAGACACCGGCATTGGGTCCAGGCAAAAACCCAGGGAATCGCCCGCAAGTCTTCGATCCGATCACTCGCGGCGCGGCGGGCAGGACGTGAAGCGATTGGCATGCTCTCGATGTCTGAGATCGGCGTCGCACGGCGGAAGAATTGTCCAAAAGCAGAGTGTTCGACCAAGCGGCGATAGGCCCGATAGGAGGCAAGGGCCAACTCATCCATCCGCTCGCGCCATTCAGCGGAGATTGCATCCGCAGTTCGAGTGCTGGCCATCAAGATCGACCAAATGACCTGCTCCAAATGGCGATAGGCGATTTGCGGATCGTCATAACGCTCGGCGAGAATTTCGCCCTGCTCCGTGAGGCGGAGCGAGCCATCGAAGGCCACAGACGGCAGAGACAAGATCGCCCTGGCGGCCGGCCCGCCCCCACGGCCGAGCGAACCGCCGCGTCCATGAAAAAACGTGACATTTACGCCGCGGCTCCGGGCGATCTCGGACAGTTCCACCTGCGCTCGTTGCAACGCCCAACAGGCTGCCAGGTAGCCGCCGTCTTTGGTGCTGTCGGAATAGCCGATCATCACGATTTGCCGGTCCCCTAGCGCGCGCAGCCAATCGCGGTAAGGCACCGTGTCCAGCAGTGAGGAAAGAATTTCCCCGGCTCGTTCCAGATCGCTGATGGTCTCGAACAACGGCACGATGGGCAGCCGCAAGTCGTGATCGTCCGGATGTCCGCCGTCGGTTCGTTCGGACCATTTCCAAAGCCACAACACGGTGAGCAAATCGCTTGGCTCTCGGGTCATGCCGACGACGTGCCCGCCAAGCGCGCGCATGCCGAAACTGCGGGCGATTCGGCGAAGCGTCTGGAATAGTTCCAGGGTTTCGGCGGTTTGAGGGCCGACCGCTGCCGACTCGATCGTCGCTGCCGCACCAAGGGTTTCGACGAGCAACTGCTGCCGGTCTGTTTCGGAGAGCGCGCCATCCACCGGCATCACTCCCGCTCCTCGCAAGAGTTCATCGATCGCATCCCGATAGACGGCCGCATGCTGCCGAACATCGAGCCGGGCTGTGTGAAAGCCAAACACTTGGATTTGATCTAGCCAGGACTGGACTTCATTGGTCGCCACCTCGATATTGCCGTCCGTAACGAGCACGTCGCGGATGGCAGCCACATCCGCGGCAAACTCTTCGGCCGATGGGTAATATCCGGCAGGGGGTGGGGTCACCAGTTCTACGGCCGCCGTCCGCTCCAACCGCCAACGAATCACGCGCAGCCAGCGCCGATACGACTCGTGAATGACATGTCCTTCTAGCTCGGCCGCCAGTTCTTTCCAGCGTTCGCAGGCCGCCGCGATCCGGTTTTCCAGCAGTTCGCAGGCCGGTGATTGCCGCCGAGAGATGCTGAGCGAATCAGCCAGCGCGCTACGCACTTCAAGGTGCGAGGCCAACGCGGCCGCGCGCAGCCACTGACAAGACTGAAGCGTGATTTCTGGCGTCACAAATGGGTGGCCATCGCGGTCGCCGCCGATCCAAGAGCCGAAACTTAACACCGACGGAACTTGTAATTCCGCCCCGGGAAAATTCTCCTCCACGGCCTCGCGCAGCGCTCGGAATATTTTGGGCACGGTGGCCCACAACACCGGCTGAAACGACAACCCGCGGTGAACTTCCAGGGTAACCGTGGGCCGGCTGGGCCGAATGAAATCGGTTTGCCAAAGCTTGATCAGTTCGCCTTCGAGCTTGGCGCGCAAGAATTTGTCTTCGGTCGGCAGCAGTCCCGGGGCATCCAATTCCGCCAGCACTCCACGGATCGCCCGCAACTTGGAACGGAGCGATTTGCGTTTGGCCTCGGTTGGGTGGGCTGTGAAAACCAGTTCCGCATGAACGCGGTTGAGCAATTGCTGAGCATCGGCGGCCGACATCTTCCGGTTGTGGAGCGTCTCGATCGCGTCTTGAATCGATTCCTTGTGCGGCCGAGGATAAGCTTGCTCCTCGCGCGCCCGCAGCGTGCGAACTCGTTGCCGATCTTCGGCGAGGTTCGCCAACTCTAGGAACGTGCTGAACGCGCGCACGACAATTCGCAGTTCCTTCAGCGAGAGGCTTTGTAACAAGCGGTTCAACCGATCTGCCGAGGTCGAATCGCCTTCGGCGAATTGGCGGGCCAGGCCCCGCACTTCTTCGACCAAATTAAAGGCGGCGTCGCCTTGAACGCGGCGGATTACATCGCCAAATTTGCGGCCTAGTTGATCAATATCGCGGCGAAGCTGCTCGTCAGTTGGCATGAAAGCTGCAACTCATGTTCGGTGATGTTAGCCGCGCTGTGGTGTCAATCTAATCGGACAGGCAGAAATAATACAGCCGCCTTGCTCAAGAGGTAACTTCCCTGGGAGTTCACGGTGAGGCCGCTGCCGGAGATTTGCCGAAGGTGCGCAAAATTCCTCCCCCCTGGTATGGTCACTATTTCTCGGTGTTTTCGCGAAGGTGCGCAAAACTCCCCCACCTAATTTTGCGCACCTTGATTGGGGGGGTTGGTTGAAGTCGTTAGTCGTTAGTCGTTGGGAGGGAGTTAGTCGTTGGGAGGTTGGGAGTTAGTACGGAGCGCGCGGCGGTAGCGCCCGCCTAGCTGACGCCTAGTCGTTGACGGCTGACGGCTTTTCGAGTTTTCAAAGAGCTGGCTCCACGGGTTGGGCTGTGATTGAGCGTTTTTGGAATCTAGCAGATAAGTATACATTTGTATACATATATTATTGGCCACTTGGTGAAGCTAGAGACGTCAAGAGAACACCCAAATAGCCGTGGCTGCGTCCCCTTTTTGGGCTTCTTTCTTAAGAAAGTTGAGGCGGCAGGACTCCAGAGGAACATTTTCTAGGCGGTTTGGCAAGTTGGGCAAGCGAGGTACGGCGGCAACTCGATGTTTATTAACCGCGAGCACACTGGCGTGTTAAGGGGTGTGGACATCGTGGGTCCATCGCGGATTCAAATCATTTCCATCGGCCAGTAATGGGCCAGCAAGTTGTGTCGTGGTATATGGACGCTGAATGACCACATTGGCTGCGGAACTGTGATACAAAGTCTGCTTGACCATCTGCGGTTGAACCACGACAATTCGGGCGTCGGCCATCTACTTGTACATTGCTGACGCACGTTGATTTTTCCAGCGTTTGGCGTCGGCATCGTCGGAGCGTAAGCATGGCGGCTCTCAACGGAAGTTTGGAGTGGTCTTTGGCGAGGTTCGATCCGGGCCGCGTCACAGAAGACTTTCTAGCGTCGTTGGATATCGCCGAAGTTAATCTCGTCTGCGCTCAAGGGTTGCCGGGTGGTGAAGACCTCGACCTTGCTGCCTGCCTGGAAAAGATCGACCAGTGGGCGGAATTGGTCCGCCACGCGACGAGCCGGAACTACAACCAGTTCCTCCGCGATCCGCATCGATTCGACGACTCGTTCGGAAAGTTTTGCATGGCCGTGCTGTGTACGACGCTGCAGAGGGACTGCGGAGTCGGCTACAACCCCGAACGCAAGGATGATCCTGGCGATGCCCGTGATTCCCGGGACCGCTTCATCCATGGGATTACGCACTACGCTGGCGGGACGTGTGCAAGCCTGCCGGTTTTGTATGCTGCGGTCGGCCGTCGGCTCGGCTATCCGTTGAGAATCGTCCAAGGTGCGAGGCATCTTTTCCTGCGTTGGGACGAAAGCGAGTCAGCATCGTCGCTCGCTCGAGACCGATTCAACATCGAAGCGACCTCCAGCGGCTTCGTTTCGCATCCGGATCGCTTTTACGAACGATGGCCGTTCCCGCATCCCGATCCGGACATCGATCAGAGCTACTATCTGCGATCTCTTACTCCGCGCGAGGAGCTGGCAAGTTTCCTGTGCATTCGATCCATCGTGCTTATGGACAACGGAAAGTTCGTGCAGGCGATTCGGCCGGCGGCTTGGGCGCGGCAGTTGAGCCCTGACGGCTACTCCATAAAAGTCCATTTGGAAATCACGATGCTGCTGGCGCTGGGAATCCTCGACGAGAAGCCTGCCTGGATGGATGAAAATCCCGTCATTCGCCCCGACGGGGTAACTTGGAGCCGCTACTGGTGGCCGCGGCCTCTAGAGAACCGCGAACTCTTGCCGGCGGCGAAGTTGCCGCGTGACATTCTGGCAAGGATTCTCCCGCCGGACGGACCGGATCGTGAAGTCGGCGATCTTGCGGATGCGCTCTATGAGCGCGCGAACCACTACGCGGATCAAGAATGCGTCGAACGCGCGCGTCAAGCGGCGATTGCTCAAGGCAGCGACGCTGAGGCGGTCTACCTGAACGCCATCCAGCGCGCTCGGCATCGCGAGATGATTGACACGGTGACAAGGAACAATATCCCGGTAGGCGCGCCCGTTGGATTTCCCCATCACTCAGCCGGATTTGCAGCGACCTCGACAGTGGCATTGCCGTTTGGACAGCCGCAACAACACATGCCGCACAGACAATTCAGCAGAACGCACAGCAATTCGGGATTTCCGCACCAACACGACGGAATGAACGTCCCCAATGCATTCGTTCCACCTGGATTCGCGCCGGACGAGCCGACGTTCCCCGGAATGCCCGGCTCGCTCTCGGATGCTCAGATTGCCATGCGACACAGCATTTTTCCAATGCCCCAAGTCGAATCGTTGTTTGAGTCGATGGGAACGCCCAATGAACTGGTTTATCAACCTCAATCTGCGGATGCTATTCCCGGCCAATAGGAGATCAACAATGTACTACGACGGACCGCCTGGAATGATGCTCGATTTAGTCGGCCCCTCAGCCAACGGCATGGACTTGGAATGGAATCATCCCTATTCCGATGCGCATCCATACAAGTACGGGATGAACAATCCAATTCGGTGGATTGATCCAAGCGGTTTGGTCGCAATAGATCGCGAATCGTGTATTCAAGATTGTCAGAGCTTGAACTCCCCCGATCGTAGAATGGAATGCTATGACCATTGCGACAGACGATTTCCGCTACCACCAGACGGAGGTGGAATGGGAGATGCCGCCGGCTTTACTGCTGTAGCGGGCACACTATTTTGGACAGACGTAATGACACCCGAACTAACCGATTTATGTCCGCCGAAATGGGTTGGGTGGACCGTTGTTGGTGGCGCTATCGGTGCCGGTTGGCTGTATAATTTTGCTCGAACACGCGGTCGTACTCGCACACGTCGTCCAAGTCTGGGGCGTTGCCATTGCTTCGATGCGGGTACCCCTGAGAATTATACTATGCCGGGCTTTAAATATGGTACGTGTCTGACCCAGATAGAGTGCGACGATTTTTGCAAAGGTAGAGATAGCAATATTTATAAATTTGGTATTTGTGTATATTCGTGAGATTGAAACTTGCGCGTTTTTAGAGCGAGTTTTCTGGATGCGATCGAAAAAGAAAACTACCCGAACGTTGTTTGCTCCGGAATTACGCCTCTCATCCCGCAATATTATTCCATCGAGCAAGATTCCTTACGATATCCGCATCGACTTGTTAGCTCATCCCCCAGACGAACGCTACTCGCCCGAAGAATTGATAATTTTTGATGACGTGGTGGGGCCGGAATCTCTATATTACGCCACTCGGGGATACTTGGCTNNCTTCCTCGCGTTAATGTTCGACGGCTCTTGCATCGTATCAGGAACGAGCTATCTCTTCCTGTTTATGTTTTGACGGACAATGACACTTGGGGATATTTTATTGTGTCGATGATCCGAAAGGGGTTATTAGGGCCACATGCAGAAAATGAGTTCCTGTCAGTTCGCGACGCGCAATTTGTTGGGATTCGCAGCGGCGACTTAAATCGAATTACTCTGCCAGACAACTGCTCCAGGCCCTGGAAGGCAAATTGGAAATTG
>CXWJ01000734.1_pt1 | contig 24699 bp, 15 predicted proteins | sample 590841 | NCBI WGS metagenome assembly CXWJ01 (sample SAMEA3498367, study PRJEB10139) | wastewater metagenome | biome: wastewater treatment plant; material: activated sludge | place: Austria | collected 2015-01-21 | reverse complement strand
CAGGAGGCATTGTTCAAGCGTTATGCGGGTAAGATGAAGGCCGTGTGCATGCGTTACATGAGGCAGAGTGATGAAGCGGAAGATGTATTACAGGAAGGCTTTATAAAGTTGTTTAAGAGTTTGCATCAATATACGTTTCATGGCTCATTTGAAGGATGGATAAGGCGAATAATGGTAAACACTGCGCTTACCAAAATGAACAAAATGAGTTTTAAAATGGAAGTAGATCTGATAGAAAATTACCACGATACTTTTGATTACAGAGACATTGTGGAAAGCATAAGTGTAAAAGAAATACGAGGCATGATTGCGCAATTGCCAGAAGGCTACCGGGTGGTTTTTAATCTGTATGTGGTGGAGGGATATTCGCATAAAGAAATTGCAGAAACACTTGGTATAACAGAAAATACATCGCGCAGTCAGTTGCTTAAGGCAAGACTTGCACTTCAAAATAAATTAAAAAAAACTGAAATAGACATTGCACATGCTTCATGATAATAATTCGTTTGACGATTCGGTAAGGCGAAAGTTGCAGGAAGACGAAGAGCCTGTAAGTGGCGCGCTATGGGAAAATATTGCCAAAGAAATTCCTGCAAATTCTTCCAACAAAAGAAATATTGCTTACTACTTAATTGCTGCACTGCTTTTAGTTCGTGGTAGCGGGTATTATTTTATAAATGATGAAAATAAAACTGAGATAGCTGCGGTTAAGGTCAAAAGCAATTTAGAAGTACAAAGTCCATCAGATAAAGATTTAAGTGAGACTACATTAAACGTTGCGAATAATGAGCCTGATAAATCAGAAGAAAAAAGTAATGAGTCCAATGCAGTTGCTGAACCTGTGGTAGTGTCGGTCAATGTATCAAAACCTCACACCAGGAATAAACAAACCAATAAAGGCAACATTAAAAAATCAGATGTGTCCACAACTATGGAGGAACCTGTGCTGATCAGTGATAACTCTACAGTTGATATTAAAGAAGATGCTACAAATGGAACAGAACTGAAAAATGTTGAAGCTACAGGCAACGAAAACACTGATACCAGCCAAATTACAGATTCAACATCAACACGAACGAATCAGGAGCTAACACAACAAGCTGCTGCGCAGGCAGCACCGGTAGTTAACGATTCTGCAATAATTGCTGGCGGAATAAAAAATAATGTTGGTATTGAAGTATCATTTTCTCCTGATTTTATTTTCAAAAAATGGACTGTAAATAGCGGAACTCAGGAGTATTTAGATACAAGAAGAGAAACCGAATCATTTGTGTTTGCACATACTTACGGAGCCAAAGTTTATTTTAAGGTGGCTAAAGGAGTTTTTCTTAAAACCGGTATGTATCTTACAGAAGTTACAGAGTTGCTGCATTATTCTTATTTAAAAGTGGAGCCCAACGATATGTTTACAAAACTGCCTGGCTACAGTGGAATCTGGTATAACCCTTTAACAAACCAAACCTCTGCAGATACTACCCTCTCTAATTTTGTTTACCCTGATGATGTAGTATCAACCAACTATTATAAGTACTATAACATTCCAGTGCAAGTAGCTGCTTATAAGGAATTGAAAAGATTCAGGGTTGGTGTTTCTGCCGGAGTTACTATGAATTATTCTTTTAAACAAAAAGGATCAATTATGAAAGATGATAAGTATGGAAAGATTATTTTGAGTGATAAAAACAGAAGCCCGTACAAAACAACTATAGGAATGGGATTAACTGCAAGCACATTTCTTTCCTATAAAATAAGAAAGAACGTTAATTTCTTTTTAGAGCCTGAATACAGAGTTTACCTCAACCCCATCAGTAAAAAGGATGCTCCCTTAACAGAAAAACTAAGTACATTGAGTATAATGTCAGGACTGCAATTTGAATTTTAGGGTAGTTCTAAAAAATCATTTATTTGCGTTGGATTTCAAAATTTAAATCCTCATTTACAAAGGGTAAACTGCGGTTTAAATTTTTTGTCCGCCTTGATAAATGAATTTTTAGGACCACCCTTAATACAACAGGCAACGTTATCGAAACCTGATGAGTCTTAAGAAAGTATTCGGTTAGTTTAGTGATCCCGTCCCGCCAAATGGTGGGACGGGATTTTTTTGCAGTTTTGTGATCTATGTTTTTTATCGTTTCAAAAATCCTTTCTTTTCTTATTTCTCCGCTTACATGGATTGTTTTTTTGTTTGCTGTTGCAGTATTTGCAAAAAAAGCTGTCCGCAAGCAAAAGAGCCTGAAATGGGGTTTCGCATTTTTAATATTTTTTACCAATCCCTTTTTTTTCAATTTAATAATGGGCTGGTGGGAATTACCTGCAACAAAAATCAATGCTGTAAATGAACATTATGAAGCATGTGTAATGCTGGGCGGCACCATCCGATATATGAATAGTGAAATGAGCAGACCTGTTTTCGGACAAGCAGCAGACAGGTATTTACAAAGCATAGAATTACTCACAAATAAAAAAGTAAAAAAAGTTATACTAAGCAGTGGCTCAGGAAGCATACTATATAAAGACGCTAAAGAAGCGGACTTTTTAAAGGCGCAAATGTTACGCTTGGGGATTGATTCTAATCTTGTAATAGCAGAAAGTAATTCAAAAAATACTTATGAAAATGCTGTGGAATCGGCTAAAATTTTAAAGCAGCAAAATATTAATGGAGAAGTGTTGCTGGTAACTTCAGCTTTTCATATGCGCAGAGCTATCAGGTGTTTCAATAAGCAAGGAGTAAAAGTTGTTCCGTTTTGTGTTGACCAGCGTTCGGGCAAACAAATGTTTACGCCCGATAAATTATTTATTCCTGATACAGAAATATTGGCTAACTGGAATTTATTGATTCACGAGTGGTTTGGGTTCCTTACTTATAAAATTTCAGGATACGTTTAATTTTTTTAATTAACGGATGTTCTCAGCGCTCTTGATTTTTGCTGGTACTGCTCCGCCAAAACTTTTTTTCCTTGTAATTTAAATACACGGCTAAGGCTGTCGTAACTNNGCTTCGTATGGCGATTGATGATTTTTGCTATCCTTAATAGCAATAGTTTCTTTGTTTAACTGGTTTAATTTTTTCAAAAAATAATCAGATGTTATTGTACCTTCAACCATATCCGTTCCGTAACTCTTGGTAATAAACGTAATGTCATTCAGTTTTTTTACATCAGTTGAAATCAATTTACTCTTCTTGTATTCTGCAAATAACCTGTCGCCTTCTACAGTATAAACAGTATCATTAAATCGATTTATAAATTCGTCAAACAATAAAATATTAGCCAGTGCTATTTGTGAGTAGTTCTGCGATTCATTTTTAAAACCACCACATTCAGTTTTCCAAATCTGGTTAAACAAACTTACTCCGCCTTCTGTTGGGTTAAGCTGATTTATTACACAAGCAACATTACCCGGTCCGGCATGGTAAGCATGCAATACCAGTAAACGAAACCATAAATCACTCTCAGAGTATGATATATTTTTACAATCAAGCAACTCTTTTACTTTTGGTATAAAGGAATTTTTTAAAAGTTTTGATGCAGCCATTGCCGCGAGGTTGAGGTTGGTTCGCTCATCAACTTTTCTGTTTACACGTAAGCCATAGCGCACTGCCACATCTCTCATTAGCTGAAATGGTCCGTTGGCACCTACATACGATTTTGCTTTGTGCCTGCCCGGGCTTTCAATCAATAAAATAGATTGTGCATACCAAGGGTCGGTGCCATTATCAATAAAAACCCCAACGCTTTTATCAATGCAATCAAGCACTTTTTTAAACTCATAAAAATCTTTTTTACCTGCTGTTACATATAAATTTGTTTCAAGTGGTAAGTCGTATATCTGACAGGTAAATTCCTTAAATTGTTTTTTCTCAGGTTCGGTTTGGCAATGCCAGTCGGCAGCAGGAATTTTATGTAGCGGTTTTCTTATACCTGCAATATTTATCAGACATGTATCGGGCGTAAGATTAATTACCTGCTTCCAAAACAAAGGTTGTGGGAGGGTATCCCATCGCTGTAAATACAACTGCTCATTTTTTACAAAATGCATTTTAGCAGTGTCTGTCTGCATAAATACTGTTTTTTCAACCAGCATTTTATTGTAATCTGTTTGTGCCCGTGCATCAAACGAAAACAGAAAAACAGAAATGATAAAAAGAGAAAATATAAATCTCATGTCTAAATCGGTTTTAAACTTTATTTAACGAAATAAAATTTTGCGGGTTACTGATTATGATAATTTATTGCGGTAAAATTTATCCCGGAAATAATTATTCTATTTACGCAAAATTGACGTATTAATTTTAAGCTTACTGATAAAGTGGCAACTCAAATAAGGATTTCAATGTCAATCTGACTATTAAATTACATTGGCAAAATTAATGAGGTTTAAAAGTCATAATAGTTTTAGGTAATAACTGAAACGAGTTAAAAGAGAATAAAATCATGGATCAAAATAAATTAACAATTAAATCGCAGGAGGCTCTGCAACAGGCGCAGTTTCTTGCCACATCAAACAATCAGCAGGCTGTAGAAAATGCACACCTGCTAAAAGCATTGCTTGAAGTAGATGAAAACGTGGTGCCGTTTTTACTCAAGAAAAGTAATGTCAATTTACCACAACTTACTGCAACTCTTGATACGCAAATAAAGTCTTTTCCAAAAGTAGAAGGAGGCAATCCTTATTTAAGTGCCGATGCAAATAAAAGTTTAACCAAAGCATTTTCTTATCTGAAAGATTTTAAAGATGAGTTTGTATCGCTTGAACATTTATTGCTTGGAATTTTAGCAGGAAAGGATAACACATCTCAACTTTTAAAAGATGCAGGCGTAAACGAAAAGAACTTAAAGGCTGCAATAATTGAATTGCGAAAAGGCGAAAGAGTAACTTCTGCTACTGCCGAAGAAACATATCAATCGTTAAGCAAGTACGCTAAAAACTTAAATGAGCTTGCACAATCGGGCAAACTTGATCCCGTAATTGGACGAGACGAGGAGATAAGGCGTGTTTTGCAAATTCTTTCCCGCAGAACAAAAAATAACCCTGTATTAATTGGCGAACCCGGTGTAGGAAAAACGGCAATAGCAGAAGGGCTTGCTCATCGCATTATCAATGGTGATGTACCTGAGAATTTAAAATCAAAAACTATTTACTCGCTTGATATGGGTGCATTAGTTGCGGGTGCAAAGTATAAAGGAGAATTTGAAGAGCGATTGAAATCAGTAGTAAAAGAAGTGATAAGCGGTGAAGGAGAGATTGTGTTGTTTATTGATGAGATACATACACTTGTAGGCGCTGGTGGTGGTGGAGAAGGAGCAATGGACGCGGCAAATATTTTGAAACCTGCTTTGGCGAGAGGTGAACTGCGTGCAATTGGCGCAACTACATTAAACGAGTACCAGAAATACATTGAGAAAGATAAAGCGCTTGAAAGACGTTTTCAGAAAGTAATGGTTGAAGAACCTGATACGGAAGATGCGATTTCTATTTTGCGCGGATTGAAAGAACGTTACGAAACGCATCACAAAGTTCGCATAAAAGATGATGCAATTATTGCTGCCGTAGAACTATCGCAACGATACATAAGCGACAGGTATTTACCTGATAAGGCTATTGATTTGGTTGATGAGGCTGCTGCAAAACTCCGCCTGGAAATGGATTCGGTTCCCGAAGAATTGGATGAACTCAACCGCAAAATAATGCAATTGGAAATTGAACGTGAAGCAATCAAACGTGAGAAGGATGAGAAAAAACTTGCTGAGCTTAACGAGGAAATTGCCAACCTGAACGAATCGCGTACTGAGTTGAAAGCGAAATGGCAACAGGAAAAAGATGTGGTAGAGAAGATTCAAACAGTAAAGGAAAAAATTGAGCAATATAAATTAGAAGCGGAGCGTGCCGAGCGTGCAAGCGATTTTGGTAAGGTTGCTGAAATACGTTATGGAAAAATAAAGGAGGAAGAAAAACAACTTGATTCTTTAATGAAAGCGTTGCAGGAAACACAGAGCAAAGGTTCTATGCTCAAAGAAGAGGTAGATAGCGAAGACATTGCAGAGGTGGTTGCACGCTGGACAGGCATTCCCGTTAAGCGCATGTTACAAAGCGAGCGTGAAAAATTATTGCATTTGGAAAAAGAATTGCATAAGCGTGTTGTTGGGCAGGATGATGCCATAGCTGCGGTTAGCGATGCCGTAAGGCGTAGCCGTGCCGGTTTACAGGATACAAAAAAACCAATCGGCTCATTTATTTTTTTAGGTTCAACAGGTGTTGGAAAAACAGAACTGGCTAAAGCATTAGCAGAGTTTTTATTTAATGACGAAAACTCTATGACGCGTATTGATATGAGCGAGTACCAGGAACGTCATGCAGTTTCAAGATTAATAGGAGCGCCTCCCGGTTATGTAGGTTATGATGAGGGCGGGCAATTAACTGAAGCTGTTCGCAGACGACCATATTCTGTTGTGTTGCTTGACGAAATAGAAAAGGCGCATCCTGATGTGTTTAATATTTTATTGCAGGTTTTAGATGATGGAAGATTAACTGACAATAAAGGGAGGACAGCCAACTTTAAAAACACCATCATTATTATGACTTCAAATATTGGTGCGCATCTTATACAGGAAAATTTTGAAAATATAAACGATGCTAATCGTGATGAGATAATTGCTAAAACCAAAAATGAAGTTTATGAGCAGCTGAAGAAAACAATCCGTCCTGAGTTTTTAAACAGGATTGACGAGGTGATAATGTTTAACCCTCTTTCAAGAAACGAGATAGAGCAAATTGTAAAGATTCATTTTAACGATGTGTTGAAAATGCTTTCTAAAAATGATATTAAGGTTTCTGTAAGCGATAAAGCAATTGAATGGCTTGCACAACTTGGTTACGATCCGCAGTTTGGTGCAAGACCTTTAAAGCGAGTGATGCAAAAGAAAATTTTGAATGAGTTGTCCAAGGAAATTCTTGCAGGAAAAATCAATAAAGAGAATGAAATAAAAATTGATTTGAATGAAAATAATGATTTTGCGTTTGGGAATTAATCAGGTTTGATAACTCTGCCACCAAAAAATCATCATTTTTTGAAAAGTTAATTTTAAAATAGGATTCCTCTGGGGACACAAAGAATCCCATTTTTTAACCTGATAATTGATATTATGAATCTCACCTCTGCTTCCTGCTCTGCGCATCCACTACAGCAATAGTTATCATGTTTACAATTTCCCTAACGCTGCTGCCCAGTTGCAATACGTGGTAAGGCTTGTTCATGCCCAATAAAACAGGACCAATTGCTTCGGCTGCTCCCATTTCCTGCATTAGTTTGTAGGCAATGTTTCCTGCATCAAGGTTTGGGAAAATAAATGTGTTTACATCGCCATGTATCAGCTCGCTAAAAGGATAATTATCTTCCAACAATTGTTTGTTAAGCGCAAAGTTTGCCTGCATTTCGCCATCTACCAGCATGCCCGGGAATTTCGATTGCAGTTTTTCAACGGCATCTCTAACCTTGGTGGCATTGGCATCGGTAGAAGAGCCAAAGTTTGAAAACGATAGCAATGCAATGCGCGGCTTCATATTAAACTGCTGAACCGCTTTTGCTGTTAGCAAAGTAATCTCTACCAAATCATCAGCCGTTGGATTAACATTAATAGTGGTATCGGCAAAAAACAACGGACCGCGTTTGGTAATCATAATATACATACCTGCAACACGTGTTGCTCCTTCCTGCATCCCAATTACCCGCAACGCAGGGCGAATGGTATCAGCATAATTTCTTGTTAAGCCTGAAATAAGCGCATCTGCCTGACCCGTCTCCACCATCATAGCGCCATAATAGTTGCGCTCGCGCATTATTTTTTTAGCCTCGTACAAAGTAAAACCTCTGCGCTTGCGTTTGTCAAAAAACATTTCGCCAAAGTTGTTTACTGTGTCCTGCTCTTCGCGTGGGTCAACAATAGGCACACCATCCAAATTAAGTTTATTTTCTTCAATCAGTTTTTGAATTTTCTTTTTGTTACCCAACAAAATCGGCTTAGCAATCCCTTCTTCTTTTACCTCCTGCACCGCTTTCAAAATTTTGTACGTATCAGCTTCGGCAAACACCACTCTTTGTGGATTACTCTTGGCACGGTTTACAATGGCACGTATTAATTTATTGTCTAACCCCAGTCTCTTTTTTAATTCTTCCTCGTAGCCTGTCCAGTTCATTTGTTTGCGCTGCGCCACACCACTTTCTATAGCGGCACGTGCAACGGCAGGGGCAACCGTATAAATTAATCGCGGGTCTAATGGTTTAGGTATAATATACTCCGGACCAAACTGCATGTTCTTTTGGTTGTAAGCCAAGTTTACCATTTCAGGCACAGGCTGTTTTGCCAATTGCGCAATGGCATGCACTGCTGCTAACTTCATTGCCTCATTAATTTGGGTGGCGCGCACATCAAGCGCTCCTCTGAAAATAAACGGAAACCCAATTACATTATTTACCTGGTTAGGGTAATCACTTCTTCCTGTTGCTACAATTACATCGTGCCTTGCCGCAATAGCATCTTCGTAAGAAATTTCGGGAACAGGGTTAGCCATAGCAAACACAATGGGTTTAGCTGCCATGCTTTGTAACATTTCTTTATTTAAAATATTGCCTTTACTCAAGCCAATAAAAACATCGGCATTTTTCATGGCTTCTTCTAATGTTTCAAGTTTGCGGGTGGTGGCAAAAAGTTTTTTGTTCTCGTCAAGGTTATCGCGCGTTTTGGTTATTACACCTGTGCTATCAAGCATTACAATATTTTCAACCTTGGCACCCAGCGAAACAAAAAGTTTGGTGCATGAAATGGCAGAAGCGCCCGCTCCATTTACCACTATGTTAACCTTGTTTATTTTTTTTCCTACAATTTCCAACGCATTAATAAGCGCTGCCCCGCTAATAATGGCAGTGCCATGCTGGTCATCGTGCATCACAGGTATTTGCAATTCCTCTTTTAACTTGCGCTCAATTTCAAAACACTCCGGTGCTTTTATGTCTTCTAAATTTATTCCGCCAAAAGTGGGCGAAATAGCTTTTACCGTTTTTACAAAATCATCTACATTGGTTTGGTCTATTTCAATATCAAACACATCTATATCGGCAAAAATTTTAAACAATAAACCTTTACCTTCCATTACCGGTTTTGATGCCGATGCACCAATGTTACCCAAACCCAGCACCGCTGTGCCATTTGATATTACAGCTACCAAATTTCCTTTGGCAGTGTATTTATAAACGTCTTCGGGATTTTTTTCAATCTCCAAACATGGCTCAGCCACACCGGGTGAATATGCCAGCGTTAAATCACGCTGACTGGAGTACGGCTTGGTGGGTATAACTTCTATTTTTCCCGGTCTGCCGCTTGAGTGATAATCTAATGCATCCTGCTTATTGTTCATACGCCTCTTAAATTTTAGGGAGGGCTAAGGTAGGGAAAACGAAAATGTAAAGCAGAATCCTTCCTGATGATTAAATGTTGCTTCTCCCTATTAAGTTTGCTGTGCACCCTTTTTTACATTTGCCAAATGTTGTCCGAACATAAAGCGCACAATCTTTTTTTTATAGGAGTGATTTTATTGGTAGTTGCATTGCCATTAAGCATGTTTGTAATGAGTGTTTCTCAATTTATAATAATTGGTGCCTGGTTACTCAACGGAAACATTATTCAGAAATTTAAAACTGCATTTAAAAGTAGGCTTGTAATGATTACAACAGGTGTTTTTTTTATTCATGTAATTGGTTTGTTGTGGACCAGCGATTTTAATTATGCGCTAAAGGATTTGCGCATTAAACTGCCATTGCTTGCACTGCCAGTAATTTTTTCAACCACTTTACCTTTTAGTAGAAAAGAGTTTATAAGGGTTCTGAAATTTTTTGTCGTAGCCGTTTTTGCAAGTACGATTATAAGCACTGCTGTTTATCTGGGTCTTACCTCCAAAAAAATTACTGATGCAAGAGAGATTTCCATTTTTATTTCCCACATAAGATTATCGTTATTGATATGCCTTGCGGTATTTACATTAATTTGGTTTATGGTGAACGAAAGAACCAGCATTGTTTTAAAAGCCGTAACGATTATCTTAATTGCATGGTTTGTGTTTTTTCTAACTTTACTTGAATCTGTAACCGGCTTATTTATTTTGTTTTTTGTGAGTGTGATTTTTTCCTTTTGTAAAATTATCAGTCAAAAGAAGTTTATTTATTTAGCTTTAATTACACCGGCTCTGTTAGGTTCCTTACTTGCAGGGTTTAAATATTGTAGGTCGGTTTATAAAAATGTAACCTATGTTCAGGAGTACACTTTGCCTGAACAAAAAACTGTAAATGGAAACTCATACGCCAACTATCCACAAAGATTTGAAACTGAAAACGGATACTTTGTTTATAGACATATTGCTGAAACAGAACTTGAAACCGAATGGAATAAAAGAAGTAAACTCGAATACTTTGGATCAGATAACAGAGGCAATGAATTGAAATACACATTATGGCGCTATTTAACATCGCTACATTTGAAAAAGGACAGTGCAGGGATAGCTCAGTTAAACAATGCAGATGTTAAAGCAATTGAAAACGGGATACCTAATAAAATTTATACAACACACAACGCTATTTACAAACGTTTGCATACCATAGCATGGGAAATTAATAACTATAATAACGGGGGTAACCCAAGCGGGCACTCTGTTACTATGAGGTTAGAGTTTTGGAAAACCGCTCTATATATAATAAAAAAAAATTTTTGGATGGGAGTTGGCAGTGGTGATGTGTCCGTTGCGTTTAAACATGCTTACCTGGATATGGACACACCCCTTGATCCTAAGTGGCAATTACGCGCTCATAATCAGTTTTTAACAGTAATGATTGCCTTAGGAATTTTTGGATTAGTGTTTTTTATTTTTTCTTTGTTTACTCCGGTATTTATTGCGCAAAGTGGAAAATCTTTTTTGTATCTGAGTTTTTTTCTAACAGCCATTTTATCTATGTTAACGGAGGATACTTTAGAGACACAGGCTGGGGTTACTTTTTTTGCATTGTTTAATGCTTTGTATTTGTGGAAGCACCCTTTACCTCCCGATAAAGAAACTCAAAATAAGCCAATATGATCTGACGCCAAATTGCTTTTTCTAACAACTAATAGCATACCTGTGGGCGTAGAAATAATAGGAATAACATAAAAAAGAGGCTGTTTCAAAGGTAGAAACAGCCTCTTTTTTATGTGGATTATTTATGAATCAAAAATTGCTCGTAGAGAAAATTAAAATGATCTTTTTTATTTGCATTCTCAAAGGTTTGGTATCTCCAGCGTTATTATTGAAGAATCACAATTTAAAGTTTCACAATACGCTTTGTAGCAGTTGAATTTTTATCAGTTAATCTTAAAACATAAACTCCTTTTTGCCATTGAGCAGTATTAATTGCAGCGTTTTTTAGTGTTTCAAAATGTCGCATGTAAATAATTTTTCCGGTTACATCGCAAACCTCTACATTAATATTTTTCTGTTCTGCCCACATAGTAAGTTTAATGTTATTAGAGGTGGGGTTTGGTGCAATACTCCCAAGCCCATCAAAATTATTTTCGTTTATACCTACTCCTGTAATGGGTACACAGTTAGATGTGTCTGAACAACCATTTAAAGTTACCACCACTGCATAGCTTCCGTTGGCTGTGGCAGTATATGTTTGAGATGTAGCTCCTGCAATTGCAGTATTGGTAGCACAGTTAACCCACTGGTAAGTTGCGCCCGCTTGCTGTGCTATAATATTTGCTCCTGAACTTAACAAACTGGTGTTAATGCTTCTTACAAACAAGTTTAAAATTACCAAACTATCACATGCTGTTGATTGCGGAAAACTTTTTGTATAGGTTCCTGCCTGAGAATAATAAACTCCGTTAAACAAAACACTGTCGCCCTGGCAAATGGTATCGTTGGTGGTAACAAAATTATTTTTACCATCAACCCAGTTTGACCCAGTACCAGTTAAAGCAAAATTGAAAAGTGTTGCATCTATATTTTGTTTTAAATCAGGTAAGGTTGTAATTGTTGGGTTATTTCCTCCGGCAACTCCCTCATTAAAATCGTACAACAATTTTAAATCCGTATCTGTTACGTTAACACCGTTATTGTAAATACAATTTATTTCAGATGGAGTAAGTGTACGGTTCCAAAGGCTCACTTCATCCAACTTTCCATTAAACCAATAATTAGTAGTCTGATAAAGTAAATTGCCCATGTAAAAGTCGTCTGTAGTAGATGCAATGGAACCTGACGCAGCAATGCTTCCATCCAACAATCCGTCAATATATAATGAAAGCGTACTGCCATCGTAAGTTAAAGCAAGGTGTGTCCATGTATTTAATTGTACGCCTGTTCCTATAACATCATAATTTACCCCTGTGCTGTTTCTAAAACGAGCTTCAATGCTGCTGGTAGAAAAATGCAGCAAGTAAAAATCGGCATCTACATTATTTCTTATTCCGGCAAGCCCATCAAAATCAGGAAACGTAGGCGAAGGATTGCGCAAATAAACCCATGCTGTCATAGAAATGGTAGTTGAACCTGCGATAAGTGCAGAGCCAGCGGGCGCAATTACCTCATCATTAACATTGTCAAAATCAAGGGCGTTTTGTTGTGCGTAAGAATTTGTTTGAAGCGCCAGCAAACAAATAATTGCGGCAAATAAAGAGTAGAGTTTTTTCATTTTAAGTGTGATTAAATTAACATGGCAAAAATAAATTCTTTATAACTTAATTGTGTTAAAGCCTGTCAAAATATTGATGCCTAATTATAGGTATTAGGTTGTTGGGGAAGGCAAAGAAACATACTTCAAGTTTTTTTTAAATCAGAAGCAAATCATATCATTCAAAATCTACCTTTGCGCCTCCTTTTACCAACCCGTTTAACCACTGTCAATGTCCTCTATAGTTAAAATTAAAAGTGCCTTAGTATCTGTTTTCAGCAAAGAGAATTTAGAACCTGTTATTGTTTCTCTTCATAAACAAGGTGTAAAACTTTATGCTACGGGAGGTACATTTGATTTTATTGATAACTTAAAAATTCCGGTTACGGCTGTTGAAGATATAACTGACTACCCTTCTATACTTGGTGGCAGGGTAAAAACGCTTCACCCAAAAGTTTTTGGCGGCATATTAGGAAGGCGCGAAAACAACGAAGACCTTTTGCAATTGGAGCAGTACCAGATTCCTGAAATAGATTTGGTGGTTGTTGATCTATATCCATTTGAAAAAACAGTGGCAGGCAATTCATCTCCTGCTGATATTATTGAGAAGATAGATATTGGTGGCGTAAGCCTGATACGTGCAGCCGCAAAAAATTTTAACAACGTGGTTATCATTCCTTCTTTTAGTGAGTATGCCGTTTTACAAAATATTTTAGATGCAAAAAACGGTGAAACCACCTTAAACGAAAGAAGAAATCTTTCGGCACGTGCTTTTGCAGTTACCTCGCATTACGATAGTGCCATCTTTCAATATTTTAATCAAACAGAAAAAATTGATGCGCTGCGAATAACCAATTCAACAGCCAATGTTTTGCGCTATGGCGAAAACCCTCACCAAAAAGGAATCTTTTATGGTAACATAGATGAGGCTTTTGAAAAGCTGAATGGCAAAGAACTTTCGTACAACAACCTCTTAGACTGCAATGCTGCTGTTGATTTAATTGCAGAGTTTAAGGATGATACTTCGGTAGCCATCATCAAACACAATAATGCATGCGGTGTAGCCACTCGTAAAAATTTGTTGGATGCCTGGAAGGATGCTTTGGCTGGCGACCCGGTTTCGGCTTTTGGTGGTGTAATTATTACCAATACTATAGTAGAGGGTGAAACTGCATCAGAAATAAACAAACTGTTTTTTGAAATATTAATTGCGCCTGCCTATGATGCTGACGCGTTAACTATTTTAACAGAAAAGAAAAACAGGATTATACTTAAACAAAAAAACTTCCGTTTACACACCACTGATGTTCGAAGCGTATTAAACGGTTACCTCGTTCAGGATAAGGATTTAAAAACAGAAACGGCTGCCGATTTTAACTGTGTGACTTCCAAACAGCCCACATCAACACAAACCACTGATATGCTTTTTGCCAATAAAATTGTTAAGCAAAGCAAGAGCAACACCATTGTAATTGCCAAAAACAATCAGTTGCAGGCAAGCGGTGTGGGACAAACCTCGCGTGTAGATGCCTTAAAACATGCCATTGAAAAAGCAAAGAGCTTTGGTTTTGATTTAAAAGGAGCGGTTATGGCAAGCGATGCTTTTTTCCCTTTCCCCGATTGTGTGGAAATTGCGCACAAAGCAGGTATTGAAGCAGTGGTGCAGCCCGGAGGTTCTATAAAAGATAAAGAGTCTATTGAATATTGTAATAACAACGGATTGAGTATGGTGCTTACAGGAACAAGGCATTTTAAGCATTAATGAAAGGAGTACCAAGTATTAAGTACAAAGTACCAAGAAGGTTCAATTCGTCTTTGTACTTTGTACTTAATACTTGGTACTTTCCAAAAAATGTAAGGTACATGTAACATAACGTGGCAGATTGCGTAGAAATATCAAAATCTGCAAAATGAAAAAAGCAAGTATACCACAAGCAGCACCTGAAGTATTAGTACTCGAAAATCCACTTAAAGAGAAAGAGTTTACTTTAGCCACCCCAAAACATTCAAAAAGCAAAATGGGTTTATTCGACTTCCTCACGCAGGAAATAGCCATTGACCTTGGCACTGCCAACACGCTTATTATACACAACGATAAAATTGTGGTAGATGAGCCATCTATTGTAGCCATAGACCGCATGACCGGTAAAGTAATTGCTGTAGGCAGGCAGGCAATGATGATGCATGGCAAAACACATGAGAACATAAAAACTATTCGTCCATTAAAAGATGGTGTGATTGCAGACTTTGATGCTGCCGAGCACATGATACGTGGAATGATAAAAATGATTAACCCTGGCAGGAAGTTTTTTCAGCCTTCGTTAAAGATGGTAATATGTATTCCATCCGGCATTACCGAGGTAGAAAAACGTGCCGTGCGCGACAGCGCTGAACATGCGGGTGCCAAAGAAGTGTATTTAATACATGAACCTATGGCTGCTGCCATTGGTATTGGCATTGATGTGGAAGAGCCCATGGGCAATATGATTATTGATATTGGCGGTGGTACTTCTGAAATTGCTGTAATTGCATTGGGCGGTATTGTTTGCGACCAGTCTATTCGTGTTGCCGGTGATGGTTTTACCATGGATATTTGGGATTACATGCGCAGGCAGCATAACATTTTAATTGGCGAGCGCAGCGCAGAGATGATTAAAATTGAAGTAGGTTCTGCGTTGCCCGAATTAGATAATGCCCCTGTTGATTATGCAGTACACGGGCGTGATTTAATGACCGGTATTCCAAAAGAAATTACAGTATCTTATTCTGAAATTGCACATGCTTTGGATAAATCAATTTCAAAAATTGAAGAAGCTATTTTAAAAGCTTTAGAGATGACTCCTCCTGAGTTATCGGCAGATATTTACCGTACTGGCATTTACTTAACCGGTGGTGGTGCATTGTTGCGTGGTTTGGATAAACGCCTTGCCATGAAAACGAAACTTCCCGTACACGTTGCCGAAGATCCATTGCGTGCAGTAGTGCGTGGTACCGGCATAGCGTTAAAAAATATTGAGCGCTTTAAGTTTTTGATTCCGTAAAAATATTTTTTTGTTTTAATAGAACCCGCTTCTTAAATGAAGCGGGTTTTTTATTGCTACCAATGCTTTTTTGGGGATTAGCTTAGGTAAATGGAATCTCTTTAATTCACAAACTTTAAAAAAACACGACTACTTTCGGTACTTAGATTATTCCATTTAATCGTTGGTTATCAACATGTGAATTTTTCGTGCTGAATTATTTGTGAATCCAATTTAGTTACTGTTATATTTGCGCGCGATAAAATGAGATTTTACTAAAAGATTGCATTTTATACGTAATCACATCAACAATAACGCAACCACTATGCTTGGAAAAGTTTTTGAAAGCCTGTCTTCTGCAAAAAGTTATTTAGTACTATTATTTCTTGTTTTTTTCCTTGTCAATAATACATATGCGCAACCCGATGGTGCTGCACTTTTTAAAGACAAGTGTACACAGTGCCATGCCATTAACGATGTGGTTATAGGGCCTGCACTAAAAGACGTTGATAAAAAACATGATGAAGCATGGTTAATCAAATGGATTAAAAACTCACAAGCACTTGTTAAAGCAGGCGACCCCGCAGCCGTAAAACTTTTTAACGATTGGAAAAAAGTGGTAATGCCTGCCCAAACAGTAACTGACGATGAAGCCAAAGCCATACTTGCTTACATAAAGGTAGAGGGCTCAAAAGCACCGAAAGGACCTGTTGACCCAACAGGAGATAATGTTACTGTTGCTGAAAACAAGGGAACATCTCCATGGACATTAATAACCGTAATAGCAATACTTGGTTTAATAGCTCTTGCACTAGGAAGAGTAAAAGCCGGCTTGCAACATGCTATGCGCGAAAAAGCAGGCATACCTCATCCTGTAGTATTAGAAGGTGCTGAAGCAAGAAAGAACTGGATACGGAGCAACAAGAAACTTATTGCAGTATTATTATTAGTTGGATTTGTAGTAGGCAGTTACAAGGGATGGTATGCTCTTGCAAGCATTGGCGTAGCACAAGACTATCAGCCCGAGCAGCCAATTAAGTTTTCGCATAAAATACATGCAGGAGAAGATAAAATTGCCTGCGTTTATTGCCACAGCGGTGCTGAAAAAAGTCGCCATGCAGGCATACCTTCAGCAAACTTGTGTATGAATTGCCATACCTATATCAAGGAAGGCCCTAAATATGGCGATGCTGAAATCAAAAAGATTTACGCTGCATTAGATTGGAACGGAACGGAGTATGGTAAAAACACCAAGCCAATTCAATGGACTAAAATCCATAACCTGCCTGACCTTGCTTATTTTAATCATGCACAACACGTAACTGTTGGTAAAGTAGCATGCCAAACATGTCATGGTCCGGTAGAGGAGTATGGTTATGATGAAATGAAACAATTTGCACCTCTTACAATGGGATGGTGTATAGATTGCCACCGTACTACCGAAGTGCCTGGCATGAAGGATAATGGATACTACACCGAGTTTCATAAGAAACTGGCTGAGAAATACGGTAACGAAGCCAAACTTACAGTTGATAAAATTGGCGGTTTGGAGTGTGCACGTTGTCACTATTAAAGTAAACAGGGGATTTAATAAATTAGGTAATCAGGTAAATCATTTAGTTCAATCCACAATCTCTTATACCACAATTACCCAATCCTAGCATTAAAGAATAACTAATATCAAAGTATGGAAAAGAAATATTGGAAGGGCGTAGAGGAGTTGAGAAATGATGCTGAGTTTGTACGCTTAAAGAACAACGAATTTTTTGAGCACATCCCGGTTGATGAGGCTCTTGGCAAAAAAGCCGATAACCCTGATGCTACTCCTCGCAGAGACTTTTTAAAGTTTTTAGGCTTTGGTGTGGCAGCAGCATCTCTTGCTGCGTGTGAGGCTCCGGTAAAGAAATCTATTCCTTATTTGGTAAAGCCTGAGGACATAACTCCGGGTATTCCTAATTATTACGCATCTACTTTTTTTGACGGACACGATTATTGCAGTATCTTGGTTAAAACACGCGAAGGTCGTCCGGTTAAGATTGAAGGAAACGAATTATCACCCATTACAAAGGGTGCAACAAATGCGCGTGTACAGGCTTCGGTTCTTTCTTTATATGATAACAACAAGCTTAAGGGTCCCAAATCAAACAAAGGAGCAAATAACTGGGCTGATTGCAATAAAAATATTAAAGAACAACTTACTGCCTTAGCTGCTTCAGGTAAAAAAATACGTGTTGTTTCTTCTACCATTATCAGCCCATCAACTAAAAAGGTAATAGGTGAAGTGGCTGCAAAGTTTCCTACTACCAAACATATTAGCTACGATGCTGCCTCTGCTTATGGTATGATAAAAGCCAACCAACTTAGTTTTGGTAAAGCTGCTATTCCTACTTACCACTTTGAAAATGCCGATGTAATTGTAAGCATTGGTGCCGATTTTATTGGTAACTGGCTTTCTCCTGTTGAGTACGCAAAGCAATACGTGCAAAACCGTAAGCTCAATGGAAAAAAAACCATGAGCCGCCACATTCACTTTGAAGCTAATCTTTCTCTTACAGGAAGTAATGCAGATAATCGTTACAAGTTAAAAGCAAGCCAGTATGGAGCTGCTTTAGTTGCATTATACAACAAGATTGCAGGTGGCTCATTAAGTGCCCCTGCCACCACACAAGATGCAGCATTGACTGCGGCAGCAAATGAACTGATGAATGCTAAAGGCAAAGCAGTGGTAGTGTGTGGAAGCAATGATGTAAATGACCAAATTATATGCAACGCCATTAACAATGTGCTAGGCAGTTATGGATCAACAATTGACTTAAATAAACACAGTAATATACGCCAGGGTAACGATGAGGAGATGGCTACATTGGTAGCTGAAATGAATGCGGGTGAAGTGGGTGCTGTTATTTTTTACAACAGTAACCCGTCTTATACATACCCCGATGCCAAAACATTTGACGCAGCACTTTCAAAGGTTGACTTAAAGATTTCGTTTGCTGACAGAGAGGACGAAACTGCAGCCAAATGCGATTACATATTACCCGACTCGCACTACCTTGAATCGTGGAATGATGCAGAACCTGTTGAAGGAGTTTTTTCTTTACAGCAACCAACAATAAAAAATTTATTTGATACCAAACAGGCACAGGAAGTGATGCTAAGTTGGATTGATGCTCCTGTAACCGATTATCACGAATACATAAAAGCCAACTGGAAAGCCAATGTTGCATCGGGTGCTACCGAGCAGGATTGGTTTAAAATTTTGCAAGATGGCGTATATAATTATGCCGTTGAAGATGCTGCTGTTATTGCATTTGCAGGTAACGTAAACGATGCTGCGGCAAAAATTGCTGCACGTAAGCAAGGAGGAGATGAGGTGGTGGTTTACGAAAAAACAGGGTTAGGAAACGGCAATCAGGCAAACAACCCCTGGTTACAGGAGTTGCCCGACCCAATTTCTAAAGTATGCTGGGACAATTACTTTGCGGTATCACCAAAGTTTGCTAAAGAAAAAGGCTGGAAACAGGGTGATGTTATAGAAGTAAAAGCAGGCAGCGCAACAGTAAAAGCCCCTGTTTATTTACAACCCGGACAGGCAGATAATACACTTGCCATTGCTATGGGCTATGGCAGAACTGCTGCCGGTGCTGCTGCCAATGGAGTAGGGGCCAACGCTTATCCATTTCTAAGTTTGATGGATGGCGCTGCTGTTTCTTATGCTGTGGGTGCTACAGTTAACAAAACCGTAGAAGAGCATGCCCTTGCATCAACCCAAACCCACCATACCATGATGGGGCGTGAAATTGTAAAAGAAACCACGCTTGATGAATACAAGCACGACCCTACTGCCGGCAACCATATACACATGCTTGCCACGCATAAAGGTAAAATGAAACCTTCGGACATTAACCTTTGGGCAACCGAAGAGCAACCTGGACATGAAAGGCCCAACCACTTTTGGGGAATGAGTATTGATTTAAACTCATGTATAGGATGTGGATCGTGCGTAGTTGCCTGCAGTGCCGAAAACAACGTGCCTGTAGTAGGTAAAGACGAAATTATGCGCAGCCGCGAAATGCACTGGATGCGTATAGACAGATATTACACTAGCGACATGGACAAAGATGTGGCTGAAGAAAAGGGTATTGGCAAATTAGACATGTATGGTTTAATGGAAGAGCCAGCCGAAAACCCCAAGGTGGTGTTTCAGCCGGTAATGTGCCAGCATTGCAACCATGCTCCATGCGAAACAGTTTGCCCTGTGGTAGCAACCACACATAGTAGTGATGGATTAAACATGATGGCGTATAACCGTTGCGTTGGTACCAGATATTGCGCCAATAACTGCCCATACAAAGTAAGACGCTTTAACTGGTTTAAGTATTCGGATAACGAACAGTTTCCGTATTACATGAATGATAGCTTAGGCAAAATGGTGTTAAACCCTGACGTAACTGTACGTTCGCGCGGGGTAATGGAAAAGTGCTCAATGTGTGTGCAGCGCATACAATACGGCAAACTGGAAGCTAAAAAGCAAAGCCGCAGACCAATGGATGGCGAAATTAAAACAGCATGCCAGCAAACCTGCCCAACAAATGCCATTACCTTTGGTGATTACAACGATGCCAACAGCGCCTTAAGCAAGCAAAGCAAGGATGAGCGCATGTATCATTTGTTAGATGAAGTTGGCACACGCCCATCGGTAAACTATTTAGTAAAGGTTGTAAATGCTCCTGCCGAAGGCAAGCCAAAGGCGGCTCATCATTAATAATCAATAATTACAAAAAATTTAAAAATAAAATACCTCCAAAATAATTTATGTCTCACGTAGAATCAGCATTAAGACCTACACTCATAGAAGGTGATCGTACCTATCACGACATCACCGAAGATGTGTGCCGTCCTATAGAATCAAAACCCAATAAGTGGTGGTGGATAGCATTTACTGTTGCAGTAGCAGCATTTTTGTGGTGGATAATAGTGGTGGGCTACACCGTAGGCACCGGACTGGGTGTTTGGGGATTGAATAAAACAGTAGGCTGGGCATGGGACATTACCAACTTTGTATGGTGGGTGGGTATTGGTCACGCAGGTACCCTTATCTCAGCAATCCTTTTATTGTTCCGTCAAAAATGGAGGCTGAGCATAAACCGCTCTGCCGAAGCCATGACCATATTTGCTGTAATATGTGCAGCATCGTTTATTGTATCACACATGGGAAGGCCATGGGTGGCATACTGGCCATTGCCTTTAGCCAACCAGTTTGGTTCGTTGTGGGTAAACTTTAACTCACCGCTGGTATGGGATGTATTTGCCATCTCTACTTACTTCTCTGTATCACTTGTATTTTGGTACACCGGTTTAATACCCGACTTTGCTGTAGTGCGCGACCGCGCTAAAACAAAAGCCCGCAAATTTTGGTACACCATACTTAGCTTTGGCTGGGTGGGCACTGCCAAAAACTGGCAACGTTTTGAAGAAGTATCGTTGGTACTTGCCGGTATAAGCACACCGCTTGTATTATCAGTTCACTCGGTGGTATCTATGGACTTTGCCACCTCGGTAATACCCGGCTGGCACACTACCATCTTTCCGCCATACTTTGTGGCAGGTGCCATCTTCTCAGGCTTTGCCATGGTGCAAACACTGCTTATTATTACCCGTAAAGTTTTAAACTTAGAGAACTACATTACCATGTACCATATAGACATGATGAACCGTATTATATTACTAACCGGCTCTATTGTAGGTGTGGCTTACCTTACCGAATTTTTTATAGCATGGTATAGCGGAGTAGAGTACGAGCAGTATGCATTTATAAACCGCGCTACCGGTCCGTACTGGTGGGCGTACTGGAGTATGATGACGTGTAACGTTATCTCCCCTCAATTATTCTGGAGCGCCAAGCTGCGTACCAATCTTTTCGCCACCTTCTTCTTATCCATAATAGTTAATATAGGAATGTGGTTCGAGCGCTTTGTAATTATCGTAACATCACTCCATAGAGATTACGTACCATCATCATGGACAATGTATTCACCCACGTGGGTAGAAATGGGCATATTTATAGGCTCACTTGGTTTATTCTTTACCTGCTTTTTATTATTCGCACGCTTTTTCCCTGTTATAGCAATGAGTGAATTAAAGACCATTATCAAATCATCAAGTTCGCAAGCAAAGAAAGGAGGGCACCATGGCAGCCACTAAAAAAACTATTTACGGCATTTATAATGACGAAGAAATTTTATTGAAAGCCATTGGCAACCTAAAAGGTAAAGGCATAAAATGTGTTGATGCTATTAGCCCTTTTCCCATACACGGGTTAGATCAGGCGCTGGGTTTAGACCGCACGCGCATATCTATAGCCTGCTTTCTTTACGGAGCTACCGGCACATGCCTAGCACTGTTAATGATGTGGTACATGAACATTTGGGATTGGCCAATGGATATAGGAGGCAAGCCATCGTTTGCACTGTTTAAAAACATGCCTGCCTTTATACCCGTTACCTTTGAGTTTACAGTGCTTTGCGCTGCACACGGTATGGTAATTACTTTTTATTTGAGAAGTAAACTATTGCCCGGAGTAGAGCCACACATTATACACCACCGCCAGGCCGATGACCATTTTGTGTTGACCATAGAAGGTAAAGAAGAAAATGCTGCTGCAATGAAAACGGCTTTAAAAGAAACCGGAGCAGTAGAGATAAAAGAATAACCCGTATCAGACTTATTAATACTGATGAAAAAAAATTTAGCAAAAGCAATTACCACACTGGCATCGGTAGCACTGTTAGCCACATCATGTCATGATAAAAAGGAACTCGGCTATGAGTTTATGCCTGATATGTACCGTTCTCCGGCTTATACTGCTTACGAAGGCTCACCGCTTACCAGCGATAGCATATCGGCATTAGCTCCGGTAGCAGGTACTGTTAGCCGCAGCCAAATGATGCTGTTTAACTACCCTAATACACCGGAGGCTTATGAGCTTGCAGGTGCCGAGCTAAAAAATCCGTTAACAGCTACAGCCGAAAACCTTGCCGAAGGACAAAGGCTTTTTACCAACATGTGCCAGCACTGCCATGGAGCAACGGGTGATGGGAAAGGAAGCCTTAACATTACATCAAAAGGCGGTGGTCCGTTTCCGGTACCATCTTATTACGATGATGCACACAAAGACCTGCCGGATGGAAAAATGTTTTTCTCCATTACACATGGTAAAAACTTAATGGGCCCGCACGCACCGCAGGTAACCCAGGAAGAACGCTGGAAGATTATATTATACATTAACAAATTGCAGGACGATGCCTTAGCTGCTGCCGCACCTGCCTCAACTGTAGCCACTGCTACCGCAACCGATACTACTAAAGCCAACTAATAAACGCTATATTATTTTACCAAGTTAGAATATGCAAGACCACTTACAATATAAATTTGAAGGAAAAGCCAAAACACTTTCAATAGCGCTTATGGTTATTGGAGTAGTTGCCCTTGGAATAAGCTTTGCCACAGGCTATCACCAAACGTGGGCTAACATAATGCACGCCAACTTTTACTTTATGGGAATAGCCTTAGGTGGCTTGTTTTGGTACAGCGTGCAATACGCTGCCGAAGTAGGCTGGAGTGTGGCAGTAATACGCATACCACAAGCCATGAGCCAGTATCTTTGGTTTCCGGGTGTGGTAATGCTAATTATATTTTTTGCACATGGCTCGCATATATGGCACTGGATGCATGATGAGTTTTATGTTGAAACCCTGCCCAACGGATCTCCTAACCCGGAGTATGACCACATACTTGCAGGCAAAGCCGGATACCTGAATGTGCCTTTCTTTCTCATTAGAATGGTAGCCTACTTTGTAATTTGGTATGGCTTTGCACGCTTATTGAGAAAAGAAGCATTGTTAGAAGACCAACATGGCGGCTTAGAGCACCACCGTAAAAGCCGTAAATATGGCATAACGTTTTTAGTGTTGTTTGCTGTAACATCATCAACATCGGCCTGGGATTTTGTAATGAGTATAGATGCACATTGGTTTAGCACCTTGTTTGGATGGTACACCTTTGCAGGCATATTTGTAAGCAGCCTTAGCGTAGTAGCGCTTACTTTAGTTTATTTAAGAAAGAACGGATACATGCAGCACATTAACGAAAGCCACATGCACGATGTAGGCAAGTTTATGTTTGCATTTTCTATCTTTTGGACCTACCTGTGGTTTGCACAATTTATGCTTATATGGTATGCCAATATACCCGAAGAAGTTACTTACTTTATGGAGCGCTTTGATGATTACCGCCTTATATTTTGGGTAAACTTCTTTATCAACTTTATTTGCCCTTTCTTAATATTTATGACCCGCGATGCTAAACGCAGACTTAACCTGCTATTGTTTGTAGGCTGTGTAATATTTACAGGACACTGGATAGATACGTTTGTAATGATAATGCCCGGCATTATGCACAGTCACTGGCACATAGGCTTGCTCGAAATAGGAACCACACTTGGCTTTATGGGAGTGTTTATCTTTATTCACTTAAGCTCACTTGCCAAAGCATCATTGCTTCCGCAAAAACACCCAATGCTCGAAGAAAGCATGCACCACGCTCTTTAATCAATCTCAAGCAATCAAATCTCCACAAAATAATAATTCATCACTCATCACTTATAATCTCTGACAATGACGTTTCTCTGGATAGTAGCCACAATTTTATTGGTTGTAGTATTAGCACGACTAATGACAGTTGTTAACCTTGCTTCTGAAATTACCAAAGAAGATAATGACGACACACAGATAAAACACAACACCTACAACGGTATTGGCTTTATCATATTTATGGTTGCCGGCCTGGGCTTAATGGTTTACATGACTTTGCGTTACAGCCAATACATGTTGCCCGAAGCCGCATCGGCACATGGCCCCGGCTTAGATATGTTACTTAATGTTAACTTCCTCATCATCGCCATTGTATTTTTTATTACTCAAATTG
>CXWJ01028708.1_pt1 | contig 24775 bp, 20 predicted proteins | sample 590841 | NCBI WGS metagenome assembly CXWJ01 (sample SAMEA3498367, study PRJEB10139) | wastewater metagenome | biome: wastewater treatment plant; material: activated sludge | place: Austria | collected 2015-01-21 | reverse complement strand
GCCCCTGCACCGCGCCGTGGCGGGTCATCATCTCGTCGAACCACAGGCTATCGTGGCCCAGAAAGAGCAACCGGGGAACGGCGGCCAGCAGGGAGATTAATACGGCCGCCAGAAAATGGAAGCGGGCCGGGCGCTGGTAATTGGCCGAAGGCATCAGGGGTTGGGGGCGCGCTCAGGTGTAGCGCTGTTGGGCGGGCTGAACGGCCGTCAGGCACAACCGATGGAGCAGGCCCAGAAAATCCTCGAACGGCTGGGTCGTATCGACGTAATAATCGGCCCCTGCGGCCAGCGCCGCCGCCGCCGCCTCGGCAAAGTGACCCAGGACAACGACCACCAGACCCGGCCGCCGCGCCTTGGCCACGGCGATGAACGTCGCCGCCGTCAGGCCGTGCAACTCCCACTCCAGCACCACTGCGTCGGCGCCGAAGGCCAGCGCGGCCAGGGCGTCGTCGCCGCCGGTGGCCTCGTCGATGCCCGCGCACAGCGTGTCATGTTCCAACGCCGCCCGCAAGGCCGCCCGCACCGACGGCCGCTCATCGACAATTAGCACGCGCATGACTCCCAACTCCTCACCATGCAGTCTGTTCTGAATCCGTTTCGCCCGTCACCATCCGTCGCCAATTCTCTTCTATTCTGTCCGTCTTAAATCCGTCCCGTCCGTCCCCATCCGTAGCCAATTCTTTTCCACTCTATCCGTCGCCAACTCTTCACTCTTCCCGACTCGCAAACCGTTCATCGCTGTCGAAAATCTGGCGCAGGAGGCGGCTGGTCTTGGGTTGCGGCTCCTGCCACAGCCAGGAGACGTGGAGCCAGAAGCGCGCGCCCTCATAGGTCAGCACCGCCGAATAGAGGCGGCCGTCCGCGTCGGCTTCCACCGGCTGGAAGATGCCCGCCGCGTCGCGGACGAAGCATTCCACCGTGCGCTGGTTCGGCCGCGGGTCGATCAGCCAATACTCGCCCACCCCGGCCTGCTCGTACTCGGTGAATTTGCGCACGCGATCCTCGCGCACACTGCCGGGCGAGACGATCTCCAGCACCATATCCGGCGCGCCGTTGAAGCGCCATTTGTCGAAGCCGGCGAGGCGATCCTTATGGACGAAGAATATGTCCGGCTCGCGCGACGGTCCGCCCGGCCAGAGTTTTACTTCGCGCGGCGCTATTCCGGTTCTACCGATCCCCAGTTCGTCAACAAACGACCGCATTAAGGCGTATAGGAACCCGGCCAAATCCTGATGTTCATTAGAAGGCGGCATATATTCGATGAACTCCCCATCCACCCACTCGGCAATAGTCGTCTCGCCGGCGAGTTCCAGATACTCCTCGTAGGAAGCCGGACGGCGCACAACCTCCGGTTCAGCCCGAACAACTGCGGGAGCGATTGTTATCGTAGCCATACGTCTAGTATATCAGAAGCGTCAATACTGTAGGTTGAACATCCCTGTTCAACCGAAAAACCAGGCGGCCTTCTGGGGGTTGAACAGGGATGTTCAACCTACGACCGGCGCGCGCGCAACAGCATCACCGCCAGCGCGGCCACCGCCGACAGCGCCCCCACCCCGGCCGCCGCCCGCGTTGCCACGGCGCGACTATTTTCGTTCGCGCCCAGCAACTCGCCCAGCGGCTCCACCCGCTGCCGCCAGTTCAAGCCATAGGTCGCGCCCATCATCGCCTTCAGCAGCCGGTAGGTTCCCGGCCGCCGAATCCAGATCACCGGATCGATGGCGCTGGGCGGCCGACTGATCGAGTAAGCCTTCATGCGCGTAAACTGGGTCACCTCGCCCCGGCCGTGGGTGCGGGTGTTGCCGCTCAGCTTCGTGCCGCCAAACGGCAGTTGGGCCACCGAATAGTGCGACATGGTGTCGTTGATGTTGACCACGCCGACGTGCAACTGCCGCCCCACGCGCTCGGCGTGCTTCAGGTTATTGCTCCAAACGTAGGCGCTCAGCCCCATGTCGCTATGGTTGGCTAACTGGATGGCCTGGGTGTCGTCGTGGACCTTCATAATGGGCATGATCGGCCCGAAGGTCTCGTCGGTCATAATCTTCATGGAGTGATCCACGTCGACCAACACTGTCGGCTCGATGAACATGCCCGTCTGTTTGCCGCCCAGCACGACCCGCGCCCCCTTGTCCAGCGCATCGTGCAGATGTGTATTCACAATGTCGCATTGCCGCTGGAAAGTCAGCGGCCCCATCCAGTTGGGGTTATCCACCTCGGTTGAATAGCCGACGCTGAATTTGGCAGTCTCGTCCAGCACGGCGGCCAGGAACTTGTCATACACCTTCTCGTGGACGTAGACCCGCTCGACCGAGACGCAGGCCTGGCCGGTGGAGTAGAACGCGCCCCACACGCCCCACTTGGCCGCGGCCGGGATGTCGGCGTCTTCCAGCACCAGCATGGCGTCCTTGCCGCCCAGTTCATACATGAACGGGGTCATGTCTTCGACGGCCATCTTGGCTACGATCTGCCCCGTCTTCACCGAGCCGGTCAGGAACAGCAGATCGGGCTTGGCCCGCACCAGCGCCTGGCCCACCCGCGCGTCGCCGTGCAGGAAGCGCACGAACGGCGCCAGTTCCGGCACGCGGTTGAAAAGCTCCTCCAGCAGCACGCCCGTGGCCGCGGCCACCTCCGACGGCTTCACCAGCACCGTGTTGCCGGCCAACAGGGCCGAGACGATGGGCGGGATCATCAAGTCGATGGGATAGTTCCACGGGCCGATGATGCCCACCACGCCATACGGCTCGCGCTCGGCCAGGAAGCGCTTGAAGAAGTAGAGGCCGCGCGGCACGCGCTCGGGGGCCAGCCACTTGGGGGCCTGGGCGGTGTAGTGGTGAATCTTCTCGACGGTCATAAACACTTCGTGCAGCGCGTCGAGGCGGCTCTTGCCATGATCCTGATTGACCACGGCGGTGATCTCGTCGGTGGCGTCGAGCATCACGCCTTGCAGCTTCTTGAGCAGCCGCGCCCGCTCCTTCACCGGCCGGGCCGCCCAGGCCGCCTGGGCCGCGCCCATCTCGCGCCGCGCCTTCTGCACCTCGGCCTCGGTCGTCATACGCACCTGGCCGAATTTTTGGCCGGTGGCCGGATTGTGGAAGTCGATACAGTCGTTTTGTGGGGGCATGTCGCACCTATAGTTATTTCTTTTTCAACCCAAACAACATCATTAAAACCGGCAGCATCCCGACCAGCAACATCAACAGCGCCGGCAGCGGCGAACGCGCCTTCTGCTCGGCCGCGCCATTGACGGCCGCCGGCTTCACGGCCGGCGGCTGGGCGATCGGCGATCCATCGACGGTGATCAGATGCGGGTAGGCCAACGGCGCAATGGCCGGCGCGGCGGCCCTGGCCGGGATGCGGCTCATGGCCCGCTCGGTCATGGCGGTGATGGTCAGGCTGGGGTTCACCCCCAGATTGGCCGGCACCACCGAGCCGTCGGCCACGTACAGCCCCGGATAGTTGAACACCTGTTGGTCGATATCGACCACGCCCTCGGCCGCGTTGCCGCCCATCGGGCAGCCGCCCAGGATGTGGGCCGTATTGGGGATGTCGAGCAGGTCATTGAGGCCGACCCAGGGCACGCCGTCAACCTTCTTGGCGAAGCGGTTGACCACGTCGCTGCCGGCCACCACGCAGGCCGGGATGGGGTCTTCCGGATCGCGCTCCGTTTGCAGCCCCATCCGGAAGCCTTTGGAAAGGTAGCGACCGCGCCGAAAAGCCATCTTGTTTTCCACCGTCTGCATGATCAGCAGCACCGTGTCGCGCTCGGCCCAGCCGGGCAGCAGCCGCGTGTGCAGAAAATCGCCCGGCCGGCGGAAGAAATGCTTCAGCGACTCCCACATGCGGCCGCCCAGCCCGTGGCCCGCGCTGCCATAGCCGGCCAGCGGCCAAATGAGCGTGCGCATGAACGACGACCCCGGCGGATAGCGCACCGGCTCCACACTGGTCACGTCGTCGGCCCAGAAGTGGCTGGTGATGGCGACGCCCTCCGAAAAGTCCTGGCGGCGGTCGCGGGCGGTCACGCCCATAAGGGCCTCGCTGTTGCTGCGCACCGACTCGCCCAGCATCGGCGATAGCTGTGGCAGGGTGCGCGATACGTCGCGGCAGTTGAGCAGCAGTTCGACCGTGCCCAATACCCCGGCGGCGACGATGACATTGCGGGCGCGCACACTGTCGCGCCGCTTGCGGCCGATGTCGGTGATCTTCTCGTAGGCGACCTCGTAGCGCGCCCCGTCGGCCCGCGCCCCATAGAGCGGCTTGATGACCTCCACGTTGCGCTCCGGCAGGACGGTGGCCCCGAACTTCTCGGCCAGATAGAGGTAATTCTTGTCCAGCGTGTTCTTGGCATTGTGACGGCAGCCGACCATGCAGCCGCCGCAATGGATGCAGCCGGTGCGCGTGGGGCCATGGCCGTCGAAAAACGGGTCGTGGACGGTGACGCCGCGCTCGCCGAAGTAGATGCCCACGCCGGTGGCCTCAAACGTGTCGCTCTGGCCCAGGTCGGTGGCGATGTCGAGCAGGGTGTCGTCGGCCGGCCACATGCAGGGGTTGGTGGCCGTGCCCAACATGCGGTTGGCGGTGTGGTAATGGGGCATCAGTTCCGCTTCCCAATCGGCCAGATGCGCCCATTCGTCGGCCTCGAAGAACGCCTTGGGTGGGATGCGGTGGGTGCTGGCGTAGATGAGGCTGCCGCCGCCCACCCCGGAGCCGTTGAGCAGCCAGATGTCGCGGAAGAAATTCAGCCCCTGTGGGCCGAAGCAGCGCAGCGAAGGCATCCACAGATATTTGAAGACGTTCATGTTGGTCTTGGGGAAATCCTCGGCGTTCCAGCGCTTGCCGCGCTCGATGACCAGGACGGAGTACCCCTTCTCGGTCAGCCGCCAGGCGGACACCGAGCCGCCGAAGCCTGAACCGATGATCACGTAATCATAAACGCCGTTGGCCGCCGGCCGGCCGGTTTGCGCCGCCCGACCATGACCGTTTGTCCGCTTCTCATCCAGGACGATGTTCATGTTCCGGTTCCTCTTGTCGCCGCGCGTTTGCCGCGCCGGCGCGCCGCAGATGACGACATTATAACACATCGCGTCATTATGACGCAATGTGTCAATTGGGTATTTTGACCAGACCTGACCGGTTGCCTGCGGACTCCTGTCCGCCAACCTGTCAGGTCTACTATTTTGTTATGCGAATTGTAATGTAACGCCGCTACCATACGCACCAGGAACAGGAGCAATGCGGCATAGCTGAGGCGCGCCCGCCCGGGAATTCGGGGCGGTCATTCCGCCCCCTCGCCTCGAAGGATGCAGCGACAGATGAACCAGCGCGATACCGGCATCGTGGAACACGACGGCGAACGCTACATCAAGATCCGCGGCGCGTGGTATAACGCCCGCACCTACATCAAGCCCCCGGAGATTGTCAGCCGACGGCTGGACGAGCGCTTCGGCAACGCCCTGCCCCCGGAGAAACCGGCCCGTCTGAAACACCGTCCGCCCCTCTCGTTATAGCCAGGGGGAGAGAATAGAACGCGGATGACGCGGATCACACGGCTATTCGCCGATTTGGAGAGCTCTTATCGGCGCCGATCCGCTTGATCCGCGTCCTCCGCGTTCTATCTTTTTATATCGACAGTTTTTATCCGCGTTAATCCACGTCAGCCGCGTTCCATCTTTTCTTCTCCGCGTCCATCCGTTCCATCGGCGTCATCCACGTTCTATCTCTTCCAACTCAATTGCCCCCATCTTTCCTCACGGCTATAATCCGGTGCTGACCCCACCACAGGACACCGGAGCCACCTTTTGATTCACGCCACCACTGACAACCGAACGACTGCGCCGCCCGCCTGGTGGCGAACGGCCGCCCGCCGTCTCGCGCCGGGGGCAGTCTTCGTCCTCTTCATGGTCTCTCAGTGGCCCTTCACCGATCTGGCCGGCCGCATCCCGGCCTATGGCGACGTGCTGGAATATCTGTGGGTCATCGACTGGTTCCTCGACGGCCTGCGATCGGGCGCCGGGTTGCGCCTGTTTGCCCCCCACATCTTCATGCCCGAAGGCTGGTCGCTGGCAACGTTCGCCAACGGGCCGGGTATATTCGCCCTGGCCCTGCCCATCGCCGCCCTGACCAGCGCCGCCGTGGCCTTCAACGTCCTGCAACTGGCCGCCTTCTTCATCGGCTATTGGGGCGCTTACCGGATGGGGCGGCTGGTGGCCGGACAAGGCGCGGCCATCCTCGTCGCCCTGCTCTACTTGCTGTGGGGCGGCCGTTGGCTGCGCACCGCCGGCCATCTCCAAATGCTGCTCGGCTCGGCGCTGTTTCCCTGGATCATCCTGTGCCTGGAGCGGGCGCTGGCCGACCGCCCCGGCCGGCTGCGCTGGGCCATCGCCGCCGGCCTTATCTGGGGGCTGGCGATCACCTCCAGCCTCTATTTCATCTGGATCGGATTCTTTCTCGTCGCCGCCTGGCTGGCCGGCGCGGCGCTGGCGCGGCGCGCCACCTGGCGCGGCGCGCTGCTGCGGCTGGTCGTCACCGGCGGCGCGGCCGTGTTGCTAAGCGCCCCCTATCTCTATCTCTATTGGAGTAACACCAGCCAGACCGTCGGCTACGGCGCGGGCCATCTCAACGCCTGGAGCATGAGCGTCGATTGGCTACCGGCCCTCTTCCCCGACCATCGCTTCGTGGCGCTGCGCGAATTCGCCGTGCGCCAGGTGAACGGTATCCGCGTCGAGGGCAGTTTCTCCGGCTTCGGCATCCTGTTGCCGCTGCTGGCCCTGCTGGGGGCATTCGCCGGTTCGCGGCGGCGCGCCGGCCGCGCCACGGGCAGCATTATCATGACCGTCATTGTCGGCGTCGTCCTCGGCCTGGGCCTCACGCTACAGCGCGACGCCCAACCCATCCCCGCCCCGGCGCTACGGCCGATCAATGAAGCCATCTGGAACCTGGGCCACAGCCTCAAGCCCGACGTCTTCCCCGGCTCTGACCCGCCGCCGGAATTTGCCGAGGCTATTCCGCTGCCTGGCCTGCTGCTGACCGCCCTCTTGCCCACCTTTGAAGGCGCTCGCGTGACCGCTCGCTACCTGATGGTCGCCGCGCCGGCCCTGCTGTTGCTGGTGGCCCTGGGTTTCGACCGGCTGCCGCGCGCCTGGCTGCGCTGGCTGGTGGCGCTGCTGCTGCTGGTGGAGGCCGCCCGCATCCCTATCGGCGGCGTGCCCTATCCGCCGCCGGCCCACCCGGCCCTCTCCTGGCTGGCCGAACGCCTGCCGGGACCGGGCGAGAGCGCCCTCGACGTCACTTCGCCCGCGCCGGGGCTGCTGACGCTGGGCGTCGGCGGCAACGTACTGGGCGAGACGCCTATCCACCGCTGGCCTATCGCCGGCGGTGGCGGCAGCGTCCTGCCCGCCCATGCCGCTTATCTGCTCGATTGGCTGGTCGCCCACCCTGACCCGGCGGCCGCCGCCGAATTTCCCCAATTGCTGCGCGATTACGGCGTCCGCTACGTGCTACTGCACATGCCGGTCGACCCCGCCGCCGGGCTGCAACGGTTGGCGGCCGGCACGCCGGAGCTGACGGCCCACGGCTGCTTCGATAACCCGGCCAGGCTCCCGTGGAATTGGCGCATCTGCATCCTGGAAGTGACGCCGGCGGCGCTGCCGGCGGTCAACGTCCATCCGGCGCGCGGCTGGTCGGGCAGCGAGGCGTGGGGGGTGTGGGCGATGGGCCGCGAGAGTGTCGTCGGCTGGGCGGCCACCGCCGGCCGCGAGACACGCTTTGCCGTCGAGGCTTTCCCGTTCTGCGTGGACAACCAGCCGACGGGCCAGACAGTGGAGTTCGTCGTGGGCGACCGGGTCGTGGCCGCCCATCGCTGGGATACCTGCGACGCGGCGCAAATCGAGGTCGTCGTGCCGGCCGAACTGATTGCCATCGGCTGGAACGAGATGACCTTGCGCTTCGGCCGCGCCGACCGCCCGGCCGACGTGACCGGCGGCGCCAACCCCGACGGGCGCGAATTGAGCGTGGGCTTCACACGTTTTGAGCGCCTCACGGAATAGGCTATATTCTAAGTCCTCGGAGCGACGGCGCTCACGCTCAACGGAGGCACGCGCGATGCACCACAACTTCAAACCCGACGGCCATAACAGCGTCTCGGTCTACATCATGGCCGACGACCCGCCGGCGGTCATCGACTTCCTGACGGCCGCCTTCGACGCCCAGCCGCTGCGCCAATCCCAGCGGCCCGACGGCACGCTGGCTCACGGCGAACTGCGCCTCGACGACACGATCGTCATGATCTCCGGCGCGAATCCCGACGCCCCGGCCTTCCCGACCTGGCTCCACGTCTACGTGCCCGACGTCGCTGAGACCTACCGCCGCGCCCTGGCCGCCGGGGGGCGCGCCATCATGGCGCCGGTGGTGAAGCAGGGCGAAACCGATAAGCGCGGCGCGGTGGCCGACCCGGCCGGCAATACGTGGTGGATATCGACCCAACTATGACAACTTTTACCCCCGAACACGCCGCCCGCTTCGACGAACTGCAAACCAAACTGGCCCCCCTGTGGCGGCTCATCGGCCGCACCGACCCCGGCGGCGTGGTGCAGGACGAAAACACCCTCGTCGTCCTCTCCTCGCTCACCGGCGAATTCGGCGCGCCGGGCATCGTCCAGAAGGTCTACGAGGAGCGCTTCCTCTTTATGACCTTCCTGCTGCGCCAGCCCAATCTGCGGCTCATCTACCTCACCTCGCAGCCCGTCGCCCCGCTGACCATCGACTACTACCTCCACAACCTGCCCGACGTCACCGTCAGCCACGCCCGCAAGCGGCTGCATCTGCTGTCGCCGCAGGACGGCTCCAACGCCTCGCTGGTGGAGAAGGTGCTGGCCCGGCCGTGGTTTGTGCGCCTCATCCGCGACCACATCCCCGACGCCGACCGCGCCCACCTCGTGCCCTTCCTGACCACCGACCTGGAGCGCGAGCTTGCCCTGCAACTGGGCATCCCCATGTATGCCGCCGACCCGCGCCATTTCGCCCTGGGCGGCAAGAGCGGGGCGCGGCGCGTCTTCGCCGAGGAAGGGCTGCGCCACCCGCCCGGCATCGAGGACATCAGCGACGAGGCCGGCTTTGTGACCGCCATCGTCGCCCTGCGCGCCCAACACCCGGCCATCGGGCGGGTGATCACCAAGCACAACCAGGGCGTGTCGGGCGAGGGCAACGCCGTGGTCGATCTGGGCGGCCTGCCGCCGCCCGGCAGCCCCGACGAAGCCGCGGCCATCAACGAGCGCCTGCGAGCCATGCGCTTCGAGAACGCCGGGCTGACCTACGACGCCTACATGGCCGCGATGGCGCGGCAGGGGGGCATCGTCGAGGAGATGATCGACGGCGCGGAAAAGCGCAGCCCCAGCGTGCAGATGCGCATCTCCCCCCTGGGCAAGGTCGAAATCCTCTCCACCCACGACCAGATGCTCGGCGGCCCCAGCGGCCAGAGCTACCTGGGGGCCATCTTCCCCGCCGACCCCGCCTATAGCCGCCTGATCACCCGCGAGGCGGCCAAAGTTGGCGCGCGCTTCGTGCGCGAGGGCATCGTCGGCCGCTTCGCCCTCGATTTCCTGACCGTGAAGAAGGCTGCCGGCGCGGCCGAACCCGCCGATGCGTGGGACGCCTACGCCATCGAGGTCAACCTGCGCAAGGGGGGCACGACCCACCCCTTCCTGACCCTGCAATATCTGACCGACGGCCTCTACGACGCCGAATCGGGCGAATTCACCACCGAGCTGGGCGAGCGGCGCTACTACGTGGCCTCCGATCACGTGGAGTCCCACGCCTATCGTATCTTCACCCCCGACGACCTGCTCGATCTGATCAGCCTCCACCGCCTGACGTTTGACCAGACCTGCCAGACGGGGCTGATCCTCCACATGTTCAGCGCCGTGGGCGAACTCGGCCGCCTGGGCGTCACCTGCATCCACGGCACGCCCGAACGCGCCCGCGCCCTCTACGAGGACTTCCTCGCCCTCCTAGATCGCGAAGCAGCCAAGCGGGTGACAAACTAAGACCCTCTCCTAACCTCTCCCACAAGGAGAGGAACCAGAGACGACCCTCTCCTAACCTCTCCCACAGGGAGAGGGACCAGAGACGACCTTCTCCCACAGGGCGAAAAGTCTGGTTCCCTCTCCCCTTGGGAGAGGGTTAGGGAGAGGGTCTTCTCCCCCGCTCCCCTGCATGATGCACCAAACCCCCATTCACGCTAAACTCCCCCCATGCTCCGCTTCTCCGACTTCTCCCACCTGCCGGAGATCGACGACCTCGTGCGCCGGCTGGTGGCCGAGACGGCCGGGCTGGTCGTCGTGGCCGGGCTGGATAGCCGGCCGGGCGGCGACTCCCCCGGCGACACCACCGACCCCTTCCACTTCCTGCCCAGCGGCCGCGCCACCATCTTCCGCGTGCTGGTCAGCGAGGCCCTCGACGCCCAGCCCCGCGCCCGCTGCCTGGTCGTGGCCGCCGACCGGGGGGCCATCAACGTCGCCCGCCGCTTCCGCAACCGCATCGAACTGATCGAGGTCAAGCCGTCGTTCGGTTACGCCGAGGCCATCGCCGCCGCCCTCGCCAAGCGGCCGGACCTGCTCGTCGTCGACCGGCTGGCGGCCGACAACCTGCCGCCGCTGCTGGCCGCCGCTCGCGCCGGCGTGCGCGTCCTGTCGCAACTGGACACGCTCTACTGCGCCCAGGCCGTGGCCCGCCACCTGGGCGATCTGGGCGCGGCGGCCGATGATCTGGCCGGGCTGCATTGGGTGCTTGGCCTCCAGCGCCTGCCCACCCTCTGCCCCACCTGCAAACGCCCGGCCGACGTGACCGCCGATCAACTGGCCCAGCTGGAGGCGCTCGGCCGCCGCTACCCATCGTTGAGCGCCCACCAGGCCCCGGCCGACGGCGGCGTCTTCTACGCCCCGGCCGGTTGCGCCGAATGCCATTTCACCGGCCGCCGGGGGGACGTGGCCGCCTTCGACTTCTTCGACGCCAGCGATTCAGCCGCCGACCTCTGGACGCGTCCCAGCGCCATGCCGATGGAAGCCTACGTCTGGCTATTGGCCCAGCGCGGCCAACTGGCCCTGAGCGACGCGCTGGACTTTGCCGCCCATCAGGTGCGCCGCAGCCACAATCTGCTCCTGCACAGCGAGCGACTGCTGACCGAGCGCAGCGCCGCCCTGGAGCGCAAGACGGTCGAACTCGACTCCGCCAACCGCCTGCTGAAGCAGCGCACCCGCGAACTGGTCTCGCTGGAGGGCATCGGCCAATCGCTCATCACCTGGAGCGACCTGCGCGAACTGGGCGATCGCGTGCTCAAGACGGCCATGGAACTGAGCAAGGCCGACCGGGGCGTGCTCTACTACGTGCGCTCCAGCGATTGGGGGCAAATCCTGGCCGCTCGCGGCTGGGTCGGGGCGCACGAAGGGGTGGGGCTGACTCGCGGCCTCATCTACGAGCACCTGTCCGACCGCGAGCCGATGGCCTATCGCGACAACCCACCGGGGCTGCAACCGCCGGCCGACAGCCCACCGTTGCGCGCCGGGCAGGCCATCCCCCTGGCCGCCCACGGCATCCCCGCCGGGCTGATGCTCATCCAGTCCACCCGCAAGAACGGGTTCTCGCCGGGCGAGGTGGCCCTGCTGCAAACGCTGGCCGGCTATGCGGCTGTCGCCATGCAGCGCGCCGGGCTGATCGAGCAGCTACAGGGCAAGATTGAGGCCCTGGAAGCGGCCCAACTGGAGATAGCCCAGAAGGAACGGCTGGAGCGCGAACTGGAACTGGCCCGGCAGGTGCAGCTGAGCATGATCCCGCGCACCTTCCCCGACGTGGGCGGCGTCACCTTCGCCGCCGCCTACGCCCCGGCGCGGCAGGTGGGCGGCGACTTCTACGACGTGATCCGCCTCGACGACGAGCGCGTGGCCCTGGTCATCGCCGACGTGGCCGACAAGGGCATGCCCGCCGCGCTCTACATGGCCCTGGCCCGCAGCCTCATCCTGGCCGAGGCCCGCCGCGCCGCCGCCCCGGCCGAGGTGCTGGGCAACGTCAACCGCCTGCTGCTGGAAGTGGGCCAGGAAAATATGTTCATCACGGTCTTCTATGGCGTGCTCGACCGGGGGCGCGGCCGTCTCACCTATGCCCGCGCCGGGCACGACCACCCGTTCCTGCTGCGCGACGGCGGGATCGCCCCGTTGGAAGGGCGCGGCATGGCCCTCGGCCTGTTCGCCGCGCCGCTATTCCACGTCAGCGAAGAGACGATGGCCCTGCGCCCCGGCGACCGGCTGGTGCTCTACACCGACGGGCTGACTGACGTGGTCGGTCCCGACGGCGAGATGCTCGGCCGCGAACGACTGATGGCCCGACTGCCGGCCTACGCCGCCCACGCCCCGGCCCTGATGTGCCGGGCGCTGTTCGATGACCTGGCCGCTTATCGAAGGGATGAAGGGCAGTTTGATGATATGGCGGTCTTAGTCATAGAGGTAAAATAAGTTTATCAGGAGGCTAAATGCCCGAACTCTGTCGCTTTTATGGTATCATCATTCGCATGTTTGTTGAGCAAAATGCGCCGCACCATCGGCCACATTTTCACGCCTATTATCAAAACAGATCAGCCGTCTATGGCCTTGACCCGATTGAGTTGATTTCCGGCGAATTGTCGCCAAGAGAGCAACGGCTTGTCGAAGCATGGGCGGAACTGCACGCCGGGGAATTAATTGAAAACTGGAGTAGAATAAAGACCGACGAAACGGTATTGAAGATTGCGCCGCTCAAATAGGGAATAAGGTAATGTCTGATGGAACATCCTATTTATCGGGTCACATCGTTTGAGATCGTCGGGCCTTACACGCTCCAGGTTACATTTGACGATGGGACAAGCCAGACAATTGATTTTCAACCGATATTAGCCGGTCACTATTTTGGGCCGTTGCGCGATCTCAAGCTGTTCGACCAAGTGGAAATCGACCCCGAAATCCATACGCTGGTCTGGCCGAATGGGGCTGACTTCGACCCGCTTACCCTCCATAACTGGCCCGATTACGTTGATGAACTTATTGCTCTGACCCAAAGCTGGAAAGAGCGCGCCGGCGAACCAATTTAGGGCGACCGGAATAGAAACCGAGTTTCTAGGCAGAAACTCGGTTTCTATCCTACTGTTTTGTCGCTACGGCGCCATTGCCACCGGCACCAACGCCCTATACCCCACGGGCGGTTGCGGGACTATTGGCCCCGGCGCGCCCCAGTTCGGAAAATAATCTTCGGCCGGATGATTGGTCAGCAAGGTCTGACCGCTGCCATCCGAGTTCATCACGTAGATCTCAGGGTTGCCGTCACGTAAACTATTGAAGGCGATCCTTGTCCCATCTGGGGACCAGGTCGGGTAATAGTCGCTCACCGCGTTGTTGGTCAGGCGGGTCGGATTGCCGCCGTCGGCATCCATCACCATGATCTCATAGCTGCTATCGCGCCAACTCTCATAGGCGAGCTTCGTCCCATCGGGCGACCAGGCTGGAGAGTAATCCCCTTCCGGATAGTTAGTCAGGTTGGTCTGGCCGCTGCCGTTGGCATTCATGACGTAAATCTCATTGTTGCCGTCGCGGTCGCTATGAAAGGCGATCTTCGCCCCAACGGGCGACCAGGCCGGCCGATTGTCGGCGGCCGGGTTGTTGGTCAGGCGCGTCTGGGCGCTGCCATCGGCGTTCATGACGTAGATTTCGGGGTTGCCGTCGCGCTCGCTGCTGAAAGCGATCTTCGACCCGTCGGGCGACCAGGTCGGAAAGCTGTCGTACGCGGCATTGTTGGTCAGACGAGTCGGATTGCCGCCGTCGCCGTCCATCACGTAGATCTCCCAGTTGCCGTCGCGGTTACTCCCGAAGGCGATCTTCGTCCCGTCCGGCGACCAGGCCGGCTGGTCGTCCTCCGCGGCGTGGTTGGTCAGATTGGTCTGATTGCCGCCGTTGGCATCCATCACGTAGATCTCAGAGCTGCCGTCGCGGGTGGTGGCAAAGAGGATCGCCGACCCATCGAAGCCCCAGGCCGGCTGGCCGTCGGCCGCGCCGTTGCCGGTCAGATTGGTTTGGCCGCTGCCGTCGGCGCTCATGACGTAGACCTCGTTGTTGCCGTCGCGGTTGCTGGTGAAGGCCAGGCGCGAGCCGTCGGACGACCACGCCGGTTCGGTGTCCAGGTCCGTATTCTGGGTCACGTCCGTCTGGTTGCCGCCGTCGGCGTCCATCACGTAGATGTCCACGTCCAGATCGCGGAAAGCCTCGAAGGCGATCTGCGTCCCGTCCGGCGACCAGGTGGGGTTGTAATCGCCCGACGCCGGGTCGTTGGTCAGATTGGTCTGGCCGCTGCCGTCGGCGTTCATGGCGTAAATCTCAAAGCCGCCGTCGCGATTGCTCTGGAAAGCGATTTTGCTCCCGTCCGGCGACCAGGCCGGGTTGTGATCGCCGGCGGCGTTGTTGGTCAGGTTGGTCGGGTTGCCGCCGTCGGCATCCATGATAAAGATCTCGTCGTTGCCGGCGCGATTGCTGGTGAAGATGATCTGCGTTCCGTCCGGCGACCAGGCCGGCTGGTAGTCGAACGCGGCGTTATTGGTGAGGCGCGTCTGGTTGCCGCCGTCGGCGTCCATCACGTAGATCTCGCCGTTGCCGTCGCGGTCGCTGGTGAAGGCGATCTGCGTCCGGTTGGGCGACCAGGCCGGCTCGAAATCGGCCGCCGGGTTGTTGGTGACGCGCTTCTGGTCGCTGCCGTCGGCGTTCATGGTGTAGATTTCCTGATTGCCGTGGCGCTCGCTCATGAAGGCGATGCGGCCGGTGGGAGTCTGGGGCAACGGCGGCGTATAGGGCGGGGCCTCGAAGGAGCCGGCGTCGCAGCCCGCGCCTTGCGGCCGCGATTCGCCGCGCTGATCCAGCCCGTTGACCGGCGCGCCGGCACAGTCAGCGCCGGGAGCAATGTCCTGGGCCGGGCTGCCGGGGATGAGGGCATGGGTCTGGGTTGGCCCGCCGTTGTTGGCCAGCGTCGTATCCAGAATGGCCGCCAGGTCATAGTTGCCCGCGTCGCTGGTAGCGATCACATCCGATACGCCGGGACTGAAGTTGGCAAACGCCTGGGCCGAGGTCAAGCCACCGTGGCCGAACACGTTGGCGGCGCCGGCGGTGATCGTGCCGCCGGTTTTCTCGATCTCTGCGCCGCTCCCCGTCCCGCTATTGCCGGAGATGAGGCTGCGCACCAGCGTCAGCGTGCCGCCAAAAATGTATATTCCCCCACCATCTTGAGCCGCGTTGCCGGAGAGCGTACTGTTAGTGACGGTCGCCGTGTTGGCGGCGATAAAGATGCCGCCGCCATTATCATTAATTGTGTTGTCGGATAGTGTGCTGTTGATGACGGTTAACGGACCTCCGCTGAGGATGCCACCACCTTTCATAGCCGTGTTATCGGAGAGTGTACTGTTCGTGATGGTCGCTGGGCCATCATTATAGATGCCCCCGCCATAGACGGTCGCCGTATTACCGGAGAGCGTGCTGTTGGTGATGGTTAGCGTGCCGCCCAAGCTGGAGATACTCCCGCCATATTCAGCCTTGTTGCCGGTGAGCGTGCTGTTATAGAGGGTTAACGAGCCTCCGTTCAAGAAGATGCCGCCGCCATCTACAACAAAGGAACCGTGCCGCACCGTCAGGTTTTCCAGCGCCAGAATGCCGGGCGAACTGACCTCGAGAACGCGGTAATCGGCCGGCGTACAACTGCCCGGCAACGTGACCGGGTTGCAGGTCGAGGCCTGGATGACGAAATTGTCCTGCGGCAGGGCGAAGATGGTCATCTCGCTGGTGACGGCCGGCAGCTGGCTGCCCAGGGTGATAGGGCTGGTAGCGAAGGTCAGGTAAATATCGTCGGCCCCACTGCCCGCGATGCATTCGCCGAACGTGGCCCCGGAGGCTGTGTCGGTGTTGGCGGCGATGATCGCCTCGCGCAGGGAGCATTGGCCGTCGTCGGCGACCGTATCGGCGTCGGTGCCGACGAACAGACCGGCCGCCCGCGCCGGTCGCGCGGTCAGGCTGAACAGGAAGATCGACAGAACGGCCAACAGGCCAAGAACGGGTATGGCTCGCTTCCACGTATTAACTTGATCCACGACATCTCCTTGTGGCTATGGGGTGTTTTTTGAGCGACAATACAAACAAGAGAGGCAGTCGCTAACGACTGGTTGACGCATTGCTGTTTGTGGGACGGAATAATAGCAATGAAAAGATGGCTGTCAACAAAGGAATCGACACTGGAAGACCTGGCCGCTCTGGCAGCCATCGAAGCCACGGCCGATGAGCCGGTGCGCGATTATGACGATTTCCTGGCCGAGTTGCTTCTAAGCAAATCTAGAAACCGGGTTTTTCGCTACGCAACCCGACTAGCGCGGCTCTTTCGCTTTTAGCACCACCAGAACCGCGCAATGGTCAGACTGACCTTCGACGCAGTTCACCGTAGCCGCAGTCGTCGCCAGATGGGACGAGTGAAAGACGTAATCGATACGCACCAGTGGAAATGGGAGGCGCACCCCGGCTAGACGAAAATTATTGGGAAACGTCCGGCCCAATCCGAACCCCGCTTGGCGAAAGCTGTCTTGCAGAGAAGCGGTGATTGCCGCGTAAGCGTGTGACTGGTCACTCATGTTGAAGTCGCCCAGGACAACCACCGGCTCAGCGACCCCCGCTACTTGTTGCAACATATAGGCGACTTCGCTTTCGAGATCAGTCTCGATAATGCCACGCGGCAGAGGGCGCGTCTCCGACCAGACGATCCCCGGTGGATAGAAGTGAATGGGAAAGATGTGCCAATCGGTACCTTTCTGATCCACAACAACGTGCAGGAAGGGGCGACCGTCGGGCGGGTAAAGCCACTGGTAACCGAGAATAGGTAACTTGCTGAAGAACCCAGTCGATGCAATAGCCGTGTCTGATATTTGATAGGGGTAGGCGGCCAGCTCAGCCGCCAACACAGCGGCCGACTGGTCTGTCATTTCCTGCACGGCAACGATGTCGGCCTGGGCGGCGGCAATCGTTTGGGCCAATTGGTCGGGCGGGGTGAGGCTCAATCCCAAATTAAAAGTCATGGCCGAGATGGTTGGCCCGCTACTTTTCTCAGGCAAGATGGCCGAGACCGACGGCAGCACCGGGTGAGTCACCAGCAACAGGGCAACGAGCAGGAGCAAAATCGCTATCGCCGCGCGCGTGCGCAAGAGTATCAGGCAAACCACTAGCGGAAGCGCTGCTAGATAAAGGTAGAGGTTGAACGTGCTCGCCAGAGCGACAAACGGCGAGACAGGACGCAGAAAGTGGTTGGCAATGAGCAGGGCCGCCATTCCAATAAGATAGAGCAGCCCGGCCGCGTGGATAGCTCCCCGGAATCGGTGATTGTTTGCAAGCTTGATCATACCGGCCATACCTGTGTTCCGATCATACTGCCGAACACGTCCGTTACCGGTCTACAATGCGCCGCTAACCCTGCTATTGGAGTACGGTAACCAAGCCTATCCCGCCCAACGTGGCATGTAGGGCGGGATGGCATCCCGCCTCTTTACTCCTGGCGGGATACCATCACGTCCTAAAACTAGAAACCGAGTTTTCAAGAAAAAACTCGGTTTCTACCACTATTCAATAGAAATTGGCGTAACAAACTCCTGCGAAAATGCCCAGCCGCTCACATCGGGCGGCTCGAGGGCCAACTGGGTCAGGATGACCATGATTTGGGCGCGGTGCTCCGTGGCGTGGTTGATGGCCTGAGTCAGGATCAGGGCCACCGGCGTATGCCAGCGCAAGCCGTCCCCTTCCAGGGTCACCACCTCGCCCGCCGCCGCGCCCGCGGCCACGTCCATCAGCCCCAGGCCGTTTTGTTGCGCCATCGCCCGCAAGCGGGCCACGTCCACCAGGACAGGGCCATCGGGCGACCACAACAGGGATTCGGGTTCCCGGCCGGTCAGGTCGGACAGGTATTGCTCCTCCGACCAAACGATGTGGTTGAGGGTCTTGTGGATCGTGTTATACGTGCCGGGAATCGTCGCCGCCAGTTGCTCCTCGTTGAGCGTGGCGCAGGCATCGAGCAGGCGCAGGTTGGCCCACAGGTTGTGGCGGAACAGCATGACGAGCGGCGGGTCGGCCGCGGCCTGGTCTAGTGGCAGGTGGGTTTGCGGATCCAATAGTTTATCTCCTTGAATTGACTTTCACGGCGCGGTGGATTGAAATCCACCGCTAGCGATGAAAGTGCGTTCAAACGCACTGAAGAAGCGCGGCCCCTCTGTGAGTGCGTTTGAACGCACTTTCCGTCTAGCGGCGGGTTTCAACCCGCCGCCAATACCCGGCGACCGCCTGTGTTGATAATTTTTTTAATCTCCTACAACCCGCCGCCAACGGTTCCTAATGCCGATTGAAAAAATCAATCGTCCGCTCCATAAACAGCCCATCGCCATCCCCCCGAAACGTATGCGGCTGCAAGTCATAGAAAAAACACTCCGGCGCGTGGGGAATCTCCCCGGCGGCGAATAACCCATCAAGCACCCCGCACACCTCCTCCGACCATTCCACCGGCACCACGTCGTCGGCGTAGCTGTGATGCACAGCCACGGCCGCCTCGACCCGCGCCAGATGGTGGATGGGCGAGATGGCCGCCAGCGTCTCCGGCGGCGCGGCCAACTCGAAGCGGGCGCGCTGGCTGCCGGCCCAACTGCGGATGCGGCCGTAGTTCCGCGCCTCGTCGCCGCTCATCGAGCCGTAGAGGACGGCAGATCTCAGGTACGGCTCATTGATGACCGTGATGACCCGCAGCGCCACCCCGCCGCCCATGCTGTGGCCCCACAGGTTGATGTCGTCGGCGTTGGCCCGCCGCAGCGTGCCCAGCGGGTCCTGGCTCTGCTCGCGGACGATGGCGATGAGGTTCAGCACGTCGATAGCGTAGCCGATGCGGTACGGGTCGGGGCCGCTGTCCGACGGCGGATAGTTGCGGAAGTTGGGGTGGATGACGAAGTAGCCCGCCTCGGCCAGCGCGTCGGCGTAGCGGCGGGTATAGGCCACCGTCTCGTATTCGTCGGGGTCGATATAGCCGTGCAGCAGCAGGGCCACCGGGAAGTTGTCCCCCTCGTTGGGCACATTCATAAAGCCGTAGATGGTCAGTCCGTCGCTGGGATATTTGATCTCGTAGCGGGTGAAGCGGTCGTTGCTCTCCAGCGTGTCGGTGATCTCCAGCAGCCCGCCGCCATACGACCGGGCGGCCAGGGCGGCGATAGTCAGGTCGGCGTAGGGGTCGGGGGTGGGCGTGGGCGCAGCGGTGGGCGGCGGGGGTGTGGCCGTGGACGGTGGAACCGTGGGCGGCGCGGCCGTAGCGGGGATGGTGTCTGTCGCCGCCGCGATGCTGACCGAAGTGACGGCCGGCAAGGGTGTCGGCTGACTGGTGGTTGTGGCTAGTGGTGGGACGGGCGTTGGAGAGCTAATAGCGGCTGTGTTGGCGATGGTGGATCGGCCGCAACCTGGGCTAACGAATAAAAACAAGAATAGGATCAATAGCCTTTTCACTATGCGAAACATATCAAAGTGCACGATCCTGCTGAACAATCGAGGCCGCCTCATCCGGGCTTAGTGGCGGTATTTGAGAATCCAAATCATCCAGAATGCGACTGATAGGGTCAAATTTTTCCATCACGGAAACGGGGATAACCAGCCGACCTCCCAGGCGAGTGCCGGGAATGACACCGCGCTTGACCCAATTGACTACTGTCTGACGGCTCACGCCCAGGCGCTTTGCCACCTGTCCCGTTGTCAGGAACCGCGCCGTACTAACCGGGGTTCCGGCAACGCCCAGCAGAATATCAACTATCTCGGCGTCATCTCTGCGCCCCTCTCGTCTTAGGTCTTCGGCCAACGCCTGACCTCGAACGAATATGTCACCGTCCATCGTGCTCATCATTTACTAACTCCGATGAAATGGTAACGCAAAAAGCACAAAATGCGCGATATACGCCACTATTAGATAGAGGTTGTGCGTTTACAAATTAATGCGTTCCAGAACATCCATCTAGGCCGGGCGGGTTCAAACCCGCTGCTGCTACACAAAACCCGGCTGAAGCCGGTTCAAGAGGCTCCGGCAACGCGTTTTTGCCGTTTTACAAAACAATCAAGGGTAGAGATCACGGCCGCCGACCACGCCGGGTTCAAAGCCGGCGCTGATAAGCGAAACCCGGCTATTGAAGATTTAATAATTAATCACGGATAGGACACGGATAAAACGGATGAAAACTGATTGAATTCTCTCTATCCGTGTCCATCCGTCCTATCCGTGTTTATCCGTGGTTAATTTATTAATCCGCAAAAGCCGGTTAGGGTGGTCGGTTCCCTCTTCAACCGGCTTTAGCCGGGTTTTGTGTACCAGCGGCGGGTTTGAACCCGCCGGGCGTACGCCACATGCCGCATTAATTGGTAAATGTTCAACATCCATCGTGTGAATCCATCGTTGCAAATTCAACGAATAGGTGTCTGATTATCCCGAATAATATTCCATTGGCGCGGCCAGGATTTCCAACCGCACCTCGCCCACACCTAACCGGACAACGCGATACGCATGACCGCGACCGGCCACCTCAAGCCGCGTCCCCTGCACCACCAGCAACGTATCCTCATCGATCGCCCAGCCCTCATCCGTCAGCCCGCCGGCCACGGCCTGGATGAGGCGCGTCAATGTGCCCATTTGCCCGGCATGGACGTCCACGGCGAACGGCACCAGCCCCGCCCCCGGCCGCACGGTCAGCACGTCCAGCCCCTCGCCCGCCCCGGCGAAAATCATCGGCCGGGCCGCGCCATCGCCCGTCTGCCAGCCGCCCACAATGGCCCGTGTGGCGGCCATGGCCGCGCCGGCGGACGTACCGCCATACGGGACGCGCCGCCCGCGCACGTACTCGACCCAACTCAGGTCGGCACACAGGGCGGCGTGATAGACCGGCGTCGCCCCGCCGCACACGAAGAGGCCCGCCGGCGTAAATTCAGCCACCTGCGCGCCGGTCAATGGGCGATCCGGCCTCACCCATATCGGCTGTAACCGTTCGGCCGGAACCGCCAGGGCCATGAATAGTTCGCCGTAATAATCGATCGTTTCTTGTGCGTCCTCCGCCTCCGTCGCGGCGGCCACAATCAATAGCGGGCCATCGCCCCCGGCCAGAAAGGCCTGAGCCATGCGGCCAAAGGTGCTCGCGCGGGCCGTGGGCGCGTCGCCGCCGCCATGCAGCAAGACAAGCGGATTATCATTCGTCATCAGGTGTTCCGGTCTCCAGCCGCCGCAACGCCACCATCGTCATATCATCAAACGGCTCGGCCCCCGTGGTGTGGACGCGCAAGGCTTCTTCAATCGCGCTCAGCGCTTCCTCGGCCGTGGCGGCGTGACGTACGATGTGCTCTACCCGCTCCAGCCCCAGCTCCTCGGCCGCCGGGTTGCGGGCCTCGGTCACGCCGTCGGTATAGGCCAACAGCAGTTCGCCGGGGGCCAGGGTCGCCTGCCCCAACTGGTAGGGGACGTTGGTCAGCAGGCCGATGGCCGGGCCGGTGGGCGACAGCTCGACCCGCGCCGCCCGTTCGCCGTTCTCGACCGGGCCGAAGATCTGCGGTGGGTTGTGCCCGGCGTTGACGTACCACAGATGACCGTCGTGGGGATCGATCACCGCCGCGAACAGCGTGGCAAAGGTGTAGGTGTCGCCGTGGTTGCCGATGAGATAGGCGTTGGTGAGGCGCACGGCATTGACCAGCGCGTCCCGGTCGATGAACGGGAAAGGCGCGGTGCGGCCGAAGCCGGGCGCGGCCGGGGCCGGCTCGGCCTCGTAATAGTTCTGCTGGAACAGGGCGCGGAACAGGCTGCGAATGATCGCCATGAACAGCGCCGCCGTGACCCCCTTGCCCACCACGTCGGCGATGATCAGCACCACGTAGCCGTGGGGCAGGCGGAAGGCGTCGTAGAAATCGCCGGCCACTTCCAGCGCCGGCTGGAAGCGGGCCACCAGCTCCCAGCCGTCGGGGTTGGGCAGGCGGGCCGGCAGAAAGCTCAGTTGAATCTCGCGGCCGATCTCCAGTTCTCGCTTGTAGCGCATCAATTGGGCCTGGGCCTCGCTCAGCAGCCGATTGTTCAGCACGACCGCCGCCTGCGAGGCCAGCGACTCGGCCACCTGCTGGTGGTAGGCGTCGAAGGGCACGACCTGCTCGCTGCCCGGTTGGCGCCGGTTCGCCAGCAGCAGCGCCCCCACCACCTGCCCGTTGCGCAGCGGCACGGCCAGGATCGATTCGGGTTCATAGGCCAGGGTGCGTTCCAGTTGCGCCAATACGCCCGACTTGAGGCGACCGATGCCGTCGCGGCTCAGATTGAGCGACTCCCCCTTGAGGGCCACGTAGACCGGCAGGCTGCCCACATTCGGCTCGCCCGCCGCGTCGGTCAGCGGCATGGCGGGGATCAATTCCGGCGCGCCCGACCCGGCCTGATAGGTGAAATCGAGCGATTGCACCCGCAGATAGGTATGGTGGAGCAGGCCATCGTCCCGCGCCAGGAACAGCGCCCCGGTGTCGGCGTTGGCGATGGCCTGGGCCTCGGCCACGATGCGGGCGATGAGCCGGTCGAACGCCGCCTCGGCCGACAGCGCCGCCCCCAGCGGCAGGATGACCAGCCGCAGATCGTCGGCGATCTTCTCGATCTCGTTGAACGCCTCCAGGGCCATGCCGGCCTGCTCCTGCAACAGCTTGCGCTGCAAGACGTTGGTCAGCCGGGCGCGCAGCAGGATTTCCTCTTCGGGATGAATGATGTAATCGGCCGCCCCCGCCCGCACACAGCCCGCCAGCCGTTCGATGGGCACACCGGGCCAGGCGGTGACGACGACCGGGATGGCGTTGAGGGTTGGGTCATGGGCGTGGCCGCGCAGAAAGGCGTAGTCGTCCCGCTCGGCGGCGTCGAGATTGAGCAGCACCACGTCGATGCCGCCCGCGGCCAGCGCGGCCAGTGCCGCCGCCGGCTCGCCCGAAAGATAGGTAGCCGCCCAATCCCAACCGGCGAACGGCCGCGCCACCCGTTCGCGCCGTGGCGCGTCGTCGTCGATGACCAGGATGTGACTGAAAGCCAGGGGCATCGGGTTCCTTCGCGTCTACTCGTTGTCCGGCATCGCCGGGGCCGATTCCATCATAAAGGTGCTGCGGTTGCGCCCGCCCTCGCTGTCATAGGCAAAGCCATCGACGCCCCACAGGGCCAGGAAGATACCCAACCCCCCGTCGCGCCGCTCCTCCAGTGGCCGGTCGAGGTCGGCCGGGCGTGGCGCCTGGCGCGGGTCAAACGGCCGGCCGGTGTCCTCCAGACAGAGGATTAATTGCCGCTCGGTGGTCTCAGCCCAGATGGTCAGGTCGCCGCTGAGGTGGTAATCCTCGTAGCCGTGCTGCACGACGTTGGTGGCGATCTCATCGACGGCCAGCGACAGGCGGTAGGTGGCGGCGTCGTCCAGCCCGAAGGCGGCGGCGGCCCAGACCACGTAATCGAGCACCTGGCTCAAGTTGTCGGCGTGGCCGCCCACGGTCAACGGTTCCAGATTCATTTGCCCACCAGGATGACCACCGAACGCGGCCCCACGGGCAGATTGCGCTGGGTGCGCAGCGGGCGCTCATTGCCCGGATCGCAGCTATCGTCCGGGGTGGGCCGGTAGGTGTCGGCGAAAAGATGCCAGCGCCGCCCGTCGCGCAGCCGGGGCAGTTCAAAGGTGTGCGGCTCCCAGTGCATGTTCATGGCGACGTAGATGTGGTCATCGGCCGTGCGGCCGGGCATGAGCACGGCGTGCAGGCCGCACAGCATGAAGGCCAGCGTGCGGCTTTGCGGCGACCAGTCCGGCTTGCCCTCCTTCACGCCGTGCCAGGTAATGTCGCGGAAGCCGCTGTCGATCATGTCCCGCTCGTGCAGGTGATAGCGGCGGCGCAGGGCTGGATGGGCCTTGCGAAAGGCCACGCAGCGGCGGAAGAAATCGAACAGCCCGGCGTGGCTCGCTAGCCGCCGCCAGTCGAGCCAGTTCAGTTCGTTGTCCTGGGCATAAGTGTTGTTGTTGCCGTGCTTCGTGTGGGCCATCTCGTCGCCCATCAGGATCATGGGCACGCCCTGGCAGACCATCAGCATGGCGATGGCGTTGCGCATCAGCCGCTCGCGCAGCACGTTGATGCCCACGTCGTCGGTCGGCCCTTCGTGGCCCCAGTTCCAGCTATTGTTGTCGTTGGCCCCGTCGCGGTTGTCCTCGCCGTTGGCCGTGTTGTGCTTTTCGGCGTAGGACACCATGTCGTTGAGGGTGAAGCCGTCGTGGCAGGTGATGAAGTTGACCGAGGCCGTGGGGCCGCGCTCCAGATACATATGGGGCGAGCCTTTAATCATCTGGGCCATCTCCGCCACCTGTTCGCCGTCCCCCTTCAGGAAGCGGCGCAGCACGTCCCGGTAGCGGCCGTTCCACTCCGCCCAGCGCCCGTAGGCCGGGAACGAGCCGACCTGGTACAGCCCGCCCGCGTCCCACGCCTCGGCGATGAGCTTGGTGTGGCCCAGCACCGGGTCGTGGGCCAACGACTCCAGCAGCGGCGGGTTGGCCAGCGGGTGGCCCTCGGCGTCGCGCCCCAGGATGGAGGCCAAATCGAAGCGAAAGCCGTCGATGTGGTACTCCGACACCCAGTAGCGCAGGGCGTCGAGCACCAGATTGCGCACGACGGGATTGTTGCAGTTGAGCGTGTTGCCCGTGCCGCTG
>CXWJ01034185.1_pt1 | contig 24788 bp, 22 predicted proteins | sample 590841 | NCBI WGS metagenome assembly CXWJ01 (sample SAMEA3498367, study PRJEB10139) | wastewater metagenome | biome: wastewater treatment plant; material: activated sludge | place: Austria | collected 2015-01-21 | reverse complement strand
CGCTGATTCAAACGCCAAGCTACGCGATCTTCGTCTATAACCTAATCGCTTCGTTATCCAAAGGCGACCGGGCCGGCGACGATCCGTGGGATGCCTGGACCTTGGAGTGGATGACCACATCGCCACCGCCGTCGTACAACTTCGAGGAATTACCGACCGTTCATAGCCGCCGACCGCTCTGGGATCTTAAACATCCGGAAGACCCCGATTGGCAGTACGAATGACGCACCAGAGCTCATCATAACCCTTGATATGAATCAATCCGCCACAAACCTTCCTGTGCCTCCCGCGATTTCGCCGGAGCGAACACTGAACCCGGCCCAGTGGGGCATGGTGAGCTTTCTTCTTTCGGAGGTCGCATTCTTCAGCACGTTGGTCGTCACTTACGTGGCGTTTATGGGAAGAGACGTCGTCGGCCCCACTCCTGCCGAAGCGCTGTCACTGCCGCTGGTGATTCTCTCCACAATTTGCCTCCTCGCCAGCAGCTTCGTCATTCACTGGGCTGAAAAATCACTCGCCCAGGGACAACAACGTGCCTTTTGCCTTCTCTGGGCTGGCACGATTGCTCTTGGGCTTTTATTCCTACTAGGCACGGCCATCGAATGGCGCGATTTGATCAACGAGCATCATCTCACGATTGGCCGCAACCTGTTTGGCACTACCTATTACACACTGGTTGGCTTTCACGGTCTGCACGTGAGTATCGGTGTTATTGCGATGCTTATAGTTCTGGGCCTGTCGCTCGGCCACAAAGTGACTGAACAACACCGCGCGGGTGTGGAGTTAGTGGCGTGGTATTGGCACTTCGTCGATGCCGTGTGGATTGTGGTCTTCCTGGTGGTTTACGTGGCAAACCGTGGCGGGGGGGCATGATGAACGAATCGCATTCCACGCACGATTCCTCCACGGTCGATATGCCGCAGCCAACCGCTGCTCCGTTAGTGCTAGCCGTCGGCATCGTGCTGCTGGCAATGGGCGTGGCGACGAACTTCGCGTTTCTGGTCGTTGGCCTCATTCTGTTCGTTGTCGGACTCGGAATGTGGATTTCGCAACTTCTGCCCGGCCGGGGCCATTGGCGTGAATCGCGCGTCGATGCTGCTCTACGCCCAAGGCCGGTAACGCCCGCGCCGGGCGAGGTCGAGCGATTGCGCCGCGGTATGCCCGGTTACCGCCTGCGGTTGCCGGTGAAAGTTCACCCCGTTTCCGCCGGCATCAAAGGTGGCCTGGTCGGCGGCCTCGTGATGCCGATACCCGCCTTGATTTATGGATGGCTAAGTGGCCACGGCATCTGGTGGCCGGTAAATTTACTTGCGGGCATGGTGCTGCCCGGCATCGGCGGCATGAATGCCGACGAACTAGAGCAATTTCGACCCACGTTCTTCGTCGTGGGCACTGTGATACACGGCGTCGTTTCGCTGATCCTGGGACTGATCTACGGCGTTCTGATGCCAACTCTGCCCAATCTCCGGAAACCACTGGCCTGGGGCGCTCTGCTAATGCCTCTGTTGTGGACGGCTGTGAGTTACGTCGCGCTCGGCGCCGTGAACCCGGGCGTCCGCGCCGGAATTGAGTGGCCTTGGTTTGTCGCGTCGCAATTGGTTTTCGGTTTGGTGGCGGCGGTCGTCTTCATGGTGCTCGAAAAACGAGGGCGCGTCGCGGCTGGCTTGTTCGGTGGTGCGGCGGGCGGATTGCTGATGCCTCTCCCCGCGCTGCTATGGAGCGTTGCCACGAGGCATGGCATCTGGTATCCGGTAAATTTGCTTGCGGCCATGGCGACTCATTACGAAGTTCAACCGACGGCAACCGCTTTGGAACAGTTTCATGCCGACTGGTTCGTGACTGCGGTTGCCATTCACGTGATTTTGTCGTTTGCTTTTGGGTTGGCATTCGCCCTCGTTCTGCCGCTCATCCCGACGATTCCAGGGCCGTTTGCTTGGGGCGGCTTATTGATGCCGCTCCTGTGGACCGCCTTGAGCTACGGAATGATGGGAGTCGTGAATCCGGTGTTGCAAGAGCGAGTCGACTGGCCGTGGTTTGTAGCCTCGCAGTTTGTGTTTGGCATCGTCGCGGCGATTGTCGTGGTCCGTTCTGAAGAAATCCATATTCCGCCCGCCGGCAAAGGCCTAGACAACCGTGCGGAATTCGTAGCGAACTAAGCGGCACATTAACGTTATCGTGAATCACCATTCCTTGACAACATGGCTTCGCGAGCACGCTGCTGTATGGTTTCGTGCGGTAGCGGCTATGTTCGTGATGTTCGCCGCGGGCTGTAATCCGCCCGGTAAGCCGAACCCTGCCAGTCAACCTGAGATGCCGGGCCAAATCTTAGAGTTCGAACCGTTGTTTGCAACCAACTGTGCTGGCTGCCATGGAGCCAAAGGTGAGCTCGGTCCCGCCCCACCGCTCAACGATCATCTTTTCGTTGAGATAGTTTCCGAAGAAGAGCTGCTCCGCGTGATTCGAGACGGTCGAGCCGGCACGCCGATGCCGCCGTTCGCGCTCGACAATGGCGGCTCACTCATCGAGGCTCAAGTGAAAGTCCTTGCCGAGGGGATCAAATCGCATTGGAGATCGCAAACGCCCCTCGAAGCGACTCCTCCTCCTTACGCTCTCACACAAAGTGAAAACCAACAAGTGACATCGGGCAGCCGCGAACGCGGTGTACAAATCTTTGAGCGCGCGTGCGCTGGCTGTCATGGACCGAACGGCGCCGGCGGCGAACGAAACGGTTCTATGGGGGGTGCGATCAACTCACCCGCGTTTCTTGCGTTGATTAGTGATCAAGCTCTTCGCCGGATCATCATCACGGGCCGACCTGATCTCGGCATGCCAACTTATGCCGAGCAAGACGGCCGTCCGTCTGATTTCCAACCACTAACTTCCGCTGAGATCGATGACCTGGTGGCGCTGCTGGCAGACTGGCGAGCCGCGAACAACATCGCACGAACCGCGCCGACAATAATTCAGCCGTAGGTAATAAGTAGAGAGATTTAACCATGGACACGGCTGCCCCCTGTGAAGCCGCGAACACCCCGCCGCCCACCGGCCGCCGCAAGTTCCTGCGTCTCTTCACGGCCATTTTCTCCGCAATTGCGGCTGCCGTGCTGAGCATCCCTCTGGCTGGATATTTCTTTGGTTCGCGCAAGCGATCTCTCCTTTGGGTCGATCTAGGGCCAGTCGCCGATTTTCCCCTCAACCAAACGCGCCGCGTTGATTTTGACAACCCGCTGCGCCAACCGTGGGACGGCGTAACAGCGCTCACGGGCGTATACGCGCGATACGAAGGCAAGAATGATCAACAAGCGGATCAATTCCTTGTGCTCTCCGTGAACTGCGCTCACCTGGGATGTCCAGTCACTTGGTTTCCACAATCAGGCTTGTTCATGTGCCCTTGCCACGGCGGCGTTTATTACGCCAATGGCGAGCGCGCCTCCGGTCCGCCGCCGCGCGGATTGTACCATTGCGTGTGGCGCGTACAAGACGGGCAACTGCAAATCCAGGCGCCTCACTATCCAACGCTCCAAGATCCCCTCGTCGAAACTGCTTGACGCAAAGTAGGCATTGTTCATGGTCGGCTGGCTCAAATCGATTGGCAACTGGTTCGATGCTCGCATCGGCTTCAGTGATACGCTGCTGCCAATGATGCGGCATCCCGTGCCCCGCGCCATCGATGGGCCGATGGGATGGTGGTACGTCTTCGGCAGCGCATCGCTCACGCTCTTTTTGATCCAGATCGTCACTGGCATCGGCCTCGCGCTCGTTTATGTGCCCGCGGCCGATAAAGCGTACGAGAGCCTGCTATTTCTGGATTATCAGCAGCCGCTGGGCTGGTTTCTGCGAGCGTTGCACTATTACGCCGGGTCGGGCATGGTCGTCATGCTGCTCGTCCATATGACACAGGTCTATATGCACGGCTCGTACAAGTATCCGCGTGAGTTGACGTGGGTCGTCGGTGTGTTCTTGCTCGTTTGCACGATGGGCATGTTCTTCAGCGGGCAGATTTTGCGTTGGGATCCCGACGCGTATTGGGGCTTGGCCGTTGCCGGGTCGATGGCTGGCCGCGTGCCGATGATCGGCCCGTGGGTGGTCGAAATGCTTCTCGGCGGCCCGATCATTGGCGGCGATTCGCTCAGCCGTTTCTTCGCGCTCCACGTGTTTGTGATTCCCGGCGCGCTGATGTTCTTCCTGGCGATTCATCTCTGGTTGGTGCTGAAGTGTGGAATTAGCGCTCCGCCAGCTCCGGGCCAAATCGTCGATCCGCGGACCTATGACGCCGAGTACCACAAAGAGCTCGAGTCGGGAGTCCCGTTTCTGGGCGACGCGCTATTAAGAGACATTTTGTTCTCGGCTTTGGTCGTGACGGTTGTCGTAGTAATTGCCGCGCTGGTTGGTCCCAAGGGTCCAACTGGGCCGCCTAATCCGGCGCTACCGGACGCCAATCCCCGGCCTGAGTGGCCGTTCCTGTGGCTCTTCGCGCTGCTGTCGCTAAGCCCCCCCGCCGCGGAGACGTTCATTATGCTCGTTCTCCCGCTCGTCCTGGTTCTGGGACTGCTGCTGGTGCCGTTTATCAACAATAAGGGTGAGCGCGCCCCCAGCCGCCGGCCGTGGGCGGTGTTAGGTGTGATCGTTATCTATACCACGCTGGCTGCGTTGACCTACGAAGGAGTCCGCGCACCCTGGTCTCCCGACATGACTGCCTGGACGGCCGATCCGATTCCCGAACACATGGTCGCGCGGAGCGAACCGATCGAATTACAAGGCGCGCTCGTCTTTCAGTACAAAAATTGCCGCAATTGCCACGCGCTGGACGGCGTCGGTGGCAAGCGGGGGCCTGACCTGACGTTGATTGGCACGAAGATGACTCGCAATCAATTGATCGATCAAGTTAGCAACGGCACTCCTGGCGGCGGCAACATGCCCGCCTACGGCAAGCAACTGAACCCAGCCGAGATGGATGCCCTTATTGCTTTCCTGGTTAGCCTCAGACCAGAGGGTCAACCTCCCGCCGGCACGGCCGACGAATCCCTTGCGAATTTCAAAAGCGCCAGCCAATGATCCCCCCATGAGCCCAACACTTGACGCTTTCCTGCGCTCCTGGCCGTTTGCACCTTGGCTCGCGGTCGCCCTCGCTATTTCGGCCGCGATTTATCTGCGTGGCTGGCGTTCGTTGAATCGCCGCGATCCCGAGCGTTGGCACGTTGGTCGGCTGGCAGCATATCTCAGCGGAATGGCGGCAATCTTTCTGGCCCTCGCATCGCCGATCGAGCCGTTCGCCTCGTTCTTGCTGCAAGTCCACATGCTGCAGCACTTATTGTTGATGATGGTCGCACCGCCCCTCATCTGGCTCGGCTGGCCGCTGTTCCCGATGTTGCGTGGCCTGCCCGAGCCCATTCGCACCTATTGGGTCACCCCGCTGCTTCGTTGGCAGCCCCTGCGCCAAGCGTTTGCTCTCCTCACGCACCCATTCGTGGCCTGGCCGCTCTACGTCGGCACGACGTGGATGTGGCATACGCCGCGCGGCTATGAGTTGGGGCTGAGCCAGAGCAACTGGCACCTCTTCGAGCATGCCTGCTTCGTGGCGAGTGCGATGCTGTTTTGGTATCCGGTTGTGCGGCCCTATCCGAGTCGCCCAAAATGGTCCCGCTGGTTGCTGTTTCCGTATCTATTACTGGCCGACCTGCAGAACACGCTGCTCGCAGCTTGGCTGAGTTTCTCGCCGGTCGTGCTGTATCCCTATTATTCGCGGGTGCCACGTTTGGATGGCCTCACGGCGCTCGACGACCAGGCGGCTGCCGGCGTGTTGATGTGGGTGCCGGGGTCGATCGCCTTTCTTTTGCCGCTATTTTGGATCGGCGTCGGCTATCTGTTCGATTCGCAGCGCGAAAACGTCCGCTCAAAATCGGAAACACGGCCGATGCTGGGCATAACAACGTCTCCATTTCTTCCTATTCTCAACCCGCGGCAATCCACCACCACGTCGGCATTTGACGTGTTGAGTGTTCCGCTCGTCGGTCCATTTCTCCGCTGGCGGTTCGCACGCCCAGTCTTGCAGTCGCTCATGGCAATACTCGCGGCGATCGTGATCTTGGATGGCCTCCGCGGCCCTCAAGTTAGCCCGATGAACTTGGCCGGCACCCTGCCTTGGATTCACTGGAGAGGGCTGTTGATCTTGAGTCTGTTGGTGGCTGGCAACGTCTTCTGCATGGCGTGTCCATTTACGCTGCCGCGCACATTCGCTCGCCGCTGCTTTCCGGAAGGACGGCCGTGGCCGCGCTGGCTGCGCGGCAAGTGGTTGGCGGTCGGCTCGATAGCGATCTTCCTCTGGAGCTATGAAGCCTTTGCCTTGTGGAATAGTCCCTGGGTGACAGCCTGGATTGCCATTGGCTACTTCGTGGCTGCATTCGTTGTTGACGGCTTCTTCAGCGGCGCTGCATTCTGCAAGTATGTCTGCCCAATCGGTCAGTTCAATTTCGTGCAGTCGCTCGTCTCCCCCTTGGAAGTAAGCGTACGGCAGCCGTCATTATGCACATCTTGTACGACCAAACAGTGCATCCGCGGCGACGGTACGAATCCCGGTTGCGGAATGGACTTGTTCCAGCCGCGCAAACATGGCAACTTCGATTGCACGTTCTGCCTCGATTGCGTTCACGCTTGCCCGCAAGAGAATGTGGGCGTGCTGGCTTTCGTGCCTGGACGAACGCTGTGGAGCGATCCGTTTCGTGCGGGCATCGGCCGATTCAGCCGGCGGCCCGATCTGGCGGCCCTCGTGTTGGTACTGGTATTCGGTGCATTCGCCAACGCAGCCGGCATGGTTGGGCCGGTAGTTGAGTGGCAAGCCCAATTGCGTTCTCTGCTCGGAAATCCGCCCCTAATGCTGGTTGCGACGGCTTTCTACGCTCTCGCAATCGTCGTGTTGCCGCTGGCCGCCGTTAGCGCTGCTGCGATCGCAAGCCGTCGCTGGGGCGCGCTGGCGGAAAATTGGCGCGCGGTCGCGACGCGATTTTCCTTCGCGTTCATACCGATCGGCTTCGGCATGTGGCTCGCTCACTACAGTTTCCATTTATTCACGAGTTGGGATACGATCATTCCCGCCACTCAACNNTCGCGGCGGATTTCGGCTGGAACGCTCTCGGCCAACCGCTGTGGCAATCGAGTTGCTGCCGGCCGGCGGGAGAATGGATTCTGCATCTTGAAATTTTGATGCTTGATTTCGGCCTGCTATTGTCGCTTTACACTGGCTTTCGCATCGCAGAGACGAGCACGACTCACGTTTTACAGGCCCTGAAGGCATTTTCGCCCTGGGCGCTATTGATCGTGCTACTGTTTGCAGGCGGAATTTGGCTTGTTTTTCAACCAATGGAAATGCGCGGCACGTTGCCGGCGATTGGGGCCAGCCATAGGCCAAGTCATGCTTTAGCTCAAGATTAATGTAAACATGCGTTGGTCTAAGATAATCCTGAGCTGCTGCTGGTTCCTTTTCTGCCCATGCTGTGCCGTTCTGTGGGGCGATGGCGGCAGAGTGGTCTTAATTGAACAGCAGGGCGACACGCGGATTACAGTTTTTTCGTCGCCCGCCCCACTACGAGCCGGCCCCATCGATGTCAGTGTGCTGCTCCAGGATTCCGATAGCGGGCAGCCCCTTGCCGATGCGCAGGTCGAAGTTCGCCTGGCTCTACGCGACAGGCCGGGCGCCGTCATTCATGCCACCGCGACCAAAGACGCCGCCACAAACAAGCTTTTACGCGCTGCCCTCGTGGATTTGCCGGAGCCCGGATGGTGGGACGTCGCGCTCAAATGCTCAGTCAATGACAGAAACCCAATCCAGGTAGATTTCACAGTCGAAGCAGGCCAGCGACTTCCGGAATGGTTGACCATATGGCCGTGGTTTGCCTGGCCGTTCGGAGTGGTCGCACTATTCGGTATCCACCGCGCGATTGTGGCGCGAAAGCAAACCGTGCGGCCCAACGGCAACAGTTTGACCAAACTGCCATCTTCCGGATAAAACCTTTCCTTGTTTAATGATCCGGAATCAAACGCGTGAAAGAATGAACAATTCACAACCTTTTGCTGATACTAACCGGACCTATAAGCAGCCGGAGGCAAGCACTCCGTCCTCTCGCTCCACTTCAACGGCTACCGTTCCTTCCAACGGAATGGCGCGGCTTGTGTTTGAACTCACTCGCCCCTAACAAGGTTGGCGAGTGATTCTTTTCGTCGCGATGATGGTCGAAGCAGCAATGACGCTCCCCAGGGGAAGCGATTAGTTACCCTCTGCGAAGGCATAAAGATGCCCGGCTGTGCGCACATAGAGCGTGTTATCTGCAATCGCGGGCGTTGCGGCCAGGCGCTCTCCTAAGGGTGGATTCGTCGCCACGACCTCTGGCGTCTTTGCACCAGCCTTGAGAACCGTGATCGCCCCGTCGGCTAAGGATGCGAAGTAGATAAATCCATTGGCGGCCACGGGAGAGGCATAATAATTTCCCGAGGGGACGGGCCGCTTTTGGTAAAGCTCCTTGCCCGTCGCTGTATCGTACGCAGTCACAATTCCGCCATCCTTCACGAGCACATACTGACCTTCCACCACAATGGCGGATGGGACATACGGAAGGCCATCAGCTTGCTGCCATTTCACATGAGTTGCTGTCACGTTGCCGGTGCCGCCCGGCTTGAGTGCAAAGGCGCTGTTCTTGGCTGCGGACATCAGAACTAGCGCGCTGTCCCATTCGGCGCGCGTGATGACGCCATCTTTGTTGTCATCAATCGAATCGAAGAATCCCTTCAACGGATTTTTTTCCACCTCGGCCTTAGAAACTGCTTTGTCGCCATCTGTGTCCCCCAGCAACAACACATCGAACGGCGGCAGTTTGAAGCTCCTGTCATCCGCGGCTCCCGGCGACCAGCCGGCAAAGTAGAGCTCGCCATCTGCCGTGACCGGCGACGCGCAAGAGGCGGTTGGCATCCCTTCGACAAACCACTTTTCGTCACCGTTCTCTAAATCGTAGCCAATGAGCTTGAAGTGTCCCGCCGCCGCAATCTGCTTGCCAGCAGGCGTGTCCCAGACTACTGGCGTACTGAACCCACCTTTGGACGTCCGCTTCTTTTCCCATTTGATATCACCAGTCGTTGCATCGACCGCAATGATTTTTGGATCCTTCCCTTCATCACGCAGCAGAATGACGGTGTTGTCGGCAATGACGGGCGACACTCCTGTGCCAAAATTACCCATGGATGATGCGGGCGACATCTCGATCTTCCAGAGTTCTTTTCCGGCAAAGTCATAACAGAAGAGGCCGCACGATCCGAAATAGGAAACGATTCGCTCACCATCCGTAGCCGGAGTTGAGGCAGCCGGGCTCCCTTCCGTTTCATGGTGCGCCTCAAGCTCACGAACCGGCGCTTCAGCTCGCCATGCTTCGCTGCCTTCCGCGCGGTTGTAGGCAATGGTATATAACTTGCCATTATCGAGCGCGGTGATGACCAGTTTGTCGCCGACGATGATCGGGGACGAGAGCCCACTAGGGACGGGAACTTTCCACTTGACGTTCTTGTTGGGGCCAAGTTCTATGGGCGGCTTCTGGTCTGCCGCGACGCCTGAGCCGTTGGGACCGCGAAAGCGCGGCCAGGCGAGGGAGCTTTCGGAGGCTTGTGCAGGAAGGACGGTCACCAGCGCCAGCAAAAGGGCACTTATTTTACTCATGTCAACACACTCGGATTTAGTTCTGCAAACGTAATATTCATATCATTAGCGTATAGCGGTGAAGAGGTGTGGGGTAGAGGCTGCGAAGCCGACGGGACGCGGAATAACTCGATATGCATTGATATCGAGCTAGCATACTTCACGCTGTTTCGACCCGCGCCTCCGCTTCCAAACCTAGTTCCACGATTGCCTGCTCGCGCATCTTGAACTTCTGAATTTTCCCGGTAACGGTCGTCGGGAAACTTGTGACGAACTTGATATATTTGGGCGTCTTGAAGTGAGCCAGATGGGTGCCGCAGAAGTCGCGCATTTCGCTTTCCGTCGCTTCTGCTCCTTGACGCAGCTTGATCCAGGCGGCGACTTGTTCGCCAAACTTGTGGTCAGGCACGCCAAAGACTTGCACGTCTTCGACCTTGAGGTGTTTATGAAATATTTCCTCGATTTCCCGAGGAGCGATATTTTCGCCTCCGCGGATGATTAGATCCTTTAGCCGCCCCGTGATTCTGAAGTAACCATCCGGTTGTCGGACTGCCATGTCGCCGGTGTGGAGCCAACCTTCAGTGTCCAGAGCTTTTGACGTAGCCTCTGGCATGTTGTAATAGCACAACATTACATTGTGCCCTCGACAGCAAAGTTCGCCGGACTGCCCGTCTGGCAAGGGCGAGCCAGTTTGCGGATCGATGATTCGCACCTCCACGCCGGGCAAGGCGCGGCCTACGGTTCCGACGCGCTTTTCCAAGGGATCGTCCGTGCAAGTGGTGGTGATCAGTGGCGAGGCCTCAGTCTGGCCGTAGCCGATGGTAATTTCCCGCGCTCCCATGTGGCTGGTAACGCGCTTCATGAGTTCGATTGGACAAGGGCTTCCGGCCATGATGCCCGTTCGCAACGAAGACAAATCTCGTCCCGCATACGAGGGATGCTCAAGTTGGGCAATGAACATGGTTGGAACGCCATAGATGGTGGTACAGCGGTGGGCTTCAATGGCGTTGAGCGTGGCTTCGGGTGCAAAGGTTTCGTTTGGAAAGACCATCGTCGCTCCACGAATTACGGCGCAGATGGTGCCCAACACGCAACCGAAGCAGTGATAAAGAGGAACGGGGATGCAAATGCGATCCGTTTCATCTAAACGCTGACATTCGCCCGCATAAAAACCGTTGAGTAACAAATTTCGGTGCGTTAGCAAGGCTCCCTTGGGTGAGCCGGTTGTTCCAGACGTGTACTGAAGGTTAATCGGATCGTCAGGCCTGAGTTGCTGCTCAATGCGGGTGATTTCGCTCGGCGATACGGTTTGGCCGGCGGCTGCGAGATCGGGCCAATCTAGCATCCCTGGATGAACGGCCCCACGGAGTCGGATAACGGATTTCAACTTGGGAAATTTCTTAGACTGCAGTTTCCCCGGCTGCGACGTCTTGAGTTCCGGGCAAACTTCATCGAGGTGTTCGTAGAAACGAGATGTCTTGAACTGTTCGATCAACGCCAAACCGCGAACTTCGGACTGCGCCAACGTATACGCCAGTTCGTCTGCTCGGTATGCGGGATTGATGGTCACCAGTACGACGCCGATCCGAGCCGTGGCAAATTGCAAGATCACCCATTCTGGCCAGTTCGTCGACCACACTCCAAAGTGATCGCCCGGCTGAAAGCCGAGCGCCAAAAGGCCGCGGGCGGTTTTGTCGACTTCCTCATCGAAGGCAGCCCACGTGTAGCAAGTTCCTGACTGAGGAAAGATGACCGCTTCGCGCTGGCCAAATTGCCGGGCAGTCTTTCGCAACACCAGGCCGATCGTCTGATCTTCGATCCACGGAACTTGTCCTACCATTGATTCTTTCCCCACCTTGTCCGCAGCACCTTATACCTGACTTTGGAATTCAAGTTGCTGCTGCACTACAGGTATTATATCGGAGTTGAGATCGGCCGCGACCGTGAAGCCTCGGTTGGTTATACTACTCCCCATGGTGCCACTCGCTTTGCTGCCGCGCTCGGTTTAAGGAAGCTTGTTTTGGGAGACTTGGGACGTTCCATGACGACACTGCTCGAGCATTCGCAGGAGATTCTCGAACAAGAGGCGGTGCTGCGCCAGGGGGGAGGCGAAGCGGGGCAGGACCGCCAACGACGATTGAACCGGCTGACCGCTCGCGAACGAATCGGCGAATTGCTCGATGGGAATTCGCCATTCTACGAGCTTGGCTTGTGGGCGGCGTGGGGCATGTATGAGGAATGGGGAGAAGTGCCCGCGGCCGGAGTGGTGGCAGGAATCGGGTACGTTCATGGCCGCACGGTCCTCGTGGTGGCCAATGATGCGACGGTGAAGGCGGGGGCCTTCTTTCCGCAGACGGTCAAGAAAGTCTTGCGAGCGCAGCGCGTCGCGATGATATTTCGGTTGCCGCTCATTTATCTTGTCGATGCATCGGGTGTGTTTTTGCCGTTGCAGGATGAGATTTTTCCGGATGAAGACGATTTTGGACGGATATTCCGCAACAACGCGGTCCTCTCGGCCATGGGCATTCCGCAATATTCCGCGGTCATGGGGAATTGCGTGGCCGGAGGCGCTTATCTGCCGGTCCTCTCCGACACCCTGTTGATGACCGAAGGAAGTCAACTTTACTTGGCCGGTCCCGCATTAGTGAAGGCAGCAATTGGTCAGATTGCCGATGCAGAGGCGCTCGGCGGGGCGCGGATGCATGCCGAGATTAGCGGGACGGTTGATTATCGCGAACCAAACGACTCCGCGTGTCTGCAGCGATTGCGTTCGCTGATCGATCTTCTGCCCCATGTCAAAGCAAATGAAGAGAGCGATAGTGGCCACGTTCAACGCGACCCGCAAGACTTGTACAAAATTGTCCCTGGCGATGGTCGCGGTGAGTACGACGTCCGAGACGTTTTGGCTTGTCTTGTCGATGCGGGAACGATACAGGAATTTCGCGCAGATTATGGGATGACGCTGGTGACGGCTTTTGCCCGCATCAACGGCCGGCCGATCGGCATCGTTGCCAATCAATCTCAGCGCTGCCGTTCAGCGGCCGGAGAGTTGCAAATCGGTGGAGTACTCTATCCGGATTCTGCCGAAAAGGGGGCTCGCTTTGTGATGGAGTGCAACCAATCGAAGCTCCCGATTGTGTTTTTGCAGAACGTCCAAGGCTTCATGGTCGGATGGCAATCCGAACAATCGGGGATCATTCGCTCCGGAGCCAAGTTGGTTAATGCTGTCAGCAACAGCGTAGTCCCCAAGTTGACGGTGGTGATCGGTGGCTCTTTTGGGGCGGGCAACTACGCGCTATGTGGCAAGGCGTACGACCCTTGGCTGATGCTGGCCTGGCCGAACGCTCGTTACGCCGTGATGGGGGCCGATCAGGCGGCCGACACGTTGCTGTCGCTCAGAATCCGTGACGCCGAGCGGGCTGGCAAGGTGCTGTCCGACGATGACCGCGCTCGCCTGCGCGACGAAGTTCGGCAGCGGTATGTCGAGCAAACGGATATTCGCTACGGCGCAGCCCGTGGTTGGGTCGACGCGATCATTTCACCGCACGAAACTCGCGATTGGCTTGCCACGGCCCTTCGGTTGATTCCGGAGGGGACGACGCTTGGTGAGTTTCGGACTGGTATGATGCAAATGTAAAGCTGCTCACGGGAATGTGACCTCATGGCTCGACCAGTCCGCATCGGGAATGCTCATGGCTTCTGGGGAGACCGCATTGAAGCGGCTGCCGAGTTGCTTGCAGCCGACCCTGCCCTCGACTACATCACGCTCGATTTTCTAGCCGAAGTGTCGATGTCGATTTTGGCATTGCAGCGCTCGCGCGATCCGGAGGCTGGCTGGGCACGCGACTTTGTCGAGGTGGTGAAATCGCTCGCGCCCTATTGGCGCAATGGCGGACGTTGTCGATTGATCACCAACGCCGGAGGACTAAATCCTGCAGCCTGCGCCCGCGCGTGTCAGGCAGCTCTGGCGGCGGCCGGTTGTCACGATCGTTCGATCGCGGTCGTGAGTGGTGACGACGTGCTGGAACTACTGCGAACGGATGCCGCGAACGGCGAACGATTTCGCAATATGGACACCGGTGAGTCGCTGGATAAAGTGCGAGAACGGCTAGTCACTGCCAACGCCTATTTAGGTGCGCTGCCTGTCGCCGAAGCACTTGCCGCTGGAGCCGATATCGTCATAACCGGGCGTGTGGCGGACCCGAGTCTGACTGTGGCCGCGTGTGCACATTTTCACGGTTGGTCTGGGGACGATTGGGATCGTCTTGCCGGCGCCACGGTCGCCGGGCACTTGATCGAGTGTGGCACGCAAGTCACGGGGGGCATCGCGACCGATTGGCTATCGCTGCCCAACCTCGAACGGATTGGATTTCCGATCGTTGAGGTTGCGGACGACGGCAGCCTGGTCGTCACGAAACCACCTGGTACGGGAGGCTCTGTCTGCGAGCAAACCGTCAAGGAACAGTTAGTCTACGAAATTGGCGACCCAGGCAATTATATATCTCCCGACGTGATTGTTTCTTTTTTGTCGCTGCAAGTGAAAGAAGAGGGGGATGATCGCGTGCGGGTGTGGGGGGCAATCGGGCGCCCCGCACCAGCGACGTACAAGGTCAGCGCGACTTATCAGGACGGCTATCGAGCTCAAGGGACTTTGACGGTCTACGGAGCGGATGCAGTTCTGAAGGCTCGCCGCGCGGGAGAAGGCGTACTCGAACGGCTGAGTAGCAATGGCTGCACATTTAAAGAGTCAATCGTGGAGTGCCTCGGGGCAGGGGCCTGCCATCCGGGTAGCATCGACGAGATCGCTACGCAGCCTTTTTGCGAGACGGTGCTGCGGATCGCCGTGGCCGATGCGTCGCGCGATTCTGTGGAACGGTTCACACGGGAAATGATGCCGCTGATCACGGCCGGGCCGCCGGGCACGACGGGCTACGCCGAAGGTCGCCCTCGCGTCCATCCAGTTTTCCGCTACTGGCCGTGTCTTATTGATCGCGAACGCGTGATTCCGCAAATCGAGATATTGCCGGCTATCCAGGGCGAGACGAAGCTAGAAAGCAAGGAGCAGGGAGCAGGGAGTAGAAACTTCGACCGTTCCCGTCCCCGCTCTCTACCCCCTGGTCCTCGCTCCTCGCTCCCTGTTCGACTCGTTGACATCGCCACCGCCCGCAGCGGCGATAAGGGAATTCACGCCAATATCGGCATCGTCGCTCGGCAGCCGTCAGACTACGCACGACTCCTCCGCGAAGCATCGAGGGAGCGCGTGGCGAAGCATCTCGGCATTGACGACGTTCGCCGTGTGCAGCGGTTTGAGCTGCCAAATCTTGCCGCCGTGAATTTTGTAATTCAGGGTATCCTGTCTAACCCCTTGCGAGTCGACGCGCAAGGCAAAGCGCTGGGCCAAGTCTTGTTAGAGATGCCATTGGAAGAGACAATCGCCTCATGAGCACCATGACTGACCAACAATCTGTGTCATCCACCGTAAATAAGTCGGAACGCGAACTGGAACGCGAGAAACAAGTGCGCCAAGCGGAAGAACTGCTCTATTCCGGCGCGGCGGGGAGAAGCATTGCGAAGGAATTGTTTCATGGCCGGTTTGCGACCAGCCTCATCCTTCCCTACCCGCAACTTTCTGCCGTCGAACGGCCTAAAGTCGAGGCCGCGCTTAAGCAGTTGCAGGATTTCTGCGATGCGCAACTGCGCCCGGATGAGATTGACCGGCAGGNNACGGCGCCTGAGGCGCATGGCGGCCGCGGTTTCTCGCAATTGGCGTATTGCAAAATGCTGGAAGAGTTGGGGAGCCGCTGCGCCTCGACCGCGATCTTCGTCAACGCCAACCACTCGATTGGCATGCGGGCGCTGTTGCTGTTTGGGACGGAGATGCAACAGCGGCAGTGGTTGCCTGATCTGGTTGCCGGACGCAAGCTGGCCGCATTTGCGTTGACGGAACCTCAAGCAGGCTCCGATGCAAGCAACGTGCAAACGACCGCCACGCCATCAGAAGATGGATCACATTATGTACTCAACGGCGAGAAGCGATACATCACGAATGGTGCGATTGCCGACATGCTGACCGTGATGGCTCGCACGCCGGTGCCCGGCAAGAGCGAGCCTGCGATTACGGCGTTTCTCGTCACACCGGACATGCCTGGGTTTCGGATCGTTGAGCCACGGATGGAAAAGCTCGGCGTCCGCGGTAGCGCTACCGGCAAGCTGGCCTTCACAAACATGGCCGTACCCCGCGAAAATATTCTCGGGCCGCTGGGTAAAGGACTCAAAGTTGCCCTGACGGTGCTCGACTTCGGCCGCACGACTTTTGGCGCCTGCTGCACCGGTGCTGCAAAAACGTGTCTCCGCATGGCCACGGACCATGCCCGCACGCGGGTGCAATTTGGCCGGCCGCTGGGGGAGTTTCCGCTCGTGCAGAAAAAACTCGCCCGCATGGCAGCATGGACCTACGCGATGGAAGCGATGACCACCGTCACCGCCGGTTTGATCGATCGCGAGCTGGAAGACTATATGCTCGAGACGGCCATGCTCAAGGTCTACGCCTCCGAAGCACTGTGGACGATTGTCAACGATGCGTTTCAAATTTTTGGCGGCGCGGCTTACTTCACCGACTGCCCGCTGGAACGGATGCTCCGCGACGCGCGGATCAATCAAATCGGTGAGGGGGCCAACGAAGTTCTCACGTCGTTCATTGCCTTGGTGGGGATGCGCGAACCAGGTGAGCGGCTGCGTGCAGTTTGGGAAGCCTCATCTCACCCGTGGGACAACCGATCGATCCTGGGGCGTTTTGCCGGCGAAGAAATATTGCGCCGGTTGAAGTGGCCTCCCATCGCCCTCCAGACCGCGGGACTTTCCGCTGAGGCTCGAAGACTTAGCAGACTCCTTGGGTGCTTCGGCGTGGCAGTCGAGACGGCGCTGATCAAAAACCGCGAGGAGATCTTGGAGCGGCAACTCGTTCAAGAGCCGATCGCCGAGGCCGCCATGGAGCTGTACGCCTCGGTCAGTGTCCTCAGTCGGCTGGATTCAGCGTACGTGGCAAGTCAGCGTAGTTCCAGCTTTCCCGTGGCGGAGGCGGCCACCGCCAAACTCTTCCTCAGCCAATCGGCTCGACGGATACGCGAGTCGCTTGCCCGCCTGAAAGATAACGACAACCGCGCCATTGACGAAGTAGCTCGGCATCTCTTGCGTGGGACCGCGTGACATACTGGTGGGCATTTGGCGGCCAACCCAATCACTTCTCCGTCCCTGTTTTCCGGCGCCACCGAAAAGTACAAGGGTAAGACGCCGCCATACGCCGGGTGAGTTCATGCATGATGCAGTGTTGAGCTCCTTTACTGCACTCGGACACTTCCTGCGCCGCGCTCGTTGACGCTGAACGGATTGGCAGAAAGTATCCGTGCCGGCGGTCTGGTCGGCGGTTTTCAAAATCGATTTAGCAGCCGAATTCGGAATTGCTTTCACTTTGAAATGCGAAAGTGGTAGCTTGAAAGCGTGTTTGTCGAGGTTGGTCGAACAAACCCACTAGGAGGTGAACCATGGGACGTCATAGTCGTCGTGAGTTTTTAGCGGACGTGGGCCGAGGGATGCTGGTCGCCAGCTTAGGATCGGCTACGGCACTAAACTTGGGATTAACGCCTAGCCTTGCTGAGGCAGCCAGCCCGCGGCTGACTTTCGGCGGGTTGGAGCCCTTAGTATCGCTTCTGCAAGAAACGCCGCCAGATAAACTTCAGCCCCTATTGGTCGGGAAGTTAAACTCCGGCACCGATCTCAAGTCGCTCGTCGCTTCGGCGGCATTGGCGAACGCCCGCGCGTTCGGGGGCCAAGACTACACAGGGTATCACACGTTCATGGCCCTGGTGCCGGCCTACCAGATTGCGGAGGAACTGCCCACGGAACGTCGGGCGCTGCCGGTGTTAAAAGTGCTGTATCGCAACAGCAGTCGTATTCAAGAACAGGACGTTCATTTTCATGATACGCTCCACCCGGTGAATGCAGCGGAATCGGCTGAGCCCCAACGGGGCGGCGAGCTACTGCGTGAGGCCGTGCGCGCGGTCGATTGGGAAGGGGCCGAATCTTGCTTTGCGGGCCTCGCGAAAGGCCCCGTGGGCGAGGCCTACAACCATCTTCAATTCACCATTCAAGATGAAGTGAATGTTCATCGCGTCGTGTTGGCTTGGCGAGCCTGGGCAATGTTGGAATTGACGGGAATGGAGCATGCCCACACGCTGCTGCGGCAGTCCGTTCGTCATTGCGTGGACGCGGAGCAACGCTTGCGAGACCACAATACGCCGCGGTCCGATGTGCGTCAACTGCTGCCACGATTGTTGGATCAGTATCACTTGGTTGGCAAGCCGCTGGGTGAGCGTCAAGCGGATGACGCTTGGGTCGAACAGCTTGCGCGGACGATCCTCACCGGCACACAAGATCAGGCGGCCGATGCGGCTGCCGCGGCACTGGCCGAAGGAATGCATCCTGAAGCAGTCGGTGAAGCGATTTCTATGGCCGCTAATTTGCTGGTGCTGCATGATCCGGGCAGGCGCGAGAAGTACAGTACTCCCCAGAAGCCTCCAGGCTGCGTCCATGGCGATTCGATCGGCGTGCACGCGTCCGACGCGGCGAATGCTTGGCGGCACATTTCTCGCGTGAGCAATCCGCGAAACAAGGTTGCCAGCTTAGTCGTGGGCGCTTACCACACCGCAGGGCAGGGCGATTGGATCACCAAAGATCCGTATCCTTACGCTGGCTTGGCGGAAGAAATTGAGACCAAGGATGGCAAAACGCTGTTAGGCCAAGCGGAAGAAGCGATCCGGGGGAACGACCAAGCCCGCGCGTGTGCGGTCGTCCATCGTTACGGCCAGCTTCAACTGCCCGAACGGCCCGTTTTCGATTTGCTGGTCAAGTATGCGGTCAGCGAAGACGGGGCGTTGCACGCTGAAAAGTATTATCGCACGGTCACGGAGGAATTCGCGGCCACACGACCAGCCTACCGTTGGCGACAATTGGTAGCGCTGGCCCGCGTTACTGCTAGCGAACATGGCTTCCCCGCGCCAGGCTACCAAGAGGCGTGCGGGCTGTTGGGCGTATCGTAACTCAGTCGTGGCGTATACGCGCCGACGGCATCAAAATAAGTAGTCGTAACTCAAGACCAGGCCATGAAGTGGGGCGTGGTCCGTGTGCTGGATAGAAGAATGACGACACGCTTGCCGTCCGTGAAGTACGGATCGCCGGTGAGGTTCCGACGCGGGGCGGCGCTTTCGCAAGGTCCGACGCCGTCGACATAACCGGCGGCCTGGATGTGTCCGGCTTGGAACAAATCCTCAATGACATAGTCGCGCGCTTCGTCTACGTCTGGATCGACCCGATGAGTCGTCAGGTTCCAGGTCCTGGTGGTGAACCGCACTCCAATGTCACGGCTGACTTGCCCCACCCAAACACTATTGCCTTGGAAAAGTAACGGCGTGAGCCAGAGCCGCAAGTGGAGACGCTCGTTGATCGATCTACGGCTGCGCTGCAACGCGACATCCTGGCTGCGGCCGAACAAGTAGAGGGGGCTCACGGGCGAGTAACGATACTGCGAGCCGAGAAGGAATGCGCGCACCGTTTTCCAGCAGGTGGCGATCGTAATGGTTTCGCTTTCGTCCCAGCGGGCGGCGAAAGTGCCGAGCAACATCTCAAACTNNCCCCGAGCGCGTCCCCTTGGCATTGGTCGTTGCGGCCGGCATCTTGCACAAGTGTTGAACCAGCGTGGGAACATCGCATTCGGTGCGGTCGACGTCGCCCAGCAGGGAGGCAAAGTTGCGGCGTAGATAGTCGGCCGCGATGCCTGGCACCGGAAGAGAGAAAGTAAACTCTGTGCCAGCTTCCGTTGCTCCTCCCGACTGGATGTGACCCGTAGCGCTGTCGAGCAAATCGCCTGTCGAATGCAACACGATGTGGACTACTTTCGTGCCCGCATCGTACGAGGTGAACACGAATCCTTCGGATGTGCCGCCCGGTGGAATCGGGCGTAGGTGGAAGGCCTGCGATCGGAAGAAGTCGTCCATCCGCCGGTTGGCGCGGTAAGCCGTAATCAACTTAAGCGGAATCAGCGCTAGCAGTGGCAGAAAGNNAGATCCAGGCAATCAAGCCGAATGCCGAGAGCCGCTTACCGATGGAAAAATGGTTCGCGGCGGCGGCTTCAAGGGGAGTGTAATAATTGGGATCGATCCTGACGAGCTGCAGGCGGAGAAGTGCGTCTGAACGGTTGACAATGCGTAGGTGGACGGGCTGGATACCGCGCCGGGCGAGGGAAACGCCAAACAACTTCGCACTCTCGGCGGCATCGAGGACGGCGACGATGACCTGCGCCTTCGAGTCCTCCTGCGTTTGGGCGCGCGACTCGAACGTGCGGAGGGTTGGCTCCGGCGTGTAAGGTGTCGTTAAAAGGCGCCACAGCGTGGTTCGGATAGCGAGTAACACGCGAGAAATTCTGATCCCCCGTGGCGTGGCCGTCTATAGCTGTGCAGCATTTATATCAGAAACTCTTGCCACCCCACTTTTCTGGAATCGGACACGTGTCTGTCTAGCAAGGGCGGGTGCTCCGTGTTAGTTTCTCGTGAGTATCGGGCTGGCCGACCGGCAGACGGGATCGCGTTTCATGATGAATACCAATCTGCGCAATGAACAAGTCTGGCTAGCGGTTGGATCGTTGATGATTCTGGCCACTGTGGCCCTTGCTGTAGCCCTGGTCTATACGCGGGACGTCATGGTCCCCTTTGTGTTGGCGATTTTCATCACCGCGGTGGTGTCACCGGTAGTCGATTTTCTGGTCACCCGGTGGCGAATTCCTGGGTGGATTGCCATTGTGACCGCACTCTTGCTGGTATTGGCCATGTTGGCTTTGCTCGGACTGATCCTGATGTGGGCTTTTCAAACGATGATCCGCGCAGCGGGCGAGTATAGCGAGCAGGTTGTCAATTTGATGGAGCGGCTATTGGCCGAGTTGAAAGACCATAATATCCCGATTGACCAGGCGAGGATCACGACGGAACTTGAGGCGCGATTGCCGGGGATCATCTCGACAACTGCCGGTACCGCGACAGCTCTCCTGTCACACGGATTCTTGATAGTCATCTTCGTGGTGTTCATGTTGATTGGGCGCGATCCACACCGTCGACAGACCGGCATCTACGGAGAAATAGAGTCCACCATTCGCCACTACATCGGCACGATGACGACGCTCTCCGTCATCACAGGGCTCTTGGTGGGAATTGTGCTCTGGGCGCTGGGGCTTCACATGGCGTATCTATTCGGATTGTTAGCGTTTCTGTTGAATTTCATTCCTAACGTCGGCTCAATCATCGCCGTGCTGCTCCCGATCCCGGTTGCCGTCACGCAGTTTCAGGATCCGTGGATGATTCTGGCGGTGATTGCGATACCCGGCTCCATCCATATGACGATCGGTAACTTTATCGCGCCGAGACTCATGGGACGCGGTTTGGAACTACATCCCGTCACTGTTCTACTGGCGTTGGCATTCTGGGGATTGCTGTGGGGCATCGTTGGCATGGTGCTGTCGGTGCCTATTGTTGCCGTGATACGTATCGTCCTGAGCCGATTCGCGGCCACAAGATCGTTGGCTAACCTGTTGGCGGGGCAACTACCCGGGGCGGAGCCGGTCATGGTCGGCTGACAAAGAACTTGAGATAAGGTTGGTTACCGCGGCGATGAAATCGGCTGTTACAATCTGCTTGGTTCCCGAGGCTCGTCAGGGGCCGTTTGTGTTTCACGATGGGCTTGCCGACGGGTGTGCTCGCGCGGCACGTTATGGCTTCGATGCCGTTGAGATTTTCCCTCGTTCCGCCGAATCGGTCGATCGCTCGGAGCTGCGCGAATGGCTGGCGGCAGCGGGGTTGTCTGTGGCCGCGTTCGGTACTGGCGCGGGCTGGTTGGTTCGCAAATTATCGCTGACGTCTGAAGATCCAACGGTTCGCGCAGAGGCGCGGCGATTCATTGCTTCGATCATTGAGTTGGCTGGCGGCCTTGGCGCGCCGGCGATTATTGGTTCGATGCAAGGCAGAGTGGAAAGCAACCAGAATCGCGAACAGGTGATGACCTGGGTTCGCGAAGCGTTGAATGAACTTGGAGAACTGGCGGCCCCCTACGGAGTGCCGTTACTCATCGAACCGTTAAATCGCTACGAAACCAACCTTTTTAACCAGCTCAGTCAAACGGCCTCTTTTCTGCAAACGCTGGCCACCTCGAATATTCGCATTCTGGCTGATCTGTTTCACATGAACATTGAAGAAGCCGACATGGCGAACGCGATCCGCAGCGCTGGCCCATTCATCGGCCATATTCACTTTGCCGACTCCAATCGACAGGCCATGGGTTTAGGTCACACCGATATCGGTCCCCTGATTTCAGCGATGCGTGAGATCGGTTACGCTGGCTACCTGTCGGCCGAGATTCTACCCTTACCCACTGCGGATGCGGCCGCTCGCCAAACGATTGACATGATTCGTCGCTTAACTTCTTAACCAATTTGAAGTTCCATGTTGAAATCCACTTTGCTCCACCCTGAGATATTGAGCATCCTAGCCCAAGCAGGGCACCACTCGACCATCCTCATTGCCGACGGGAATTATCCGGCGGCAACTAAGCGCGGCCCAAACTCGCGGCTCGTCTCGCTGCAGCTTATGCCTGGCATCCCGACTGTCGCCCAAGTGCTCCGGGCGATCGTGAGTGCGGTGCCGATCGAGGGAATCAACACAATGGGCATACCTGCCGACGATCCCTATGCCAAGCATGGCGAGCCTGCTGCGTGGGTCGAATTTCGCGAGATCATCGCCGGGGCCAAAATCGCGGTCCCCATCGAGCCGATTCTCAAGTGGGATTTTTATAAGGCCGTAGAGTCTGCCGATCATGCCCTCACTGTGCAAACGGCTGACCAGGCCTTGTTTGCGAATGTGCTGTTGACCATTGGATGTCGCACTGAGTAAAGCAAATGCCGGTTGGCACCTGATGCGAATCGATTCTCATCAACACTTCTGGCGATTTGACGAAGCCGAATATGGTTGGATGAAGCCGGACTGGCCGATCCGCCGCGACTACCTGCCCGCTGACCTGAAACCGCTATTACAATCGAATAATTTCGACGGTTGCGTTGCGGTTCAGGCCAGGCAAACGCTGGAAGAGACACGCTGGCTGCTTGAGCTCGCAGAAGAAGCAGCTATCATTCGCGGAGTCGTTGGGTGGGTTGATCTTTGTTCCCCTCAGATTGTGCAGCAACTGGAACAATTCTCCAACGATCCCAAGCTTGTAGGCGTGCGACATGTCGTGCAGGACGAGCCGGACGATGAATTCATGCTTCGCGCTGATTTTCAGCGCGGAATCAAGTCGCTCCAGCAATTCGGCTTGTCCTACGACTTGCTCGTCTTTCCTCATCAGCTTCCGACAGCCATCGAACTCGTGCGGGCATTTCCCGCTCAGCCGTTTGTGCTGGATCACATAGCGAAACCATCGATCGCTAGCGGCGTTCTCTCTCCCTGGCGGGAACACATCGCCACGCTCGCGCACTTTCCTAACGTCCACTGCAAAATCTCTGGTATGATTACGGAAGCTCAGTGGCACACTTGGCAGAGCACAGATTTCCGACCGTACCTCGACGTAATATTCCAAGCATTTGGCGTAAACCGTTTAATGTTTGGTTCCGATTGGCCTGTGGCCTTATTGGCCGGCGCCTATGAGCAAGTGGTGTCCCTAGTCAGCGATTATTGCGCCGGGCTGAGTGAGACAGAGCAAGCCAAAATTTTTGGCGGCAACGCGGCCCGTTTCTATCGACTTAGCGATTTGTAGCTGGAGCTTAGATGCAGACGCGTCGGCTGGGTAAGACCGAGTTGGAATTGCCGATTCTCGGCTTCGGGGCTTCGAGTCTCGGTCAAGAATTTCGTGCGGTGACGATTGACGAAGCGCTACAGAGCGTTCGTGTCGCAATTGACTACGGGCTCAATTTCATTGATACCTCGCCGTTTTACGGGCGTGGCATGAGTGAGGTGTTGCTGGGAATAGCGCTAAAAGGGGTACCCCGAGACAGCTACACGCTTTGCACGAAGCTAGGCCGCTACGACTTGCATCATTTTGATTTTTCAGCCCGTCGCGTGGCGGAGAGCGTGGATGTTTCGCTCCATCGCTTGGGCACAAGTTACCTCGATGTTGTCTTGTGCCACGACATTGAATTCGTGCCCTTGCCCCAGATTGTTGAGGAAACCATTCCTGCGCTACAGCGCATTCAACAACAAGGCAAAGTGCGATATATCGGCTTCAGTGGCTACCCGATGAAGATCTTCAAGTATGTCTGTGACCGAATCGATGTCGATTGCGTACTGAACTATAACCAGTACACGCTGCAAAACACGCGCTTCGTCGATGAGGTGGTTCCGTATCTCAAGAGCAAAGGGATCGGTATCATGAATGCGGGGCCTTTCAGCGCTCGCCTGCTGACCAATGCCACCCTCCCACCTTGGTTGAAGGAGCCGGAAGAGGTAAAGGCGGCCGCACGCCGTGCGGCTGCTCATTGCGCCGGCCGCGCGGTGGATATCGCCCAATTAGCGCTCCAGTTTTCGATTGCCAATCCAGAGATCACGACCACCATCGCCGGGTCGGCCAATCCAAACAACATCCGCAAATGGGCAGAATGGGTTGAGCAGCCAATCGACGATGAGTTGCTCGGCGAAATCCAGGCGATTTTTGCCCCCGTCAAGAACATTGGCCACGCCGAAGGGTTGCCCGAGAATAATTGAGAGACCGCACGACGCGCGGCGTTCGCACCATCTTGGGCACTTTTGGGCGAGAGCCTTGTAGAAAATCAGCAGGCCCGGCGGTATGCTATGAACTATCGGCTGCATACCAGCGAACCGGGATAGTAACGGTCAACGGTTTAACTCGGTCAGGAGGAAAGTAATGTCCGTACAGGCAACCAATCTTCATCGGCGTCGTTTCTTAAAGACCGCGCTTTCAGCTGGCGCGGCGATCGTGGCACCGCAAATTATCCCCAGCTCCGCCCTAGGTAAAGACGGCGCGGTCTCCCCCAGTGAGCGGATCGTGCTGGGAGGCATCGGCATCGGCA
>CXWJ01000391.1_pt1 | contig 24810 bp, 22 predicted proteins | sample 590841 | NCBI WGS metagenome assembly CXWJ01 (sample SAMEA3498367, study PRJEB10139) | wastewater metagenome | biome: wastewater treatment plant; material: activated sludge | place: Austria | collected 2015-01-21 | reverse complement strand
GGACAATGTGCATGATTCGGAGGACAGGTTAGTTTCCCTTTTTGTACGGTGTGCGCATGTGTGTATGCAGCATATTCTCCACCGTTTCGTCCGTCCAGCCTTTCTCATCCCAAACTTTATCGGCCAATGCAGTTACACGCCGGAACTTGAAATCCAGCAGAACTTGCTTCAATTCTCGCAGTTCTTCCTCTGAAAGCCCGACGGCAAAGAGTTGGAGCAGCTCTTGTTGAGCGGCGTTGAAGGGTGTTTGTATGGCTTCCATATTTTTATGTTTTTAAAAGTCAAAAATACGGGAAAAATCAATTCACCCCACACTCCACCCCCAACACCGTCATCGCCGCGATAAAATCGTTGTCCACATTCACTTTCCGCGCCTGTGAGGTGAAAGCCATCTTTTCCTTGTTGGTGTAATCGATCAGTTCCATGCGCAGGGTGTGCTTGCCCTTGTGCGCGGTGCAGAGTTTTTCGATGCGTTCGATCAGGTCGCCTGTCAGGTTTTCGACCGGGATGCGCAGGGTGATAGAGGAGGTTTTTTCCTCGCCGACGGTTTCCAGCAGCCGGACGTTCTGCACGCGGAATTCCATTTCATCATTGTTGTAGCGTTGTTTGTATTCGCCTTCCACGTACACACTCGTGCCTTCCTCAAAAAAGGATTTGAACCGGGCGTAGTTCTCCGAAAACATGGTGATTTCGAGCGAGCCGGTGTAATCCTGCAAGGTAAAACGTCCCCAGCCCGTGCCTTTCTGACTGATACGATGCTCGGCTTTGAGCACGAAACCGGCCACATTGACCTTCCGGCCTTTGAAGTTATCGATATTGGCGAGCGGCGTGGCAAAGTTTTCCCATTCGTAGCGGAAATCGTCGAGCGGGTGCCCGGAGAGGTAGATGCCGACTACGTCTTTTTCCTTCTGAAGCCGCAGGATGAGGCCCCAGGGATCGGCTTTCGGCGCGGGTGGTTTTTTTACCTGATCGTCTATATTTTCTGTATCAGAAAACATATCTTTTTGAGAAATCAGATTTTGATAACCATTACCATAGTTTAGTAATGCTTCAATAAAAGTCATGCCCTTTTCAACCTCACCGAAAAACGCGGCGCGGTGGAGCGTGGGCCTGCCCGGCGCAATGCCTGTATTTTCAAAACTGTCGAACGCACCTGCGAACACGAGGTTTTCCATCACCCGCTTGTTCACCACCCGCAGGCTTACCCGGCGCATGAAATCATAAATATCCTTGAAAGGGCCCTTGGCATTGCGTTCGGCGATCAGCACCTCGACAGCCGCCTCGCCTACGCCTTTCACCGCACCCATGCCGTAGCGGATATCGCCTTTTTTGTTGACCGAAAAATTGACCAGCGATTCGTTTACATCGGGGCCTTTCACGTTCAGCCCCATGCGTTTGCACTCTTCGAGGAAGAAGGTAATTTTTTCGATGTTGCTCTGCGAATGCGTAAGTACCGCGGCCATGTATTCGGAGGGGTAATGCGCTTTCAGATAGGCAGTCTGGTAGGCCACCAGAGCGTAACAGGTGGAGTGCGACTTGTTGAAAGCGTACATGGCGAATGCTTCCCAGTCGGTCCATATTTTTTCGAGTTTGTTGGCAGGGTGGCCTTTGGCTTGGGCGCCTTCCATGAATTGACCTTTCATTTTGTCCAGCACGGCCTTCTGCTTTTTACCCATTGCCTTGCGCAACACGTCCGCATCGCCTTTGGAAAAACCGGCGAGTTTTTGCGATAACAACATGATCTGCTCCTGGAACACGCAAATTCCGTAGGTTTCTTTCAAAAACTCCTCCATATCGGGCAGGTCATACGTCACTTGCTGCCGGCCATGTTTACGGGCAATGTAATCGGGAATATACTCCAACGGCCCCGGACGATACAGCGCGTTCATGGCGATCAGGTCGTCGAATTTATCGGGTTTGAGGTCGCGGAGGTACTTCTGCATACCCGTGCTTTCAAACTGGAAGGTACCGTTGGTCTCGCCGCGCTGGTAGAGTTCGTAGGTCGCAGGGTCGTCGAGCGGGATATTGTCAATATCGATTTTTACCCCGTGATTTTGTTCGATAAGGATAAGCGCATCGCGGATAATGGTGAGCGTTTTCAGCCCCAGAAAGTCCATTTTGATTACACCGGCATCCTCGATGATGGAGCCTTCATACTGCGTGATGAGCAGTTCGGTTTCTTTAGAAGTATAAACCGGGATGATCTCGGTCAAATCCTTCGGCGCGATGATGATGCCCGCCGCGTGGATACCCGTGCCGCGCACCGAGCCTTCGAGGATTTTGGCTTCTTTCAGCACCATACCCTCGGCAGTGTGTTCCGCCGCCAAATGCTCGCGGAGCCGTTTCACGTTCTCGATGTCTTCACTCATCAGCCCTTCTTTTTCGCGCAGCGAACCCTCGCCGTCGAGCGGGGCGCTCAGCACCCGGTTGAGCGATATGCCGGGTTTTTCCGGGACGAGTTTTGCCAGCGCATTGGCCTGGTCGAGTGGCAGATCGAGCACCCGCGACACGTCCTTGATCGACATTTTGGCGGCCATGGTGCCATAAGTCACGATTTGGGCGACCTGCTGTTTGCCGTATTTTTCCACCACATAATCGATGACTTTCTGACGGCCTTCGTCGTCGAAGTCCGTGTCGATATCGGGCATGGATTTGCGGTCGGGATTAAGAAATCGCTCGAACAGCAACTGGTATTTGATGGGGTCGATGTTGGTGATACCAATGCAATAGGCCACCGCGCTGCCCGCTGCCGAGCCGCGCCCCGGCCCGATAAATACACCGATGTCTTTGCCGTGGTTGATAAAGTCGGCTACGATAAGAAAGTAGCCTGCAAAGCCCATCATTTTCACGGTGTGCAACTCGAAATTGATCCGTTCTTCAATTTCAGGCGTGATTTCCTTGTAGCGTTTTTTTGCTCCTTCGAAAGTCAGATGGCGCAGGTAGTCATCCTGTGTCTGGAACTCCTGCGGCACCACGAAATTGGGCAGCAGGATGTCTTTTTTCAGTTTCAAATGCTCGCATTTGTCCACGATTTCGAGCGTGTTGTCCAGGGCCTCCGGCACGTCTTTGAACAGCGCGCTCATTTCGGCCTGCGTCTTGAAATAGAACTGGTCGTTCCAGAAAGCGAAACGCCCGCCTTTCATGGTCGTGCCTTCTTCCACGAACTCGCGGATGGCGGGCGTGGCCTGTTTCTCGCCAGTGTTCACACAGAGCAAAATGTCGTGGGCGTTCCAGTCTTTTTGGTCCACATAGTGCGAGTCGTTGGTGCAGATGGTCTTGACGTTATATTCCTTCGCCCAGCGCAGTAGCACCTCGTTCACCTGGTCCTGCTCGGGCATCTGGTGCCGCTGAATTTCAATGTAATAGTCCTCGCCGAAGAGGTCGAGCCACCACTCGAATTCCTTCCGCGCCTCTGCTTCACCTTTTCGCAAAATCGCCTGCGGCACCATCGCCCCGATACAGCAGGTGGTGGCGATCAGCCCTTCGTGGTACTGCAAAACCAATTCCTTGTCGATGCGCGGGTATTTGCCGTACAATCCCTCGATGTAGCCCAGCGAGCAGAGTTTCACGAGGTTTTTGTAGCCTTCCGGGTTTTTGGCGAGGAAAAGTTGGTGGTAACGTTTGTCCTTATCCTCCTTCGTGAACGTGCGCCGGTGCCGGTCGGTCACCACGTAAAATTCGCAGCCGACGATGGGTTTCACGCCTTCGTGTTTGGATGCTTCCGCCACAAACTGGAACACACCGAACATGTTGCCGTGGTCGGTGATGGCGAGGGCTTTCATGCCGTCGGCTTTGGCTTTTTTGAACAGCGCGGGGATGCTGGCCGCGCCGTCGAGCAGGGAGAATTGGGTGTGGCAGTGGAGGTGGGCGAATTGTGGCATGGAATGATTACAGAGTACGGATTTGCAAATGCGGATTTTTGAGTTGGGCAAACTTAAAACAAAAATTGGTATTTTGATAGAGTGTGGAAAACTTCTCAGTCATCATTACCATATTTGTCCCACAACATAATCTCAACAATAGAGGGGCCTAAAATTTTCCTAAACCTGCGACTTGCCTTTTTCATATCAGGGATAGACATAAATGCACTGACACTCAATTGATACAGATTGTTTTTGTACCTGAAAATATCTGTTGGTACTTTGTCATACGCGACTGTTGTACTGTCTTTAAAGATGAAATCACGAATTCTCTTCTCCGCCTGAATGGCTTTTGTTTCTGAAGGGAAAATTGCCTCTTCGAAGATGTAGCCCTTTTTGAAACTATTTGGGGTGATTTCTTTGAACACAACATAATGAGTTGTAATCCCTTTAAAAACAAGTTCTTCAACCAATCTGTCGTAATCATTTAACCAAGTCCAACAACGGAAATAGATCGAATCGGTGCGTTGAATGCGATTACGCTGCGTGTAATTCATTTGCTTTGCTATGGAGATAAACTTGGAAAAATTATGACTTTGGGACGTATTGGCAGGCGTTACTTCGATAACAATCGCGGAGGGAATAGAGCGGTACCCTCTGCGAATATTGCGCACTGTATCGGCAGCAATCTTGGTTTTGCTTGTTGATTGGTTGTCCTTTTTCTCTTCACACGAGAAAAGAATAGTCATTACGGAAATTAGGATAAGAAAAGTCCTCATTTTTTCGGGCGTAAATGATGAAAAGTTTGAGTGGTGGGGAAGTGGGCATAGGCCAAAGTCAAAATTATTTTCCAATGGTCAACAAATCAATGCGTTCCAAGTCAATGAAATTTTGGGCGAGATGATCAAAATCGCGGTCAGTGGTGAAAAACTTGAGTTGCAGGACGGAGGCCGTAGCTGCTATCCACAAGTCGTTTTTGCCCATATTGCGGGAAGTCATACCAAGTCGTTTTCCAGCGAGTTTGCCTTGGCTAAACGCATCAATCTCGGCATATCTTTGAATGATACTCTCGACGTGAATATCCGCGACAACGAACTCTTCCTGTAATTGACTGATTTGTATAAGTCTCTTGATGCCCCACTTGTTCTGCAAAGCAATTGAGTACAACTCACCGAGCGAAACGACTGAAATGAAGTTGAAAGATTGGTCGAAATTATAGGTACTTTGAAGATTGTCCCAACGTGCATCTTGTCGCAGCAACAGCAGCAACATGTTGGTGTCGAATAAGTAGCGATTCATGGACTTTATGGGGTAAGTTGAGCAAGCAAGTCTTCAATTGGCTCTTGGATGTTCATTTCCCGGGTTATTGATTTCACACGCTTCCAGTCTGTTTTATCATAATTCTGCTCACGGATTAAATCGTCCGCTGTTACGGAAGCCCGCATAGGTTTGACAGCTAAGTGCAGCGGGTCACTCGGTTCAAGCGCATCCAAAAATGCTTGTGTGGAAGATTTTGCTTTACCATTGGAATGTTCAGGCGCTGATATTTCCCTGATTTGGACATAGTTCAGCGTTTTCAAAAACTCCAGGAATGCAAAGAGGTGTTTATCTTCGATATTGATTTTTATTTCTGACATGGCTCATACGTTGAAGTGTTGGCAAAAATACAGGTTTTTGTTGGGAGAGGTCGAGCGCGTCGGTGTATTTTTGAATGAAAATATGCGTTTCAGCAGGGATTTCGTCCAAGGTTTGGCGGAAAAGACTTTTTGTTGTCATGACGCAAATTTAAAACAAATCGTGGGGGCTTTGGTGGGTTGCGACAAATTTTTATTTTCGTTAGCACCGCTTAAAAAACAAGTTCACGATTCCACTCCCCGGCTGTCATTCCGAGGCGTCGAGCGACTCCTTTGGGCCACTTAAAATCGGAATGAACCGTTTAGTGAGGCGGTGACTGCCAGTCACCGCCTCACTAAAACTGAGCAGTTCATTAGGAACGCAGTGAGGAATCTGCCCAAGCAATTGATGCTCACTTACTCTTGAGCAGATTCCTCACTGCGTTCGGAATGACACCCCGGTAATGTAAAAGCGAACTTATTTTTTAAGCGTTATTTATTGTTTCTCAACACATATTTAACTATGCCAGAGCATCTTCCGAATCATAAATCGAATTTTTCAAACGCTTATGAATGCTGCACTCAAATCCAAACTCGCCCCGATTATTAACAACATCGCGCAGGAAATAGATTGTGGCAACAAAGTTTTTCTGCACCGGCGAACTTTTGAAATGGAGTCGTACCCCGACGAAATACATTGGCCGAAGATAGAGGACAACGAATGGCTGTATGAAATCAAGGAAAAAGTCGAAGCCGACTGGGACAATTATATCTGTTTTGAACCGATCCATTCCTCTGAGTCTTTCCGAATCATGGAGGGCTTTGCAGAAACGGTAAGAGACCGGTACCTGCAAAACCGGCTTTTCGATGCGTTGTCCGGGCGCAAGCCTTTTCAAAATTTCAAGCATCTTGTTGAAAATTCCGGCCACTACCGACAGAAGTGGTTCGATTTCAAGCAGTCACAATTGGAGGAAACGGTATGGGAAGTGCTTGCCAGAGAAGAATTGAAGTGAAAACCGCCGCTTATTTTACTCGCATTTTCAAATAGGGCTACACCTCCATCTTCGGTACTCGGAACAACTGCCCCAATGTTTCTCCCTTCCGAACGATGCTCTTTTCATTTCTCAAACACCTCCTGCAACACCCGCAACGCCGAGCCCCGAAACCGCGCTACCGGCTGCGCCGACACAGGTTCTTGCAGCAAATATGGTGAGTCAACCAATATTTTCAACCACAGCACGTCGCGAAAAGAAGAAAACCCTTCACCCGTGAAACGTTGCGGGTGCGATTGAATGATACCGACCGCAACCAATTGATTTTTTCGCTCCGTAGCCAGCACGATGTCCCCCATTTTCATCCGTCGCACCCAACAGCGCAAATCGCGCAGCGCAGAAACGACATGCTTTGTTTTCAGCCCTTCCATTTCATTTTCAAACAGTTTTTCGTCCCACATCGGGTAAGCCGACCAGTAAGGATGTAGCAAGCCTGCGGAGTCGAACGGCAGATAATTTTCCTTGAGAATCACATTTTCATCCGCTTTCAATTTATCCAACCGGACGAGCCAGATACCCGCTCCGCCGCTGACTTTTTTGCGCAGACCGGCGAGTTGAAACTGCGTGTTTTCAAACAGGGGAAAAGCCGAAAACGCCTTCACATCGGCACGACGTACTGTGTAAATGCGTTTGGCAATCGTTTTTTGGCGTTCGAATTCTTCACGGAAAGCAAGCAGCATCGCTGCGTCGTCTGTCACGAGTAAGTTTTCGGCGTTCGAGTTGTAGGTCCAGTTGAACGAGCCGGTCAGGAGCAGATGCCCGTCCATGAGTGCGAATTTGTGGTGCATCAGCCCCGCTTCGAGGTGCGCGTATAAGTGACCGCCTCGCCGGATAAATTGCTGAAAGTCAAGACCGGTGTTGTGAATGTTTTTGCTGTCGTATTCCAACAAGAGTTCCACGCGTACTCCTGCCTGGAGGCGGGCGAGCAGCGTGTCAAAAATATCCTTGTGCGAAAACCAGCAGACGGCAATGCGGATGTGTTGCCGCGCGCGTTGCAGTTGCAGGCAAATGATTTCGGACAGGTTTTGAAAATGGGCAGTCGTCACATGCCGCGTGTTTGGGCAAATTTACAACAATCAGAAATTGATTTCCATCTGAATATTCGCCCGTTTGAATTCCTGGCTGTCCAGACCCACTACCCGAAAACCGAGTTTGAAATACAGGTTGATCGCCTGATAGGCTTTTGTGTTCGAGTAAAGGAACACCCGCTTTGCGCCGAGTTTGCGCGCCCGTTCGAGGGCAGCCGCACAGAGTTTTTCACCGATTTTCAGGCCGCGCGCTTTTTCGGCGACGGTCATTTTGGCCAATTCAAATGCGCCGTTGCCGAATGGCTGTAATGCCACTGTGCCGACGATCTCGCCGTCTTTTTCGGCCAACAAAACCGCCCCGCCGCCGTCGAGGAAATACTGCTGCGGTTTGCCGAGCGTCTCGCGGTCGATGTCTTCCACTTCGAAATCTCTGGAAATCCAGGCGATATTCAGGCCTTCCCAAGCCTCCTGGTGCCGGGGTTCGTAGTCGACGATGCGCACGGAATGTTCGGCCCGGGTGCGGGCAATTCGCAGGGCGGTGTCGGAAAAACTATCCTTCGCTAAGCGCTCTTCCACTTCACCAATGGCGCGCAGCAGGGGCGTTTCGCCTTCGCAGAGTTCTTCCAATGCGGATTTTATCACGTCCCATACCGGTTCCATTTGCGCCACCAGATCGAGCGCGAGGGGCGAAAGGCTGAGCAGGCGTCTGCGGGAATCGGTCTTGTCTTTTACCGACCGGATCCACTTTTTCTGCTCCATTTCGCGCACCAGGGCGATGACCGACGGGTGGGCGTAGCCGATTTCGTTGGACAGGTCGAGAATGCCGATGGGCGACTTCTTGGAAAGGGTGTACAATACGGGCCAGAATTTCGGTTCGAACTCGATGCCGAAATGCTGGTAAATCCGGGCGCCGTCTTTGCGCAGGCTGTCGGCGAGCCGCTGGAGGCGCGTGGAAATGGCGAGGTAACCTGCCATGTCGATAATGTTGTTCGTTGTTTTCATATACGCTGAATTAATAGTTGTTTTTGTCTTTGCAAAACTACGTTGTTGACTACGTATTTTGCAAGAGGTGGCTTGAAATTGTTTTCAGAAATTTTTTTACTTTTGTACAAAAATATTGAATTTTGACCACGCAGGTTGTACGCTTCGATGGTTGATTTCTTCGAAGCGTCCGGTTGCCCAGCCCCCCGAAGTTTTTGCCAAACTTCGGGGGGCTGCCGTTTTTTATCGGAGGAAAACCTACCTTTGCGGCGCTTTTCGTAAGTGGCTGTCTCACAAGTCAAAGTTTCGACAGGATTTATAAGATTTACAGGATTTATTGATCTGTTTTGAGTAAAATATCCTGTAAATCTTATAAATCCTGTCAAAAAAGAAACTTGTGAGACAGCCTCTTAGCATGTCATTCATCGTTCATCATACATCATTCGACAATGCCATATCTCTTCACCTCCGAATCCGTATCCGAAGGTCATCCCGATAAAGTAGCCGACCAGATCAGCGACGCCATCCTCGACGCATTTCTGACGCAGGACCCCGACTCCAAAGTGGCCTGCGAAACCCTCGTGACCACCGGCCTCGTCGTCGTGGCCGGCGAGGTGCGCTCCAAAGCCTACGTCGACGTGCAGGAAACCGCCCGCCGCACCATTGAAAAAATCGGCTACACCAAGGCGGATTATTACTTCGAAGCCAAAAGTTGCGGTGTTATCAGCGCCATCCACGAACAAAGCCCCGATATCGCTCAGGGGGTCGATGTGGGCAAGAAAAACGAAGACGAACAAGGGGCAGGCGACCAGGGCATGATGTTCGGTTATGCCACCAACGAGACGGACAACTACATGCCGCTTCCGCTCGATCTCGCCCATTTGCTCCTGCGCGAATTGGCCGCCATCCGCAAAGAGGGCAAACAGATGAAATACCTTCGCCCCGACGCCAAAAGCCAGGTGACCATCGAGTACTCGGACAAACACGTTCCGAAAAGAATAGACGCCATCGTCGTCAGCACGCAGCATGATGATTTCGATACGGAAGCAAAAATGCAGGCGCGTATCGCAGCCGATGTGCAAAAAGTCCTCATCCCGCGGGTGAAAAAATACCTTCCAAAACGGGTGCAAAAACTCTTCAACCCCGAGATCAAATACTTTATCAATCCGACGGGCAAATTCGTCATCGGCGGACCGCACGGCGACACGGGGCTTACCGGTCGCAAGATCATCGTGGACACTTACGGCGGCAAAGGCGCGCATGGCGGTGGCGCATTCAGCGGCAAAGACCCCTCGAAAGTGGACCGCTCGGCGGCCTACGCCACGCGCCACATTGCCAAAAACCTTGTGGCTTCGGGCCTCTGCAGCCAGGCGCTCGTGCAGGTAGCCTACGCCATCGGGGTCGCACAACCGGTCGGTCTGTATGTGAACACTTACGGCACCTGCAAAGTGAAAGGCCTGAGCGACGGCGAAATCGCGCAGAAACTCCAGACGATTTTCGACTTGCGCCCGGCGGCCATTGTTCGGCGCTTCGGTTTGAAAAATCCGATTTTCTCCGAAACGGCTGCTTACGGTCACTTCGGTCGCGATCCGGAGAAGAAAACCGTGCAGATCGGACTGAACGGCTCGACGAAAAAAATGGAGGTGGAGACGTTTACCTGGGAAAAATTAGATGCGGTGAAGGACATCAAAAAAGCGTTCGGCTTGAATTGAATTTCAACTGCTTCCTGAAACATGAGTCATCCCGAATTTTTGCCCCAGCGGGGCTGAATATTGGTAGAAAATGACACCCANNAAGACTTGATTTTCAGTATAATAGTGAACCAAAGCCTGTTTTTCAAAATTCGGGATGACTCATGTTGTTTGTGTGTCGGTGAAATTTGTAAAAAACCGGCAGTAATTCGTAAACTTGCCGGTACAAGATAACATCATGTCCGGGCAATCCATACTCAAAGCCTTCATCGTCGGTACGGAACGTAGCCCGCTTCCCGGGCATGAAGTGGAGCGGCTTGGTTTGTCGCCGGTAGCCGACCCTGCACAGGCCGCATTGGAAGGCCTCGTCGCAGTCAATCTCCTCCGCAAGGCAGCGACTCCGTTGCCCCAATCCCCGATCCCAGTTCCCCAATCCCAATTCCCCGATTTTCAATCCCCGATTTGCAACGACGCAGCAGTGAAAGATTTGCAACTTATGTTGTCCGGGCGATACACTGAAGCACTGCCGGAATTTTTGGAATTGCTGGCGCAAAAAAACCTGCTGTTGCCGCCCGAAATTTTGCCGGACGTTTTGGAAAAAACCGCCCGCGATGCGGCATCAGTCGAAAAAATTCGGCCAGCATTGGGTTCCCGCGGCGAATGGCTGGCGCGGCAGCACCCACGCTGGAATGTACTCGTGGGAGGAGAAGCGGCGGACTGGTTCACCGCTGCTTTCGCCGGGCGTAAACTTTTGCTCAGGCAGACCCGCGAACGCAACCCGCTCCTTGCGCTTGCCTGGCTCGAAAAAACCTGGCCGGAAGAAAAAGCTGACCACAAAGCGCAATTTCTTGAAATACTGCAGGTCCGGTTATCGCCGATGGATGAAAGTTTATTGGAAAAAGCCTATTCGGACAAGAGCCGCGAAGTACGCCGGGCGGCGGCACAAGCGCTGCTGAAGTTGCCCGAAAGCCGGATTTTTGCGGAAGCAAAGGTTTTTTTTACAGCAAGACTTGCGGGTGTTTTTCTTCAAAAAGGTCAGCCGGAAATGGAAGTTTTTTTGAAAAACGCGCTTCCTGACCTCTCGGATGATGCCATTGCGCCTTGGCTGGCGATACTCACCAAAGATGCCCTGGTTGATTGGCGCAACGAACTATTGCGCCTCTTTATCCGCCTGTTTCCACCCGCTGCATTACAGGCGATGACCGGCCTTTCGCGTGAAAAACTGCTCGAAAAAACCGATGGTTTGAAGGGTGAAACGGCACTGCTTGAAGCAATTGCAGCGCACAACGATGATTCCTGGACGGCGCCGGTACTGCTGCATTTCAGCCGCGATTTCCGCAATGCGGTTTGGCAGTCAAAGGCAATGGTCGTGTTTTTGACACTTTTTGCCACCGCTGCAATGGATTTTTTGAAAAAAAACAACCATTCACTCAACTATGATAATCAGGCCATTCTCCGGTCGCTGGAAAACTACCGGCGCCCCTGGCCGAAGTCATTGTTAGAAAATCTGCTGGAACTCTACCGCTCACCGGCTTATGGCAACGGAGATATCCCCGGCTGGCACTTTGCGTCGGTGTTGCATACGGCGGCTTATCATTGCCTTCCCGCCGACGCTGCCGGAAGTGTATTTGTGCGCGAATACCTGCAAAACCCGCCTAAAGCCAGACCGCGCGAGATGGAGGAATTTTTGGGCATTATCCGCTTCCGGACGGGCATGCAAGGGCATTTGCATTAATTACGACAGACAGCGCCAAACCATTGCGCTATCAAAAACCCGTTTCAGGCAACCATCCCGGGGTTTGAAACGCCATAGCGTCATGAAAAACAAGATTTTTCTGTTGCTCGTTTGTGCTACCGCGGTTGGTTTTTCGTGCAATAAAGCCAACGACCAAACGCCGGGCTTCGACTTGATATACCAACAGGATTTCATCCTGCCGGCAGGTATCGGCAACTTCGAGGTGCACCATTTTCAAATAAAAAATATACCCTCGCGCTACCAGCAAAGTCTCGACCAGCAGGGTAAAACAGATGCAGATATCACTGGTGTTCTGACCGCTCAAGCCGTCCTGAGCGGTGTTTACAGCGATGCAAATTTTGATGTGATCCATCAGGTTTCCATACGGGTATTCGATGCCAGCGATCCCACTGATTACATTGAAATTGCCTACCGTGACCCGACCCCGCTCGATCCGGGCAACTCACTGCCACTTATTCCTTCCCTGGCTGATGCCAAACGTTTTTTCAACCAACCTCGCTTCAGCCTCGACGTGGTGATCTGGCTGCGCAACATTACCCAGGTTGAAACGGAAACCCGGTTGAATCTTCAGATGAAAGCCACTTACTAGAGGTGAGAGGCGTGAGGGTTCGGGCACTCTCATCCCCTCACACCCTCTCACATTTTACCTACCTTCGCAGGCATGGAAAACATCTCTGCCTATTCTGTCCTGTTCTCCGTTTGCGGGCTGATCATTCTTTCTTACCTGTTCTCCGTGCTCAATAAGGCGACCCGTATTCCTTCCGTGCTGTTGTTGCTTGGCACCGGTATTTTACTGCGTTACTTGTCTGTTTCATTTGATCTCCCGTTTAATATACCCCAATCTCTAACGGAGATTTTGGGTACGGTCGGTTTGATCATAATTGTTCTCGAAGCAGGTCTGGATCTGGAGGTAACACGCGAAAAACTGCCATTGATCCGCAGCTCCTTTTTATCGGCATTGGTGATTTTTCTGGTGTCGTCATTGGGCGTGGCCGGTATTATACAATGGTGGTTGCCCGATGCATCATATATCAGTTGCCTCGTGTATGCCATTGCGTTGAGTGTGGTCAGCAGCAGTATTGTGTTGCCCAGTGTGAACCATTTGAACCATGAAAAAAAGGAGTTTTTGATCTACGAGGCTTCGTTTTCAGACGTGATCGGTATCATGGTATTCAATTTTTTCACGGCTGGTCAGGTCATCACCTTGCAGGAGGCGGCATGGTTTGCCGGCAGCATTCCGGTCGCATTGGTGCTATCGGTGGGCGTGTGTTTTGGGCTGATGATGTTGTTGGTAAATAACCGCGTAAACGTCAAGTTTTTCCTCGTTTTTGCTGTTCTGATTGTGATATATGTTGGCGGCAAAAGTATGCATCTTCCCTCATTGCTCACGATATTGATGTTCGGACTGGTGGTGAACAATTGGGAATTGATCCGCTGGAAACCGCTGAAAACCTATTTTTCAGACGATGCCGTGACTGATATGGCGGGGTTTCTGAAATCCATCACCGCCGAATCGGCTTTCCTCATCCGTACGTTTTTTTTCATCATTTTCGGTTTCAGCATCGATCTGGCTTTTTTGCAAAATCCTGCCGTATGGATGCTTGGCTCGACCATCGTTTTGGCGCTGTTGGCGCTGCGTTACATTTACCTTCGCATTGTTCACAAATACAACCTCATGCCGGAATTGCTCTACATCCCGCGCGGCCTGATTACCGTATTGTTGTTTTATAAAATTCCGGAATGGCAGCGGATCGATACCTTCGATGAAGGCGTATTGTTTTTTGTCATTCTTGCCACTACCATCATTATGATGATTGGTTCACTTGTTTATCATGACGAGCCGGTCGAAAACCTGGACGAGGTGAAAGTGACAAACGAATAGGTCATTCGCTCAACAGCATTTTAACCGCCGCCGAGAAGCCTGCCGGACCGATGCCTTCAATTTTTTTTATTCCGCTTACAGATACATCCGTCCATGTACCGTCGTAGCGTTGTACTAAAAAGGGCAAATCAACGGCTGTCAGCATCGGGGCGTCGTTCAGGCTGTCGCCGGTTGCGGCAAAGAGAGTGGCAACGCTCAAGTTTTGCCGGAATACTTCCTTTAGCCATTGCACCGCCTTCCCTTTATCGACTTGTGCCGATTGAATGGTGAAAAAACGACCGCCGCGGCTGAGTATCCAGCCTTTTTCTGCCAACTTTTTTTTAAAAAAAACAACATCCGTATCAACCAATGGTGTGAGTATGGTCTCCGTGAATTGCCGGTCCCGCGCGCGTTTCAGGGCTTCGCCGGCGAGACCTGTAGCAGCGGAAAGTTCTGTGTCGGTAGCATTAAAAAAGCCTTTTATGTTGTGAAAATGAGCGAGTTCTGCACGGATAGCCGTTGCGCCTGCGTGGGCGAAAACGTGGAGATCGTGGGTATCAATTCCCTCCGTTTCCGGAAATAGCGGGATTGAACGGTGAGCAGGCAATACTCGAAAATATCCCTTGGGCACTGCTACGGCACTGCCGTTTTCAAAAATAAAAGGCTGGGTAATGCCCAACTCCTGTTGCAGGTGGATCTGCTCCGCAAAAGTTTTGGATGAGCAAAATACCACCGGCACGCTGCGCCCTTCAAGTTGGTACAGCGCATCGCGCGCCTCTGCTGCCGAATAGGTATGATGGTCGAGCAGGGTACCGTCGAGGTCGGTGAAGAGCACGAGCGGCTGCTCAGGTGGTGTGGGAAGATGGATCATGCGGGTACAATATTACCGTGATGCTGCCAGTCTATCGAGCGGGCAGCGGCATTAAAATCAATGCCGGCCAACGAAGGATAGCGCCGGGGTTGTAACGGCTCCTCCGTTTTGCCGATGATCCGGGAACGGCGCAGTTCGCGCAGGATTTCTTTTTTCAACACCTCGGGGCAAATCGTCGAATGGTACATCACCGCCAGCGAATACGCGATCATCTCTTTGATGTGCTTGTCTCCTTTCGCCGCTTCATGGAAGTGCGGGTTGCGGGATTCCATCTGGAAAATTTCCGTTCCGGATTTCATCACCTCCGGGTAGGGACTGGTCAGGATACCGCCGAACTTTTCCAGCAGGCTTACAAAATGATAGGTTTCTACCGAAAAACCTGCCGAATAATCGAGCCGCAATGCCAGTTCCATCGACATGGCGTGCTCGCCGGCGTTGCCGGTGCGCAGCGATTCGGTTTCATAGCCGGTATAGTGGCTGAGCAATTGGTTGAGGTAAAGGTTGGTGATGCGTGATACGCGGCCCCATTTGGCAAAAAACAACCCGGAGTCGACGATTTTGGGCTTGCTGTGCCATTGGATGCGCACCATCGAATAGGGCGATTTGCTTTGCGACAGACCGGCGGAGAACAAACGCGCATACTCGAAGACTGCACCGGGGAAATAGTTGTCGGAATCAATGAAACCCACGTATTTTTTGCCAAGCATACGGGCCAATGCGATGCCTGCGAGCATCCCCTCAGCCTTGCCGTGGTGAATCAAGCCTTCTTCGTCGAGCAGGTGCGGGTAAGCGCCGTCGCTGAATATTTGAGCCAGTTCGGGCGAATGCTGGTGTATCATGACGTACCTTTTTTTTGCATAGCGGCAAAAGGTATCTACCATGCTTTGCTCCATTCTAAACCGGTCCACCGGTTCACGCTGGCTGTTGGAGACGATTATAGGCAGGCAGTCGTGGGGAATGCCGCACAACGCACTTTCAAGCAGGCGCAGGCGTTCGTTTTTGACCGGGATCACAATGGCCATGTCGCGCTCTATTTCGTACAGCCGTTCGCGGGGGATTTGCTGGATGACGTGGAATGGACTGGAAAATTCACCGTCGAATTCGTAGCCACCGTCGAGCTCGTATATTTTTTGGATGTTGTAAAACAGGTTGGCGCCGAAGCGTTCGGCGCGGGCGGGTAATTCAAGTCGCATCACATTTTTCGTTTAGTTATGACAAATAACAACCTCGAAATCCAACACATGAATCCTGTGATTGTTGAAACATGCACTTTTCCGGTTTTTTTGTTTCAAGGGAATAAGGCGGATGAGCGTGCGTTGATATTTTGATTAAAACATTACAAACCATAGATGTATGTCCGAAATATCGCTGCCCGCCGAAACGGTTACAACCGAAACGTTTGTTTTTGCGGCACAAAAGGTGCTGCGCAACAATATTCTGAACAAATTCACGAAACCCGCTCCCGCATTATATCCCCACCAATGGAACTGGGATGCGGGGTTCATTGCGCTTGGCTACGCGCACTTCGATTTCAAACAAGCGTGTTCCGAACTCACGGCCTTGTTTCGCGGCCAATGGGCCAACGGCATGCTTCCGCAAATTGTGTTTTCCGTTCAAAATACCGGGAAGTATTTTCCGGGTTATTTTTTCTGGAACACACGCGGGGTGCCGGGTAAGCCGCGCAATGTACGCACTTCAGGCATCACCATGCCGCCGGTGCATGGGTTTGTGCTGGAAAGAATGCTCCGGGTTGTGCCCGATATTCGCGCTTACAGGCCCTTTTTCAGTAAAATTTATGATAAAATCGTGATGTTGCACCGGTATTGTTATGAAAACCGAGACCCGGACAGGGAAGGGCTCGCATTCATTTGCCATCCCTGGGAATCGGGAATGGACAATTTACCGCTTTGGCAGGATGTATTTGAATGTTTTGACATTAACCCCGACGAAGTGCCGCCCTACCAACGCCGCGACCTTGAACATGTGGATGCCGACTACCGGCCACGCAAAGACAGTTATGATCGCTATATTTACCTGCTGAACCGGCAGCGACAAAAACGCTACCAGGAGCCTGCGGTTTGGCAGGATTATCCTTTCCAGGTGCAGGAACCGCTGTTCAATACCATGTTGAGCCGAAGCAACGAGGCACTGATGGAATTGGGCGCGTGGTTGCGCCGTGACACGGGCCGGATCAGGGAGTGGCAACAACAAACGATTCGTGCACTTAATGTTAAACTTTGGGACGCCGACAGCGGCATGTACTTCGCTTATGACCGGGTTCATAAAAAACGGATAGATCAACATCCGGCTTCCGGGTTAATTCCGCTTTTTTGCGGCGCGCCGGACCGGCAACAGGCAGAACGGATTGCCAGGTGGTTAGAAAGCCCTGCATTTGCAGGAACACCGGAGCAACCCACTTTTCTATGCCCTTCTTATTCAACGCAAGACCCCCGTTTTGACGAACGCCGCTATTGGCGCGGCCCTGTTTGGATCAATATCAATTGGTTGTTGTACCACGGCCTCAAGCGGTATGGCTATGATGCCTTGGCCGAACGCATCAAGTCCGATTCTTTCGAGCTGATGCGCCGGTTCGGTTTCTGGGAATATTACAATCCCTGGAGAAATTTGCCAAAAGGCGAGCCGGGAGGATACGGTTCCGGTAATTTTTCATGGACGGCTGCGTTGGCAATAGACTGGTTGGCAGAAGAATAATGGGATAACGGGACTCCCCAAATCCGGCCGGCCCGCAGATACGAAGCGTTGACGTAATATTGCCGTCCGGAAAAAACATCGAACAAAAATATTCAAAATACAAAAGGATGGAGTTGCTGATAACACTCGTATTTGTTGTAGGTTACATTGCAATTACGCTCGAACATTCGTTGAAAATCGATAAAGCGGCCACTGCGCTCGTCACAGGTGTATTATGCTGGACGTTTTATATCCTTGCCGGACACGACAAAGTTGCTGTGGCGCACGAGCTGACGGAACACATGGGGGAAATTGCGGAAATCCTTTTTTTCCTGTTAGGGGCAATGGTGGTCGTCGAATTAATGGATGCGCACGACAGTTTCGAAATCGTCACCGAACGCATCCGCACGACGGATAAACGAAAATTATTGTGGCTGCTGTGCGGCATTACTTTCTTTATGTCGGCATTGCTCGACAACCTTACTACCACTATTGTAATGGTGAGTTTGCTCCGCAAACTGATTTCAGATCGTGAAGACCGGCTGTTGTTCATAGGACTGACCGTTGTTGCCGCCAACGCGGGCGGCGCCTGGTCGCCGATGGGCGACGTGACGACGACGATGCTTTGGATAGGCGGGCAAGTCACGGCTTTCAACATCATAACTATGTTGCTGCTGCCGAGTTTGGTATGCATTGTTGTCCCCTTGTTGATCATTTCGCGGCGTACCAAAGGCAAGGTAATAGCGCCCGTTTCGGAAGCGGTCGAAAACGGCCTGATGACTACATCCCGGGAGCGCAATACCGTATTTGCTTTAGGGTTGGGCGTTCTGCTGTTCGTCCCTGCATTCAAGACTCTGACGCATTTGCCGCCGTTTATGGGTATGCTGTTGGGTCTTGGAGTGATGTGGATAATCACGGAGATGATTCACAGCGGTAAGGACGAAGTAGAGAAGGGCACACGTTCTGTCGTTCATGCCTTGCGAAAAATCGATACGCCCAGTATTATGTTCTTTCTCGGGATTCTGGTAGCAGTGGCTGCGTTGCAAAGTGTGGGACAATTGACGGATCTGGCTGCATGGCTCGACCGTACAGTGGGAAACATCACCTTCATCGTCGTCATCATTGGCTTCTTATCCGCAATAGTGGATAATGTGCCCCTAGTAGCGGCGGCACAGGGCATGTATACGCTCGATCAATTTCCAACCGACCATTATTTTTGGGAATTTCTGGCCTATTGCGCAGGCACAGGCGGCAGCGCGCTCATCATCGGCTCGGCAGCGGGTGTGGCAGCAATGGGTATGGAACACATTGACTTCTTCTGGTATATGCGCCGCATCACCGGATGGGCGGTAATCGGATATTTATCTGGGGTTGTAGTGTTTTTGATACAGAATTTCTTGTTGCACTGATATTGCAGGGCACTCAGCACCGTGCCATTTTCTTTTTGTATCCAAACCGCCCCATGTCGCGTGCCTTTTGGATATAAGCAACAGCTGCAGGTACCTGACAGGCAGTATCGCCCATATCCACGTGGACTTCACCTACTTTATGGGCCGTTTCGATGGCTTTTTCGGAAAGCGGTACGACCGATATGCCGCAGGCAATAACAAAACCGTTCATCACATAACGCACCCGGTTGGGAGCAGTTTGTAAGGTCGCTGCCACGCGGTCGAGCAATTGTTCCAGTTTTTTCAAATCCAGTTCGGCATCGGGACGGAGGATGACCCAATTGGAGAGTGTGGACCAGCCTGAGGTTGCAATATTTTCATTGTCCGACTCGATCCACTCCAGCCCCAGTTCCCAACCGTAGGGACTTTCGGAGGCAACCCAGGCGACGGTGAATTCGCTGATCATGTACCATGTGGCATTATCTGCCCAGTGTTGCAGATCTTGCCTGGTAATTTTCTTTTCATCGGCTATCAGCCCGGCGAGGTACATCGCGTCGGAGATGCCGGTATCATAGAGAGCGAGCGAGAGTTCGTGGTTTTTCTTTACACGCTTCACGATTTTTTTCATATCACCCACTTTCACGCCGTAAAAGGGCTCGCGGGCGCCGTGTCGCATAAAGGTTTTTTTTGTTTGCTCGCTGCCCATCGATTGGAGTTCCTGTATGATTTCCGTAGTTGTCATAGTTGTTTCAGTTTTTTATTCAGGGCAAATTTGCACACAAAAACACAAAATGTTGTAAAAAATGACCTCATTTTATTTTTTCTCCACCCCCGCTGCCCGCGCCACGGCCGTCACGGTGGTGCCTTGCACAAGCATGGACACGATGACGATGATAAATGCGATATTAAAAATTTTATGTGCCTCCGGCGCATTGCTTACCACCGGGATCAGGGCAAACACAATGGGCGTCGCTCCACGCAACCCAACCCAGGAATAGAAGATTTTGGCCCGCCAATCAATATTTTTGAAAAAAATCAATGACACCGAAACGCCCGCCGGTCGGGCAATGAAAATCAGAATTGCCGAAATCAACAAGCCTTCCCAAACAACCCCCGGTAAGTCCTGCAAATACACCTGCAAGCCCAGGACGAGGAACAAGGCCGTTTCCATCAGCCATGAGATGCTTTCAAAAAAATGCACGTTGATGTCGCGCTGTACCCATGGCGAGTTGCCCAAAATAATACCCGCTATATATACCGAGAGAAATGCGCTGCCACCCAAAATCGAGTTGACGGCGTACAAAATCAGCACCCAGGCCAATAATATTATCGGAAATTGGCCTCTTTTCAGGGGAACACGTCGTACAATGACATGTATGAATTTACCCGCCAACAAACCCGTGCCCAAACCGACCAGCATGGTCCACAAAAAACTACCTGTCATCGAAAAAAAACCGGTAGCAGGCGCATCGGGTAACAGCATAGCCGTCAGCGTCAGGGTCAGGAAAAAGGCCATGGGGTCGTTGGCGCCCGATTCCAGTTCGAGTACTTCCCGGGTACCCGGTTTTAGTTTCAGATTGCTGTTTTCCAGAATGGAGAAAACCGCCGCTGCGTCGGTAGCGGATACCACTGCACCCAGCAACAGACTTTGCAACCAGGACCAGTGCAGCAACCAGTGCGCCAGGGCTGCTGTCGAAAACATTGTTACCACTACACCCAATGTTGCCAACGAGACCCCTTGACCAAGAATCGGTCGAACTTTTTTCCAGTTCGATTCGAAACCACCGGAGAAAATGATGACACACAAGGCGATTTCGCTGAGGTGTAAGGTGGGTGAGGGGTAATTGTAGTCGAAATCGTGCGGTCCGCCGTTGCCGAATGCCACCCCGATGGCAAGGGTTGCCAGCAACGTAGGCGCCCCGAACCGCGTGGCAAAACGACCCGCTATCAGATTGACGATAATCAGGATGCCTGCCGACAACAGGATATAGGGATAGGTGAAATGCATAGGCTGCTCCATTTTACAAAACCAAAGGAGATGTACTTTCAACACAAACTTCCCGCGATGGTTGATGTCCATCACCTGCCGGAGTGCTGCCGGTCATCTTTTGAAATATTGAGAACCCGGTCTTTTGCAGCCAGAACAAAAACTGTCGTTATGAACGCCAATCTTTTTGCAAAATACGACGTCGCCGCGCCACGCTATACCAGTTACCCGACCGTACCTTACTGGTCCGACCCGGATTTTCCACCCGAACAATGGCTGACTCGGGTGCAACGCGCTTTTGAGGCCGATCCTTACATCAGTCTGTACATCCACCTGCCGTTTTGTGAAAGTTTGTGCACCTATTGCGGGTGCAACAAACACATCACCAAAAACCATACGGTAGAGGATCCTTATATCGCGGCAGTGTTGCGGGAATGGCAAATGTATGTGCAGTCGTTGCCGCGCAAACCGTTTTTGCGGGAATTGCATCTAGGCGGCGGTACGCCCACTTTTTTTAACCCGCACAACCTGCGGTTTTTACTGGAACAAATCCTGAAAGATGTGGAAGTGCCGGAACATCATGACTTCGGTTTCGAGGCACATCCCTGGAGCACGACGGAAGCGCATTTACAAACACTGTACGACCTGGGTTTCCGCCGCGTCAGCATCGGCGTGCAGGATTTCGATGAAAATCTGATGAAATTGGTCAACCGCCGCCAGACGGTCGAATCCGTCGAACGTTGTACCCGGCAGGCACGCGCAATCGGCTATGAATCTGTGAATTACGACCTGATTTTCGGACTGCCCAAACAAACCCTGGATCATATCCGCGAGGATGCCCGGCACATCGCCCGCCTTCGTCCCGACCGCATCGCTTTTTACAGTTATGCGCACGTACCCTGGCTCAAACGCAGCCAGTGTGCCTATTCCGAAGCCGATTTGCCCACCGGTTCGGCCAAGCGTCAACTCTACGAAGCCGGACGCTTTATGTTCGAGGCGGAAGGTTACGCAGAAATCGGCATGGACCACTTTGCACTGCCGCACGATGCGCTGTACAAAGCCTTGCAGGATGGCACTTTGCACCGCAATTTTATGGGCTACACACCCTTCAAAACGCAACTTATGATTGGTCTCGGAGCCTCGGCAATCGGAGACACCTGGGACGCTTTCGCCCAAAATGAAAAAACCATTGCTGATTATCAGCGCATTGTCAACGAAGGCAGGCTGCCCATTTTCAGGGGGCACCGCCTCAACGAGGAGGATCAATACGTACGCAGACATATCCTTCGCCTGATGACGCGTTACGAAACGACCTGGACGCCCGCCGAACAACAGAACGAAACGCTGACCGTCGCACTCGCCCGCCTGGAGCCATTGCTCGCCGACGGGTTGGTGCAAATAGAGCCTTACCGCGTTACCGTCACATCCGAAGGCCGCAATTTCCTGCGGAACATCTGTATGGCGTTCGACGCACATTTCTGGCGGAAACAGCCGGAGGGAAAGTTGTTTAGCCAGGCGGTTTAGATATTTGCTACCGCCTTCACCTGGCTTTTTTTCACCTTTGCGCGAAAATATTTTTGCAGTGCACTACGAAAACACCCTCGACTTCGCCCGCAGCCAGGATGCGCTGGATCCGCTCCGCGCCTATCGCGATCAATTCATTTTTCCAAAACACGACGGCGATAACGTCCTTTACTTCTGTGGCAATTCGCTTGGTCTTCAGCCCAAAACCGTCCGTCAGGCACTACTCGACGAGCTCGATCAATGGGCAACCCACGGGGTAGAAGGCCACTTTCGCGGCACATTGCCCTGGATGTACTACCACAAATTCCTGATGCCGCAAAGCGCGCGGCTTGTCGGCGCGCTGCCCCACGAAGTGGTGATAATGAATACCCTGACCGTGAACCTGCATCTGGCAATGGTGTCTTTTTACCGGCCCACGCCGCAGCGCTACAAGATCATTATGGAAGCCGGGGCTTTCCCCAGCGATCAGTACGCCATGGAAAGTCAGGTGCGCTGGCATGGTTTCGATCCGGAAGATGCCATCGTTGAAGTGGCGCCCCGACCCGGCAGCGATACCCTGCGCACCGAAGATATTGTACAAGTCATTGAAAAAGAAGGCCCTGCCACGGCGCTTGTGATCTTCGGCGGAGTGAATTATTACACCGGCCAATTCTATGACCTGGAGCAAATAGCCGCTGCCGCGCACCGCGCCGGTGCGAATGTTGGTTTCGACCTGGCGCACGCAGCCGGGAACCTGCCGGTCAAATTGCACGACTGGAATGCCGACTTCGCCGTGTGGTGCAGCTACAAATACCTCAATTCAGGTCCGGGCGGCCCTGCAGGTTTGTTTGTGCACGAACGGCACGGGGAAAATCCGGCGCTGCCCCGTTTCGCAGGCTGGTGGGGGCACGACGAAAGCGAGCGTTTTCAGATGAAAAAAGGCTTCAAACCCATGCGGGGCGCCGAAGGCTGGCAGATCAGCAATGCGCAGATTTTCTCTTTCTCTGCTCACAAAGCCAGTCTCGACATCTTCGATGCGGCGGGTATTGAAAACCTGAGGGGAAAAAGCCGGCAACTCACGGGTTACCTCGAATTCGTGCTGCAAGAGGCCAACCGCGACAAAAACCTGTTCCGGATCATCACCCCGACCGCACCTGCGGAACGCGGTTGCCAGCTCTCCCTGCTTACCGACGGACGCGGCAAGGCATTGTTCAACTTCCTGACAGACAATGGGGTAGTGGCCGATTGGCGCGAACCAAACGTGATTCGATTCGCGCCGGTACCGCTGTACAATTCGTTTGAGGATGTGTGGAAATTGGGTTTAATGGTTTCAGGGTTTCTGGTTTCAGGGTTTCAAGGTTCAGCGTATCAGCTACCCTGAAACCTTGAAACCAGAAACCTTGAAACCCTCATATCCCCAGCGCTTTCCCCGCCAAACCCGTCAACCCACCCGCTACCTTGCTCGTCAGTTTGACGATGAATTCGTATTGGTTGTAGCGCTTTTTGAACTTGGGCGCCAGGTCGATGAAATCTTTCAGGTAAGGTTTTCTGGCAGTGCGCGCGCCTAATTCGACTCTTTCAACGGTATTCAGTTTGCCCTGCCATTTTTGCGTGTCGGCGAGGATGCGGTCGATGTAGCGATCGTTTTGCTCGTGGTATTTTTTCACAAATTGGGCGCTGTTGGCCGGGTTGACAAAATTCAAACCCTCGTCCATGAATTTTACGTAATCCTGCACCATTCCGTCGAGTTTTTGCTCGGCGGGGATGTTGCTTTCTGCGAGGTGTTTCAGCGTTTTGTTGTGATCGGAGAGCCAGCGGTTTTGTTTCCAGGTAGCGCAGCCGGTTTGGGTCATTGAAAAGCCGATGAGGAAAAAGAGAAAAGCGAGTTTTTGCATAGTTGTCTGAAAAGGTTGATAAAAGTTGATTGGGTTGATAAAGGTTGATGATTGTGGTTGAATAGGTGTGGCATGACCGCATGTAGGATTATTCCTTAAGCAATGATCTCAATGCGGTCATGCCACACCTACGCCATGGGGTTTTAAAATTGTTTCTAAACAAGTTATCAACCTCATCAACTGTTGCGACCCCAAAAATATTTTCCCGAAACTTGCCGCATGGAATCGCAGCACCCGGACGTACACACCTATTATAACAACACACGATTCGACTACCGCGCCGTGTGGAATCGGCGCCGCCGCGATGTGGCGGTGCATTTCGGTTATTACGACCAACACGCCCAACGCCACGCCGAGGCGCTTGACAACCTGAACCGCGTTTTGGCCGATCTGGCCGAAATAATGCCGGGCGAACAAGTACTCGATGCGGGCTGCGGACTCGGCAACGCCTGTTTCTGGCTGGCAGAACACCGAAAGGCACATGTGACTGGCATCAACATCGTTGCAAGCCAAATCGCTGATTGCCAAAAACTTGCTGCCAAGAAATTCATTCGCCGTCCACCCTCTACCCTCCACCCTCTACCCTCCACCCTCCACCCTCTACCCTCCACCCTCCACCCTCCACCCTCTACC
>CXWJ01001356.1_pt1 | contig 24814 bp, 20 predicted proteins | sample 590841 | NCBI WGS metagenome assembly CXWJ01 (sample SAMEA3498367, study PRJEB10139) | wastewater metagenome | biome: wastewater treatment plant; material: activated sludge | place: Austria | collected 2015-01-21 | reverse complement strand
TCTTTTTGAATCAGCGAAATCAGCGTTTATCTTCGTCCCAAAACCATTGTGTAAGGTAATCAGCATGAGTCTTTAGGAGTTGCCGTCGGCAGTTGCACTGCCGCCCGCCAGCAGTGCAACTGCTGGCGTAACAATCACGGCAATTCCCAGAGACCCATTAGCGTGAATTCGCAGGGATTAACGGATTCTGAAACGAAAAGCCAGGTTTTGGAAGCCAAGATTTTCAAATGAAATAAATCTGACGGGCGTCCAACGCCTGTCAGATTTATTATGGCACGTTATCTCGAACCCGTAAGAGAGTGTTTCTTAAGTCTGTGTCATCTTCTTTTTGTACAGGGATTGCACGGAAGGCACGGAAAAGAGCCTCTTTTTTGATGGTTTTTTCCGTGATGCTCAGTGATATCCGTGGCGTCCGTGTCTAAAAAAGTCTTTAAGAAACAGTCTCTAAGGGAACGCAGGCTTACCTACCGCTTCATTCGCGTACTGACTGGCTGATGCGCCCAGCGCGTCAACCGCTTTCTGCGCTTCGGTCTCGGCAGTGGAACAGGTCGCATTCTGTATGGCAGTTCTTACGTCTAGATAATTGGCGAGGACGTAATCGGTGTATACCTGTACCCGACTGGCGCCATCTTGAATGTATTGATTCCATTTGGCAACCAGCTGGGGCGAAGCGTCCGCGGGCGGATCCCAGCGCGGCATGATGCTTACCAATTCGGTTAACGTCACGGTTGCGGAAGAAAGATCGCAATCATTCGTGCCGTAGCCGGGCCAATTCCATGCGACGGCCCAATTTGTGGAAATTTTATCGGGAGCGACTGGGCTAAGCTCGTCCATCATCGCACTGAGCTCGCTTTCTGTGGAGCCTTCAATATCGTAGCAAACGACCTGTGTTGCCCCAGCGATCACTGGGCAGTTAGTCTCCGGGTCTATGACAATGGGAGTCCGGGTAATGGTCGGCGTGGCGGTGGTAGTTGCGGTCAATGAGGGAGTGGAAGTTAGACTCGGTGTAGCGGTGATTGTTGCGGTTCGAGTGAATGCTAAGGTGGGAGTAGGGGCAAAGTTTGGTGTACCTGCGGCTACGGGAACGTCAGATTCCCGCACGGAAATGAACGGAATTCCCGTAGCGATGAACGTAGCCATTTTGGGAATCACGATTGCGACACTGGTACTGAGCGGATCAACCAAATCAAAAGTCGGTTTGGGAGTTACGGCAGGCAGAGGCTGAATAGTCGAAACAGAGAGCTGGCTTAGAGAATCGTTGATGGGATTCAGCCAGACTTCCGGAACATACTGCCCGATCACCGTCTGAAATGCCGTTGTGATCGGGTTGTCGGGAAGTGTGCCGAATCCGGCCGTCGCGAGAATGGTGGTAACAAGCAATATGCTCACCAAAAAATCGGCGGTGGAGTCGCGCTTTGAGCGGCGCGATGGAGGAGACTGATTCAGATGGTTAGACATACCGCGCCGAATCCTACGGAGCAAGACTCAGTCCTGCGCTCTTAATAGCATCCGTAGCAAGGAGGAACAGGCGCGTTTTTTCGGGACCCAAAATCAACCGCTCGGTGATGAAGGCGCGAACCTCGATTATGTAGTATGCACCGGAGGTTGTTTCCACAATAACAGTTGGCTGGTACGTGGGCTTAGGCGGATTCTTGGACCACTTCGACTTCTTAACCTGAGGCGCAGGCGCAAAGTTCTTGACGGCGCTCTCTATCGCATCAACAGCCACTTTCAAGTCCTGGCTGAATGGCAGGGGAACTTTAACCGAAACCAGTTGTCCAGGGCGTGCGGTTAAATTGATAATCGTTCCGCTGATCGCTTCAGCGTTGCGGATATAGATCTCGTCGTCGTTCGCGGTTTCCAGAGTGGTCACAAAGGGTGACATATCCGACACCCAGCCTTCGTGCCCGGCAATTACCAGATAATCGCCTACTCTGTAGGTGCGGCTGATAAAGATGCTGAATCCCGCCATAAAGTCATTGGCGATATCTTTCGCACCCAGACCAAACGCGGCGGTAACCGCCGCAACGATCGCCGCCAACGCGGCTACCGCGCCGACGTTATCCAGAATCAACTTGGCGGTCAAGACCATGATCGCCATCCCGACAAGGTTTCCGAAGAATCGGCTCCAGATCCGTCCGATCAGTTTCGATAACACAAAGGCAACTAAAAGCCCGCCAATGCCGATCAAGAATGCGTTCAAAAACGGACGAAGAGCATCAAGCATACTACTACCTGACATGACAATACCTCCAATTTTTTTGTACATTATAAAATGAAAAACTACTATTTAAGAGGCAATCCCTCTATTGCTCAAAGTCCGCACTTCCTGTATGATTTCAGAAACCAACTCAAAAGGAGATTGCATGAAATTTGAAACGCTAGCCATTCACGCGGGCCAGGAACCAGACCCCAACAACGGCGCGGTGATGACGCCCGTGTATTTTACATCCACCTATATGCAGGACGGCGTGGGCAAGCCGCGACAGGGTTATGAATATTCGCGCACGCTGAATCCTACGCGCAAGGCGCTGCAAGACTGCCTCGCCGCGCTTGAAGGCGGAAATTTCGGGCTGACATTTTCCTCCGGTCTCGCCGCCACAGATACGATCCTGCGTCTCCTCAATTCGGAGGATCACGCGCTGGCAGGCAACGATGTCTATGGCGGCACGTTCCGCCTCTTCGACAAAGTGCTCCGCCGCTTCAACCTCGACTTTACATTTGCCGACACGACTGATCCTGAATCCGTCGCCGACGCGCTGACTCCCTCCACGCGCCTCGTATGGTTGGAGACCCCGACGAATCCATTCCTACGCATCACTGATATTCGCGCAGTTGCTGAAATTGTCCACGCGCATGAGAACAAACCGCTTCTCGTTGTTGATAACACCTTTGCCACACCCTATTTACAGCGCCCCCTCGAACTCGGCGCGGATATCGTCGTCCACTCAATGACAAAATACCTCGGCGGACATTCGGATGTGGTCGGCGGCGCGGTGATTGTCAAAGATAAAGAACTTGCCGATAAACTCTATTTTCTACAGAATGCCGTCGGCGCGGTGCCAGGACCCATGGATTGCTTCCTCGTCCTGCGCGGAATCAAGACACTCCCCCTCCGCATGGAACGTCACTATGAAAACGCGACCGCTATCGTTGACTTTTTAGCAAGCCATCCCAAAGTGGAAAAAGTCATCTATCCATTCCATGCGAGTCATCCGCAACAAAAAGTCGCAATGCGCCAAATGAAGAATGGCGGCGGGATGATCTCATTCATCGTCAAAGGCGGAAGGGAAGCCGCGATTCGGGTTGTGGAGGCGACAAAGATCTTCGCGCTCGCCGAATCGCTTGGCGGAGTCGAATCGTTGATCGAGGTCCCGGCGGCGATGACCCACCTATCGGTAGCCGGCTCACAACTGGAGGTTGACCCGGCTCTTATCCGCTTGTCGGTCGGCTTGGAGCATCAAGAGGATTTGATCGAAGACATCAAGCAGGCGCTGGAGAAAGCCTAATCTACGCAATAGACGACGCGGTTACGTTGCGTCATGAACGCCTGGCAAATAAAAAGAGACCGGTGATCACCGGTCTCTTTTTATTTCGCATGGATCGCCAACAAGGTCACATCGTCGTCCTGTTTTGCTCCGTTTTGATAATCCATCAAGGTGCTAAAGAGGCGGTCGCACGCCGCTTGGGCGGGAAGCGAACGCAACTCTTTCATCGTCTCTTTGATCCGCTCGAGACCAAAAGGCACGCCGTTCGGATCGCGACAATCGGTCATGCCGTCTGTGAACATGACCAGCAATGAGCCTTTCGCCAGGCGAATGCTGTTTTCGTCCAACAACATGTCCTCCCATAGCCCAAGCGCCATGCCCGGCTCGTGAGGCAAACGATGAACATCCCCGCGCTCGCCGATCAATAACGGGGGCTCGTGCCCGGCGCGGGCATAGGAAAATTCACCCGTGAGGAGATCCAGCACGCCGTATAACGCAGTAACAAACTGCGTAGATTTTTCGAGGCGGGTGATGTGTTCATTGACCATCCGCAACACCGCGCCGGGCGAGGTGGAGTTATCGGCTTCGGCAATAATAAGCGCGTGCGCCCTTGCCATAAAGATCGCGGAGGGAACTCCCTTGTCTGAAACATCCCCAATCAAAACGCCCATCTTTCCGTTGCCAAGGTCGAACACATCATAGAAATCGCCTCCCACCTGACGGGCTGGCAGAATTCGCCCTCCGAAATCGTATCCATCGGGCGAGGGCAACACATCCGGGAGAATGGACATTTGAATCTCTGCGGCAACTTGAAGTTCTTTCTCGAGGCGTTCCTTCTCGATCAACTGCTCTTGCGCGGCTTTGAGTTCATCGTAGGCGGTCTGCAACTGGCGGTTTTTCTCGGTCAGGTCGCGGAAGGTCTGCGCATTGGTGTTATCGAGGCGCGAACTTAGAACACCGACCATCGCATTCGCCAGTTCAGGATGACGGCGCAGCACATCTTGAAACTGCGTGCGGCTCATGCTCAACAGCATAACCTCGCCGCGCGCCCGCGCGCCGGCAGTGCGCCTACCACCGGGCATGATAATACCCATCTCGCCGATATATTCGCCTTCATTGATAACGTTCAAGATGAGTTCATTCTCGGTCCCCGAAGCCATGTTGACCTCAAGTTGCCCGCGCGTGACGATGTAAAGATGCTCCGCAGGCTCCCCTTCCTTGAACAAAATGTCGCCCGAGTTCAAACGCACCCTATCCAGGGCGTTCAAAAGCAGGTTCAATTCATCAAAGGGAAGTTGCGAAAACAGCGGAATCCGCGTCAGCAGGCTTGCAGAAAGGTTGGTTGTCTTTAGGGATTCACTCATGGGGTCAACAATCTATCGCGCAAGAACACAAACACCGAAAACGAATTGAAGTTTCCATCGCCTCAAAATTCGACGACCTCTTTGCCCGAAAGTTTATTCTGGATGTGGTCGATAACCGTATCCAAATGTCTCGGGCGGTGCACGTAATCCAGGTCGTCGGTGCGGATCGTAAGCACCGGGCACATATCAAACGCGCCCAGCCACTCGTCATAGAACGAATCAAGCAGGGAGAGATATTCTGGCGTGATGCCTGATTCCATCCCTCGCGCGCGCCGGCGGATGCGATCCATCAACACATTGACCGGCGCCTTCAAATAGATCAGCAAGTTCGGACGCGGCACGCTATTCACAACCAGGTCGAACAAGCGGCGATACGCCAGATAGTCGCGTTCGGCAAAGTCTCCCATGTGATGCAACGCGCGCGCAAAAATATGAAAATCCTCGTAAATGCTCCGGTCGAGGATCGCCGAACGCGAATCGCGCGCGGCTTCGAGATACTGGTCGGCGCGATGACCGAGAAAAAACACCTGTAAGTGAAACGACCACGAGCGCATGTCGCTGTAAAAATCTGCCAGGTAGGGGTTATCCACAACCGACTCGTACCCGGTCCACCAACCGAGGCGCGAGCCAATTCGCTCCGTGAGCGAGGTCTTGCCGACACCGATATTGCCAGCCACAACTACCTGATACTTCGACACGAATCCTCCGCAAAAAGATATTTTGAGTATAGGCGAGCCAAACAAATTTGTCGAGGCTCGAGAAAACAACGCCCGGTATAATTCGGGCAAGGAAAACTTATGCTGACAAAATTCAAGATACGGGATGCCTCCGGCTGGACGATTTTCATCTTTGGACTACTTGCGCTTCTTCTCGGACTGGTCGGCTTGGTCCGCCCCGAGACGCTTTTATCGCTCCTCGGCTTTACCCCACTAGACCGCGCCTCGCGCGCCGCCGGGGATTACACGCTCCTTTTTCTGACCGCTTCCGCCATGGCTTCGTTCAACATGGGCGCGTATTACATCTTCGCCGCGCTAAACGACGTAAAACAATTTTACAAATGGACCGTCCCCTTCCGCGGGATCACATTTATCGTGTTCACCCTGGCAGTGATCACGCAACTTGCCCCGACGCGTTTCTTCGGCGTCGGCGCGTGGGAATTGGCTGGCGCGGTAGCTACCGGATTCGCGCTCAATTCTGAGACCAAAACTAAAGAAGGAGTATGACCATGCGCTCTGAGTGGATCGAATACAACGGCAAAAAAATCTTGTACCAGGACTTTTCACAACTGTTCTACAATTCTGCCGCGGTGAAAGCGGAACTTGCGGAAGTGCAGGAAATTGTGAAAGCCCAGCCGAAAGATTCTGTGTTGGTGCTGACCGATATACGCGATACCAACGTAGACGCTGAACTGCTCCCCGCCATGAACGCGGCGTCTGCCGCGACCAAAGCTTACGTGAAGAAAACAGCCGTTATCGGCGTGACGGGCGTCAAACAAAAACTTGCCGACCTGCTGACAATGATCACAGGTCAGCCGCTCAAATACTTCGACGATATCGAGCTAGCCAAACGCTGGCTGGCACAAGAATAAACCAAACTCCGAAGCGCCAATGCTTCGGAGTTTTTATTTGTGAATGATATAATCTTGAAATCAATCTTAGAACCATCCAAAGACCGGAACGCGGACTTAAGTCCGCGTTCCGTAGTTTTTCGAGTAGGCGCTTAGCGTTACTCACCGATGTCACTCAGTTTTTTACAGGCTAACTATGGAAAAGTTATTACGCTTCCTCAATTCGGCAGATCCAAATCTGTTAACCACAATCCCCGGCGTCAGTCGCCAGATCGCGGATGACTTGGTCGCGGCGCGTCCGTTCGATACGCTTGAATCGGTCCTACAAGTTAAAGGGGTGAACAAGAAATTAATCTCACGTATCGAATCTACGTTGGAAGCAAATCAACTCGAGGAACAATCGAACGCGATCACTCCAGTGGAAGAGGAAGCGCAACTTCCAGAAAAAAGCCAGCCTATTAAAGAAACAGGCGCCGCTGACGAAAAACCGTCGTTTGGTTCGCGCGCGGGAGCCGCGCTTCGATCGTTCGTCCGCGCCTTGTTCAAGTTGATCGCGATACTTTTGATCCTTGGGGTAATTGGCGCGGCGCTTTATTTCGGCTTGCCCGTTCTGCGAGATAGATATATCATTCCTGTAGAACAAAACAGCGTCCGCGTGAATCAACTTGAAACCGAAGTGGCTGACTTGAAGGATCAATTAGCGCAAGTCAACAACCGACTCGCCTCGTTGAACGCTTCCATCGAGGCGCACACCGCATCCATCGAAAAATTGGAAGAGATGCAAAGCCTGCTCGAAAAGCAATTGAAAGAGAACAACGAAGCGACGCTTATCAAGTTAAATCAAGAAGTGATGATGACCCGCGCGTTGGACGCCCTCGCGCGCGCCAGGCTGTACCTCTCGCAAAGTAATTTCGGCTTGGCGAAACAGGATGTCCAATCGGCGCGCGACTTGCTGGCAGAGTTGCAGGCACAGACAGGCGACGAAGCGCTGGCGCAGGCAATCTCACGCCTCGACCTGGCGCTCAACAACTTGCCCGCTTTTCCTGTTGTCGCATCGGGCGATCTTGAAATCGCATGGCAAATTTTGATGACGGGAAAAGTTGCGCCATCCGCAACGCCTGAACCTAGCCCAACAATTACCGCGACAGTTGAGCCAACTTTGGAAGTGACGGCAACGGCAACGCCATAGCGCTTGCTTGAAGACTATATCTTTATTTTGGGAGACTTATGACATTCAAAATTTCATTTGGCACCGACGGCTGGCGCGGGGTGATCGCCGAAGACTACACCTTCGATAACGTCCGACGCGCCACGCAGGGATTTGCATCCTACCTCATTGAAAAAGGATTTGGCGGCAAGTGGGTTGTCGTCGGTCACGACAAACGATTCGCTTCGGAAAATTTCGCGGCGGCGGTTGCCGAAGTGTTAGCGGGCAATGGCTTAAATGTGTACCTCACAGACGGCGCGACGCCAACCCCGGTGATCGCGTTTGCTGTCGTTGACAAAAAAGCGTGCGGAGCGGTCAACATCACCGCGTCGCACAACCCACCCACCGACAACGGGTTCAAAGTCCGCGACCCGAACGGCGGAGCGATAGACCCCGAAGGGTTGGAGAGAATCGAAGCGTTGATCCCAGACTCCCCGTCGGAGGCGAAGCGGGTTTCCATCCAGGATGCAAAACGCGATGGCAAAGTCGTCGTCTTCGACGCATCCGAATCGTATATCAAGAATCTTCATAAACTCGTGGATCTTCAAAAAATTAAAGACGCGGGTTTCACGGTGATGGTCGACGCGATGTGGGGCAACGGCGCGGGCTGGTTTACGCGACTGCTCGCGGGCGGCAAAACGAAAGTGATCGAAATTCACAACGAACGCAATCCGTCGTTCCCCGAAATGAAGCGACCTGAACCGATCCGCCCGAACGTTGATGTGGGTCTCAAGGCGACAGTGACAAACCGCGCGGATGTGTTGCTCATCACTGACGGCGACGCGGATCGTTGTGGCATCGGCGATGAGAACGGCGAGTTTATCGATCAATTGCGCGTGTACGCGTTGCTGGCGTTGTATCTGCTAGAAATACGCGGCGAACGCGGCGACATTGTGAAGACTCTTTCCACGACAACAATGCTCAATAAACTTGGAAAGATTTACAACGTGCCAGTTCACGAAACAGGCGTGGGATTCAAATACGTCGCGCCGAAGATGATCGAAACGAATGCAATGATCGGCGGCGAAGAAAGCGGCGGATACGCCTTCCGCAACAACGTCCCCGAACGCGATGGGATTCTGGCTGGCTTGTATTTTCTCGATTTCATGGTGCAGACAGGCAAGAAGCCAACAGAGTTGTTGAAGATGCTCTTCGATAAAGTCGGCGAACATTTTTACGACCGCGTAGATACTCCCTTTTCGGGCGATCGGAAAACACGCGAAGAAACGATCCTCAAGGCGAATCCGAAAACCATCGGCGGCTTGACGGTGACCGAACTGGTTACCGTGGATGGCTTCCAATTCAAACTCGAGGATGGCGGTTGGCTGTTGATCCGTTTTAGCGGAACCGAACCGATCATGCGCGTGTACTGCGAAACAACTCATGGCGATAAAGTGAAGGCAATTTTGGATGATGGGTTGAAAGTGGCGGGGATAAAGTAAAACCCAGCCACAGATTTCACTGATTTACACGAATTAAACCGACCTGAGCTAATGGTCGGTTTTTCGTTGAGAATTCTTGAAGAGTAGGTAAAGAAATCCGTTGTCATTCTGAGACGCGTTCTTGCTCTTTGCGGCGAAGAATCTCTACGACAATGGTAGAGACCCTTCGCTCTCGCTCAGGGTGACATGATAGTGGATGTGTTCGATGTTAGACACTCCCAATCCGTGAAATCCGTGGCTAAAGCTGTTTATATGTTATAATTTTCACAAACGAAGTCTGAATATGCTCACAGATACACACTGCCACCTGTACCTTGAACAATTCGCCGGGGATATTGATGATGTGATTCAACGGGCCATTGACGCGGGCATTGAAAAAATGCTGGTTCCCGGCATGGATTTGGAGACAAGTTACGAAGCCGTGAGATTGGCGGAAACATATCCAAATATTTTTGCCGCCGTTGGATATCATCCCACTGACATGCAAAAGTTCAACACGAAAAGCTTTGATGAGATTTGCAGACTTGCCGAACACCCAAAGGTGATCGCCATCGGCGAGATTGGGCTGGATTACTACTGGGTCAAAGAAACTGAGAAGCGAATGGAACAACGCCAGAATCTCCTCCCCCATCTTGANNTGAAATCTCGCCCCGGTGTCTTCCACTCGTTCAATGGCAACCTCGAATCGGCAAAACGCGCGATGGGGATGAATTTTTTCATCGGCATCGCGGGTCCCGTCACCTACAGGAAAAACGAAACCCAGCGCGAACTCGTCCGACAGTTGCCATTGGATCGAATCCTTATCGAAACCGATTCCCCTTTTCAAACCCCCGTTCCACATCGCGGCAAGCACAATGAACCTGCAAATGTGGGACTCATTGCTGATAAAATTGCGGAAGTCCATCGAACATCCCGCGAAGCCGTTGCAAGCATCACAACGGCAAACGCGAATCGCCTGTTCAGATGGGAGGCACACCCGTGAGCGCAATCACCTTCTTCACCTCGGTCAACGAACAACTCCAATTTGTCGAACAGCGGATGCGCGAACAGGCTGGCGATGGACAGCACCCGGACTTAAAATCGGCCCTTGAGCATTTGCTCTCAGCGGGAGGCAAACGCATCAGACCGACCCTGGGCCTGCTCGTCGGAAACATGCTTGGCGCGCCCGAAGAGAAGTTGGTCACCCTCGGAGCCTCCGTGGAGTTGCTTCACACCGCCACTCTTGTCCACGATGACCTGATCGATGGCGCTCTCCTTCGACGCGGAATGCCGACGCTGAACGCTCGTTGGTCGCCTGCCGCCACCGTGCTGACCGGTGATTTCCTTTTCTCCCGCGCCGCCAAACTTGCCGCCGAAACCGACTACCTGCCTCTGATGAAACTCTTCGCCGAAACCCTGGGGATCATCGTCAACGGCGAACTTACGCAAATGTTCTCGTCGCACGGCATGATTGATCGCAATAATTATTACAATCGCATCTACGCCAAGACCGCGTCGCTCTTCGAAATGTCTGCGTTGGCGGCGACGATGGTCGCCACCGAGGACGAGGAAATCCGCTCTGCGATGAAGGCGTTTGGCTATGAGGTTGGCATGGCGTTCCAGATCGTGGACGATATACTTGATTTTGCCGGCGATCAATCCACCGTAGGCAAGCCGATCGGATCAGATCTGTTGAACGGGCTGGTTACCCTCCCCGCAATTTATTTCGCGGAGGCAAACCCTTATAATGAAGATGTACTATCTCTCCCTGGGGGCGGATGGAAAGAAACTGCCCGCGTGCAACGTCTTGTGGACGCGATCCGCGAGAGTCGCGCTATTGGGCAGGCGCTTGAAGAAGCGCGGAAAGCCGTCAGCCGCGCGCTAAATTCGTTGGATGTCGCGCCAACCTCCCCGGAGAAAGACGCGCTCGAAGATCTGGCGAAGTTTATTGTGGATAGAAAAATATAAGATAGCAAATAGATGGCGACGCAGTTGAACTGCGTCCATGCCAATAATTTTGCGGATGCAGTTCAACCGCCTCCGCGTCGCAGACAACCATGACCAATCCCCGCAAACCCTTCCGCATCAATGTTGGCTTTATTGTCCACGAAGAAGTTGGATATAGCCATGAGATTCCTTTTGAGTTCGAGAAAGTCAAGCTTGAGGATTTCGAATTGTCGAAGCTCAACGGCTCTGCGCATATTGGACGCACGCCGCAAGGATTGATCGTGCAAGGCAATTTTTCAGGCGACACAACATTGCAGTGCGCGCGGTGCTTGAGAGATTTTGCCCACCCGCTCGTGTGGAGTTTCACCGAGTTATACGCGTTCGACAAGGATTCGGTCAGCGAGACCGGCGTTTTACTCCCCGAGGATCGGCAAATCGACCTGGCTCCGATGCTAAGAGAATATGCCCTGCTTGAAGTGCCGATCAATCCCATCCATAGTGAGGATTGCAAAGGATTGTGTATCGAGTGCGGGCAGGACTTGAACGTGAAAGATTGTGGTCACAGTCAACACACAGACGATTCGCCCTTTGCGGCATTAAAGAAATTGCTGTAAAATAGCCCGCATGAACGCGAGACTTTTCCGCAACATCGTGATGCCTATGAAAATGCGAATCTCAATCAAATGGAGAGCGTGTTAGATCACTGCGTCTAGCGAGTAACAGGCTGTCCATTGTACGGACAGCCTTTTTGTTTGTTATTTTCTCGTCATTGCGAGGGCGTCCTGAGCGAAGCGTAGCGAAGTCGAAGGATCGCCCGAAGCAATCTCCTCGCTTTGAGGAAGATTGCTTCGTCGCTTCGCTCCTNNCACGGCACGCCCGTCACACTCGCGGCGGATAAAGAGGGCAAGCCCGTGGAAGAAGTGTACAAAAAATACCACAATGGATTCCTTGAACTGTTCGAGGGCTGGGGCATCACCTACGATCTGTTCACAACTACGCACACCGAGAATCATTTCAAGGTTTCGCAGTCGATCTTTCTTGCCCTGCAAAAGAACGGGTTTATGTTCAAGCAGACCTCCAAGCAGTGGTTCTCCCCGTCTGCAAAACGATTCCTACCCGACCGTTACGTGGAAGGAACTTGTTACATCTGCGGCTTTGACGGCGCGCGCTCCGATCAGTGCGATAACTGCGGAAACGTTTTGGAACCCGAGAAACTAATCAACCCTCGCTCGCGCGAAGGCGGCGCGCTCGAATTACGCGACACCGAACATTTCTATCTCGACCTCTCAAAACTCGAGCCTGACGTAAAAAAATTTCTCAAAGAACGCGCCGATCACATGCGCGATACGGTGTTAGGCGAATCGCTTGGCAAGATCGAAGCCGAGGGACTCAAGCCGCGCCCAATCACCCGCGACCTCGACTGGGGCATCCCTGTCCCGGTGGAGGGCTGGCAGGGCAAATGCTTGTACGTGTGGTTCGAGGCGGTGATCGGATATCTCTCCGCGCCGATCGAGTGGAGTCAGCTGTCCCGTCGGGAAGAGGCGTGGCGCGAGTGGTGGGTCAACCCCAGCGCGCGTCAATTCCACTTCATTGGCAAAGATAACATCTTCTTCCACACCTCGCTGTGGCCCGCCCAACTTATGGGCGCCGGCGTCGCGTTCGGTCAAATTTTTTCAGAGGAAGAATACGCGCTCACTCTCCCCTTCGATGTGCCCGCGAATCAATTCATGAACCTCGAGGGCAAAAAGATCAGCGGCTCGCGCAACTGGGCGGTCTGGGGACGCGACGTGTTGACGCGCTACGACCCCGATGCCTTGCGCTATTACCTCACGGTGAACATGCCCGAAAATAAAGACAGCGATTGGGATTGGGCAGAGTTTGTGGCGCGTAACAATAACGAACTCGTGGCGACGTGGGGCAACCTGGCGAATCGCGTGCTCGCGTTTTGCTACAAACATTGGGAAGGACACGCGCCAGACCTAGACCCCGCCACGCTTCGCCGCGCCGACGCGGACCTGCTCGCCACCATTGAAAACGGATTCACCGCTGTCGGCGCGGAATACGAAGCCGTCCATCTGCGTTCCGCGTTGGGCGAAGCGCTGAAACTCGCCACAGCGGTGAACGTGTACCTCGACGTCAACGCGCCATGGACGGTTGTAAAAACAGACAAAGACGAAGCGGCAAAAACAATTTATACCGCTTTGAAAGCTATTGACTCGCTGAAGATCCTTCTTGCTCCTGTTCTTCCGTTCACTTCACAACGGTTGCATGAGTTCTTCGGCTATGAAACTTCGCTGTTCGGAGAGCAATACGTCGAAGCCGTAAGTGATTCCCTCGGCGAGCACACGACGCTGAGGTATCGCCCCGTTCCCGGGCTGAGCGAAGGCGCAGTCGTAGCATGGAAACCAAGCAGATTGAAACCGGGGCAGAAGTTAAATCAACCGGGTCCCTTGTTCAAGAAGCTTGAGACAAGTGTGATCGAAGAAGAACGCGCGCGACTGGGAAAGTAACTTCTCATTTTCGCCTCTGATTGACCCACCAGGCAGACCCGGCTTGGTGGGTTTTTCGTTTCCCCGCACCACTTACGCAGTTGGGGGGCAGTTGTGCTACCGCCTCATAGTGCGCCTTAAACGAAACAGGCTCAACCGAGCAACTCCTACCCTTGTAACCTTTTGCCTGTCACCAATAAGTAACAGAGTTGTTAGCGAGCCGTCATGCGGGCAACTTAACACCCTTGAAAGGTAAAGGTGAAGAAAATGCCCCACATTAATCGACGTTTGATTTTGTCTGTTTTTCTTATTTTGACCGTTCTTGCCAACCTGGTAAATGTCAATATCGCCCTGGCAGATGACACTACCCCAACTCCCCCGCCAACCGAGGAGCCTACCCAACCGCCGGTAGAATCGACTGAGTTACCCGTTGAGCCGACGGCAACCCAACTCCCAGAGGCGACGCCAACAGCCGAGCCGACTGCCGAGTCTACCGCCGAACCCATCACCGAGGAGACGCCTGCCGCAACCGAGACAGCCCCGGTGTTTGAACTGGTGGCTGAGCTCCCGCAGAACACCGATGTTGTGATCCTCGATGAAAATGGCAATCCGCTACCGATGGCGAGCACAGAAGCCGCGGCAATCCTTGTGGAAGCGGACCCGATCTGGTGTCCAGCCGCGCAAGGCGTCCCTACCCCCGGGGCAAATGGCTGTACTACAAACCAGACCATCACCACCCTGCTCACCCTCATGCGCGACAACACAGGCGGATCATTCTCGCAAGATGGGGTCATTTACCTCGAACGACCAGGCGGAGCCGGGTTTACCACTCCTTTAATTTTGAGCGATAACGCGTCCAGCCTCGGTTCATCGTTCGCGTCCATCAGTAGTTTCAATATGACGATCCAGGGCGGGTGGAATGGAAACAACCCCGGCGCGATCACCGGCGACACAAACTTTGGCACAAGCGGACTCAACCGTGGATTCGTCCAAGTTGGCTCCTCCGGCAACCCGTGGACCGGCAATGTGACCCTGCGGGATATCACCGTCAACGACAACACCAGCGCGTCCAACCCCAGTGTGGCTGTTTACACATCCACCGGCTCAGTCACCATGACCGATGTAGACGTAAACAACGCGGACAACTCAGCAAGCGTGCAGGTCGTGACCAACTCTGGAAACGTCACCCTGGGCGGCGTGGATATCACAGACGGCGACGACAATCACGGCATCAACGTCACCACGAACAGCGGAACCGTCAACATCAACAATTCGAGCGTCGACAATCAAGATGATGGCAACGCGATCCATGTCACATCCAATAGCGGAAACGTAAACTTAACCGGCATAGATGTGGACAATAGCGGGGATGGAAACGCGGTCAACATTACGACCACAAACGGCAATATCGCGCTATCAGACACGGATGTTTCAAACCAGCAGGATGGATTCACTGGCAACCTTGTTTCATCCAGCGGCAACATCACAGTCTCAGGCGGAAGCGCCTTCGACGGTGACAACACGGGCGGTGACACCAACCAAGGCTTCGCGGCGACCACTTCCACTGGCGTGATCACCATCTCAAACGCCACCTTCAACGATGCTTACGGAATAGGCGCTGGAACAAATTACAACGGCGCAACGCTCAGCGCGCCCATCGTCACCTTGAACTCCGTAACCGCCACCAACAACGATCTGAACGGCATCGCCATCTCCAACGTCAACCAGGTTACTCTGAATAACGTCACGGCGTGGAATAATGGCACGGATGTGCCGGGCGGCACAGGCGGAGGCGCGTTCTCAAATGATTTTGGGTCAGGCGTCCGCATCAACGGTAATCCCGGCTCCTTTGTTTCGATCCTGGATGGCATATATTTTGGCAACCAACGCTACGGCATCGAGGTATTCGGAACATCGGTTTTTATCGGCTCATCCATAGACTTGTGCCAGGTTTCGTTGGCAAGCGGCGGATGTATGAACGTCACCCCCATCACAGACACTACCGCGCCGACTATCGCCTTTGTCAGCAGGACCTCTGCGAATGTCTTTGGCTGGAACAATTCTGATGTTACCGTCACATGGTCGTGTGCAGACGCGCAATCCGGGGTGGTTTCAGCAACCGTTACGCAAACCCTCGCCAGCGAGGGGACAAATCAATCCGCCACCGGCACTTGCGCTAATCGCGCCGGACTATCCGCATCCGACACCCAAACCGGCATCAATATCGACAAGACCGCCCCAACGATCACATTCTTGAGCCGGCTCCCCGCCGCCAACGGCAACGGATGGAACAGCGCGGACGTGACAATCACCTGGTCATGCACCAATTCACTCTCGCCCATTCTATCTGGCACGGTCACTCAAACACTGACAGCCGAAGGCGCCGCACAATCCGCCACCGGAATGTGTCAGGATCAGGCTGGCAACACGGCATCGAATACACAATCGGGCATCAACATCGATAAAACCGCCCCGACCGGCGTCTCACTCGTGCCCTCTGGAACACTGGGGAACAACGGCTGGTACACCAGCAATGTGACGATCACGACCACCGGAACCGAAGCGGTCAGCGGTCCTCTCACGTGCACAGGCGTTCAGTCCCTGACCACGGATACCGCAAGCGCGACCTTCAACGGCTCTTGTACCAACCTCGCAGGATTTACATCCAACGCGGCGCCTCTCACGCTGAAGCGCGATGCGACCAACCCGACCATCACATTCTTGAACCGCACACCCGCGAATGGAAACGGCTGGAACAACGGAGACGTGACGCTTAACTGGTCATGCACGGATGCCATGTCTGGACCCGTCGACGGAACGATCACACAAACGGCGACAGCCGAAGGCGCGAATCAATCCTCCACTGCGACCTGTTTCGACAACGCCGGCAACTCCGCGTCTGACACGCAGAGCGGAATCAACATCGACAAAACCGCGCCGGGCATCGTTGCCAATCGAACGCCCGCCGCAAACGCCAACGGCTGGAATAACTCCGATGTGACTGTCACCTTCACCGGCAACGACGGACTCTCCGGGCTGGTATCCTGCACAACTCCAGTAGTGTTCAGCGCGGAAGGCGCGGGTCAATCCGCAACCGGAACATGCGCCGACAACGCCGGGAACTCCAGCAGCGCCACGGTCAACAACATCAACATCGACAAGACCGCCCCGACCGCCGCCGGCACCGCGTCCCCTGCTCCGAACAGCAACGGCTGGAACAACACGGATGTCACAGTCACTTTCACAGGCGTGGATGGGTTATCGGGAATCGATTCCTGCGCGGCAAATGTTCTGCTCAACACGGAAGGCGCGGGGCAATCTGCCACCGGCGCGTGCGCCGACCTTGCGGGGAATGTAAGCGCCCCGGCAACCGCCAGCGGCATCAACATCGACAAGACCGACCCGGCCTTAAGCCTGCCAGCCAACATTGTGGTTGAAGCCACCGGCGCGTCCGGCGCAGTGGTGAACTATTCCGCATCTGCCAACGACAACCTCGACCCCGCGCCAACCTTTGGCTGTTCTCCAAGTTCCGGCGCCACCTTCCCAATCGGAGTCACCACAATCTCCTGCGCCGCCACCGACCAGGCAGATAATTCAAGCGCCGGCAGTTTCACCGTCACCGTGCAGGATACAACCGCTCCGACTCTATCCTTACCCGCCAACATGACAGTCGAGGCGACCAGCGCCGCCGGCGCGACGGTAACTTTCACCGCCACTGCGAATGACATTGTGGATGGCGCACTGACCGTCACATGCGCCCCGGCTTCCGGCAGCACCTTCGGAATTGCCGCCACACTCGTGAACTGCTCGACATCCGATTCGAGCGGAAACACGGTCAGCGGAAGTTTCAATGTGACCGTGCAAGATACAACTCCCCCAGTCATTTCGCCGATGGCGAATATGGTAGTGGATACATCCAGCAAACAACTCGCGCCGGTCTTTTATTCGACACCCACAACCACCGACGCTGTGGATGGTCCCGGCGTAGCAACATGCGCTCCCGCCTCTGGCGCCCTGCTCCCGCACGGCACAACCATCGTCACCTGTACCGCAACCGACAGCCACGGCAACACTTCGTCTATTACCTTCGCTGTCCTCGTGGAGTATGAAGCCAAGCCCTTCACAGAAAATAACGGATCGTCCGGATTCATCCTCGTCACCGGCGGCAACTCCTTCGACCTGGATTGCGCAACGAAGGCAAATTTCTTCGGCATCACGCTCAAGTTCTATAACCTGTGCGACTATCAGGCTATCATCAATGTGGTCGAGACAAACTCCCTGCCTGGGGCATTGCCGAACGGCTATACCCTCATCAAAGGACTCGATGTGTCGATCCTCAACGGAGGCAAACTCATCAAGCCGCTCCCGCAAAACACCGGCATCCAGATGGGCTTCCCCCTCCCCGCAGGCGACGCCTCGCAATATATCGTCTTACATTGGAACAACGGACAATGGGAAGAGATCGCCCAACCGCTCAGCGATGCCGCCATAGACAACGCCCTAGCAACCGACGCGCTGGTTGAACTGTACTCCCTAACCTCCTCCAACAATAGCTCAGCGCAAGTATTGACCACCGACCTGACGGGCATATTCGTTCTCGTAAAAAAATAAGAGGGAAAGAGCGATACAATTCGAGGGACGGCGATCGCCGTCCCTCGAATACTTTAAAGTCAAGGAGAACGCCATGCTCCGACTCAACCCCCGCATCCTTCCCATTTTCGTTTTGATCCTCAACTCTTGCGCTACCGCATCCCCAGCCGCGCCGAGCGCAACCATAGATCCGTGCTTCCCCGAAGCAATCAGCGAAACTGTCAAACCCATCAACAACCTGATGCGTGAATTTGACGATGCCTCGGCGCTGTCATCCAACCTTCCGATCGAACAACTCCCCGAGGCGATCTCAAACCTCCAACGCATCCGGCGGCTCGCGCAGGATATCAACCCGCCAGCCTGCCTGACGGCATTGCACGGGTACGAACTCGCGCACATGAACGCGGTCATCGACACCCTGCTCGCCTTCCTCAACGGCGCGGACACTTCCACCCTCAATCAGGGATTGAATCTGGCGCGCGAGCAACACGATCTATATTCAGTGGAATTGGCGCGCGTGCTGGGACTCACACTCGTGCCGGCTACGGCATCACCCTGATCTACGCTATCGAACATCCTTTTTCAGGAACAACAAAAAACCCAAAAGGCGAATTACTGCGCTCACCCATAACGCCCCTGAAAGCCCAACGAACCCAGCCAGCCATGTTCCCAATAACGGGGCGAGGATCATGGAAAGATATTGGATCGACTGCGCCAACGAAACGAATGTCGCGCTGTATTCCACAGGGACGGTTTTCATCAGCTCGTCAAAAAATACTAGGTCAAGCCCGCCTTGAAAGAACCCGGCAATCCCCGCGAAGAGGATGATCAACTCCACGTGGGTGGTTGAAGCGGTGAGCGCCGGGTGAAGGATCATCCCGAAGGTGGTCGCCAGCAATACCACGCGCCCGCCATGACGGTTGGATACGCGGGGCCACAAATAATATCCCGCCAGCATCACCAGGTTCATCGCCATGCTCACCATGCCAATATCCGAATCGGTGGCTTGCACTTCGCGCACCAGATACAACGGCATGATCGGCAGGCTGAGCGCCACAGCCGAAAAATAGACGAAACGCTTCGAGGCAAACGAGACAAAAGCCGGATTCTTCCTCAGCAATGCGGCGTAATTTTTCAAGGTATCGCGCAACGACTCGCTCTTCGCCAACGGAGCCGGGGGCTGGTCTTGAACGGCGATGCGGCTGGAAAAATAGTAACTGAGGAAACCTCCCAATGAAAGGATGAGGAACATCACCGCATAGTTCAACGGAAAGTCCATCAGGTCGATGAGGCGCGTGACGATGAATGTGCCGATCACGCTGGTCAAACCGAAGATCGCCCAACGCCGGCTGAGCAGGGCATAACGACCTTCGGGACCCGCTACGGCATTCATCACCACCGAGAACGCCACCGCCAGCGCGGTCTGCGGAAGAGTGGCGAACGCCCAGATCGCCAGCGTGGACAGGATGACATATTCGCGTGAAATGAGCAGGGTGAGGATGCCGGTCAGCGCAAAACACAGGATCACCAGCAGGCGCGAAAGGCTGTACCACGGCACGATATTCCGCCGCGTTTGCAAAAAGCGACCCACGAAAAGGGCAAGCAATAACCCGGTCGCGCCGGGCATGGAGGAGAGCAAGCCCACCTGGAAATTTGACGCGCCGAGGCGGGTGAGAAAGACCGGCAGGAATGGCGACGCCACATTCGAGATACTCACACCCACCGCGTCGATCTGAACGTAGCGGAAGTTCCTCTTTTGAGTTTCTACTTCTTCTTCGGTGATCGGGGTCATGGACATGCCGATTATAATGCCGCAGGAGAATCCGCCGCCTGATGATTCACGTTCGCCCTATCAAGCTACATGAGTGGAACCCTGCCAAGCGGCTGGTGTACCGCGTCGCGCATGAGGTTTTCAAAGACACAAGACCATTGGCAGAAGCGATTGCCGAACACGAAGCGCGCGGCGAACTCAGCGACATGGACGATATTCAAAATAGTTATGTTGAAAGCGGCGGGATATTTCTCGTGATGGTGAATGGCGACAAAATCATTTGCACAGGCGCGATCCGCCGTTATGCGGAGGGCGTTTGTGAACTTAAACGGCTATGGCTATTACAGGAACACCAAGGGAAAGGGTTGGGATATCGCATGATCCAGGAACTGCTCACCTTTGCCAAAGAGGCGGGCTATCAGCGCATCGTGCTTGAAACAGACCCTATCCATCAGAAACGCGCCATTGAGTTTTACAAGGGACTTGGGTTTTATGAAATCCTGATTCCCAATGCGCGCCCTGAAGAGGATATTCAGATGGAAATGATTCTATAGCTTCATCTTACACAGAATGCGCTCCCGCAGGGTCTGTGATCCTTCGGTGGTGATCTGCATAATACGGCGGTCACAGACCGCCTTTANNATAAGGAGAGTTCTATAGCTGTACTGCATTTAACCACCCGGGCAGTTGAGCAACCAACTTCCGCATGATCTTTTTCGCGCGCTCGTTGAAAATTTCGATGTTGTCGTACGCTTCGCCTTCCCGTTCATTGACAATATCGCTGACAGCGCGCAGGATGAGCAGGCGCGTGTTATTTTTCCGCGCCACCCACGCCAGCGCGGCTGATTCCCAATCGGCGGCGACAGCGTCCCTGGATTTGAGCGAGGGAATCTTTCCCGGCGGCAGGTCGCTGTCGGCGGAGGCGATGGTGGCGCGTCGGGCGGGATAAGGCAGGGGGTTGGCGAGCCAGCTCACATCGAGGGAAGAGGCGTAGTAGTTGGCGATGTCGAGGTCGCCCATCAATTCCACAATATCATAGACGATCGTCTGTTCGACCAGGATCACATCGCCTTGATTCACAACTCCTTCAAATCCGCCGCAGGTGCCGAGGTTGACGATCAGGTCGGGAGCATAACGGTCAATGAGGTACTGCATCGTTCCCGCAGAGGCGATCTTTCCCCACCCGCTGTGAAAAAATTGAATCTCGCGCCCGGCAAGCCTGGCAGTGAAACATTCGCCGTACGGAAATGACTCGATCTTTGAATCGGGAAACAACGGCTTGACGCCCACCCATTCGGCAATGGCAGAGATGACGACAACGATATTCAAGGTAAACTCCTAATTTTTTACGCGAGGATTTCCCGCATCGAGCGCCCTTCGAATAATTCTTTCGGCAGGTTGTTGATGTTATGCGCTTCCCACGTTTCGGTGTGGATCACGTCCATCTTCGGCGCAAGTTCTACCAGCGGGCCGAGCGTCTCGAGTTCCAGCGAGCGCGCGTCGGCGTAGACCTCGCAATTGCACCCGCAGTCCGGGTACTCTTCGTCGCGGCGCGCGCCAAAACGCTTGATGAACATCACGTCATGATACACGTAGCCGAGCCAGCCGCGCGGATTGAAATACCCCAACTTGAATGGACCTGTCGTGGAATCTGATCGCACGATGATGAATTCATCGCCCAGTTTCAACCGCGAGTCATCCCAGCGCGTAAAGGGCCACAGGGCAAAACGGCGATTCGGCAGGAGTCCGTCGTCATCCACATTGCCGATTTGCTGGGGCAGAATTGCCGCGCCGCCGGGTTTGAGCATGGTGATCGCCCACGGCGCGAGTTTGATCGTTGCTTTTCCGAAATTTTCAAGGCGATGCTTGACGATGATGAATGGTTGTTCTGAGCCAATTTGTATTGAGATGGTCTTTCGTAATCCTGTGCCCGGCTCCACCATGCCGGTAATTCGAAAACCGCCCGCAACTTCTCGCGCCGACGCGCCGACATCATCCGGCGCATAACTCCGGGAGAAACTTTCAGGCGCGACCCAAAAACGATGCCCGCCGTAATAATGATATTCGCCATAAGGGGCATTCACGCTGAACTGCGGAGTTTCCGCGAACAGGTTCTCGCCTGTCCATTTGGGGATCAGTCGCACAATGCGCGGGCCTGCCGCCGCGAGAGTCTCGATGCGAAAGAATTTATTTTCAATCGCCACAGTTTGCAAGCCGTGGAAGTTTCCCGATCGCATGAGTCAATCTTAGCCGCAAAATGAAATCTCGTAAACATCCGTGAGACATGGGCTTGCTAGTAAGTAGACTCTATCGGAAATAAAAACGGGGACTCACGTTCGGGGCAGGTGGAAAACCGTTTTAAAATCTTCGTGAACGCCGCGCTCTCTGTGGCTGAGGCGCTTTTTCATCCCTTTTAGAAACATCTCTTACATGGAATATAATCTCAACATGAAAACCAAACAACCCAACTCGCGCATGTGCTTCATCTGCGGGCTTGAAAACCCNNGTCGCGCCTGAATGAATTAGGGTGGAAGATGTATCCCGAAGCGTGAGAACCTTCCTCAAATAAAATTTCCCTGTTACTTTTTCCATCCTCCTGCAACATAATATCGTGTACACATCAATGCAGGAGGCTACTTGATCACACATATGGTCGAACAAACCAAAACACCCGCCACAGACGATCTTGCTCTGGCGCGTAATGCGCTCGCCGATGAAGATGCGTTTGCCGAACTCTATCGGCAATATGTTACGCGCGTCTATCGCTATCACATGGCGCACACGGGCAACGTCAAAGACGCCGAAGACCTCACCTCGCAAACTTTCATTTCCGCGTTGGAGGGACTCAAATCGTATCGCGGCGACGGGTCGTTTGCCGCGTGGATTTTGGGCATCGCATTGAAGAAGCGCTTGATGTTCTTCCGCGGGCGCAAGCCTGAGATTCCATTGGATGACGCGCTTCATCTTCCCAGCCCCAGCCTGCCCACCGATAGGGCGGCCTATCAACGCCTGAGGCTTGAGTCGCTGGCGCGCGCGCTGAAAACGATTCCCGCAGATCGCGCGGAAGCGGTTGTCCTATCCTATTTCGGCGGGCTATCGAATCAAGAGATCGGCGCGGCGCTTCACAAAAGCGAAGCGGCGGTCAAAATGCTCGTCTCACGCGGACTGCAAGACCTGCGCGAGCGAACCTCCCTCAAAATGGAGGTGGAACTATGAACGATAAATTCACAAACGACACAAACAAAATGGACGAATGGTTGTCGCAAACTGTTGAGGGAGTTAACCCCAACTCTCAGTTCGCATCCGAATTGGAACAATCGCTCAGGCGGGCGCATCGCGGAAAGTCTTCGCCGAGTTGGTTTCACTTCACGCGCAAACAAGCAACCGCTACGCTGGCATGGACAGTTTCACTGATCATCTTCACGTTGTTCATGAGTTGGACGATTAAATTGGTCGCGCCATCGCCAACGGAAGCGCCCGCGTCGAATCAAACAGTCGCGCCTCAGCCAACAGACGCGCCTATCATCAATAACGAGACTCAAGTCACCCCAGCGCCAAACGGCGGCTACGATTGGCGCGACGCGAAACTTTATCTTAACGCGCCAGTGCCAGAGTCGCCCTCGCAAGCAAACATCTATCTATTGAAAGACGAAACGCCCGCGACGGTCGAGCAAGCCCAAGCGTTGGCGCAACGATTCGGAATTCAAGGTCAAGTGTATGTAGCGAAGAATCCCGCTACCGACGAGACGGATTATTTCCTCGTCACGGATGGCAAGCAGTCGCTGACGATTACCACGAATCGCTTCTTCACCTACACCGCCGATACGTCGAAAGTCTTCAACACATTCGGAGGAAGTTATCCTCCCAACGCGGAAGCGATCATCAACGACTTTCTGCTCTCGCGCGGATTCGACTTCCCGCACAAGATAACGAAAGACGGCTTGCATGGCGGCTACACAGTGGAACCGCTCTCGCCCGACGGTTACCCGATGGGCTATGAATATTTCACCTCGCGCCCCATGCGCGTGATGCTCGATGAAGATGGAAATGTGATTCAAGTCGAAGCCAACTTGATGGATTACGAATCTATCGGAGCGCAAACATATAACATCATCTCCGCAGAAGACGCGTTTCAAAAACTGATGGACGATTCTGTTCTCGCAGGGAAGATCGAGAGTCTCCACTCCCCCTCTGTCAACATGCAACAATGGAGCCGCCAATACCCTGACAACGAAACCATCACGATCTACGGCTACTCTTTGTCCATCCCCGCGCTTGATCCCGCACAGCCCGCCTTCATTCAAATTGACGGCTTCACCGTGACCGGCAACACCGTCGGCATGGAAGCGCTGGACCGCAACACATTCGTCGAAGCGACCGGTCAATTCGTCATCGTGAACGACATCAGAACATTCAACATCGAATCATGGCGAGACTCGCCTTTCGCCCAAGACGGCATGATCGGCATGTTGATCTCGGAAAACGGCCAAGTCATTTTGCAGACTCAAGACGGCGAACGTCTCCCCCTCGAACCGCAACCGCCTGCCGATGTTCCGCTCCCATTTGAAGACGCTTTTGTGGTCGGCGTACATCGAGGCGACGTGTACGATTGGACGCTCATAGACAATCGCATGTCTGCCAATGGCGGAGGCGGTGGTGGTGGCGGAGGAGGACTCGGCTTTTATCAACTCAATTTGAGCGGCACGGCGGTTCCGTTCCCGGAGCCTACCCCAATTCCGCAGGGTGGAGGAGGTGGCGGAGGACAAACGTACACTGTCCAAGCCGGCGACACCCTCACGTCCATTGCCGAATCGCATAGCGTCACTGTCGAGGAGTTAATGCAGGCGAACGGAATGACCGACTCGATCATCATGATCGGGCAACAACTTGTCATCCCCGGCGGCGCGGGTCAGATTCAAGGTCCTGATATCGGAAAACGATTCGACAACCAGCGCGGCACGATCTCGATC
>CXWJ01012793.1_pt1 | contig 24893 bp, 22 predicted proteins | sample 590841 | NCBI WGS metagenome assembly CXWJ01 (sample SAMEA3498367, study PRJEB10139) | wastewater metagenome | biome: wastewater treatment plant; material: activated sludge | place: Austria | collected 2015-01-21 | reverse complement strand
GCCAGGCCCAGCCCGGCGACGAGGGCGGCCGTCGCGCCGAAATCGCGCCTGGCCCAGCGCAAGATCAGGGCCACCAGCGCCAGTCCCAGGTAGACCGACGGCAGCCGGATCGCCAGGACGTTATCGCCCAGCAGCGGCGCGAAGGGCGCGGCCAGATAGTGATAGAGCGGCTCATGGCCGTAGCCGTGGCGGAAGAACAGCGCATGTTCGCCGCCGCGGATGAACTGGGCGATGTCGGCGTCAAGCACTTCATCCTGGGCCAGGCCCGGCGGGACAGTCGGGAGCGCGATCAGACGCATGGCCGACGCCAGCAGCAGCACCAACGTCGCCGCCACCAGCCAGCGCCCGGGCGAAGGCCGCCACCCACGATTCGTTTGATCGATCTGCTTAGTCAACATCATAGATCAGGATCGAGTAACCCACACGATCATCGGGCGGGCGGGCGCGAAACCAGGCGTAGACCAGCTTCTCGTCCTCCCGTAACGGCGGCTCCCACAGGCTTGAGGCGCTGATGGCGTAGACGCCCGGCTGCGGCGCGGCCGGATCAAAAGGCGGCGCCCACCACAGGCGGAAGAAGGCATCGCGCCCCAGGCCCGGTAATGGTTCGTGGGCCAATTCGTAGTAGGCAGGATCGGCCGTGCCGAACCAGCCCAGCTTGACCCTCGCCACGTCGTTTTCTTCCATCCAGCCTTGCAGGCGCAACAAGTCCTGCCCCCAATCGACGTTGCTGTCGGTCAGCACCCGATAGCCGTTGGCCGGGCCGCCCACCGCCGGGTTGAAATAGCTGAGGTAGTGGGGGTGAATCCACAAGGCGACGACTATCAGGCCAATCGCCCCCATCCCCACCAGAGCGCGCGGCACTGGCCGCCGGCGCGCCGACCGTTGCAATTCCGGCGCGGCCAGCCCGGCAACCAGAACGAGCAGGTAAGGCAACGCCGGCAGGGCATGACGGTAGCCGATGTTCAACGCGCTCTGCATGAGAAAAAGATAATAAACCACGGCGGCAACCATCAGGAAGACGGCCCGCCGGCGCGTGTCGGGCCGTCGCAGCAGTATGATAGCCGCTATCGCCACCAGAACGATGACGATCAACGGCGTCTTCACCAGGAAGGCGGCCGGGAAATAGCCGATGAAGCCACTCTCGGCAAAGCGGCCGAAGAGAAAAGCCGGACTGCGCCCCCCGCCGCCCAATAACGCGGCCTGCTCCAGCCCGGCCCAGAACGTCGGCATCGGCCCGGCGAATCGGTTGTACGGCTCCAGCGCCGCGCTGACGAAGCCGAACCGCCCCCACTCCAGGCCAAAGATGAGCCAGACGACGAGCAGGGCCACCACGGCCGCCGCGGCCAGTTGCAGAACCCTGGTCAGCGCCGCCCGGCCGTTGCCGGAGTTGCCGGACGGGTAGAGCGGCAGCACGGCCAGCGCCAGCCACACCGGCGCGAAGCCGAGCGTCGAAAGTTTGCTGCCGAAGGCCAGCCCCATCGCCCCGGCCACGGCCGCCCAGGCCGGCCACGGCCACTGATTCGGCCGTTGCCAGAGACGCCAGAGCAAAAAGGTCGTCAGAAAGGTGAACAGCGTTGCGCCCATGTCGGTCGTCGCATACCGGCCGTGGGCCAGCAGATTCGGCTCGAAGAGCAGCAGGACCAGCGCCGGCAGCGCCGCCGCCCCGCCCCACAGTTGCCCGGCCAAGCGGTAGCCCACCAGCCCCAGCGCCAACGTGAGCAAGACGATGGGCAGGCGAGCCAGGAAGATGACCCGCGTGGCCTCATGGTTGTATTGCCACATGAACAGGTCGGCGAACTCATACCACCCCTCGCGGCGCTCCCAACTGGGGTGATCGGTCGGCAGGCGCAAGGCGGGCATGGTCAGCAGCGGCAGGGCGCTGAGGCTGTTGACCAACGGCGGATGCTCCAGGCTCAGCCGCGGGTCGCCCGTGCGCAGAAAGGCCAACCCACGGGCAATATGGTTCTGCTCGTCCATCGTCGGGCTGTCATCGACCAGGCTGGAGACGGCCAGGAAGAAAAAGAGCAGCAGGGCGACGACCGCCAACCACAGGCGTCGTTGCGCGTTTACCCGAACCGGCCCACCCCGGACGGCTCCATCAAACCTCATACCGTCGATTATAATCCATCCTGCGGCGGACGCATCCGGCGCGCGCCCTATGATGTGTGTGCCCCATCCCGGCGGATCGACTACAATCGGCCTCGCTATGTCCCCGGCAGCGCCCTCGCCCGATCCACAGACCCCCGCCAACCCGACACGCCGCCGGTTGATGACGCTATTGAAAGTCGGCGTCACGGTGCTGGGCCTGGGCCTGGTGTGGCGCAACCTCGACGTGGCCGCCATCCTGCGGGTGATCGGACAGGTGCAACCGGGCTGGATGGCCGCCGGCGCGGCGCTGATGATCCTCAGCCTGATCGTGCGCGCCTATCGCTGGCATCTTATCCTGCATGGCGTCGGCTCGGCCATTCGCTTCGGCCGTCTGGTGGAGTTGTATCTCATCGGCAGCTTCTTCAACGCCTTCCTGCCGTCGGGGCTGGGCGGCGACGTGGTGCGCGCCGCCGAGGCCGCCCAGGACGTGGAAGCCGAGATCGCCGTCAGTACGGTGTTCATCGACCGCCTGTCGGGGCTAATGGCTTTGTTTATCATGGCCCTGGCTGTGTTGCCCTTTCGCCCGGCCGAATTTCCGCCGCGGCTGGCGTGGAGCATTGGTGTCCTGTGCGGTGTGGGGTTGGTGGCGGGGGTGATCCTGATCGACGGCCGCTTCGTCCACGCCGCCGTACGCCTGTTGCCGCCGCGCGTCCGCGCCCTGGGCGATAACTTTCTCGACCGGCTGGCGGCGGCTTTCGGCCGCTGCGGCTGGCGAACGCTGGCCGGGGCGCTGCTCGTCTCCGTCCTCTTCAATCTGATGCAGGTGGCGTGGTGGGCCATCACCGGCGGCGCGCTGGGACTAAACATCTCTTTCGGCTACTACCTGCTGGTCGTGCCGGTCATGGCTATCGCTCTGTTAGTCCCGTCGATTGGCGGCCTGGGGGTACGCGAAAACGTGGCCCCACTGTTGTTCGCCGGCGCGGGCATCAGCGCCGAGCAGGCGGTCGCCCTGACCCTCTTGGTGTTCGGTCTGGAACGGGTCGCCAGCCTGCTCGGCGCGCCGGTCTACCTCTTGGGCAGCTTTCGCCGCGGCCAGAGGCGCGAGGCGGACGAACCGCTCCATCACGCTTGAGGCCGCGACGCCCCTAGCCCGATTCGGCCTCCGCCTCGGCTTCGCCGGGCAGAAATGAGATTTCCAGCATCCCATCACGCAGCCGGCCGCCCCCGGCGCGGCGCTTAGCCAGCACGGCGGGCAGGATCATCTCCCGTTTGAAATTGCCGATGGTGATGAACAGTTCATCGCCGCGCTTGCGCAGGCGCACGTCGTCGCGGCCGATAAAGGGGATGGGCAGCCGCAACAGGTAGCTGCCGTCGCCGGAGTCGATGACCTCTTGCACGATGCCGCGATAGAAAATATCGCCCGGGTCAGCCTCGCCGAAGCAATCGAGGGCCAACTGCTCCAACGCCTCCAGCCCGACGACCTCATGCGAATAGTACGGCGCATACCATAGCGGCAGCGGCCGGAAATTGTTCTCGATCATCTCGAGGTACTTGGCCTGAATCGCCCGCCGCTGACGGTAGAATTCGCCGGTCTCGGCCGCCGATTCGGGCAGGATGCGGTTAATGATGACACTATCGACGGGATAATTGAACAGGCCGAGATAGCTGATGGCCCGCTCCGCCTCGCGCATGACCATCTTTTCCGGCTGCAAGACGACGCGGTAGCTGCTGACGGACGGATCGCTTAGCGTGACCCGCAGGTCGGCCGTGGCCGCGTCCAGATTATTGATGGCCTCCAGCACTTCCGACGGCCCCTGGAGCAGCTTGCCGGCAAACGGCCGCAGGGCGCGCACGACGAGGGCCGATTCCAGCTTGCTGACGTGGCCGGCATACCAGCGGAATGTGTCGGGCATGGTCAGCAGGCGGATGGTCTCGCCGGTGGGCGCGGCGTCGATGATGACCCGGTCGAACGACTTCTCCTTGGCCTGCTTGTTGATGTGGAGCAGGCTGACGATCTCGTCCATGCCCGGAAAGGACGACAGTTCATCGGCGACGACGTTGTTAATGCCCGGCCCACTGATCGTTTTGGACACGAACGATTGCAACGTGCCCCAATAGTTTTGAATGTCGGCGACGACGCTGATCTCCTGCGCCCACAGGTTTTCGGACAGTTGCTTCGGCGTGGCCGACAAGGGGATGTCGAACGAGTCGGCCAGGCTATGGGCGATGTCGGTGCTGGCGACGAGAGTCTTATAGCCCAATTCGGCGCTGCGTAGGGCCGTCGCCGCGGCCACCGTCGTTTTGCCGACGCCGCCCTTTCCCAAATACAGAATAATCCGCATGATGATCAATACTCCTTCTTCAGGATATACGCCCGCCGGCGCTCCCGGTTGCATACCAATGGGTGGGATGAAAGGTTTCTAAGATCGAGCCGCCGATAAATTCGCGCAGGATCGAATCGCCGGCGATGTATTGCAGGTCAATCGGGGACATCGGCTCGAACCATTGCAGGAAAGCCATCAGCCGGTTGGCCTCCAGCCGCTCGCTCGTGCCCGCCTCCACCTGAAGCAGCAGCGGCTCGGCCAACAGCTTCAGGGCCGATAGTTCATACACCAGCGCCGAATTGAAAAAGACGTCGGCGCTGTTCTGGAAGGGGAAGATATGGTTCTTCTCGCCGCGCCGGACACTGCTCCAGCGGCCGATCGTCTGGGTGGCCGTGTAGCCCCGATGGGCCGCGTCGCGCACGATGCGGCGCAAGAGGCGCGTGTCGGTCGTCGGCACCCGGTTGTGCTTGTCCAGATTCAACTGCGTGAAAGCCGAGATGAACACTCGATAGGTGGCCGAGGGCGGCAGGTTGGCCGTCAGGCGGGGGTTCAGCCCGTGGATACCCTCGACCACAATCACGTGGTCCTTGCCGATTTGCAGCGGCGGGCCAAGCTCGCGGCGGCCGGTCTTGAAGTTATAGCGCGGCATGACGACTTCGGCCCCATCCATCAGGCGGCGCATGTCGGCTTGAAACAGGTTGACATCGACCGCCTCGAGCGCCTCGAAATCAAAGTTGCCGGTCGGGTCGCGTGGCGTGTCTTCGCGATCCACGAAGTAGTCATCCAGACTGATAATGACTGGGTAGATGCCCTGGGCCAACAGTTGCAAGGCCAACCGCTTGGCAAACGTCGTCTTGCCGGCCGAAGTGGGGCCGGAGACGGCCACCAGGCGGGCGGCGGGCTGACGGTTGGCGATGTCGCGAGCGATGCTGGCTAGTTGCCGTTGGTGCAGCGCCTCGGCCACCAGGATAACTTCCCGGCTGCGGCCGTTAGTCAGCGCCTCGTTCAGGGAGGTCACGTTGCCCACGCCCATGATCGTCAACCAATCTTTGTAGTTCTGGAAGATTTCGGCCAGCCGCGGCTCGTCCTCGAAGGGTTGCAGCACGCCCGGCCAACTGCGGCGCGGGAACTGCAAAATAAAGCCGTCGTTGTAATGGCACAGACTGAACAGATCGAGATACCCGGTGCGCGGCACCATGAAGCCGTGGAAGTAATCGCGCAGGCCTTTCAGTTCGTAGAGGGTCAGATAAGCCTTGCGCCGGCGGGCGAAGAGGTCGGCCTTCTCCAGGTCGCCCTGCCCGCGAAAGAAAGCCAGCGCTTCATCCAGCGGCAGGCGCACGTTATCGATGGGCAGGTCGGCCTCCACCAGTTCGGTCATCCGTTGGTGCAGCGCCGACAGTTCTTCGTCGCTCAGGCGGCGGCCGTCGTCCCGTTCACAGTAGTAGCCGCCAAAGGGCATCGAATGCAGGATGGTGATGACCTGATTGGGCAAGACCTCGGCCGCGGCGACGATCATCAGGAAGCTGAGCGAGCGGCGATAGATGCGCGCGCCGTCGTTGGTGGCCGTCGTCACCGGCACCAGGTCGGCATCCTCCGGCAACGGGTAGCACAGCTCGCGCAATCGCCCATTCATCAGCGAGGCCACCACCCGCGGCTCGGCCGGCAACTGCGCCGCCAAGATGAACGCCTCCAACGGCGTCCCGCGCGGCCCTTCCAGCACGCGGCCGTCGGGGAAGCGCGCCTGGACGGTGGGGCGTAGCTCGGTCGGGTACACAATCGGTTCTTTTATCATCTCAGCCATCATCCACAGCGGATTATCCCCCAGAACCCCAGCGCGGCATCTATTAGGCGCGGCTCAGCGGCCGGCGGCGGGGCAATTGGACGGCGCAAACCAGCGCGTCGTCACCTGGCCGCGCAGCCGTTCCAGGCCCGACAGACAGGCCAACAGGACGCGGGCGTCGGGCCGGCCGCGCGCCGCTTTCTCGCCCAGGCGTGCGCGCAATGGGGCTTCCAACCCGTCGAACCCGGCCGAAGTGGTGGCGGTGACGAACTCCGACAGCCCCAGCGGCACGACGTAGGCGCGCACGTAGTAGGTCTGGCCGCCCTGGCCGGCAAAAGCGTAGACGGTGTGACCGGCATACGTTCGCAAACCGGCGATAGGTTTGGTTCCCAGGACAAGATATGATTCGGTCGGCACATTGCCGGCTCTCATCTGTACGGCAATCGTCCAGCGGTTCGCCATCTCCGGCGACAGACCGTGGCGAGCGATGAGCGCCCGCCCATAGCTATCGAGCACCCGGGCGGCATATTCGCGCGGCGTCCGGCTGTTCACCTCTGCCCAGCCACCATTATAGGCGGCCAGGGCGGTGAACAAATCCCCGCCCGATTGCTGCACGACGTGGGACAAAATCGCCAGCCCCCAGCGCAGATTGGTGGTCGGAACCAACAACTGTTCGCTCGATGATCGCCAGGCCACCGCCCGCTCCGGCGATAGAAGGCCCATCACACCGGCCAGGCCGCCATGCCCTGTCGCGCCAAATTCCCGGTCGGCCTCGTGCCTGATGACGGCGGCAATGAAGTCGGGGTGAAAGCCATACACCGCCGCCAGCCCGCCGATTGCGCCCTGCAACCGTTGGATGTCCGGCTCCCAATAGGGCGAGAGAACGGCTGGGGTAGTGGTTTGCGCCGGTTCGGGATTTGCCTGCCGGGTCGCAGAGCCGGCCACTATCATCGCGTTGGCCGGGCGCGGAACGGCAACGTCGGGGAGAAAGGCAAGTACCACGGCGGCCAGCAACCAGCACAGCCGATAGCCCAGACGGCGGGACGAGCGATTAACAAGCCGCCCCGCCGCGCCTCTTTGTGGCCCAAGCATCCGCCCACTCATATTGGTGTCCGACCCGGCCGCAACGAATATCAGTCAAGAAAGTCCAGATCTGCCTGCCGTGGATTCACGACCCACCAGGTGACTTGCGCCTCGCGCAGTAGACCGCTCACGCCATCGGGCGGCGTGGCGGGACGGGGCGCAGCGGCCGTCTCATCGTCAATCAAAACGGCCTGCACCAATACGCCCGATGCGTCGGGCGCGTCCTCGGCCGCGAACGCATAGACCGGAGACGCGCCGAATAGTTCCAGATCACGCACAAAGTATTGCCGCGATTCGCCGTTGGGGCTGCGGCCAAACACCTCGGCGCGGGGAAATCGCAGCCCATTTTCGCGCAGCCAGGGATAGATTTGGAGCTGGCCGATCTCCTTGCCCCAATCATCCAGCACAACCGACGGCAAGACGTGGTGGCCCGGCCCCTGCGTCACCAGCGCGTAAGATAGAAAGATGGGCGAAGCACTTTCCCCTGCATCCAACCGTAGCGCGGCTTTGCTGCCATCGATCAAAATCGATCCCTGCATTCGTTCTTTGGCGATCATGTGTTGATTCATTCTCCTATCGGCCGCCTCTCCCGGGGCAAGCATTGGCGTATGACGGACAAGTGTATCCACCCACAGGGGCAATTACAAACCCTTACGAACAAGATCACTGCTTACGCCTATCGCTTGCCGGTTGGCCGCGCCAAGTCTATTATACCTTGTCATAATAGCCCCTTTCCGCGGCCACCCACTAACGAGGCACGATGAACTACAATTCCGAAACAAACGATTCCCCGGATGATGAGATTGACCTGATGGGCGCGATTGAAGAGGCGCGGGCCTTACGACGCGCCGACGAGTTGGAAACGTCCCAGGAGCAACTACTGGCGCTCATGGAAGATTTCCCCGACCACCCGCTCGTCCTGTTCGAGGTTGGCGGTTCCTATGACGTCATGGGCGAGGAAGAGATGGCGATCCCCTACTATCGCCGGGCCATTGCCGCCGGCCTGGAGGGCAACGACCTACAGGAGTGCCTCGTCTGCCTGGGCAGCACCTTGCGCGTGGTGGGCGAGCATGACGACGCCGTGGCGATTTTGGAGCAAGCCGTCGAAGAGTTCCCCGAGCGCAACAGCGGCCGTGTCTTTCTGGCCCTGGCCCACTATAGCAACGGCGATGCAGAGCCGGCCGTCAGCGGTCTGCTGGCCCTGTTGCTGGAAACGACCAAGGATGAGGACATCCTGGCCTATGCCGACGCGCTCGACTATTACAAGGATAATCTGGACGCGTCGCTCGATGGGTGATCCGCGGCCAACGATGCCGCGCCGCGGCCGGGAGGTGGGGGGATGACGGAATTAAGTAGCCACATTAACCCCAATAGCGAGGAATTCAAGGCCAATTACGCCGCCAATAAGGCGCTCGCCGAGCAGTTGGCCGAGCGCCAACGCGCCGTGGCGACCGACCGTTCGCCGCGCTCGGTCGAGTTGCAGCGCCAACGGGATAAGCTGCTGGTGCGCGAGCGTATCGAGGTGTTGCTCGACGACGGCAGCCCCTTCCTCGAGCTGTCGCCGCTGGCCGCCTGGGATATGTACGACGGCGAAGCGCCCGGCGCGGGCATCGTCACCGGCATCGGCCGCGTGTCGGGCGTCGATTGCCTGATCATCGCCAACGACCCGACCGTGAAGGGCGGCACCTACTTCCCGGAGACGGTCAAGAAGCATCTGCGCGCCCAGACAATTGCCGAGGAAAACCGCCTGACCACGATCTATCTGGTCGATTCCGGCGGCGCGTTTCTCCATTTGCAGGCCGACGTCTTCCCCGACCGCGAACACTTCGGCCGTATCTTCTACAACATCGCCCGCCTGTCGGCGGCCGGCATCACACAGATCGCCGCCGTGGTGGGTTCGTGCACCGCCGGTGGGGCCTACATCCCGGCCATGGCCGATGAGACGGTCATCGTGCGCGGCAACGGCACGATCTTTCTGGCCGGGCCGCCATTGGTGCGCGCGGCCACGGGCGAGGAAGTCTCGGCCGAAGACCTGGGCGGCGGCGACGTGCACACCCGCATCAGCGGCGTGGCCGATCATCTGGCCGAAAACGAGGCCGAGGCGCTGGACAAGGTGCGCGAGATCGTCAGCCATCTGCAACCGGGTCTGGCCGCCCGGCCGCGCAGCGTCCCGCTGGCCGCGCAGACGCCCGAAGAGCCGCTCTACCCGGCCGATGAACTGTACGGCGTCATCCCCGCCGACCCGCGCCACGTCTATGACGTGCGCGAGGTCATTGCCCGGCTGGTCGACGGCTCGCGCCTGTCGGAGTTCAAGGCCCGCTTTGGCCCCACCGTCGTCTGCGGCTTTGCCCACATCATGGGTATCCCTGTGGGTATCGTCGCCAACAATGGCCTGCTGTTCAGCGAGGCGGCGCTCAAGGCCACCCACTTCATCCAGCTCTGCGGCCAGCGCGGCACGCCGCTGCTCTTCATGCAAAACATCGCCGGCTTCATGGTCGGGCGGCAGTACGAAAATGAGGGCATCGCCAAGCATGGGGCCAAGATGGTCATGGCTGTCAGCAACGTCAACGTGCCGCGCATCACCCTGCTCCACGGGGTGAGCCACGGCGCGGGCAACTACGGCATGAGCGGCCGGGCCTATGACCCGCGCTTTTTGTTCTCCTGGCCTAACAGCCGCATCAGCGTGATGAGCGGCGATGCGGCGGCCGACACCCTGTGGATGGTCGGCAAAAAACAGGTCTTCCACCAACTGGACGACCCGACCGACAGCGAGATGCGGTTGGCCGAGGATAAGTTCAAGCGGCCGATCCTGGAGCAGTATGGCCGCGAGAGCGATCCCTACTTCGCCACCGCCCGCCTGTGGGATGACGGCATCCTCGATCCGGTCCATACGCGCCTGGCGTTGGGTCTGGCCTTCGCCGCCACGGGCCACGGGCCACGGGCCGCCGGCGGCTATGGCACCTTCCGCATGTAAACGGAGCGCCAATGAACAAGAAGTATTGCGATATCGGGGGAGATATTCGTCTGGCCTACATTGATGAAGGCGAAGGGCGACCACTCCTGTTCATCCACGGCTTCACCGGCACGGCCGAGGGGGATCATGCCCGGCTGATCGCCCAATTTCGGCCCACCCATCGCGTCATCGCCCCCGACCTGCGCGGCTACGGGGCCAGCCGGCCGCCCGACCGCGACTTCCCGCCCGATTTCTATCAGCGCGACGCGGCCGATGTGGCGGCTTTCCTCGATGCGCTCAACTGCGGGCCGGTAGTCGTGCTCGGCTTCAGCGACGGCGCGGAGGTGTCGCTGCTATTGGCCGCGGCGCGGCCCGATCTGGTGGCCGGGGTAGTGGCCTGGGGCGTGTGCGGCGTCATCGCCGACGAGGAAATCCAATCGATCGCCTCGTGGCTACCCATTTCCGGCTGGGGGCCGGAACGGCAGCGATGGAAGCAGGAAATCATTGAGCGCCACGGCGCGGATCAACTGGAGCCGATGATTGCCGGCTGGTTCGCCGCCGCCCACGCGATTCACGCCCGGGGCGGCAACATCTCGCTGGCGACGGCCGATCGCATCGAGTGCCCCGTCCTCATGATGAATGGCGACGGCGAGATCGGCAACCCGCCGCGCGATGCCCGCAACCTGGCCGGTCGCATCCCCCATTGCCGGCTGGAGTTCATCGCCGACAGCGACCACGCCATCCAGCGCGACCAGCCGGAGATTCTCATCGATAGGGTACAGCAATTCCTGGAGTCCCTGGGGTGGAAATAAACACAATGGTGAGCGCGGTCGATTGAACCGCGCCCTGCACCCCGTTGTCAAGCAAAATGAATTGAAATGAAAAGGGGGCGACTTATTCAGCCGCCCCTTTTTAGCTTGCCCGCTCATTCGGCAACTCGAATAATTGGAGCGCCGGATTGTCGGTGATTCTCACTTAACGCAGAGACAGGGTATAAGCCACGATGTCGTCGATCTGCTCCGGAGTGAGGTCGGTAGCATAGTGCTGGTACATCACGCCCGGCGTAAAGCCCTCGACCACGTAAGCATCGGGCGTGGTAATGGACTCGCGGATATACTCCTCGGCCGACTTGTCCGGCACACGCGTTTCGGCGCGCGTCGCCAGTCCGGCCTGCGACGGGCCAACGATAACCACGTCCGGCTCCAGCGAGTGGCAGGTGATGCAGCCGGGGGCGCTATTAGCGCCGATGGTCGGCTGGGTGAACAGCGTTTCGCCGTTGGCGGCGTCGCCCACCGGTTCCGGTTCGGCAGCGGTTTCCCCGCCGCCACCGCCGCCGCAGGCAACCAGGGCCAACAACACCACGCCCAGACACATGAGTAACAAAATCTTCTTCATCTTAGGTACCTCCAAAGTACAACAAAAAGGACATCCCATGACCGCCGGCTTCAGTGGAAACCGGCAACAGCCAATTCGATGTCGTCATTTGGGTCAAATTATATGACGCCTTCGCCCTGCCGCCAATCCACCCCTGCGCGCTTACTCGCGCACCAGTTGACGCACGTCGGCCAGAATATCCTCGGCCAATGTGCCATGCGGATAAACCAGCCGGATGTGGCCGGCTTTATCGATCGCCGTCACCGCCGAGGTATGGTCAACCAGATAGCCGGTGGCCGCTGTGCCGGCGTGGGCGGCAAAGTAGATGCCGAAGGGGGCAGCCGCGGCCGTAATTTCCTCCAGCGTGCCGGTCAGACCGATGAATGAGGGGTGGAAGGCGGCCAGATATTCGCGCAAGACTTCCGGGGTGTCGCGCTGTGGATCGACGGAAATCATGGCGACCTGCACCTGATCGGCCTTGTCGCCCAAGGCGTCGGGCAATTTTTTCAGTTGGGCCATCGTCGTGGGGCAAGCGTCCGGACAATAGGTGTAGCCGAAGTAAACGAGGACGACCTTGCCGCGCAGATCGCTCAGGCTCAGCGGCTCGCCGGTCGAGGCCATCAGGGTCACTTCAGGGAGCGGCTCGGCCGACTGCAACTCCTGACCATTGAAACCCTGGGGGCCAAAGGGCAGCCCGCCGTTCAGGATGATATAGGCGGCCAGGGCGGCCAACAAAATCAACAGCGCCAGACCAACCCAGAAAAGGGGGCCGATGCGGCGCTTCTTGGGCGCGGGTGGATTAGCTTGTGGTGTTTGCATGGTGGTTATCGATCCGGTGGGGAGATTATAAAGGGACGCTTGGGGTCGGCCTCAGATGATTCCGTGGCGAGCGTTTCTATTCTCGTCTTGAGCCTTTGTACCCGGTTACAATGAAAAACACGATTTGTTCGTAGTCAGGCGCTTTAGCGCCGAATCTGAAGAACGCAACTAAAGTTGCTGACTACGAACCTCGGAATCCCTTGATAATCGTGTACTCAGTCTGCCGCAGGAACCTCGTTAACGCGGATAGTATATCGGTCACAGTGGATTTATTCAACCGCTGCCATTGATTTTTAAACCGGGTAATGATAAGATAGTGGTGAACTTTCAATATTTATTGAAAGTTGTGAATGCTTACTATTAGTCCCATATCTGTTCTTGTCGTATGGGGCTTTTCTTGTAAGATCATTATAGACTGACCAGTCGGTTCATAGCTGAAGGATCGTCAACAAGGATGAGTATGGCCGATAGTGAAAAAATAGCGCCGGCGCGCGATCCCGGTTCAACCCGGGCTAAAATATTGGATGCCGCCCTGTCCGCCTTCTCACGCAAGGGGTATCATGATACGCGCCTGGACGACATCGTCGACGAATCGACCACCTCCAAAGGGGCGATCTACTTCCACTTTGCCAACAAGGAGCGGCTGTTCCTGGCCCTGGTCGATCAGTTCGCCGACTTGTTGGAGCGGCGCGTGCAGGAGGCTATCGCCGGACAGGCCCAGGGGATGGGCCGGGTGCAGGTGGCGTTGGAAACGGTGCTGGAAACCTTCGGCCGCTATCGCCGCCCGGCCAAGATATTGCTGGTGCAGGCCGTCGGTCTGGGCAGCGTCTTCGAGACCAAGCGGGCCGAGGTGAATGAGCGTTTCGCCCGGCTCATCGAAACGTATCTCAACGAGGCGATTGAAATCGGCGATATAGCTCCCATCGACACCGAAGTCGTGGCCCATGCCTGGATGGGGGCGATCTATGGGCTGGTGATCCGTTGGGTGACGACCGGCGAGCCGGAACCGCCGCGCATCATCAGTACGCTGGTGCCCCTCCTGCTGCGCAGCGTGGGCAGCGAGGCCCAGTAAATCAGGGTTATACCGACCACCAAAAACCTTACAAGTCATAGCCGTTCATGTTACACCAATCGCTCGAACACCCCACTGCCCCAACATACGAAGCGCCGGCCGTGGCTTCCCAATGGGAGAGCACACGCATCGCGGAGCGGCCCGGACGTCTGGTCAGCCTGTTCGCCCGGGCCACTGAACTCGACCCGCTCTCTTTCCTGCGCGGCGGCTACGGGGCGGAGCGCTTCTATTGGGCCGAGCCGTCCGGCCACAACGCATTGACGTTGGCCGGTCTGGGCGTGGCCGCCGAAGTGCGTGTGCCGCCGGTGCTGGATGATGCCGCGCCCGCCGCCGGCCAATCCGATTATCGTTTCGATGACGTCATCGAGCAGACAACACGCCTGTTTGCTGGGGCATCGTTCCACGCAGCGGACGCGGGCGACTGGGACGTTGCCGAAGTGGAAATGGACAATCATCTCGCCCGGCCGCGCCTGTTCGGCGGCTTTGCCTTCCAGGATGATTTTGTGCCCGATAATACCTGGTCGGTCTTCAGCCCGGCCCACTTTATCCTGCCCCATTTTCAGTTGGTGCAATCCGGTGATGAAGCGTTCCTAACGATCAATGCCCTGATCGCCCCCGACGAGGAGTTGTTGGAGACCCTAAACGGGATGCGCGAGGCCCTGATGGCCCGCCTTCCCGCAGCCAACGCCCAGCAAACCCGCCGCGTGGTGCGCCCCAGCCTGAGCTATCCGTTGTCGACGGCGATGTGGGCCGAACTGGTGAACCGGGCGACGGGGGCTATTGGGGCCGGCGCAATCGAGAAGGTTGTCCTGTCACGCGTCTGTGAACTGCGCGCCGCGGAACAAATTGACGCCGCGGCCACACTCGACTTCCTGAACGAGCAATACGGCGACTGCTACCGCTTCCTCTTCGAACCGCTGCCGCATCACGCCTTCTTCGGGGCCACGCCGGAATTGCTCATCCGCAAGACCGGCCCGCGCGTCCAGACGATGGCCCTGGCCGGTTCCATCGCCCGCGGCCAATCGCCCGGCGAGGACAACCAACTGGCCGCCCAACTGCTGGCCTCGGCCAAGGAACGGCGAGAGCACAACCTGGTGGTCGAGACCATTCGCCGGGATATGGCCGCCGCTACGACGCGCCTCAACATCCCGGATGCTCCGGTTGTCCTGCGGCTAAGAAATATCCAACATTTACTGACGCCCATCGAAGGCCAACTGACGGAACCACAGCTGGGCGTTGTCCCATTGCTGCGCCGCTTGCATCCCACGCCGGCCATGGGCGGCGCGCCGGCCGATCGCGCGCTGGCCTTCCTGCGCCGCCACGAACCCGTGCCACGCGGCTGGTATGCCGCGCCCATCGGCTGGCTGGATCGGCGACAGGATGGCGTCTTTGCCGTCGCCATTCGCTCGGCCGTGACCCAACACGCCCGCGCCTGGCTCTATGCCGGAGCGGGCATCGTCGCCGAGTCCCAGCCCGCGCCGGAGTGGGCCGAGACGGCGCTCAAGTTTCGACCGATGCTGGGGGCGCTGGGCGTGGGGGAGGCTGTCTGAGATGGTTTTGAGCGCGAACCCCAATACCCAATGGATGGCGATCTTCGTCGCCGAGCTGGCCCGCAACGGGCTGGAGGCGGTGTGCATCGCCCCCGGTTCGCGCTCGACGCCGTTGACGCTGGCCTTCGCCGCGCAACCGGCGGTGCGCATCTATCGCCATCTGGACGAGCGCAGCGCCGGCTTCTTCGCCCTGGGGCTGGCCAAGGCTAGCGGCCGGCCGGTGGCGCTGGTATGCACATCGGGCACGGCCGCGGCCAACTTCCACCCGGCGATCATTGAAGCGTACTATGCCCACATCCCGCTGTTGGTGCTGACCGCCGACCGGCCGCCGGAGTTGCGCGGCAGCGGCGCCAACCAGACCATCGACCAGATCAAGATGTTCGGCGATCACGTGCGCTGGGCCGTGGAAGCCCCCACACCCCAGGCGGACGGCTCGGCGCTGGTGCTGCGCCACCTGCGCACGCTGGCCGCGCGAGCCTATGCCACGGCCGACGGGCTGGTGAAGGGGCCGGTACACCTCAATTTCCCGTTTCGCAAGCCGTTGGAGCCGAAAGCCGCGACCGACGACGCCTTAGTGCCGCCAACCCACCCCGCGCCGCCATTCACGCGCATCGACCGCGCCCGACTCGTGGCGACTGATGAACAGATCGCCGGCGCGGCCGAGATCGTCCAGACCCACCCGTGCGGGCTGATCATCTGCGGCCCCGAGTGCCCCGGCGGCTCGTTCCCGGCCGACGTCATCGCCCTGGCCCGACGAACCGGCTATCCCATCCTGGCCGACCCGCTGGCTAATCTGCGCCACGCGCCCGAGGCCGGTAGCGGCCTGGTGCTAGGCGGCTATCACCTCTGGCTGCCCGCCCTGGCCGAGCAGTTGGGCGCCCTGGAACTCCTGCTGCGTTTCGGCACGGTGCCCACGTCGGGCGCGCTGGTAACCTTCCTGGAACGCGCCGCACCGGCCCACCACTATCACGTCCGCGAGGATGGCGAATGGGCCGACGACCTGCATCTGACCCACACCTTCCTGCAAGCCGACCCGGCCGCGTTCTGTCGGGCATTGACCGCCGCCCTGGATAAGCGGATGAGTCTGCCCGCCTGGGCTGACGCCATATGCGCTACCGAGCGCCGGACGTGGTCGCAACTGGACGCCGAACTGACGCACCAGCCGTTCTTCGACGGCGCGGCCGTGGCCCATGTGCTGGCCGCGCTGCCCGATGACACCGATCTCTTCGTCGGCAACAGCCTGCCGGTGCGCCACGTCGATACCTTTGACCGGCCCGCGCCGCGCCGGATTACCCTGTATGGCAATCGTGGGGCGAGCGGCATCGACGGCAACGTGTCCACGGCGCTGGGGCTGGCCGCCGGTGGTGGCCGCCGGGTAGTTGCGCTTCTGGGCGACATCACCTTTTACCACGACATGAACGGCCTGCTGGCGGCGCGCCAACACGGGTTGCATGACGTGACCTTTGTGGTCATCAACAACGACGGCGGCGGCATCTTCCATCAGTTGCCCGTCGCCCGCCACGACCCACCCTTCACCGATTTGTTCCTGACCCCCCACGGACTGACCTTTGCCCCGGCGGCGCAACTGTACAGCCTGGGCTATCGCGCGGTGGCCGGCCTGGACGGTCTGCATGGGGCATTGGCCGATTGTCTGGCCGACACGACCGGGCCGAATCTGATCGAAGTCCAAACCAATAGCCAGGCGGATTACCGCCTGATGAAAGCCATTGCCGGTGCTGTGCATCGCGCGGTGGCTCAAGAGCACATCATTTAGTTAAGAAACATACTACACGAAATATTTGTTCATATTTCAAGGAGAAATGAACGATGACCGACTGGCAAGTCGTCAAGGAATATAGCGACATTACCTATCACAAGGCCGATGGCATGGCCCGGATCGCCTTCAACCGGCCCGAATCGCGCAATGCCTTTCGGCCGCTGACCATCGATGAGATGATCGACGCCTTCCGCCACGTGTGGATGGATCAGGAGGTCGGCGTCGTCCTGCTGACCGGCAACGGCCCGGCCGAGGACGGCAAGTACGCCTTCTGCTCCGGTGGCGATCAGCGCGTGCGCGGCCACGCCGGTTACGTGGGCGACGATGGCGTGGCCCGGCTCAACGTGCTGGAGCTGCAACGCATCATCCGCACCATGCCCAAGCCGGTGATCGCCCTGGTAGCCGGTTATGCCGTCGGCGGCGGCCACGTGCTCCACGTCATCTGCGATCTGACCATCGCCGCCGACAACGCCATCTTCGGCCAGACCGGGCCGAAGGTCGGCAGCTTCGACGGCGGCTTCGGCTCCAGCTATCTGGCGTCGATCGTCGGCCAGAAGAAAGCGCGCGAAATCTGGTATCTCTGCCGCCAATATAACGCCGCCGAAGCCTCGGAGATGGGCCTGGTCAACAAGGTCGTGCCCGTCGAGCAACTGGAGGCGGAAGGCATCGCCTGGGCGCAAGAGATTGTGGCCAAAAGCCCCATCGCCATCCGCTTCCTGAAGGCCGGTTTCAACGCCGACCTCGACGGCCAGACCGGCCTGCAAGTATTGGCCGGCGACGCGACCATGCTCTACTACATGACTGAGGAAGGGCGCGAGGGCAAGGAAGCTTTCCTGGAGAAACGGCAGCCCGACTTCCAGCAATACCCCTGGCGGCCGTAAGGACAGGGATGACCTGTGAGCAGTGACGTGATCGACATCATCCCCATTGGCGCAGATTGGCTCAAGGCCCGCGCTGCCGCGACCCCCTCGGCGGCGGCGCTCATGGCCGGGGGTCGTGTCTATACCTACGGCCAACTGGATGAGCTGGCGTCATGTCTCTGCGCCAATCTACTACACGAAAATATGATGCCCGGTGACCACGTTGGCCTGCTGATGCCCAACGCGCCGGTAGCCGTGGTCGCCGTCTTTGCCTTGGCCCGGCTGGGGGCCGTTCTCGTGCCGCTGAACACCCGCCTCACGCCGGGCGAGGTGGCCTGGCAATTGCAGCGGGCCGATTGCGCCCATTTGCTCTGCGCCGAGTCGCTGGCCGCCACCGGTCGGGTAGCGGCCGGAGAGCGTCTCCCCATTCATCTGATCCCGGACGGGGGCGATGAATTCGCGGCGTGGCTGGCGGCGCGTCCGGCCCGCGCGACGGACCGGTTGCCCGCTGAGCGCCCAACGTTACAAGCCATCGTCTTCACTTCCGGCACCACCGGCTTCCCCAAGGGAGCGATGATTTCCTATGCCAACCACTTCTGGAGCGCCGTTGGCTCGGCCTTCAAGCTGGGAATCCGGCCGGATGATCGCTGGCTGGCCTGCCTGCCGCTCTACCACGTCGGCGGGCTGGCGATCTTGTGGCGCTCCTGCCTCTACGGCACGGCCGTCATCCTCCACGATGGTTTTCGCCCGGCGGCCATCCTCGATAGCCTGGCCCATGACGGCGCGACCATCGTCTCGCTCGTGCCGACCATGCTCCAGCGTTTGCTCGACGCCGGGCTATCGGCGGCCACGGCCCCGGCGCTGCGCCTGATCCTGCTCGGCGGCGCGGCGACCGACCCGTCCTTGCTGGCCGAGGCGGCCGACGCGGGCCTGCCCGTAGCCGTCACCTATGGCCTGACCGAAGCCACCTCGCAAGTGGCGACCATGATGCCGTCCGACGCGCGGGCCAAGCCGGGCAGCGCCGGGCGGCCGTTGCTCTTCACGCGCGTCGATGTGGTGGATGACGCGGGCCACCCGGCGGCGGCCAATACGCCGGGCGAGATCGTCGTCAGCGGCCCGACGGTGATGGCCGGCTACTACGGCGATGCGGAGGCGACGGCGGCCGTGCTGCGTGACGGCCGCCTGCACACCGGCGACGTGGGTACTCTCGACCATGACGGCGATCTGTGGCTGCTCGACCGCCGCGGCGATCTAATCGTCAGTGGCGGCGAGAACGTCTATCCGGCTGAGGTCGAGCGCGTCCTGCGCGCCCATCCGGCGGTGGCCGCGGCCTGCGTCGTCGGTCTGCCCCATGCCGAATGGGGGCGGCAGGTGGCGGCGATGGTTGTGCTAAGGGAACAGGCCACTTTAACCGAAGCCGAACTTGTGGCCCATTGCCGCCGCGAGTTGGCCGGTTACAAGCTGCCGCGCCACATCACCTTCGTGGAGGCCCTGCCGCTGACCGGCTCCGGCAAAGTGCAACGCGCCGCGGTGGCCCAACGGCTGGCCGAGAGGCGGGAGACGGGATGAACCAGCGGTTAGTAAGCATAGACGGCTTGCGCTATGGCGTCGCAGAGAGTGGGGCGGGTGAGCCGCTGATCTTGTTGCACGGCTTCACCGGCAGCGCGGCGGCGTGGCGGGAACACGCGGCATTTTTCGCCGCGCACTATCGGGTGATGGCCATCGACCTGCCCGGTCATGGCCGGAGCGATGGGCCGCTGGCGATCGACCGTTACCGCATGGAGCGCGTGGCCGCCGATCTGGTGCAGGTTTTAGCTTCGGTAGACGCGCAACCGGCGCACTGGCTGGGCTATTCGATGGGCGGCCGGTTGGCGCTCTACGTCGCCCGCTATTATCCGGCCCAGGTGCGCTCGCTCATCCTGGAAAGCGCTTCGCCCGGTCTGACCGAGGCCGCCGAACGCCAGGCTCGCCGCGCTCAGGATGCGGCGCTGGCCGACCGCATCGAGAACGAGGGCATCCCGGCCTTCGTGGCCGCGTGGGAACGGCTGCCGCTCTTCGCCACGCAAGCGCGACTCCCGGCCAATGTACTGGCCCAACAGCGTGCCCAACGCTTGGGGAATTCGGCGCGCGGGCTGGCCGGCAGCTTGCGGGGCATGGGAACCGGGGCACAACCCGCGCTGTGGGCTGAATTGCCGGCGATGGCCGGGCCGGTGCTGCTCATCGCCGGGGAACTGGACGAGAAGTTCGCCGCCATCAACCGGCGAATGGCCGCCGCCATGCCCGCGGCCGGGTTGCGGCTGGTGGCCAATGCCGGGCACGCCGTACACCTGGAGCAACCGGCGGTTTTCCAACAATTGGTGCTGGATTTCTTGCGGCAAACCTCAGAGGACGGCGGCCAAAATTTGCCCAACGCTAAAGAGGATGACGAACAGCAGCGCCGCCAGCGACATTTGCTTGAGCCACGGGTTGAGGGTCGGTAGGGCCTCAGTGCGGCTGATGGCCGCGCCGTTGCGATAGAGCGCGGGCGTCGCCAGGAGAAACAGAAATTGCCACAGAGACGTGAAATGGATCAGGCAATAGATAGCGGCCAGCAGCGTGGCCGACACCAGCAGCGCCCAATGATAGAGGCGCGCCCGGCGCAACCCCAGCCGCACGGGCAGGGAGCGTTTGCCGGCCAGACGGTCCGAGTCCATGTCGCGGATGTTATTCACATTGAGGACGGCCACGGCCAGCAAGCCGCAGGCCGTAGCCGGCAGCAGCAGCGACAGGGTGAAGCGGCTCGTCTGCACAAAATAGCTGCCGATAACGCCGAGCCAGCCGAAGAAGATCAACACGGCCAGGTCGCCGAACCCGGCGTAGCCATAGGGCATTTTGCCGGCGGTGTAGGTGATGGCCGCGCCGATGGCCGCCGCGCCCAGGACGATAAAAATGACGGTGGACGAAAAGGCGGCCGTCCCGAAGGCCAACCACAGCAAGGCCAGGCCGGACACGACCGACAACAGAGCGGCCAGGCCGATGGCCTGTCGCATGGCCGCCGGCGAAACGTGGCCGCTCTGCACGGCGCGCTTTGGCCCCAGGCGCTCGGCGCTGTCGGCGCCATGGAGCGAATCGCCGTAATCGTTGGCGAGGTTCGACAGGATTTGGAGCAGGATGGCCGTTAGGACGCACAACAGGGCCACCAGCCAATCGAACGAACCGTCGGCCGCGGCCAGACCGGCGCCCATGATGATGCTGGCAATCGCCAGGGGCAACGTGCGTGGGCGCATGGCGCTGACCCAAATATTGAACCGGTCAGTCGTAGCGGTGGCTGAAGACATGTGCAGGTTATACCAGAGAGCGACGGCTTCCGGTAGATAACATACAGGGCTTCTCAATGGTCGCGAATAACCCCAGATGATTCGACAGAATTTACAAGATTTACAGGATAGAAAGGATTCAGAGAGCATGGAATCTCCGATTGAAGAGATCAAATCCTGTTCATCTTGTTAATCGTGTCGAAATATCTTTCGTTATCGCCTTTGGTTAGGCTATTGACAAGACCATCAATCCGACTACTGAAAAGCGCCGAGATAACAAAGGAAATGAGATGATGGATCCTGTGATGAAAATGAGAGAGAACCAACCGGCGGCGCTCGCCAGGGCCGTCGCGATTGCACCCGACCTGAGCGTCGGCGGCGCGGCGGTAGTCATCATGGCCGGGCCATGCGCCGTGGAGAGCTACGAGCAGACGCGTCTGGTGGCGCAGGAGATCGCCCGGCTAGGCGGCCGGGTGTTGCGTGGCGGGGCCTACAAGCCGCGCACGTCGCCCCACTCCTTTCGCGGTCTGGGGCGCGAGGGGCTGGAAATCCTGCGCGCCGTAGCGAACGAGTTCGATTTGCTGATCGTGACCGAGGCACTGGGCGTCGAAGAATTGCCGCTGGTGGCCGAATACAGCGACATCATCCAGATCGGCAGCCGCAACATGCAACACTTCCCGTTGCTGTGGGCGGCCGGCGAGCAGACAAAGCCGGTCATGCTGAAGCGCGGTTTTATGTCAACTATTGACGAGTGGCTTAAGGCGGCCGAGCATATCGCCAGCCGAGGCAACGAGCAGATCATCCTGTGCGAGCGCGGTATCCGCACCTTTGAAACTGCTACACGAAATACATTGGACGTGAACGCCATCGCCCTGGTCAAGCAGACGACCCCCTTCCCCATAATCGCCGACCCCAGCCATGGCACGGGCCGGGCCGACGTGGTGACGGCCGCGGCCCGCGCCGCCGTCGCTGCCGGGGCCGATGGCCTGCTGGTCGAGTTCCACCCCGACCCGCCGCGCGCCCTATCCGATGCCGAGCAGGCGTTGCCGCTCACCGCCTGGCCGGGGTTCCGGCGGCAAGTGGCCGCCATTGCCCAGGCGATGGGCCGCGAAATAACTTAATCCCCCGGATCGCCGGCATCCTACCGGCCCCATGCCACGTGAGAGAGCATAACTTGTAAATCGCCAAAAAAGCGGCAAAATGGACGGCTAACGACACTATCCGGTAGGAGGCGCAACGTGGAACTGACTATCTTATCCTTCGCTGACGGCAGCCCCATCCCGGCCGAGTTCGCCATGGGCATCCCCAATGAGACTGGCCAGGCCACCTTCGGCCCCAACCGCAGCCCCCACCTGCAATGGCGCGGCGAGCCGGCGGGCACGCGGTCGTTTGCCCTCATCTGCACCGACCGCGACGCGCCCTCGGTGCGCGACGACGCCAACCAGCCCGGCCGCACCGTCCCCCATGCCTTGCCGCGGGCCGACTTCTATCACTGGGTATTGATCGACATCCCCGCCGACGTCCACGAACTGCCGGCCGGGTGCGATTGCGAAGGCGTCACCGCGCGTGGCAAGGATGTTGGCGTGACGGCCTACGGCACGCGCGGCATCAATAGCTACACCAGTTGGTTCGCCGGCGACGCCGATCTGGAAGGCGACTATGGCGGCTACGACGGGCCATTCCCGCCCTGGAATGACGAGCGCGTCCACCATTATCACTTCGTCCTGTACGCGCTGGACGAGGCCACGCTGGGGCTGGCCGGCGCGTTCGACGGCGCTGACGCGCTGCTGGCGATGCGCGGCCACGTGCTGGACTCGGCCGAGTGGGTGGGCACGTATGCCATCTACCCCCACGCGCAGCCATAAGCCCGGTGATTGAACCTATCGTCGTGACGCTTGTAGGTGACCTGCGTGGTTAAGGTCAAGATTTGCGGCATCACGCGCATCGCCGATGGGTTGGCCGCTCTGGACGGCGGCGCGGACTACCTGGGCTTTATCCTCTACCCGCCCAGCCCGCGCGCCATCACGGCCGAAAGCGTGGCGGCGATCGTGGCCAGCCTCCACGACATGCGGTCCGCCCTATTTGCCAGGCCGGAGCCGCCCCTGCTGGTGGGCGTCTTCGTCAATGAGACGGCCGAAGGCATGGCCGCCGTGCTGGACAATTGCCGCCTCGACCTGGCCCAATTGAGCGGCAATGAGGCTGCCCACTTGCTGACCGAGCTAACCTCACCCCTGGCGGGCCGGGCCTATAAGGCCATCCGTCCGGCGACATTGGCCGACGCGCTCACATTGTCTACCCGCTACGCCATGCCTGACCGGACGGCCCACTCGCCCCACATTCCCCAACTCCTGCTCGATACCCCGCACGCCCATTTGTACGGCGGCTCCGGCCAGACCGGCGACTGGGCATTGGCCGCCGAGTTGGTGACGGTCATGCCGCGCCTCATGCTGGCCGGCGGCCTCAACCCGGACAATGTGGCCCAGGCCGTGCGGCAGGCGCAGCCGTATGCCGTGGACGTGGCCGGCGGCGTCGAGGCCGCGCCGGGAATCAAGGATCACGACCGGGTGAGGGCGTTTATCAGCCGGGCCAAAACTGCCTGAACCGCCTATGAGCCAACCATCGCGCCCCTTCCAAACGCTCAGCAGCCGCATCGTCTGGGCCTGCCCCTGGTATCGGGTGCGGCAGAATGCCATCATCACGCCCGACGGCCGGCCGGGCGAATATAATGTCATCGAGAAGGCCGACGCGGTGTGGATCGTGCCCGTGACGCCGCAGGGAGAGATCGTCATGGTCTACCAGTATCGCTATACCATCGATACGTGGTGCTGGGAGGTACCGGCCGGCAGCCTGGAGACCGGGCAGACTCTTGAGGAAGCGGCCCGGCTGGAACTGTGGCAGGAAGTGGGCGGCGTGGCGGCGCGGCTGGAGTACATCGGCCGTTTCTATCTGGCCAACGGCATTTGCAACGAGGTCGGCCACATCTTTCTGGCGACCGGCGTCGTACTGGGCGAGCCGCGCCACGAACCGGCCGAGGTGATGAGCGTCCATCGCCACCCGGCCGCCAAGGCGTTGGACATGGCCCGGTCGGGGCAGATTAGCGATGGCCCGTCGGCCCTGGCGCTGTTGCTCTGTGCCGATCGGCTGGCCGCCCACCAGCCGGAGCCGTCCGTCACACCAGGTGCGTTTTAATCTCGATCGCCACGTCCACCGGAATGCCGGGCACGGCCGATATTTCGTCGACCGATGCCTCGCGCAGCGCCTCCAGCGAGCCGAAACGCCGCAGCAAAATCTGCCGCCGCCGCGGCCCCACGCCGGGGATGCTGTCCAGAATGGAGGCCACGCCCACCTTGGCCCGCCGCTTCTGGTGACCCTCGTTGGCGAAGCGGTGGGCCTCGTCGCGCACGCGCTGCACCAGGAACAACGCCTCCGAACGCCGAGGCAGGAAGATTGACGTGGTGCGGCCGGGCACGAAGAGTTCTTCTTCCTGTTTAGCCAGAGACGCCAGAGGAACCTCGCCTTCCAGATCGAACGCGCGCAGCACTTCCTGGGCCACGGCCAACTGCCCCTTGCCGCCGTCGATGAGCAGCAGATCGGGCAGCAGCGCCCACACCACCGGCCGCTCGGAGCGCGCCTTGATCTTGCCCGGATCGTGCAATTCGCCGCTCAACGTATCTTGAAAGCGCTGGAAACGGCGGGTCAGCACTTCGCGCATGGCCCCATAATCATCGTTGTTCACGGTCTGCACATTGAAGCGCCGGTAATCGTTTTTGTACGGCGCGCCCTGCACGAAGACGACCATCGAGCCGACGGTCTGCGTGCCCTGGGTATGGCTGATGTCGTAGCATTCGATGCGGGTGGGCGGGGCGGGCAGCTTCAGCGCGCTTTGCAACTCGGTGATGGCCTGCACGTGCTTGGAG
>CXWJ01002308.1_pt1 | contig 24906 bp, 15 predicted proteins | sample 590841 | NCBI WGS metagenome assembly CXWJ01 (sample SAMEA3498367, study PRJEB10139) | wastewater metagenome | biome: wastewater treatment plant; material: activated sludge | place: Austria | collected 2015-01-21 | reverse complement strand
ACGGTCGCAAACTTTACCGCAGATCAAAAGTCCCCCCTCGAAGGGGACATGAACGCGGCTGCGCCGCTTCATCAGGCTACAGTTTGAGATATTGGTTAAAAGAAAGAACGGCAGTAAGCAACATAACGAATCAAAAGTCCCCCCTCGAAGGGGACATGAACGCGGCTGCGCCGCTTCATCGGACTTTAGTTTGAAGATATTGGTTAAAAGAAAGAACGGCAGTAAGCAACATAACGAATCAAAAGTCCCCCCTCGAGGGGGGGAGGGGGGTGAACACACAGCACGAAATCATCACCCCCCTTCACCCCCCTCGAGGGGGGACTTTTGATTCTCCGGCTCCTTCACCCCCAACTCCCTTAAATGCTTCTTCGCATTTTCCAGCCCATAGTGATACGCCCAGGGCGGGCCGTCGCACCAGGCAAGACGGTAGGCTTGTGTGGCTGCTGCGATGGCGGCGGGGAGGTTGCCTGCGTCGCGTTCGAGTTGGCAGAGCACATTGCAGGCGTCGGCGTGGAGGAGCCGGTAGGGGCCGCGCTCGGCAGCTTCCCATACGTCGTTGAGCAGTTGCCGTGCTTCTTCAGGCTGGCCTTGCCGGCGGCGGAGTTCAGCGAGCGCGATGAGAGATTGTAATTCTTCATCCACAAAGTTAATAGCACGAGCACTCATGAGAGCTTCATGAAGACGTTCATCAGCATAAGAAATATCACCAATTCTCAATATGGACTCTCCTTTTTGTCTGAGAGTCATAATACGTTCCCGCTCACCAATATTGTATTCTTTGCGGCATTGAGCCATCATGACAAAGACAATGCTAGTAGAGAAATCATTACACCATATCATATGCTGTGCAAAATGTGATAAAAATATATTCTCAAGAATGCTTTTAGAAAGCAGAGATTCTCTTAAACTACTCTCTGCTTCGGATATTTTTCCTTCTGCGGATAAGACAAACCCAAGTATTCCTAAACTCGCAATTCTTAAAGAGTAATTTCTTTCTTCGTGGGAAATATTAAGGGCGATTCTGACTGCATTTTCTGCTCGTTTTAATTTGCCACTTGATAAAAAAGAATAAGCAATATTGGTAAGATTCGTTCCATAATCAACTTTCTTATATTGATCAACCCAGAGTCCTATTGATTTTTGGTATAAAATAATACTTTTTTCAGGATAGCCACTGAACTGAAATCCCATTGCGAGCTGATTAATTATAGACGCATGCCAAGAAATTCGACTGAGGTTTGGTGGAAACTCAAGGCCTAAAGGAAAAAGTCTTTCTAACAATTCTGTTCGTTTTCGAGCTAAACCTAGGCGATATAACATTACATTTGATAAATGTTCTTCAAAAACTTCGGAAGCTTCATCATATCGTTTAAGTTCAATCAAAGTGTTGTACAATTCAATGGCTCGTGTCAGGTCATCAAGACTGTTCACATCATCTTCATCAACCATTGGCGCAGCATTGAAATAGCCATGTATGGCAGTGTAGGCTTTTATCCTGTCTGCCTCGCTTACCCCACTCCACACCACGCCGCGCACCACTGGGTGCAGGTCGTAACGATTGGCGCGGCGGTCCCAACCTACAAGGCCGCGGTCTTCCAGTTCATTCAGCAGTGTATCGAGCGTCTCTTCGTCGGCGCAGGGCTTGTCTTCGCCGCACAAAAGCGCCCGCAAAGTGTCGTACTGCGCTGCCATTCTGAAAGCGGCGATGGTGTGCAGGGCTTTTTGCTCTGCCTCGCTCAGGCCGTGCATGGCGTGGAGCAGTACATGGCTTTTGGCCTGCACCAGCGGCAAGCCGAAGGGATTGAAGTCTTTTTTTTGTTGTCGCCATTTTGCAAAATCACCTGGCGCAGCGCGATAGCGGGCGACTTCGCCGGCGAGCGCTTGCAACAGCAAGGGGTGCTTATCGAAGGTTTGAAAGAGTGGCAGCAACTCGTCTCGCGCGCCGCTTACGCCGAAGGAGCGCCAGAGTTCGAGCGCATCATCGTCGCTTAGTCCTTTCAGGAAAATGGCGAGGCTACCTGGGAGCGGGTCGCCCGTAAGCATTTGCAAATCAAAAGGATAGAGCCGGGTGCTGACCAAAATGCGGCTGGCGCCGACGCGAGTGAGTTTGCGCAGGAAATTGCCTGCGCGCGGGTCGGCAGTCTTGCGGAGGCGGTGGCCTTCGAGGAAGGTTTGCTTTTCCGCTTCGGAAAGTCCGTGGGCGTGCGCCATGAAATTCGCCGTCGCTTTGTCGTAATCGTCGTCGGCCAAAAAATGGGCGGCGTCCATGCGGGCGTAGGCGATGAGGATGCGTTCGAGACCGTCAAGCACAAGCAAATGCGGCTCGCGGTGGAGGATGGCGAGCAGTTGGTCTTCGCGCTCGCCCGCGCCGATTTTTTTTACCTCCTCGATGCTCCGGCGGCTCACGTAGGCGAGTGCGCGGATGACAAAATTCTCGAAATAGGCGTCGCTTTCGTAAAAACTCCACCAGAAACGACCGGCCATTTGGGGCCATTCCTGCGGCGCGATGTCGTTGAACCACTTCCAGGTGAGGGCGCTTTTACCCATGCCTCCGATGGCCACCACGTTAAAAATGCGTACCGTATCGAGACCGCGTTTGCCGGTAATCCACTCGGTGAGCAGGCGGAGTTCGGGCGGGCGACCGATGAGACCTTTGGCCTGTGAGAGCACGTAAGGGTGGGCGATGTAGGGTTCGGGCGGCCGGGTGAGTTCATGGACGTAGTGGAATTGGTATTCCGATTTGCCTTGCTCCCGGTGCCAGTGCGCGAGGCTGTTGATGACCAACGCCCGCAGGTCGTCGGGCGATTTGAAGTAGTTGACGATGTTTTCTTTTTCGATTTTTTCCTTGAAAACCTTCAGTTTTTCAGCGTTTTCACCCATTTCCACCTGGTCGAAAGAAATGGGGTGGGTTTTGTCCATGATAAAAATCAGGCGGGGGATGCCGCGTTTTTTGGCGTGGTCGTACTCCATTTCGGTCACGGAAATCTGTTGCGGGTTGCCGGTTTTCGGCACGTAGCCGTAGCGAAAAGCGAATACGCCGATATAGACTTCGGCGTCGTCCACCATTTTCAGGGAGACGGAAATGGCCTCAGCGTCGCTGGCGGGCAGGTTTTCCATCATCAGGGGGAAGAGCGTCTGGCGCTGACAGGCTTCCATGACGTGTTTGCGATGGTCGGGCAGGTCGCGCACCGTGCTGGAAATCATCGCTTTTTTCACTTGTGTCGTCGAGGTGGACATAGACAGGTCGGTTTGGGGGGTAAAATTATTTGAAAAATGTTTGTGTTTAAACGTGTTTTTGCGCGAGCGATGGAAGCCGGGCGCGATTTTCCTCCCCCGGCCTAAAGGCCACCCCCTCCAAAGGGGGACAAGCTTCGCGCCCGGTCTCATAGATAAGGTAACGCATGCATATCACGTTCAGTCTTACATCCAAGTCAACGTTCGGACGCCAAGCCCGAAGCCTGTCCCCCTTCGGAGGGGGTGGCCTTTAGGCCGGGGGAGGAGCGACAGCCCACCAGCCCACAAAAAGACACTGCCAAAAATCGAAAAGCCTTCCCTATTTTTCCCGCCGCAAAATGCAAGTGACAGATTTGACAACTTTTCAAAAGTTGTCAAATCTCGCTTGACTCAAAATCTGAACATCCATGAAAAGAGCAATTATCCTTCTCGGATTCATCATTTTTCATTCCTCCTTCATTATTGCTCAAGGCGACCCCGGCCTCTCCCCCGGCAAAACCGACGCCTGGCACATCGTCGCCGACAACATCGACCCTTCCAACTACTTCGGCGTCACCGTTGCCAACGGCATGATCGGCCTCGTGTCGTCGCCGGAGCCGATGCGGGTGAAAGATGTGGTACTCAACGGCGCATACGACAATTACGGCCGCGGGCGGGTGAGCAACATCCTCAAAGGTTTCAATTTTATGAACATGAACCTCGACGTGGACGGGCGAAGAGTGACCCGAAACGGGGTTTCGGGGTACAAACAGACGCTCGATATGCGCGCTGCAGCACTCACCACGACTTTCGATGTAGGCGATCAGGTGACTGTAAATCATAAAGTTATGGCTTTGCGTCACCTGCCTTATTGTGCAATTTCAGTAGTGGAGATCACGGCCAAAAAAGACGTGACCATCACCCCCGCCTCGGTGATCGAAGCGCCGGAGATGCTGCAGGACGTGCGGAATTACTTTTCGGAAATCGACCGTCCGCACGTGTTGATCCCGCTGCTGACGTCGGTGGGAAAAAGCCCGAGCGGGAAGTACACCGTGGCGGCCAGCACAAGTTTTGTTTTTGAAGAAAAACACGGCGCCGAACCCGACCTCATTCACGAGGACTGGGACTACAACATGCACCTGCTGAAATTTTCCAAAAAACTGAAAGCGGGCGAGAAATACCGCTTCGCTGTCGTCGGCACGGTCATCTCATCGGCGCATGTTCCCGATGCGCACAACGAGGCCGAACGCCTCACGATTTATGCCGCCCTTGAAAAAACCGACCGCTTGCAACGCCGCCACGTGGCCGAATGGGAAAAACTCTGGGCTTCGGATATCACCATCGAAGGAGATGTAAATGCCACCCGCGATGTACATTCGGCCATGTACCACCTTTATTCCTTCGCCCGCGAAGGCACGGCACTGAGCCTGTCGCCGATGGGCTTGTCGGGCCTGGGCTACAACGGCCACGTATTCTGGGACACGGAGTTGTGGATGTACCCGCCGCTGCTGCTGCTGCACCCTGAAATCGCCAAATCGCTGCTCGAATTCCGCTACCAAATGCTCGACGAAGCCAAACAAAACGCTTTTTCACACGGCTACCAGGGCGCAATGTATCCCTGGGAAAGCACGACGACCGGCCAGGAGGAGACGCCCGTGTGGGCACTGACGGGGCCGTTCCAGCAGCATATCACCGGCTGCGTGGGCTGGGCAGCGTGGCAGTATTTTCTGGTGACAAAAGACAAAACCTGGCTGCGCGAGCGCGGCTGGCCGATGCTGAAAGAAGGGGCCGATTTCTGGGCGAGCCGAGTAGAACGCAACGGCCCGGGCAGGTACGACATCAACAACGTCATCGGCGCGAACGAGTGGCAGGAAAACATCGACAACAACGCCTTTACCAACGGCATGGCCAAAACCGTGCTGGCCTACGCGACCGACGCAGCGAAGGAACTCGGCCTCACACCCAATCCCGATTGGATGCACGTGGCGGGCAACATCCCCATCCTCAAATTCCCCGACGGCACGACGCGGGAAAACGCGACCTACGACGGCGTCATGATCAAACAAGCCGACGTCAACCTGCTGTCGTACCCGTTGAAAGTCATTACCGACCCGGCACAGGTTAAAAAAGACCTCGACTATTACCAGCCGCGCACTTCACCCGAAGGACCGGCTATGGGCAATGCCATCCTCACGGTGCTGGCCGCCCGCGGGGGCGATGCCGAACGCGCCCACGACCTGTGGGTGAAAAGTTACAAACCCAACGAGGTGCCGCCGTTTGGTGTGCTGGCCGAAACGGCAGGCGGCACGAATCCCTACTTTGCTACGGGAGCAGGCGGTTTCCTGCAAGCCACGCTGATGGGTTTTGGCGGGCTGGACATTACACCGCAAGGCATTGTGCAGTTGAAGACTAAATTGCCGAAGGGTTGGAAGTCGTTGACGATGAGCGGGGTGGGGGTGGAAAGGAGGACGTTTGTGGTGCGTTAGCAGATAAAAACAGTTAGCCGAAGGTTGCTACAACCTCCGGCTAAATTGTTTATTCAATCCTTTAGTTTAATTTTGACCTTGTTGAACCATACACGCAAGTTTGTTTGGTCAGGTTGGTCGTTTGTGTCGCCTAGATCAATGCCTTCGGTTTGTCCTAACATCACATATCTATTTACCAATTCCGATGTGAAGGGTGGATACTCTATTTCGTTACTCTTGCCACCGTTTTCATCTTTATCTGTTTCCGGATCAGATTTGTCCTTTGTAAGAATTTTATCAATTTTCTTGCCCGCAGGTGCTGTGTAAACAGGAAAATACCACTCATCTTCGCCCGTCGTCCAATCTGATTTCGTCTCTTTGGCTTTAAAGCGAATTTCTGCAATAATCTTTTTCTTATCCTCACTAATAAGTAGTGAGCATCGCGGTGTTAAATCAGGCCCGCCATTAGAAGCGTAGTACCTGTCCCCTTTGGTATGCTTTGGAAATAGCCTACGGGGATTTTCTACTTCTGAAGAGTAAGGTGGTTTGTAATCAGAAGGGGTGTATGATGGCGTAAAGCTGATAATATCGGAATCCGAATCTACTACACACTCCTTGATTTCAAATTCATCGTACAAATTCAGAGATGCGATTGAGTTGTCTCTTATGAATCTGAGAGTGTACGACAAAGGCACTCCGGGACTTGATGGCGAATAATTTGCGCCTTTTTTTATGTATTGTTTCAATGCTGCTGGATCAAGAACCACTCTATTTGCTTCAGGCGCTGATCCGCCCATGATGAATGCTTTTATGCTTTTTTCATTAACGAGTTTGTCAAGCCGACTATCAATCTCAAAACTGCCTTTATCCATAAATGTGTTGAAATCGGCTTCCAGCTCAGCAGCGAGTCCAGAGCTCAAAGTTTTGGACTCAATCAGCAAGAATACTTTTCGGCCATATCTCACCGAAGACACATAGGCAGGACTATACGCTCCTAACTGGCTTTGGTCCGGAGTTTCTTCGAACCAATTTTCCAGACCCGGGGGAGGTACATCAATATCTATGCTGTAGTAGACCTGCTCAAATTCCAGCAAATAGCGACGGGTCTCTACATTGTTCTCAAACTCGAATTCAGTCCTTATGTCGAAGAACCAGTTTCCATAATTACCGCCAACGGCAAGTTCAAAATGCTTTTTTGAATAGATTTCCTGACATTTCCAAACAATATGGGCAGGAGTGTTACCAGCTCCAAGTGTTTGAAGTATTTCGCGAGAGGCTTGACGAATACTTGATAAAGATGGTTCCTCCACAGTCGATGTTCCATTGACGAGGTTGGGAAGAGAAGCGGAAAGAGTCAAAGGCTTGCGGTTACCTACGATAGGTGGGTATCCGCCATCTTTTATACCTTCGTACCGAAATATAGCACCGGGAAATATAACATCTCCCTGAGGGTCAAAGCATATCAGTTTAAGATACTGAGGGCCCCATTTCACTTTTTTTGTTGTACACGTAACCGATCCGTTGGTCGAAGTAGATTCGCTGACAACCGTCCAATCTACTGGGATAGGAGTCATTGGAAGGTCGAGACTCAAGTCATCCTTATTACAAGACATAATGAAAAGATAAAGCGCGAGCAGAAAAACCGACCATTTAGTCAACTGACGGAAAGCCTTCATAGTGAGAGGATTTTAGAACTGTGAGGAAAAGAGTCACCTTGCAATGAGATGACATTGCATAATTTGAGGGTCCAAAAACTTGATTGCAATCGGAAAATTTCTGACAACAAAACTATTGTTTCGCACAATTTTGAGCGCTCAAAAAGCCCTGTAAGTCCGTCTCATTTTTCTGTAATTCCGTCGCACAGGGCAGCAAATGTCTATCCACTCACCCCCGTCCGCGCTTCACTCGGTGTGCAACCGACCTCTTTTTTGAACACCTTGGCGAAATAGCCTGCTTCCGAAAAGCCGGTTTTCGCCGCAATTTCGGCAATAGTAAGGCGGGTGGTTTTCAACAGTTCGACTGCTTTTCGCAGCCGGATAAGAAGCATCAGTTGGGAAGGCGTGTGGTTTGTTTCCTCCGTGATTTTGCGATGAAGTTGCGCCCGGCTGATGTGGACGTGGTCGGCCAGTTGCTCTACCCCGAAAAGAGAGTTGGCTGCATTCGATTCAATGGCTGCCATCACGTCAATCAGAAACTTGCTGGGCTGTTTTTCCGCCTTTTCGTGGAGCAGGATTTTATTAAGGTACTCTTGTTGTTTCAATGCCTGCTCGGTCACATGAAATTGTTCTTGCACAGCCTGAAAATTAACAGCTGTTTCATGTTTCATCTCCTTTTCAAAACGAAGTTTGTAGCCGATAGCGAAGGAAAAGCAAAGCAGTTCGAGCACAATACCCAGCTTCATGCTGTACATGCAGTACTTACCTAAAACAGTTTCATGGCATCGACAGACATCATTGATTGGTTCTGTCGCCTTCCCTTCTACAAATTGCTGGAACATGGTGAACAGCGCAGGAGCAAGCAGCAGGCACATTCCTACCAAGACAAACCACGCATATTTTGACCTCAACTTTCCGATCCTTAGAAACAAAGCAAAACCAAATGCACCGAAACCAAGCACACGCAGGAGACTGAACAACTCAAATCCTTCTCGGATACCAAAGGCAAACATCAACACCAGCTCTATGGGGATGAAAATACCCAGAACAATCATGACCCTCTTTAGGAAACGGTCGAGGGGCGGATTCTTAATCCCAATTTCCAGAAAATGGCGCACAAACCCGGCGTAGGCGATAAAAGTCAGGAGGTTGAGGATAATCTCCATGTGCAAATACCACTCTCCATAGCGGGAAAGAAGAAAGGCTTCTCCCGGTCTCCATTCATACTTGCGCAGATAAAGGAGAAAAAATGTCCAGACATACAGCGCATACCAGCCTGTAGCCTTGTCTCGCGTCGTGAAGTATAGAATCGAAAAAACGACGCAAAGCAGTGTAAATATTGCCATATAATGCCCAGCATGAATCGGCAAACTGGCTCTGTTTTGACGCAATTCGGAAAAAATTACTTCCGGTTTTTTAAGCATGATGCGAACCGTATCCAGCCTTTTGCTTTCGTAAGTAGCCAAGCCAACCCAGTATGTTTTCCTCGCACCCGGAGGTATTGTATCGGGTACTGCTCTTGAATACGGGCGAAAAGGTCGCTCGTCATAATTGACAAAACCTCCAGCTCTTTGCTCTGAAAAATTTCCCTCATACTCCGACCAAACAGATATCCACTGTACGTATGGCATGACCAAGAGGGCAGAAAAAGTGTCTGTGGACACATTTTGCAAGTCGAATCGCAGCCATTCTCGCTCCCAAGGTTTCATGGAAAGGGTGTCCCCCAAAGTAAAGGGTGCCCAATTCAGTTGACGCACGTCCTCAAAAGGAAGTGAATCGGAAGGGTCGGAAGCGAAGTCAAAGGAAGTAATAGCGATGCCCTGGTCTAAAAGATGGGGAGAAACATTGGTAGTAGGCTGAGCCACTGATATAAAAACAGGGATACACCACAGGGAGGTTAAGAGTGCTTTCATCTGGCAAAAATATCTAACAGACAACTCATTACGCAATCTTATTTCTCTGTTACTTTTGCTGAATGCGCGGGCGGTTTTTTGCAAGCCACGCTCATGGGTTTCGGTGGTTTGGATATTACGCCGGCAGGCATCGCGCAGTTGAAAACGAAACTCCCCAAAGGCTGAAAGTCGATGACGATGACAGGAAATAGGAGTGGAGCAGAGGACTTTTACGGTTAAATAATTTTCAAAAACCTTGATTTTTAAGAGTGTAACCGAAAAATATTATGTTTTTTTTCGGTTACAGTCCTGAAAATTAGAAATATGCTGGTTGAACAAACAATCCTGAATTTGCCGGGCAATCGCCTCACCGACAATCAGGATGAATTTCTGAATGCGCCGAACAAATAACATCCCTATCTAAAAAACATGATGGCACAAAAGGTAAACTGCTGTTTTACGATCTTATCACCATGCTGAAGTTCCTCCGCTGGCCCCTTCGCATCATCGCCGCAATCTTCATCATTTTTATCCTGTACGTCAACGTCCGGCTGTACGACGTACCCACCTGCGACCCCGCTCCGAGCAGTTATGTAAATGTCGATGCCCTGCGGCAACTTCATTTTCTCCGACGGATGCTGCGCGAAGAAAACGCCGGGGAAGAAATGCAACTGTTGTACCCGGAAGGCTACGTTTTCATTTATGCCTTGTATGCATTGACCTGGTGTGACCTCGTGGAGCGGCTTCCGCCGGAAAGTATGCACTGGCAGGAAGGCATACGCGAAATCGCTTTCAGCCTGAATGCGTTGGATGCGCCGGCGGGGAAAAGAGTTTTTAATCCCGATTTGCCGCTGACGTATGGCGCATTTTACCGCGGCTGGACGGCTTACGTGCGCGGGCGTTACCTTCAACTCAGACCGGCTTCTGAACGCGACACCTCCGTGATGCGGCAATTCCAGGGCGAATGCATTGCTATTGCTGCTGCCATCGGCCAAACGGAAAAACCTTACCTCGAATCGTACCGCGATATGGCCTGGCCCGCCGACAACATCGTTTGCCTGGCTGCGCTGGCTTTGCACGACCGAATCGGGGTGCCTCGTTTCCAGGAAGTAACAAGTGATTGGCTACAGCGGATAAAAAGCACCCTCGTCCCAGAATACGGCTTGATCCCGCACGGCTACGGCCTCGATGGCAATCGCCCGCTGGAAGGCGTGCGCGGCTCATCGCAAAGCCTGATGCTTTGTTTTTTGATGGACATCGATCCGGTGTTTGCCAAAGAACAATACCAACATTTCAGAAAGCATTTTCTGGTTTACCGCCTGGGTTTGCCGGGTATCCGCGAATACCCGAAAGGGGAAATGGGTTTTGGCGATATTGACTCGGGCCCCGTGCTTGCAGGCATCGGCGGGGCGGCTTCGATTGTGGGCATCAGAGCAGCGTTGCAGTATGGCGATCGGGAAATGGCAACGGCGCTGCGCAGTGGCGTGAATGCGTTGTTATTGCCGCAAAGCAGCAAAGAAGAAAAGTATTATCTGTTTGGTCAATTGCCGATGCTGGATGCATTTATGGCCTGGAGCGACGCCGACATTTGTGCGGCAAGCAGTGCGACGACCGGCAACTGGCGTTGGAAATGTCAGGTGATTTCACTTTTGCTGATTGCCGTAGTGGTTTTTCTGCTGAGAAGAGTGGAGATGGTTGGTAAAGGTTGAGCAGGTTTAGAATATCTTTGTCCGAATTTACTACAAAACATACAAGCCATGATTCGTTTCGTTCTCAAAATCGGCGCACTGCTGGTAGCCGGTATTCTGATTTACAACTTTTTCTTCGGCACGAGCGCAGAGAAAGAACAGTCGCGCCAGATTTTCGGCCAGATGAAAGACGTGGTGGTGTCGGTGGGAGCGCTCGTGAAATCGGAAAAAACAAAATTCGACGCGGGCAAATACGACGCTGCATTAGAAAAACTCGGCGACGCCTACCAGGCAATCCGCAAGCAGGCGCAGCACTTAGACGCTTCCTTTATGCAACGCCTCGACGAACTGGACAAGCGGAAAGCGGCGCTCCAGAGCGAAATCGACAGCATCGAACAGATCGATCAGACGATAGCCAATGCGCCCGCGCCCAAAAAAGGCGCAAAAGCCGATCCCAAGGCCGAAAAGGCCAAAACCGAAAAAGCAGCCGATCAGCAGCGCCGCAAAGAAGAACTTCAGCGCGAACTCGATCAGTTGTTCAAAGACTCCGAAACGCTGTTGCAGCAGGCACAGGAACAATAATATGGAATGTGATTAATGTGATCAATGTGATAAATGTGGTCAATGTGATAAATGTGGTCAATGTGATAAATGTGGTCAATGGATCACGGGATGAATTTGAAGTAGTCAATAGGCTATTTTGAACAGTCTCGACCATTCCAAAATTTATCACATTGACCACATTTATCACATTGACCTCATTATTTTATACTTGGTAAGAATTTTGCAGGTGGTCAGCGTTCGCCGCAGGGTGCAGCGATTCTCGGTTTGCAAGAGGTGTCATCTTTTGAGGAACGAAAAAGGTGACATCTCGGCTTGTTTTTGAGATTTCACCCACTTCCCGCCTCGCGGGACAGGCGCTGCGTCGTGGATGACACCTCAAAAACCGGAATGCCCCTTCAAACCGAGAATCGCTGCGCAGGATGGCATGCTGACCGCTTTTTTTATTTGTAAAATTGTCCGGAAATAGTCATTTTTGCATTTCACAAGAGGCTAAATGCGACTTCCTGTGTCCAACACGCTCTAATGTCTGTTTTACTAATCCTTCAACGGAATTGATATGACTGAATTACTGTCGCAAATACTCGGCGCCGATTGGGAAAACGCGCTGATTATCATACTGAACCTCATTATCATAGAAAGCCTCCTGTCCATCGACAACGCTGCCGTATTGGCTACCATGGTCATGGACCTCCCGCAACACCAACGCGCCAAAGCCCTGCGTTACGGCATCATCGGCGCCTACGTATTTCGCGGCTTGTGTCTGCTTTTTGCTGCATGGCTCATCAAAATCTGGTGGCTCAAGCCCCTCGGCGGACTTTATTTGCTTTATCTTGCTTACGACTATTTCCGGCGGAAATCCACACCCCAGCACGAAGACGATATGCTGGTGAAGGAAGAAAAATGGTTTTATAAAATCTCCTACGGTCTGATCGGGTCTTTTTGGGCAACTGTGGTTGCAGTGGAGGTGATGGACCTTGCTTTTTCGCTCGACAACGTATTCGCCGCAGTTGCTTTCACCGATAATATCTGGCTGGTTTGTATCGGCGTATTCATCGGTATACTTGCCATGCGTTTTGTGGCGCAGTGGTTTGTAAAACTGCTCGAACGTTATCCTTTTCTCGAAACGAGCGCCTTCCTCGTCATCGGCATCCTGGGTACAAAATTGTTTTTGTCCCTCCCCAGTCATTTTTACCCACATACCGCCTGGGCAAAAATACTGGAGGGCGAGTTGGCCGACAGTATTGTTTCATTTGTGACCGCCGGGTTTTTCTTTGTGCCCATTATCACTTCCCGCTTTTTCGGGTGGCCGGCTAAAACGGCTCCAAATGCCATTGCAGAATTTGCCAATGATGCACACCAACCGCCCACGCACGTCAGCCATTCCAACGGTGCAAACGGCGCAAGTAAGGTGCCCGAAAAAGAAAGTGTATCGGCCTTTCTCCGGGCAGACAACAACCTGAATACCTTCCCGTATAGCGGCCCTTTGCCCCGCGCGGTGGTTCGTCCGGCCATTTACTTCGAAAACAGGCATTCGGAGCCTTTTTTCTGACCGGCTTGATTCAACCTTCCACAATCTCCTGTTCGGGTGCAACAGGATTCGCCAATTTGTTTTTGATGTATGCCACGCCTTCGGCAGGGTCGTCGGTAATGAAGGCCAGGTCGAGATCGGACGCTGAAATGGTTTCGGCTTCTATCATCGTTTCGCGAATGAAGGCGCCGAGGTGTTTCCAGTAATTTTTCCCCAGACAAACCACCGGACGGGGCGGGAGTTTGTGCGTCTGGATGAGCGTGAATACTTCGAATATCTCATCCATCGTCCCGAAACCTCCGGGCATCAGCACATAAGCGAGGGAGTTTTTCCGCAGGATCACTTTCCGCGTGAAAAAAAACTCAAACGATACCATTTTGTCCACGTACAGATTGGGCGCCTGCTCGAACGGGAGTATGATGTTGCAACCGAAAGATGCGCCGTTGCCTTCTTTCGCGCCGCGGTTGGCCGCTTCCATCACGCCGGGGCCGCCGCCGGTCATCACCGAAAAATTATTTTTTGCCAACTCTTTGCCCATAGCGCGGGCAAGCTCGTAGTATTCATGCCCTTCCCTGAAGCGCGCCGAGCCGTATACAGTCACGCAATTTTTTATATTCGTAAAGGCGCTGACACCCTGCCACAAATCGGCCATCGCCTTGTGTGAGTCGCGGATTTCATCCGTCAGGGTTCGTTCGGGGTTGAGAAAATTTTGATCGCTGCTGAGTTGCATGGGTCGCTGTTGAAAGATGATGACTGAAGGGGTAAAGGTAAACTGCGCAGTATTTCCCGGGTTTGAAGTGTTGAAAAAATCTCACCGTCGCTGTACGGTTTAATTCTACTTTCGCAGATGGTTTTTCGTATCGCATACATGTTTATGTAGTGCGCGATACATGCTGTTCAGGTTTTTATAAAAACATATATGCAAATACGAGTAATTGGCGCTGCGGGCGGCGAAGTAACGGGCTCGGCATACCTGGTGCAAACCGAAGATGCCACGATTCTGGTGGACGCCGGCATGTTTCAGGGCGGAAAAAACACCGAAGAAAAAAACAAACTTCCCGAAGGCGCGCAGGTACCGGAGATCGAAGCCGTGTTGCTCACCCACGGCCACCTCGACCACACAGGCAGGTTGCCATTGCTGATTAAATACGGCTATGACAATCCGGTTTATGCTACCAAACCCACGTTCGAACTGGCGAAAATCATTTTGATGGACTCGGCTCGTTTGCAGACGGCGGATGCGATACGGAAAAACAAAAAGAATTTCAAAAAGGACGGCGACCCTGTGGCAGAGCCGCTTTACAGCGTGGAGCACGTCGAATTCATGGATGAACTCGCCCGCCCGGTCGGGTTTCATCAACCGGTCGAAGTAGCAAAAGGCATTACTGCCCGATGGATTGAAGCGGGGCACATGCTGGGTTCGGGCAGCATTGAATTAAAGATCACCGAAAAGGGCATAACGAAAACGGTCGTTTTCTCCGGCGACCTGGGGCCGTTTTCATTGCCTTTACTGCGGCCTTACGAACAGTTTCACCACGCCGATTTGGTGTTCCTGGAATCCACTTATGGAAACAGAGACCACAAGTCGTTCGATCAAACACTCGAAGAATTTGAAGAAATCATCGTGGAAGCATCGAAAACGAAAGGGAAAATTCTGGTGCCGACTTTTTCTATCGGCAGGGCGCAGCAGATGATTTACCACCTTGCAGAAATGTTTCACAAAAAGATGGTGGAGCCGTTCCCGATTTACATCGACAGCCCGATGGCCATCAATGCGGTGGAAGTCTATCAGAATCACCTCGATTTGCTCGACGAAGCGTTTCAGGCATTGAAAGCGGCAGGCGCTTTTCCGGTTGACCCGCGTTATTTTAAGGCGACACCCACGGCCCAAATGTCGAAGGAACTGAATAACGTGGCAGGCCCGGCGCTCATTCTCGCAGGAGCGGGTATGTGCAATGGCGGCCGCATTCTGCACCACCTTGCCCACAACATCGGCAAACCCGAAACATTCGTGCTTATTGTCGGTTTCCAATCCAGCGGCTCGCTGGGAAGAAGGCTGGTAGAAGGCGATAAGGCGGTGAAGATATTCGGGATGGAACACGAAGTGAACGCGAAAGTGAGAACGCTCAATGGATTCAGCGCGCACGCCGGGCAAACCGACCTGCTCAACTGGTTTTCATCGCTGGCGCCCCACAAACCCAAAGTGATCGTCACACACGGGGAAAATGAACAACGGACGGTGTTGAGTGGCCTGCTGAGGGATAAATTCAAGGTGGAAACGGTATTGCCCGATTTGAATGAAGTGATTGAACTTTGAAAGGTGTGTCACGCAAAGACGCAAAGCCCGCAAAGAATAATCTACGCTTGGCGAACTTTGCGTCTTTGCGTGACATTATTTGGCACAAAGGTTTGGCAAAATACTTAAGAGACAGCCACAAACCTGGCGTTTTGACGTGCATAATTTGAAAAAAGCAAAAAAACAAGAATGGTCAATTTTACCCGACAAACACTCCCCAATGGTCTGCGTATCCTTGTGCATGAGGATATTACCACACCGCTTGTGGCCGTCAACATCACTTATTATGTCGGTTCGCGCGATGAACAATCCGACAAAACCGGCTTCGCGCACCTGTTCGAACACCTGATGTTTGCGGGCAGCAAAAATGTGCCTGATTTCGACGATCCGCTTCAGCGTGCCGGCGGCGAAAACAACGCTTACACAACCAACGATTACACGACCTTCTACGAAATTCTGCCCGCTGAAAACCTCGAAACCGCGCTCTGGCTCGAAAGCGACCGGATGCTGGCGCTGAATATTTCCAAAAAAGCCCTCGACGTGCAGCGCAAAGTAGTGGTTGAAGAATTCAAGGAAACCTGCCTCAACGAACCCTACGGCGACGCCTGGCACCACCTCTCCGAATTGATGTACCGCGAACACCCTTATCGCTGGCCGGTCATCGGCCTTGTGCCGGAACATGTGGAAAAAGCCGAACTGGAGGATGTCAGGGCATTTTTCAAAAACTGGTACACACCGAACAACGCTGTGTTGTCTGTGGCCGGGAATGTCCGGGAGGCAGAAGTGCTCCAATTGGCTGAAAAATGGTTTGGCGCCATTCCGGCCGGACCGGCAGCGCACCGCGTACTCGTACCCGAACCTCCCCAGGATGCTCCGCACCGCCGGGAAGTGCGCTCGGCCAATGTGCCGGTGCCGGCCGTCTACCTCGCTTTCCGTACGCCCGAACGATTGCACAAGGATTTTTATGCGGTTGATTTACTGTCGGATGTGCTGGCGCAAGGGCATTCGTCGCGGCTCTACCGCCGCCTGCTGAAAGAACGGAACCTGTTTTCCCAAATCGACGCCTACATCACGGCCAATATCGATCCGGGTCTGCTGGTGATTGAAGGCCGGCCGGCAGAGGGCATCACAATGGATGCCGCATTGGCCGCTATATGGGAAGAACTGGAGTTGTTGAAAAAAGAACCCATCGACACCCGCGAACTGGAAAAAATACAGCACCGTTTTGAAAGCACGGTTGTTTTTTCGGAGACCAGTGTGCTCAACAAAGCCCAGAATCTTGCTTTTTATGAAATCCTCGACCGGGCCGAACTCATGAACGAGGAGGTAGATATTTATCTCTCCGTCACGCCTGCCGACCTGCACCGCACGGCGAACGACATTTTCCAGGAGCGCAATTCGGCGACTTTGATTTACGTTCCAGTAACCCCACCCCCGACCCCTCCCCCAACGGGAGGGGAGACGCGGCAAACTCCGTAGAGTACGCTGTGGTGTTCTCTACGTCTCCCCTCCCGTTGGGGGAGGGGTCGGGGGTGGGGTTGAACCGCTCATCCGCCGATTTATGCTCAAATCCCTCATCCGCTGCTTCGCAGCCTTTTCCGCCATTTTTATTTTTCCCAAAATCATTTTTTCGCAGGAACAACTCGGCATGCGCCTCGAACGCTATTCCGGCATTTACAGTGTTGCGATCAATCCCGCCAATACGGCTTTCAATCCCAACAACTGGGAAGTAAGCCTTTTTTCAGCGGATGCTTTTTTTGAAAACAGCTATGCATATCTGCAAAACACCAGCCTGCAAAACGCCCTGCGCAACCCGGATAAAATCGTGTCGGTGACCGATACCTCCGCAGAGAACCCGCCTGCACGGGACGCGATTTATCTCGACTATTTCGATGCGAAAAGGAAAATGCGGAGCGTGCAGCAAACGCGCATTACCGGACCGTCGTTCAGTTTCCGTTTTGGAGAAAACAACGTGGTGGGCCTTGTCACTGCCTTCCGGCAAAATGTTTCCGCCTACAAAATCCCTGAAATACTGTCTTATCGCAGCATCTCGAACGTGCCCCCGGGCCAGACGATCAAGATCGCGCCGACCGGCAGCCAGGCGATGGCCTGGAGCGAAATCGGGCTGCATTACAGCCGTCGGAATACCGAAAGCGATATGTACACCGCCTTTGGCGTGACGCCTAAATTGTTGCTCGGCATGGAAGGCGTTTACGCGCGTTCGCAGTCGGATCTGCAATATACCGACTTGCCCGGCGACACAGTGTCGTTTGGCAATGCCGAATGGGACTACGCGCTCACGACGGGCAATTTAACCGACAACAGCGATTCCATACGGGTTCAGGTGCAAGGCTCAGGCTTCGGCCTCGATCTCGGTTTCGTGTGGGCCATGCCTGCCGACGACGGCGATACCGATGAGGATTACGCCTGGCGGCTCGGCGTATCGCTGATCGACGCGGGTTTTATGCGTTTTGGTAAAAGCGCGGAAAAGCACCGCATCGAATTCGATACCACCATTGCAGTGTCCAATTCGGACTTCCCGCCTGCCGACGATCCGCACGACCTGATCGAAGACGCCAGCCGGGTTTTTCTGGGCGATCCTGCCGCTTCGCTGCAAGGGCGCGCCTTCACCATGGGTTTGCCAACGGCCTTGTCGGTGCAATTGGACGCCAGAGTAGCGCAGCACTTCTATGTGAGCGGACTGGTGGTGCAACGCATCAAATTATTGAAATACAGCCTGCAACGCCCCGGAACCCTGGCAGTCGTGCCACGTTTCGAGCACCGCTGGTTTTCGTTTTCGTTGCCGGTCGTGCTGAACGATTGGCAATCGTTCCGAATAGGCGTGGCCGCCCGGCTCGGCTTTCTTTATCTGGGGACGGACAACCTCGGCAGTTTTTTTACAAAAGATAAACTGACGGGCGGCGATTTCTATGTGGGGCTGAAAATAAATGCTTTTACTTTTGGCGAAAGGGAAGGCAGCGGCCTGCGAAGCAGCAGCGGCGGACACGGTCGCCAGAAGCGTAGGAAGATCAAGTGTTATTTTTGACAGGATGAACAGGATTTACAGGATGTTTTATCTCAAAAAAGGGCTATAAACCCTGTAAATCATGTTCATCCTGTCGAAACCTTCTTTCGCCGCAATGATAAAATTCTGTTAAAAAGGATCCTCGCACCAAACGGGGAAAGAAAGCGCTTCGTCAACCCGGTTAAGTTTAACCAACCGCTATCTACGTATGAAACAATCTGTCTCCCTGTTCGCGCTTTTTCTGTTCCTTCATTTTTCAACCCAAAGCCAATCCGTCACAGCATTGCAAGACCTCGAAGGGCTGTGGTACCAGGTAGGGCGCACGTCGGTGTGTTACTCGATGTGGTATCGCACGGATGAGAGCACAATACACAACAAGACCTTCTCCATTGTCTGCGGCGATACGATCCCGCTGAGTACGGCAACCGTAAGCCACGGTGAAGGTGTCGCAGCGATGACCCTGCGCGCCGATTCCACCGGCAACGCTGCACCCCGGACTTTCAGGCTTGTCCGATTTGATGAAGATGGATTGGTTTGGGAAAATGACGACGCGCTGGGGACGCCCCGGCAAATCGAGTGGCTCTTTTTCGGCAACAATTTCTGCGCATTCCGGGCTGACGGGGTGGAGACCGGTTTCCGCCACAAACGCATCCAGCCTATGCAGTGGAGATTCCAAATGATGGCAGGTATGAACTGGAGCATCTTTCCGGCAAATCGGTATGGCAATCAATTAGGCTATTCCACCGATGCCGAATTTGAGCGCATGTCCGGCCAGGATCTGGCAATTTCGGCGGGGTTGATTTTTCCTGAAACGCCGCTCACGCTGAATTTCGAAGTGGGTATCAACCACCGGCGGGTGGAGGTGCGCTCCACCATATATTATCAGGAGGTTTTTTACAACCGCGACGGCGTTTATGAGTACTTCAATACTTACTTCGCGCTGGTGCCGGAACTATCCATCGGAAGAAAAAAGTACCTTTCGATCTCGGGAGGGTTTTATGTCGGGCTTGCCCAAATGCGCGATTTTCGCGGTACTACAACGGTGACAGGCACAGGGACGCTCAACCCATATTATGTGGAACCGGACCTGGATGTCGCCAACGAACACGGCCTGCTGGCAGGTATATCCTGCCGGGTGCCTTTCTTGCCACAGTTTCAACCGACTGTTTATGCCCGCTATACTCAGGGAATGATCGATGCGCACGTGCGGTCGACGGCGGTCGGCATGTCGTTCCTGATTGCCAAAAAATAACGACTTACTCTTCAACAATCGATATCGCCTGCGTAGGGCATCGCGGCACGGCTTCTTCCACTTTCGGCATTAGTTCGCCGGAGGGGAATTCCTGCAAAATATAGAGGAAGCCGTCGTCGCGTACTTCAAACACCTCGGGGGCGATTTCCATACAAATGCCGTTGGATTCACACAGATCGAAATCAACTACGATGCGATAAGCCATGATAATGTCGTTGTTTAGTGAAAACAGTTAATCCTGCAATAATACGAAATGAGGAAAAATCTTTTCGTTGGACGGACTTTTTTAGTTTTGCGCTTCTTTTCAACCCCACCCCCAACCCCTCCCCCACCGGGAGGGGTGAAACGGAACACTCTACGGCTCCCCTCCCGGTGGGGGAGGGGTTGGGGGTGGGGTTGAAAGGGTGATACTCATACATATACACAACGAACATGAATTTTTCCTTCAAAACACTCAACAACATCACAGGCTGGTTGGTATTCGGTATCGCGGCAATTGTTTTAGGCCTTGCCGCCGAGCGTACGGGCAGTCTGTGGGACTGCGGTGAATTTATTTCCGGCGCGTACAAATTGCAGGTGGTGCACCCGCCGGGCGCACCGATTTTTCTGCTCGTGGGGCGTTTGTTTGCCTGGGTCGGGTCGTTGTTTTCAGACAATCCTGCCAATATTGCTTTTGCGGTCAACCTGCTTTCGGCGCTTTGCACGGCAGCCGCAGCGTTGTTCGTATGCTGGAGCACCACGATACTGGCGCGCCTGTCGATCGCAGGTCGCGGTCACGAACCCGTTGGCGGTCAGGCACTTGCCGTAGCCGGCGCCGGTTTGGTGGCCGGCCTGGCGACTGCGTTCACTACGTCGATCTGGTTTTCAGCAGTGGAAGGCGAGGTATATGCCATGTCTACTTTTTTCACGGCAATGACGTTGTGGGCGACCCTGAAATGGTACAACCTGCCGGAGTCGGCCGATGCCGACCGCTGGCTGGTGTTTGCGTTTTATTCGACGGCGCTTTCCATCGGCGTTCACTTGCTGAGCCTGCTGACGTTCCCTGCGCTGGCGATGTTTTATTATTTCAAAAAAGCGAAAAAGCCGACGGTGTGGGGTACACTCGTCGCAGCGGGCATCGGCGTGGTGTTTATCGTCGCCATTCAAAAATTAATTATCGCCGGCGTTCCGGCATTTTGGGCGTTTTTTGATAAATTGATGGTCAATAACTTCGGTATGCCGTTTTACTCGGGCATTGTGCCGGTGCTGTTGATTTTCGGCGGCGCCATCTGGTTGGGTTTGCGGCGGGCACGCCAAACCGGGAACGGACTGTTGCAACGGCTCGTTGTGGGCATGGGACTGGTGGTCATCGCTTACTTTTGTTACGGTACGGTGATCATCCGGGCGAATGCCAATCCGCCGATCAACATGAACGATCCTTCCGACCCCATGCGCCTGATGCCTTACCTCAACCGCGAGCAATACGGCGAACGCCCCTTGTTGCGCGGCCCGCATTTCGACGCCAAACCGACCGGTATCAAGTCAGAAGAACGCTACGGGCGCGTGGGCGACCGCTACGAAGTCGTGGACGAGAAGGTGGACTACGAATATTCGTCCGGCGACGAAGCTTTGTTCCCGCGTATGGGCGACTATTCGCAGGGCCGTCCGGCCTTATACCGCCGCTGGATCGACAAACCTACGGGCGAACCTACCTTGGGCGACAACATCGAATTTTTCTGGAAGTATCAGTTGGGCTGGATGTACTGGCGTTATTTCATGTGGAATTTTGCCGGCCGGCAAAACGGCGAGCAGGGCTATTTTGCCTGGGATCCCAGCGCCGGCAACTGGATTTCCGGCATCGGGTTCATCGACGAAAGAAGGCTCGGCAATCAGAAGGAACTACCTGATTTTCAAAAAAACAACCAGGCGCGGAACACGTATTTCCTCATCCCTTTCCTGCTCGGATTGCTGGGTATGTTTTTCCATTATCAAAGCCGTCCGCGCGATTTTGCGGCCATCATGGCGTTGTTTATCATCACGGGTATCGGTATCATCGTCTATTCCAATCAGCCGCCCAACGAGCCGCGTGAACGCGACTACGTGCTGGCTGCGTCGTTTTTTACATACGCGATATGGATCGGTATGAGCGTGCTGGCATTGTTCGATTTGTTTACCAAACGCCTGCGGCTTTCAGAAACAATAGGCGCCGCCGTCGGCACGCTGCTGGCCCTGAGTGCGCCGCTGCTGATGGTGACCCAAAACTGGGATGATCACAACCGTTCCGAACATTCCGGCAGCCGCGACTACGCAAGCAACTTCCTCAATTCCTGCGAGCCCAACGCCATTATTTTTACCTACGGCGACAACGATACCTACCCGCTCTGGTACTGTCAGGAAGTGGAAGGCATCCGCACCGACGTGCGCGTGGTGAATCTCTCGCTCATCGCAGTCGACTGGTACATCAATCAGTTGCGCCGGGCGGTGAACAACTCGCCGGCCATCGAACTCAGCATCGATCAGGACAAAATACGGGGCTACAAACGAGTGCAGACGCCGGTCAACCCGCTCCAGAAACCGGAGACGGAAATGACGCTCGCGCAGGCACTGAAGTTTGTCGCCGAGGACCACAAATTGCCGACCAACGGCGGACGCGATCTGGACTCATACCTGCCCACGCACAAACTCGCCATTCCGGTCAACAGGGCTGAAATGATCGCCAACAAACTCATTTCGCCGAACGACTCCACGCTCACGGACACCATCCATTTCGAACTCGAAAAAGGGAAAGACTATATCATCAAAGACGAACTGGCGATCCTCGACATCGTCAGTTCCAACTTTTCGAAACGCCCGATTTATTGGGCCGTGACTTGCCGCGAGGATAAACTGCTCGGCCTGGAAGATTACCTGCAACTCGAAGGGCTCAGCCTGCGCTTAGTGCCCAAGCGCACACCCAGTGCGTCGGATGCCTACGGGATCATCGGCAGCGGCGGTGTGGATACGGAGACGGCCTACAAAAACATCATGGAAAAGTGGCGCTGGGGCAATTTTGACCAAAAGCGCCTGTTCGTCGACCGTTCTTACATGCCGAGCCTGCAAACGATGCGCGTGGTCTTCATTCGCGTCGCCCGCCAGTTGGTGGTGGAAGGGAAAAAGGACAAGGCGATCGCCCTGACGGACAGGTATTTCGAGGTATTCCCCGAATACAATTTCCCATACGACCAGTTTTCCGCTTTTCTCGCCGACGTGTATTTCCGGGCCGGCGCGAACGACAAGGCTGCCGCCAAAATCCGCGAAATTGCCAAAACGATGGCGCAACAGTTGAAATACTACCAGTCGTTGTCGCCGGATTTCCAGAAGGGGTACAAACAAGAGAGCGATTTCGCTATGGGTACCGCGCAGACGCTCATGCGCATGGCCGACGACCTGAAAGACGAGGCGCTCAAAAAAGACCTGCAGGAAACGCTCGGCGCTTATTTGCCCAATCGACCGCAATTGCCGGGTTTGCAGGGGCTGCCGCAGTAAACGTACCTGTAGTCATCGCGTAACGGTTTTTGAGAATTTGAATGCCGAAAGGCGAATACATGAAATACGAAATACGATGTTTTGCGCGCGTACTTACCCAACCAGAGAGCAGCGCTTTACATCGTCAATCGTATTTCATGTATTCGCCTTTCGGCATTCGTTTGTTTTGTTATAAAGTTCGGGGTGACTTATATTGGACGTTTGTTTGTGGTCACAGTTCCGGGGTTCACCCGGAGTTATTCACATTCAATCCCTTCGGGATTTTTATAAGAAAGCCTCTTTTCAGAAACAGCAACTTTTTGGAAAGTTTGCCGAACATTTTACCTTCAACCCCACAAGAACCTTGATGAAATATGTCAATCCAACTTACCCCCTCCACTTTTATCCAGCTGCTGGCAACCATTCTGGGGTTGCTCGTAGCGTCTATTTTATGGAATTACAGCCGCTCTCCCCGCCTCGCTTTTAACAAATGGCTCGGCGCTTCCATTTTCTCTCTTTCCTGCGGGCTGGGCATCGGTTTCATCGTGGCGTCCGGCATGGCGCTCCAATATCCCCATTTTTACCGCACAGGCAATATTTTCGCCCTCGCTTTCATGCCGTTTTCGTACTTGTATTTTCGGATGGCGGCAACCCGGCTCGCTCCTTCGCGTTGGGATTGGCTGCACGGCCTGCCGATGTTGTTCTATATCGTTGATTTCTTTCCATTTTTCTTCCTGCCCGCCCCGGACAAGTTAGCGATGCTGAAGAGCGACATTCAGAATTTGAACGGAGCCCTTACCTACGACGAGGGTTGGATCACCCCCCCTTACGTCCATTTGTTTATTCGGGAAATCCAGTTAATAGTCTATTGGCTGCTGCAAGCCAGGTTGTTAAGAAGCATTTTCAGGCTGAACATTCCGATACTGGTACACGAAAACCGCGCCTGGCTGCGCTGGACAACGATGTACCTGGGTCTGCAATCCCTGACTTTTCTCCCCTTGCTTGCCGTTATAATTTCGGGTCAATGGCAATATACCTATTTGGCCAACAATGGCCTCATTGCCTCTGCATTGGTTGCAATGACACTTATTCTGTTTTTTCGCCCTTCCATATTATACGGCATCAGAGGGCTTATTATTTACGAAGAACAAATCCACCTCTCCCCGCCTGTCGGCGACGCTCCGATAAAAAATGGCGTTGCAGCGGGAATTTACCTCGACTATGAGACCGTGAGCGCCTTGCAGAGCAAGATTGAAACGTTGATGCAAAAGCAGTCTCCTTTCCTGAAACACGGATATTCTTCCGTTGACCTTGCCAAAGACCTCGCCATTCAGCCTTATCAATTGTCGGCTTTTCTCAATCACAGCATCGGGGCTAATTTCAACGATTATATCAACGAACACCGCATCCGTTTTTGCTTAGAGCGAATCAACAGCGGCGCCTGGAAAGAATTTACGTTAGAGGCCATCGGGTTTGAATGCGGATTCAGCAACCGGAACACCTTCACTTCCTCGTTCAAAAAATTTGTCGGCCAGGCGCCTTCCGTATATCTCAGCCGCTGGGAAGAACAGGACTTGCCCAAAAATTAAAATTCTTGGCAAGTTTGTCCGACCATGTCTGAAGGCAGATAGGGAAGTTTACGTAGACTTGCAACACTCGTTGCATTGTATTGCAGCGCCCATGCTTTTATGCATGGTCAAGTCATCCGCCTTGTTGACATATATTATTCTTCTTCAGGGCAGCCTTTCGAATCTTTGATTAAGTTTTAGATCTTTGAATATATGACGTGCGCCATAAAGTTTTAGCCCCATATCGGTCATAAAGTTTCGACCTTAGTTCATTGAA
>CXWJ01007462.1_pt1 | contig 24936 bp, 12 predicted proteins | sample 590841 | NCBI WGS metagenome assembly CXWJ01 (sample SAMEA3498367, study PRJEB10139) | wastewater metagenome | biome: wastewater treatment plant; material: activated sludge | place: Austria | collected 2015-01-21 | reverse complement strand
CATGAGATCATCGCCTAACGCCGTGCGCAGCGGCCGCGTGGCCTAGTCCATTCTATCGACCAGCGCGGCAACTACGCACGCTCGAAAGTCCAACATTACGACTAGAGGCCAACGGCGTGCCGAACCTTTGAGGCCAACGACTTCCCGTTCGATCGCTTGGCTCCCTTCGCCATTTTGGTTGGCTGCTTCCCGTTGGGTTCTTCCGCTGCAACGTTGATGCGCTCGGCTAATTTGGTGAGCGCCTTATCCGTATCCCCCTCTTCGTTGAGGGTTTGCTGCAACAATGTGGCCGCCTTCTTGTGGTCTAGGAGCTTCGCATAGGTCCGCACACAACCATACCCGGCCATTTCGTAATGCTCGACTCGTTGCGCCGCCGCAATGAGTGCCGCATCTTTTACATCGGGAGCGGCGTCCTCGGCGATGACATCATCCCCTTCTTTGATCAGGCCTTCCATCGCCTTACACTTCTTGCCGCCGGGCTGAACGCCTATTTCCTTGAACACTTTCTCTAGGCGTGAAACGTGTCCTTCGGTTTGCTTCAAGTGTTTTTCAAAACCTTTTTGTAGCGCCTTCGAGTTAGCCGCTTTCGCCATCTTCGGCAGCGCCTTCAAAAGTTGGTTTTCCGCACTGTAAAGATCCTTGAGCTCACTGACCAGCAGGTCTTCTAAAGATTCTAATTGCATGTCTTCAACCTCCAAGCTAAATGTTCCGAGGCTTTTGCCAAGACTCCAAAGGGAGTCGTTTCCATAACCTGCCTCCACCTGCAAAGATTATGCCCAAGCATTTAACCAGTACGAAATGCTGTCAGGCGGCGATTGACGGTGAGACGAGCTCCGCGACATGTATGTTTGATGTCCCGTATGGTTACGATCAGACCAGATAAGCAAGCACCAAACAAAGCACTACTCGATCCACCCGACTAACGACGAGTCAATCAGCTACCTTGTGTGGCAACCCCAATACCAGTTGGCATAGCACTTGCTATCCAGCCGACAGAGCCTACCATTAGGCAACTTCGACAAAGATACGCATAGCGAGCACTCTCTATGGGAATTTGGCAGACATTAAGATTTGGTGCACAAGCCGTTTCGCTGAAAAGGGCAGCGGAGGCGCCGATCGAGGAGATCGAACAGATTCAACGACGGCGGCTGGAGAAGTTAGTTTGCCACGCCCGCGAGCACTCTGATTTTTACCGTGAAAAATATTCCAAGGCCGACGACACAACCTTTGAGTTGAGCGAGTTGCCCCCGTCGACCAAGCCAGAATTGATGGAAAACTTCGACCGCACTCTCACGGTAGCCGATTTCAGCCGCGAAGATGTCGAGGCGTTCTTTCAAGACGAAGCAAATTTGGGCCAATACTTCCAGGAAAAGTACGTACTTAGCCACACCTCGGGGAGTCAGGGGCAGCCGCTGCTTTTAGTGCAGACAAAAGAATGCCTGGAACTACTGTTTGCGCTCCAAGCCTCGCGCGGCAATCACGAATCGTTAGATGTGTGGCGTACGGTGGAGCACTTTATGGAGCCGGCTCGCTTGGCGGCGGTCACACTGAAACGCGGTTTTTACCCCTCTGCGGCCGCCTTCGAGTTTATGCCTGAAGGAGCCAAGCAATTCATCGAGCCGCTCCGGCTCTCTTCCACGGACGAGAACTTACTCGAGCGCCTGGCCGAGTTTCGTCCAACTCATTTGACGGCCTACGCGAGCGTCTTGCACGAGTTGGCGCGGGAAATTGAACGTGGGGGTCTCACATTGAAGCCCGAGCTGAAACAGGTGGTAAGCATCAGCGAGCGTTTGATGCCTAAAACCCGCCAACATTACGAACAGATTTTCGGCGCACCAGTGCTCGATGATTACGGCATGGGAGAATGCTTGTTTTTGACCAACGGATGCCCCAAGAGCGGTGGGATGCATGTGAATGCCGATTGGGCCATTCTGGAGGTTGTCGATAAAGCCAATCAACCGGTGCCGGCGGGCACAAAGGGCGCAAAAGTGCTCATCACGAATTTGGCCAATTTCGTGCAGCCCATCATTCGTTACGAAATTGGAGATGTGGTGACGATGGCCACCAGGCCGTGCGGATGTGGCAGCAACCTGCCTCTGGTCGAACGCATCGAAGGACGCGATTCGGACATGTTCTATATCCAGACTGATCAAGGGGCGAAGGCATTGCCGCCAGTCATTTTTGAGCAGGCGCTCACGCACATCGTGGATGCGCGTGAATATCAGATAATCCAAGAAGACAATACTCACTTCCGAATCAAGGTCGAACCGTTGCCGAATGTTTCATTCGACCGCCACCGCGCGATGGATGCCCTACGAGAACAACTCAATTCTTATGAACTCAGCGACAAAATCGAGTTTGACATCGAAGTCGTGGATCGGTTGGCAGCTGAGGAGGATAGCAAATTCAAACGCATCGTCAGCAAGGTGAAGCCACAGGGTAAAGCCGATCCGACAGAGGCCGATGCCACCCTAGCTGGAGCGACCCAGTGAAACGACCTTAGCCTGATCGATGCCAGAGAGCATCGGCCGCGCGATGGACCAGCGAAAGTCCGGTCGCCAGCGTCGTTTTTCGCCATCGCGCATTCTTCGGCACGAAGATATCGGCCAAACGTTGGCGGGACCAATGGTCTGACGTCCCCGTGCCGATTTTCGCATGCCAGCGAAGTTCCTCGGCCAACGCCTGGATCACGCGGGGGGCAGAAAAAGTCCCAAATTCCGCAACGGCAAAGCGGTATCGGCAGTCCGGAAAGCGCGATTGGACCCATCGACCGAATCCGCCGCGAACCGCATAGGAGTTACGAGAAGCAACCGCTTCTTTGACACTCGCCCGGTCAAAATTCTGCTGCCACCAGGCCATGTTGCCGGCCCCTTCGTTTTCTGAGAGCAACAGCTCGCATTCGCCCCAGCGTCCGAGCCCAGTATGAAAGTCCAGATGAACGGCTTCGGCGGCGTTGCCCAACAGCGTCGGCAACAGGCCGTTCAGGAGTTGAACGGTCTGAGCTTGCCCGCGCCCTCCAAAAAACAACCAGTCCGGAAACTCATATTGGCCGACGGGGAGTGTCTCCCAAAACGAATGCCGGCCGTGCCGCATTGCCAACAAGGCCATCCTGGCCTTCCACATCCCAAAACGTCGATGGAACCCACTTGGCGTCAAGATGCGCCGGAATGCACCACTGAGTGGCGGTGCTCCCGTGTAATCTTGGTCTGCCAATAAGAAATTGCGATTGAGGTCAATGTTTTCTTCGTTGAACCGGCGCCGCCACGCAAAGCCAAACGGGTTCAGCGCGTGAAGCAGCACCAACGCAGCCCCTTCCGGCGGCCGCCAATTCGTCGCCAGCCCTTCCAAGANNGCCCCAAGTACCGCAACATCGATCGTTAGCGGCTCCGAATTCGGGCTGGGGGCGTCGATCGGCAGCGAGTAGTAGCGGTCAACCGCTAGCCGCGCGCAGGCGGCCAAAAAACGATGCTTCGCCGTGAAATAGTCCGGAGAATAGTACTCCAGCATCGGAAAAATGAAAATTTTGGTTATTGAGGTAATTCAGCGTGTCAGTTGGCTTGAATTCTGTCGCTGCGCTCTCTTTCGACACGCTTTCGGGAACCAGAGGTGGCTATGCGGCCATTGTTCCCCAAAATCATGCTCTAACGAACGAAAAATCGTTTAACAACTTACCAGTGGTTGTAAAGCAGCCATTTTGACTGCTCCTGTGTCAATATGGCATAGCGAAATCCGACAGGATTTGGTCACGGCGTGACTTAAGCCGTCCTGCTATTTGACCACGCAATCGAATTCTTCTTTCCTTTTAATTCCGATACTTGCAGCTTGTTTGGCATCGCGGCTGAAATCAACCGCGCAAACCACGGAGTAGCGTCGGGCGGTAGCCCTCGGCGCGCGCTGCGCTCTTTGGGGGACCAGTTGCGCCGTATTTCGGCGGCGCGATCGTGTACCATTCGCATATCGATTTGTCGTGAACTTTTCATGGTTGCAATCTCCTTGTTCGTGACGGTAACCGATTTTTGGCAGTCACCGCGTTGGCGGGAGGAAGCAGCAACTGGCGTGCCAATAATAATCGATAAATCGTCCACTGAATGCTTAAGTGATGGCCTCAGACGCGCGGCACACCATTTGCGAACTCACCTGGGCGAGTACTCGCCCAGGTAATAATTCCTGCAATTTGAAAGCCTCATGCCTGAATCAACTGCCAAAATCTTTCTGGAGCTAGAATCACCTCTTCGCGGTGAGCCATTTAGTGCGGAGCACTTGTGGAATTACGCCCAAGTCTTGGCCTCACGGCAGACGGTGATGGCTGGGGCAGGAGACCGCCGGCTGGTTGACCGTTTCGAAGACAACTGCAATTTCATTGCCGCCACCTACCGTGCCGTTACGAATTCAGCCCGCACGGGCGAACCGATCAGTCCAGACGCAGAATGGCTTGTCGATAACTTTTACGTCGTTAAAGAACAGTTACGGGAAATACGCGAGGATCTACCGCGGGGCTTTTATCGAGAGTTACCAAAACTAACGAGTCCGCCTTGGCTTGGCTTTCCACGCGTGTATGAGTTGGCCCTTGAGCTTGTCGTTCACACAGATAGCAGCCTGGACGAGGGACTGATCGCCGGATTTGTCAGCTCCTACCAACAGACCACGCCACTAACCAGCGGCGAAATTTGGGCAGTGCCCATCATGCTGCGATTGGTGCTCGTGGAAAACCTTCGCCGCTTGTGCGGTCATATGATCTTCACATTGGAGAGTCGGCTGCGGGCCAAGGAAATTCTGACCGACTGGGGGAAAGGCAACGGCCAGCCGATCGATCTCGCGAACGACGATCGTTGTTCGACCATCGTCATGGGGTTGATCGAATGCTTGCGCGATCCGTCGCCCGGGCAGAACGCGCCCAGCATGCATGAATTGGCGGAGCGGCTCCACCAATCCCAAGAGATGCTTGACGATTGTGTCCGCACGGAGCAACAACGTCTGGCTTCAAATCAGGTTTCGATTGGCAATCTCATTACCAGCATGCGACTTTTGACGGCGCTAGATTGGACGCTCTTCTTCGAGCGCGTCAGTCCAATCGAAAAGCTGTTGCGGGAGGATCCAGCGGGCGTCTACGCCACCATGGATTTCGCCACACGCGACCACTATCGGCACGTCGTCGAAAGGTTGGCTAAGCGTACCAAATATGATGAGAGCAGAGTTTCCGCGATGCTGCTGGAGTGTGCTCGCGCATCGGCCAACGCTGAAGCCGATCCACATCGTCGTCACATCGGATTTTATCTCGTCGATGATGGTAGGCCCGAACTTGAGAAACGATTAGGCTATCGCCCTTCCACTAAGGAGCGCTTGCTGAGGGCCGTCAAATGTCACGCGCTAACTCTTTACCTAGGCGGCGTAGCGCTATTCACGGCGGTCGGCGTGGCCATGTTGGTCACACTTGCACAGGTTTATGGTGGTTCTGCCTGGGTCTGCGCAATCCTAGGATTCTTAACGATTCTCCCCGCAAGCGAACTAGCCGTGGGGCTCGTGAATTTTCTCGTTACTTCCACAATTAAACCACGATTGCTGCCGCGGCTGGATTTTTCCGAGCGCATTCCGGAGGAATGCCGTACGCTCGTGGTGATGCCCACGATGTTGACCAATGCGTCGAGCGTTCGCTCGCTGTTGGAACGGTTAGAAATTCATTATCTCGCGAACCCTGATGCTGGATTGATTTACGCACTCCTTACGGATTTCTCCGATGCGCCACAGGAAGCCATGCCAGACGACGAAGCACTCCTCGCCGCCGCTCAGGCAGGCATCGATTCACTTAATAAGCAGCACAGCGATCCGAACCAGGTGAAATTTCTGCTGCTTCACAGGCATCGTCAATGGAACGCTGTTGAAGGTGTTTGGATGGGCTGGGAACGAAAACGGGGTAAGCTCCTGGAACTGAATCAACTGCTTCGCGGCGCCACCGATACGTCGTTTTTCGACAAGAACCTGCCGATTGATCTTCTGCGAACGGTTCAGTTTGTCATTACATTAGATTCGGATACACGGTTGCCCCATGCGGCCGCGCGCAGGATGATTGGCTCCTTGGCCCATCCGCTGAATCGACCTTACTTTGACATAAATGCCCGCCGCGTGATTCGTGGATATGGCGTTTTGCAGCCTCGAGTCAGCGTCAGCTTGGCGAGTGCCAATCGTTCGTTGTTCGCGCGCGTCTTCGCCAACAGCGGCGGCCTCGATCCTTATTGCTCGGCCGTCTCCGACGTCTATCAAGACTTGTTCGACGAAGGAAGCTATGCCGGCAAGGGCATCTACGATGTGGACGCGTTCTCGGCCGCAGTCGACCATGCGTTTCCCGAGAATCGCATTCTCAGCCATGACCTCATCGAAGGCAGCTTTGCCCGCGTTGGGCTCGTCACGGATGTCGAACTATTCGACGAATATCCCATTAAGCTCAGTGCGGATGCCGAACGACAACATCGCTGGGCCCGCGGCGATTGGCAGTTATTACCCTGGCTGATGCGGTACGTCCCCGCGCCGGACGGACGCGTCGGAAATCCCCTTACGCTGCTTGCTCGTTGGAAAGTCTTCGACAATCTGCGACGCAGTCTCGTGCCGCTGACATTGATTGTACTATTGATTACCGGCTGGTTTGCCGGCGCGCCTTTCGCCGGCTTGGCCTCCGTTGCCGTCACCTTAGTTCTGGCCAGCCCTTTGCTCTTCTCCGCAGTTGCGGCCTTGCGGACTTGGCCGAATGGCGACAATTGGCGGCAGCAAATGCGAGACGCGCTTATCTCGCTGGGCAGAATCTCCATTCAGTCTGTCTTGGCAGCGTCGTTCCTGCCCTTCAAAGCAAGATACATGACCGATGCCGTGGTCAGGACAGTCTATCGCCTGTTCGTGTCACGTCGACGCCTGCTGGAGTGGGAAACGGCCGACGCCACCGAACGTCGGTTGAAAAAAGAATCTCGGTCAACATTTCGTACGATGGGTTGGGTTTCCGCCGTCGGCGTTATCGTCGCTCTGGCAACTCCTGTGGACGCTCGTCTCGCGGCGTACCCCTTTCTGCTGCTGTGGTTTATTTCGCCCGCGCTGGCATACCTTACCGGGCGTTCTGCTGTGAGAGAGATCGAGCCTTTGACGGACGAAGATCGACTATCGCTTCGTCGTATTGCACGTAAGACGTGGGCATTCTTCGAAGCATTCGTGGGGCCAGACGACAACTGGTTGCCGCCAGACAATGTTCAAGAGTTTCCTAAAACCAAGGTGGCCCGGCGCATTTCACCTACCAACGAAGGTTTGTTCATCCTTTCAGCAATCGCAGCGAGCGACTTCGGATACGTTGGCAAGACAGACTTGATTTCGCTGCTCGAAAAGAATCTCGCTGCCTGGCAAACTCTCGCGCAGTACCGTGGCCACTTTTATAATTGGTATAACACGGCCACGCTGTCTCCTCTGACACCGCGCTACGTCTCTACGGCCGATAGCGGCAACTTCGCTGCCTGTCTTCTAACCGCTCATCAAAGCCTGTTAGATATTCTGGAGGAGCCGCTTTTAGGCCGCTCGTTTAACGACGGGGTCTGGGATAGCGCACGGTTGGTCGAAGAATCCATAGCGAGGCTCCAGCCCCGTGGCGCGCGCTTCGTCAGTCCAGCACTCGACATTTTGGAACATCGACTTGCCGATATTCGCCACTTGGCGGAAACAAACCCCACCGACATCCGGCAGTGGCAACATCTTCTCCAGTACTTGCGTGTGGCAGCCCAGCAGTTGCCCCAGGCGCTGCAAGATTTTGAGACATCGCTCGGCCTGAATGCAACCGAGTTGTCGATGAAAGTTCGGTTTTTGTGTCGAAATATTGAGGGACGCTGCCAAGATGTCGATCGCTATATGCCGTGGTTCGCATCTCTCGGCTCCAACGAGCCAGTGGGCATTCAGTTGCTTAATGGCTGGCGCGAATTATCGGCCGAAATGGAAAAGCCTTCCGGCCTTAATTTGCTGGCTTCTCTGCAAGATCGCTTGGCCCCTCATTTTCGGACTCTTCGCGAAACATTCCAAAGCGGTGCCATTTCGCAATCTGAGGCGGCTCAACTCAGCGATTGGTTGGACGATTTTAGCGCCGGCATCGCGGCAGGCGTACAACACGCCTCCACATGTCGGGGGCGGTATTGTGAGCTGGCGCGGCGTTATGAAGTCATGGCCATGGAAATGGATTTTACTTTGCTTTACAACCCGCAACGCAAATTGTTTTCCGTCGGCTACAACCTCGAAGACGGCCAAGCAGATCGCTCTCACTACGATATGCTCGCCTCAGAAGCCCGCATCGCCAGCATTATTGCCATCGCCAAGGGGGACGCCGACCATCGCCACTGGTTCCAACTCGGCCGCGCGCTCACCCAAACAGACAGCGGCGGCACGGGACTGCTTTCCTGGGGCGGCACGATGTTCGAGTATCTTATGCCGACGCTGTTCATGCGCGACGTTCAAGGCTCGCTACTCGATCAAAGCAATCGCGCCGCGCTCGACCGGCAAATCGCGTATGGAAAGCAACGCCAAGTGCCGTGGGGAATCTCAGAGAGCGCTTTTGCCGCAATGGCCGCGAACTCTGATTATCACTATCAATCGTTTGGCGTCCCTGGGCTTGGTTTGAAGCAAGGCCTGGGCAAGGATCTGGTAATTTCTCCGTATTCAACCGCTCTGGCGACGGAAATCGATCCTGCCGCAGCCGTAGCTAATTTTCGTGCGCTGGCCAACGACGGCGCTGACGGCCCTTGGGGATTTTACGACGCCGTGGACTACACTCCCGATCGCGTACCTCCCGGTGAAAGCCGTGCGGTCGTGTTCAATTACATGACCCACCACCAAGGCATGACGATCGTCGCTTTGGACAACTGCTTGCTCGAAGACCGCATGCAGCGACGTTTCCAACGTCAGCCCTTGGCTCGCGCTACCGACCTTCTGTTGCAGGAACGAGTACCCATATCGGTCTTGCAATTCCAACCGAACGACGACAGTGTGGCCACCGTCCCGCTATTGCCCGTGGTTCCTGGCCCGGTTAGCCGTCGAATTTCGACGCCTCACACAAACGTGCCTCGCGTCCATTTGCTTTCCAATGGTCGCTACACCGTCATGTGCACTAATTCGGGCGGCGGCTACAGCAGTTGCGATGATATTGCAGTCACGCGCTGGCGACCTGACACAACCCGCGACGACTGGGGGCAATTTGTTTACTTGCGCGACGTTGCCAGTGGCAAACAATGGTCCGCCGGTTATCAGCCGTTACGATTGACTGCCGATGAATACGAGGTGACCTATTCCGTCGACAAGGCTGAGTTTCGCCGTCGCGATGGCACTCTCGAGACGCATTTGGAAATTAGCGTTGCGCCAGAAAACAACGCCGAAGTACGACAAATCAAATTGACCAATCACGGCAAACGGCCTGCCACGATTGAGATAACGAGTTACGCTGAGATAGTGCTTTCGTCTGCCGCGGCAGACTTGGCCCACCCCGCGTTCAACAAGCTCTTTGTCGAGACGGAGTTCATCGCAGACTATCATGCCTTGTTGGCCAAGCGTCGTCCCCGCGAGGCCGGGTCGCCACCAGCCTGGGCCGTCCACGTGCTGGCCGCGCTGCCGCCGGCGTTGGAATACGTGGAGCACGAAACGGATCGGGCGCGATTCTTAGGCCGCGGGCGCACGCCCGCTAATCCAGCCGCCATGGAACGCGGAACGTCTCTCAGTGGCACGACCGGCCCTGTCCTCGACCCAATTTTCAGCCTACGCACACGAGTCGCCGTCTTGCCCGACGAATCTGCGAGCCTGGCGTTCATAACTGCCTTTGCCGAAAGTCGTGAAGAGGCCTTACAACTTGCCGATCAATACCGTGACCCTCGTGTTGTCCAGCGAGCCTTCGAAATGGCCTGGGCACATAGTCAAGTTGAGCTGCGGCATCTCCATATTTCGCCCTCTAGTTTACAACTGTATCAACGCCTCGTCTCTTCGCTGATGTATCCGAATTCCTCGTTCCGTGCTGCGGAATCAGTTCTCAAAGCGAACCGCCGAGCACAACGAGCACTGTGGCGACACGGCATTTCCGGAGATCATCCAATTGTGTTGCTGCGGGTCGTACAGCCAGACCATCGCAGTTTGCTGCGTGAGCTTCTGCTAGCTCATGAGTTCTGGAACTCGCACGGATTGACGATTGATTTAGTGGTGCTAAATGAGCATCCAGGCGGCTACATCGACGAATTTCAAGAACAGTTGCAAGAATTGGTACAAACGACTGCTCGAGTGTCGGCGCGAAGAGCGGGCGGCATTTTTGTCGTACGCGCCACCCAGCTCGATGCGCACGATATGATCCTATTTCAGTCAGTGGCCGCCCTCTGTTTTCATGGGGATCTGGGTTCGCTTTCGCGGCAAGTGGAATCAGTCGCGGATGCGCCCAAATCAATTCCGCTCGCCCTGCAGCCAACCCGCTTCGCAATTAGTGGCGGCGTTTCAACCGAGCCAGTCGCTCCATCAAAAACGGCCGAAGCTCTGGAATTCGACAATGGCCTAGGGGGCTTTACNNGCCTAGGGGGCTTTACAGCGCAGGGTGACTACGCGATGCGGCTCGCGAATCGCCAAAACACGCCGATGCCTTGGTCCAATATCGTGGCCAATTCGCAGTTTGGATTTTTGGTCACGGAATCGGGAGGAGGTTACACTTGGGCGGGCAACAGTCGCGAAAACAAGCTGACTTCTTGGTGCAACGACCCGGTCTCCGATCCTCCTCCGGAAGTCCTTTACCTCCGCGACGAAGAGTCGGGCGAAATCTGGATCCCGACGCCCGCCCCTCTGCGAGACGAGGGGGAATATGGCGTCGAGCATCGCCGCGGTTCCACGCGATTTACGCACACTTCGCGCGGAATCAGCGCCGATTTGTTGCTCTCGATTGCGCCAAAGGCTTGCCTCAAATTCGTGTGCGTGAAACTCCGCAATGAAACCAATCGACCACGCACCCTGTCGGCCACTTTCTTCGTCGAATGGGTGCTAGGCGTATCGCGACCGCTAACGCAGATGCACGTTGCCACCTCACAGGATCCAGATTGCGGCGCGCTATTGGCTCATAACAACTATCACGAAGACTATCCAGATCAAGTCGCTTTTCTGCATGTTCTGGGGGGCGCCGATTCCATAACCGGCGATCGTACGGAATTCCTCGGCCGTAACGGCAGCCTCGAAACCCCGGCCGGTTTGCAACGCACTCGGCTTTCAGGAACCACCGGCGCTGGTTTGGATCCGTGTGGGGCCGTGCAAAAGATGATCACGCTCGCGCCAGGGCAAGAGGCGGAATTGATCTTCTTGCTCGGCTGGGATGCCAGCCCTCAGGGCATCGCCGAATTGATTTCTGCGTTTCAATCGCCAGCCCAAGTCCACGCCGCCATCGAACAGACCGCCGACTTTTGGAAACAAACGTTGGCCACGATCGAAGTGGACACTCCTAACCGCGAGCTTAACACTCTGGTCAATCATTGGCTGATGTACCAAACGCTCAGTTGTCGAATTTGGGGACGGTCGGCGTTCTATCAATCGGGCGGCGCGTTCGGATTTCGTGACCAGTTGCAAGACTCGTTGGCCCTTCTATTTAGTCATCCCCAGTTGACGCGAGAGCTCATCTTGCAGGCGGCTGCGCATCAATTCGAAGAAGGGGATGTGCAACATTGGTGGCATCCACCCTCCGGACGCGGCGTCCGCACTCGCTTTGCAGACGACTATCTCTGGCTACCGTATGTCACCAATCGCTATGTCACGGCAACCGGGGATGTGGCAATTCTCGCCGAGAAAGTACCCTACCTCCGTTCTCAAGTGCTGGACGATGCTGAAATCGAGCGGTACGAGTTGCCCGAACAATCGTCGAAAAGCGACGATCTTTATCACCATTGCCTCCGCGCAATAGACCACGGTTTTCGCTTTGGTGCACATGGCCTGCCGCTAATGGGTTGCGGCGATTGGAACGACGGCATGAACAAAGTCGGCGCGGGCGGCCAAGGCGAAAGCGTCTGGATGGGATGGTTCCTCCGTAGAGTGTTGCTAGATTTCGCACCACTGATCGATGCGCGAGGCGATAAAGCGCGGGCCACCGCATATCGCGAGCAAGCTGAACGATTGTTAAAAGCAGTTGAGGAGCATGGCTGGGATGGCCAGTGGTATCGCCGCGCGTTCTTCGACGACGGCACGCCGCTGGGCTCGCAACAAAATGACGAATGCCAGATCGATTCGCTCGCTCAGTCGTGGTCGGTCATCGGCGGCGGCGATGCTAAACGCTCTGAGCAAGCCATGCGAGCCTTGGAGGAGCGCCTCATTCGATCCGACGATCGACTCGTGCTCCTACTCACGCCGCCGTTCGACAATACACNNCCCCCACACTGGCCGCGGAGGGTGGACATGGTACACAGGTTCCGCGGCATGGCTCTATCGTGTCGCGATTGAGTCCATTTTGGGCCTCCAACTTCAAGGAGATCGTTTGTTCCTCAACCCGTGTATCTCCAAAGTTTGGCCCGAATTCGGCGTCACCTATCGTCGCGGGAGAACGACGTGGTGCATCCAGATTAAGAATCCGCACAGTGCAGAGCAGGGAGTCGAAACCATCCTAGTTGATGGAAATATATTTCCACCCAACCAAGGCATCCATTTGATCGATGACGGCCAAGAACACCATATCGAAGCGTTCTTAGGCCCCCCAAACCGAGCTAACACCGATTCTGCAACAGCAATGACCAACCTGGTCAATCATCACCCAAAAAATGGTTCGACCATGATACGGGAAACCGCATTGGAATAAACTCAGAGTTTACGTGACTTAGCTAGCTTTATCTTGTTAACCAATGATGCAGTCCGAAAAATGAATTGGCCTCGAAATTGCACTGTATCCATCGTCCCTGAATGATGGTTTTTTTTAGAATCAACAAAACTCTAAAAAAGGAAAGAGAACGTCCGATGGCGAATTTTATGGAGTTGCAGCAACGTTATCCGAAAGCCCAGGGTTCTGGCATTCGACTTGGTAACGATGAAACGCTGGTCGCCGATTCTCGCGCCCGAATGACTCCTGGCAATTTCGTCGAAGAAAAACTGCGGATGGCTCTCTCAACGGATCGCAAACCTGTCCGCCACAAGCCAAAGTAGTCGGTTTGCTCTCTTTAGAATCCTAGAATCCAACTAATGTTCTGAACGATCTGGCTTTTTGATATCATCCTTCCGTGTCTCGGTCACACAATGACCACAATCTTGCCAATCTGCTCATTCGATTCGAGAAATCGGTGAGCATCAACAATCTCTTCGAACCTGAATGTTTTGGCAACGATCGGTTTTAGCGCGTCCGTTTTAAATCCCCGCGTGACAAACTCCCGGCCGCGTGCCAGCCGCTGCGAATCGCCGGTTATTTCCATCAGAATATAACCGCGCACGCTCAAACCTCGACCTAACGCTTACATTAACGGCCGCCAAGCTGGTGAAATCGAACGACGCGTGCCATCTGGCTGACTCCTAGAAGAACCGTGGGTACGGGGCAAAATTACCGACGCCCACTAGATTCTTGTGCGAAACGTTCGACGAGTAAGGCCCTGATTTTCTCGGCTGGGGTTGTTATGCAATGGGGTTCGTTATTTTCATCTTCAAATCGGCCGCGACTTCTTTCGAGCCCCGCGGCGAGGAAAATTGTTGAAGTTGGAGGTGATTTTTTGACTGCATTCGACGCGAGCCGACGTGTTATAATGACGGGCGGCGAACAACATTGAAACCTTGGTCCACAGTTCAAATAGGGGATTAATCCATGCGGGATGCGGAAACAAACTCTACCCGGCGTGAGTTTCTAAAATCTTCAACGAGCTTGGCAATCGGCGCCTCACTCATCGGCACGCTCGCGGTTCCCAAGGCCGTGCATGCCGGTGCGGATGAAACGATGCGCGTCGGCCTCGTTGGCTGCGGCGGACGTGGAACGGGTGCCGCCGGCAACGCGCTGGCAGCTAGCCCGAACAACATTCTCGTCGCCGTCGGCGACGCGTTTGAGGATCCGGCGCGCGATTGTTTGAAAAAACTTGGCCAAATCGAAACGGCGAAGGATCAGGTCAAAGTCAACGACGACCACGTCTTCGTCGGTTTCGACGCTTATAAGCAAGTGATCGATAGCGGGGTGGATGTCGTCATTCTCGCCCAGCCCCCCCACTTCCGCCCCCAGTCTCTCGCCTACGCCGTAGAGGCCGGCAAGCACACGTTCGTTGAAAAGCCCATTGCCGTCGATGCGCCTGGCGTACGGAGCGTCATCGAAACGTGTGAAAAGGCCAAAGCCAAGAATTTGGCCGTAGTCTCTGGCTTGTGCTGGCGATATCACCCCGCCGTGTTGGAAACGGTTAAGCGCGTGGTCGAAGACAAAGCCATTGGCGATATTGTCGCGATTCAGTCCTGTTACAACGCCGGAACACTTTGGCAGCGTCCTAACAAACCAGATTGGAGCCGCATGGAATACGAGATTCGCAATTGGCTCTATTACACCTGGCTCTCAGGTGACTTTATCAATGAACAGGCCGTTCATAGCTTAGATAAGACCGCCTGGGTTCAAGGAGACATTCACCCGCTGAAAGCGACCGGCATCGGCGGACGTCAGCAACGCATCGAGCCGCAGTTCGGCAACGTGTATGACCATTTCACCGTTTTTTACGAGTATCCCGAAGAGCGTCGCGTCTATTTCACCTGCCGGCAGCAAGAAGGGTGCAGCACGATGGTCGACGAGCTTGTGATCGGGACCAAAGGTCGCGCCTGGCTGCTAAAGAATCAAATTGAGGGCGAAAACGCGTGGCAATACAAAGGTCCGCCGGCCAATATGTACGACCTGGAACACGCTGCGTTGTTTGCAAGCATTCGCGATGGCAAACCAATCAACAACGGCCACTACATGGCCAACAGCACCATGCTCGCCATCATGGGCCGCATGAGCGCTTACACGGGCCAGACGCTCAGTTGGGAACAGTGCTTCAACGACGAAACCCGGCTCGGCCCAAGCGACTATGCCTGGACCGACAATGTGCCGGCGAGCAAGGTGGCCATTCCCGGCAAGGCCTAGTCAGTTCGGTTGGGCTTGCGGATAACGGCTGCGTGGGCTGAATCGAAGCATCGACTTATCAGACCGAATCTCTCGGTCACAAGTCGAACCGTATAGGCTTTCATTCCCTGCGGCACGGCCGAGGTCTTATTTTCCCCTAGTGGGCAAGGCGACAACTACATCCATGTTTCGATTCATTAGCAAGCTGCCTTTATTTGTTACTCTCTTGTTCGGGGCCTCGCTGCTGATCTGGAGCAATAATTCCAGCGGCAAGGATGCTAAAACCGCCGTTGAGAAGAAGCCCAGCAACGTGGAGCATACTAAGGCGGATGACTTGCTCAAGCCGCAGTCTCGTCCAAAACGAGATGCACTCCCGCCGAGCGAGTTGCCCCTGCAGTTCGTAGCTCACGAACGCGTCGCCTTGGTCGGCAATTCGCTCGCCGAGCGCATGAACCTCTTTGGCAACTTCGAGTCGCTGCTTCACACACGGTTTCCGCGGCTGGAGTTGGTGGTACGCAATTTTGCCCGCCCTTGTGACGCCGTGGACGTGCGTCAACGCCCCAGCAACTACACGACGCTTGATGATCCGCTCAAGGCTTTCGGCCCCGACACATTTCTCTGCTTCTTTGGTTTCAATGAATCGTTCGCTGGCGTAGACGGCGCGGAACGCTTTCGCGCTGAATACAACAAGTATCTGGATGAGATGATTCGCGATTATCCGCGAGACGATACGGGCGCGGCCCTCCGCTTTGTCCTGGTCTCACCTATTGCCTGGGAAGCGGCCAATGACCGCCTCGCCCCCGATGCGGCGTCGCGGAACGCCAGCTTGCGGCGTTATGCGGAGATCGTAGCCGAGGTAGGACGCGAGCGGAGCTTGGCAGTCATCGATCTATTCACGCCGACCGAATCGTTGTTCGCCGCCCAGCCCGACCTGCAATACACTATCAATGGCTGTCACTTGAATGAAGTTGGCGACCGCGAAGTCGGGATCCTGCTCGATCGGGCGCTGTTCGGCGACTCGACGCCCGCCGACCCAGAATCCGAGTCTTTCCAAAAGCTGCGGGCGGCGGTGAACGATAAATCGTGGGTCCACCTGCAGGATTATCGCATGCTCAACGGCTGGTATGTGTACGGCGGCCGACGAACTTGGGACACAGAGACATTTCCGCGCGAGTATCTCAAAATTCGCGCGATGACCGATCTCCGCGATCAATACGTTTGGGACTTAGCGCAAAACAAATCGCCCGCGCCGCCGGACGACAGCAAGACGGGCGAGCTTTACGTACCAACCACTCGCTTCGGCAACCCGCAGCAGGATTACTCCGAGCCGGAAGAACTGAACTATCTGACGCCGGAAGAATGCATCGCCACGATGAAGGTGCCGGACGGATTCAAGGTCGAATTGTTCGCCAGCGAACGGGAATTTCCCGAGCTGGCAAAACCGTGCCAACTGAATTTCGACAACCGGGGACGGCTTTGGGCTGCCTGCATGCCCACTTATCCACTCTGGAAGCCAGGCGACCCGCGGCCCAATGACCGGTTGCTAATTTTTGAGGATGCCAACGGAGATGGCCGCGCAGACAAATGCAAAGTGTTTTACGACCAATTGCAATGCCCGACCGGATTCGAATTTTGGAATGGCGGAGTTCTAGTGGTTGACCAGCCACGCTTAATCTGGCTTAAAGATACCGATGGAGACGATCGAGCGGACGTCGTCGTCCAACTGCTGGATGGTTGGGCCACCGACGACACGCATCACACGATCGGTGCGTTCGAGTACTCGCACGCTGGCCTGTTGCACATGCTGGAAGGGATTGCGATGAGCACCACCGTGGAGACCCCGTGGGGGCCATACCGGACGGAAAATGCGTCTGGTGCTCACATACTCGATCCACGAACCCTGAAGCTCCGACACTTCGCGACTCCCGGTTATGGCAATCCATGGTGCTACATTTTTGACTCGTGGGGGCAGGGCATTGTGGGAGACGGAACCGGCGCGGTCCAACATTGGGATTCCCCCTTGTCTGGCGCGCAGTTGGGGAGCCGCCGCGGCATGGACCCGATTTTCGATACGCAAGGTATGCGACCCGTGGTCGGAAGTGAATTTTTGCTCTCCCGCCACTTTCCAGACGATTTGCAAGGACAATTCATCTACGCTTGCGTCATCAACATGAATGGCATTCCGCGGTTTGCCATCGATAGCAGCACCTCCACCGGCTTCACCGGCCACCGGATCATGCAAACGGTCAAGGACGAGCAGGGTAAAGCTAAAGAGGTTCCCAACGATTTACTCGTCAGCACGGACAAAATCTTCCGCCCCGTCGATCCACAAATCGGGCCGGACGGCGCGCTGTGGTTCGGCGACTGGTGCAACGCTCTGATTGGACACATGCAGTATTCGCAACGCGATCCCAATCGCGACCATTCTCGAGGCCGCATCTACCGATTAGTCTACCCATCCCGGCCTCTACTCACGCCTATGACGCAGAAAGGCAAAAGTGAGGCGGAGCTTCTCGAACAACTTCGTGCCTACGAGCCGCGGACTCGGGATCGAGCGCGACGAGAGCTTGAAGACCGTCCCGCGGCCGTTGTCGCCGCGGCACTCAACCAATGGCTGGCCGGGCTGGATGCGAATGACCCCGAATACGATCGGTTGCGCTGCGAGGCGTTATGGATCCAACAGGGCCAGCACATCGTTGACACAGAATTGCTACGCAACGTGTTGGGCGCCAAATCGCCAGATGCTCGTGCTGCGGCAACGCATCTAGCCGCGGACGAACGCGAGTACCTGCCCGAAGCGTTTGCGATGCTCGCCGGCAAAGTGAGCGACGAACATCCCCGCGTCCGACTCGAGGCGATCCGTGGACTGAGCTTCTTTCCTACGATGGAATCTGTGAACGCCGCCTTGACGGTGCTCAATCTGCCCATGGATAAATGGCTCTTGTACACCCTGGATCATACGATCGGCGCACTTGAGCCCGCCTGGATCGATGCATACCAATCGGGCAAATTAGCGGCCAATGGTTCCCAAGCCCAGCAGTTCATCACGCAATATATTGCCCGCCAACGTCCCGGATTGCTCGCCCAAGGCGATTTGAACGTTGTTCTCAATCCGGAAACCTCAGCGGAAATCCGTAATCACAGCTACGAGGCATTGGAAAAGATGCACGGTGACGGCGGCAACGGCAAGGCCGTCTTTCGCCGAGTGTGCGCAACCTGCCACCGAGTGAAAGAAGACGGCTACACCTTTGGCCCTGAATTGACCGACGTCGGCAAGCGCCTTTCGCGCCACGACTTGATCGAATCGATCGTCGAGCCGAGCAAAAAGGTCGATCCCAAATACGTCACCACGAGCGTAGTCACCACGGAAGGCAAGGTTGAAGTTGGCTTCGTCGTCGAGCGAACGGCAGACGCGCTGACCCTACTGCAGGCCGAGGGCAAGCAATGCAAGATTCCGACGGAGAAGATCGGCGAGGAATTCAAAACCAACCAAAGCAGCATGCCAGAGAACCTCGGCCGTACCTTGGCGCCAGGCGAATTTCTCGACGTAATTGAATATCTTTCGACGTTGAAGTAGTAAAGCAGGTTGTATGCCTTCGCAGAGCAACAAGTAAGCCGATTGAATGTGACCGCAGCGAGGAGTTGCTGACCCACGATCTACTTCGCCACATTCGCCCCCGGCCAGACCAGATCATTGAACCGATCGACGGGCTCTTTGGCTGCCCAGGCGATGCCGCGCAGCAACAGCAACCGGAACAGCGGGTCGTCAAACGTCCAAGAATAATGCCCGGGGATCGAGACGAATACCCGTCCATTCGACGGTTCCGCGGTCCATACCTGCGGCTGTGGCGCGCCCTCTTCCACCGCCGTCGCCAACAAAGCCTTGGAAGGCACGACGCCGGTCAACTTCCAGTAAGATTCATCGTGCAATTCAAGCGTGTCAAAATTCCGGATGATCGGATGATTTGTTGCGGAGTTGAAAGTCAATACCTCTTTTCCGTGGCGATAGCTGATCGGGGCTCCCGCCGCCAGGCCGATCCGCTTTGCGAATTCGTGGCCCATTTCCTCCCCACGACCGTCCACGGCCCAGTGCAAATAGACTAGACCGCCCCCGCGCGCTAACACGTTATCGATGGCAACGGCCCGGTCCGTTGTCCAGTCGCCGCGCTGATAGAATGCCAACACGTCGGCTTCGTCAAGTTGCTCCTGTGTCGGCCACTCCCAGGCCGTCGATACCTCAACGCCATCCGCCGCCGCCAACAGCTCCGACCAGACCTTTTGCCAGGCTGGATAATCGTGTTCGCCCGGCCCGTGGTCCTTCTCTCCCGCCACCAGCACGATACTAATCGGCCGTGTCGTTGACGGTGGTTCTGGCGCGCCCGCCAATACCTCCTTCACTTCCGCAACCGTCCGCGGCTTAGGCGGTGGTGCCGGATTATCGTGCGGCATTTGAGGCGGTGGCGTCAGCAGGTATGTCATCAGGTCGCGCATCCGCTCCGTGCCAATTTGATTTACGATCCCTTCCGGCATCGTGGAGACCGGCGACGGCGCCATGCTCTCGACCTCCGATCGGTCAACCTCCAGCGTCTTGCCATTCGTATCGCTGACCGACAGCTTGCTCCCGGAAGAATGGATCACGCCCGCCATCACGCGGCCATCGCCTAAAACAACTGAGTACGTAAGGTGGTCCGGGTTGATGGCAAAGCTGGGTTGTGTAATGTCGCGGAAAACCGAGGCGTAGTCACGATGGATCAAATTCGACAGGTCCGGACCAATATTGCCGCCGCGACCGTGAATCGTGTGACATTTCGCGCACGCCGCCTTTTCACCGAAAAACTCTTTGCGACCGCGAGCCCAACTCCCTCCGGCCAATTCCGGTATCGCCGCTTGAAGGGCTGATTCGGCCCCCCCTTTCTCACTCGTCTCGGCCCACGGAAGCAGCAGGCGCCGCAACGATAGCGGGCGCGGCCGATCGTCTTCGGCCGTCGTCCAATCAAGCGTCAGCGTGGGCGAGCCCGCATCGCTTGCAATCCGTAACTCGACAGGAACCATCTTCTCGTGCTCAGTCGGCAACGTGAATGAAACACTGTTGCCACTCGTCACGCTGTTTGTGGAAGCTTTCGGAACAGTCAGTTCCATCGGCGCATTCGATTGAAAGCTCACCGTCACAATCTCCGGCGGATACTCGTAGTCGAGCTTCGAGCCTGGCTGCACGGCAGGCCGCAGCATGTCGGTCAGATCGAACTGCCCACGCAGCACCAACTCGCCCGGGCGTGCCATCGCTGCCCACAGAGCGTCGTGCGTCGCGCTCCCAGTCGTGAGCGCTTTGCTGACTTGCAAATTCCAATGCGGCAGCCAACCGGTCCACGTCGAACCGCCATCGGCCGGCCTCCAGGTCGCTTCGCAGCCACTTAAGTCAAAAGCGAGGTCGATTTCAGGTTGTTGCGGCAGCGCCCCGTCGCTAACAGAATCGTCTTCCGAGCGTCCCATGCCCGGCAGCATTAATGCGTAATGTGACGATCTCGACAGCGAATCGGTCGCCAGCAGCAACGTCCGTCGATCCGGCGACAATTGAACCGAGCGCAGCGGTACATCGTAGCGAGGCGTCATTTTCTGCCGCTGGACGGCCGCGTAACCGGGCCACAACGACTCGAAGCGATCCCCGGCACGTACATAACGCCCACCTGTTAGCCGCGACTCAGCCAACACGTCGCGAAGCAATGCGGGGTCAACAGGACGGTCGAATTCAATGCGTAACTCGCGCGCGCCACTCGGGCACACAAAAACCGGTTGCGGTCGCTCGCGATCCGTATACGTCACCTTGAATAGCTTTCCTTTTCCCGTAGGGCCGCTGCCCCAATCTGGCCCGCCGCTATGACAGGCAACCAGCAAATCCCCCGCCGGGCTGATGCACGCGTCCACCGGCAACGTCCGCAAACTCGCCAAAAGTTGCGTGGCCGCGACGTAACCAACGCTCGTTTTCACCAACTTCGTTTTGTACAGCTTTCCTCGCGAATATCCAGTAACAATGGCGTCTCCCCGCCACATGTCTGGTCCGAACGTGGGGCCAGCGTCCGCTACCGGTTCATTGAAAGTGAAACCGCACGTGCATTGATGTTGCGGGTCGTAGTCAAATGTGCTGGGCTCGTCGATGACGTTCGGCAAATACTTCGGATGCCGCGCCGGAAACCCATAGTGCCTCCCCTTTTGAATGTGCAATAACTCATCAAACGGATTGCCGTTTGGCACCCACGTTGCCCCTTCTTGATCGGTCGCAAACAAGTCGCCCTCGCGATTGATCCGCAATCCGACCGGGAAACGGATGCCTGTGCACATCATCTCCCGCGACTTGAAATCGGGCGATACGCGAATGATCGCCGCCGACTCGTCGGTCATTGAGTACTTCGACACTCCTTGGTCGTCGCGCACTAATGGATCGGCAAAATTGTACGTGCCGCGACCAAAATAAATGCTGCCATCTCGCTTGTCGAAAGCCACCCCCAGCCCGTCGACCGCATGGAAACTTTCCTTCCAACCGCCGGCCACCTCGATCACGTTATCGGCCCGTTCGTCGCCGTCCGTATCGACGATCAAAATACATTGTGTCTTTCCTACCACGAACAGGCCGTTGCCCCGCTCATAGTTGAGCGGCGTCAGGTCCATGCCGATTGTTGAGCGCAGACCGATAGAGTTGTCCCAAAACAGATCGACTTTATCTTCTAGACCGTCGCCGTTCGTATCGCGAAGCAGCCACACCTTCCCATCGTAAGCCAGCGCAACGAGCGTCCCATCCGCCCGATATTTCAAATTGTTGATATTCGTCAACTCGATCGGCAACTCACGGACCGAAAATCCCGGAGCGAACATTTGCACGGCCGGTGGATTCTGTACCGACACCAGCAATTCAGAACCCGACTCACCATCGGCAGGCAGCGAATTCTTGATGCCCGCGTACTTTGCCTCCAGATATTTCCGCACGGCTTCGGTTTCACCCGCGGGGAGCGCCCGATTGAATAGCAGCACTTCAGCAATGTCGACTCGACTAAAACCAGTCACCTGTGGCGAACCCAGATCGATATTATAAAAGCGGGCTCCGATCGTAATTTCGTCTAGGCTTAGCGCATCGCCCGCTCGTTCCCGCTCCCCTTCGGCTTGATCATCGACCGCCAGCCGGACTGGCTTGTCGCCCCCCTCCGACGAGACCACCAAGGTTTGCAGCCGGCCAAATGGGGTTTCGCTCGTTCGCAGGTTTTTTGCACTTCCAAATCCGCTTCCTTCAATATTGAGAAAGGAAAACTTGGCGGTGGAAGTCGGCCCAAGATCGATCGTCAACCCGCTCGTATAGTCCCGCTGCCCCGCAGCGTTCATTGCCATTAAGCCCGGAAACGCACCCATGTTGAACCGCGGGGCTGCGACGATAATCAGCGTAAAAGACTTTAACTCCGCACCTTGTTTGACCGCGCGAAGATGATCGTCCACCCCGTCGAAACGGATGACGGCTGTCGCGTCCACTTTCACTTGGGTCGGCTGCGCAGTTGCCGTTACTTGCACGAGATGGCGACCTTTTCCGGAAGCGTCGAGCCATTGTTTGAGGTGCGCGTCGGTCGAAACTGGTTGATCTCCTGTCGCACGGCTGGCGTCCAGCCAAAGCTCAAGGCCCTCTTGTACGGGCAGCTTGGCGTCTGCCCAGTTCTCGATAGCATACGCAGACGACAAGTGGATAATGCCTGTCGTAGCGATCAACCAAACGACCGCAATCGCGAATATCGATGTTCGGCGCGGACTATTACTTCGGCTGGCTTGGTTTGTGTTCCGCATTAGAATGTGTTAAGAACTTGGGCATCGCTTGGTAACGCAAAGTTCTCGAAGAGACTTCAAGCAATGATCTCTTCGATCGGTTCCACCGGTTCCACGCCAACGAGCCGTTGATCTAGACCACGATAGAAATAAGACAAGCCATTTGGATCCAGCCCAAGTTGCTTAAGCACGGTGGCGTGCAGCCGCTTCACGTGAAAAGGCTTTTCTACCGCGGCGGATCCCAATTCGTCCGTAGACCCTACGCTAACGCCCCCTTTGACTCCGCCGCCCGCCATCCACATCGTAAAACCGTACGAATTGTGGTCGCGGCCCGTCCCCTGGCCATACTCCGCCGTGGGCTGCCGGCCAAACTCACCCCCCCACACCACGAGAGTTTCATCGAGCAAGCCGCGTTGCTTGAGATCTTTCAACAGCGCGGCGACCGGCTGATCCGTCGCGCCGGCGTGATGCGTATGGTTGGCCACTAAGTCCCCGTGGGCGTCCCAATTTTCATCATTGTGAGCGCCGCCCGAATAGACTTGCACGAAGCGCACGCCGCGCTCCACTAGCCGTCGCGCCAAGAGGCAGCGCGTGCCGAAGTCTCGCGTCTTTTCTTGGTCGATGCCGTATAGCTTCCGCGTCGCCTCTGTTTCTTCGCTCATATCAACCGCCTCAGGTGCATGAGCTTGCATCTTGAATGCCAGTTCGTACGAAGCGATCCGTGCCGCCAGATCGTGTTGGTCAGGCCGAGCCGCCTGATGCCGCGCATTTACTTGCCCCAAAGTATCCAGCAGTTCACGTTCCAATGGCCTCGTCCGCCCTGCGGGCAGGGAGAGGTCGTTGATCGGCGATCCGTGCGCGCGAAAGATCGTCCCCGCATAACTCGCGGGCATAAAACCGCTCGACCAATTCTTCGCGCCGTTGATTGGCCCTCCGGAATGATCGAGCATCACCACGAAGCCCGGCATATTATCGTTGACCGAGCCCAGCCCGTAGTTCACCCACGAACCCAGCGCCGGGTTGCCGCTCTGCAGGCGGCCAGAATTCATCATCAATAGCGCCGAGCCATGGATGGGGGACTCGGCCGTCATCGAATGAAGAAACGCAATGTCATCCACGCAGTCGCCCAAGTAGGGAAACAAATCACTCACCCATTTTCCACACTCGCCCCGTTGACGAAATTTCCACTTGGGTTCGACGATTCGTCCCTGGCTCTTATGTCCGCCCCGGCCGAATGTTTTCACATCGATCGTCTTGTTATCCATGCCGACCATCTTCGGCTTGTAGTCGAAGGTATCGATGTGGCTTGGCCCGCCGTACATGAACAGAAAGATGACGCTCTTCGCCTTGCCGGGTAGCGTCGTCGGCTTCGGGGCCAGCGGATTGGCAAACGATGTTGAAAGCGGGGACGCATTAGCCAGCCGAGACAAAAATCCGTCGCCTGCTAAAAACGAAGTTAGCGCGGCAGCGCCAAAGCCGCATCCAGTTTCCCATAGAAACTCGCGCCGCGTGCGGCCGCAAAAATTGCGTCGGGTCGGATTATTGTTCACCATCACCCATCTCCCTCGCGTTCCCAGGTATGTGCGGCCGATTTGGGTCTGCTGCTCAGTCCAAGTATACAAACTCGTTTAGATTAAATACCGTCAGACTCCAGTATTTTAACGCGGCATGCGCATTCTGTCCGTGCTTGTCAATCAGTCGTTGAATCAATTTCACGCCGTCCGCAACTTCCTCCTCCGTAGCGGCGCGTCCCAGCGCGATCCTGAGAACCTCACCCGCCTGTTTGCTCAGGTCTTCGCCAGCCGCAGCCTCCGCTCGCTTAGCCAATCTCTCGGCCCGCTCGGCGACAAATTCGCCGTGCAGCATCGCCAGTGCCTGGCCCGGTTGTGTTGTCACGAATCTCGCTTCACAACTTGCATCCACGTCTGGAAAATCAAACGCTGTCAGCAGCGGCGGCAGCAACGAACGCTTCACGTGAATATAAACACTCCGCCTAGCCTCCTCCTCGGGCGTTGACTTACCCCACCCTGCGCCAGGCATTGACTGGGTCGCCAGCACTTCCTGAGAAAGCTTCGGAT